>Ga0272446_1007156_pt1 | contig 11248 bp, 6 predicted proteins | sample YNPCB0061_FD_194587 | JGI IMG/M metagenome (GOLD analysis project Ga0272446, IMG submission 194587) | Hot spring microbial mat communities from Yellowstone National Park, WY, United States - YNP-CB-006-1 | ecosystem: Environmental > Aquatic > Thermal springs > Hot (42-90C) > Sediment | place...
CCAAGTTGGAACTGACACGCACGTTCAACGCGCAGGTGCGGCTCAACTGCCCGTCGAGCAAGCGCCAGACCCGCACCGTGCCGTCGAGGCTGGCCGAGGCACAGTGCTTGTCGTCGTCGCTGACCGTGAGCGAAAAGACCTGGTTGGTATGGCCGGGCTGACGCGGCCGAACTTCCTTGCCCGTCTGGGGGGCGAAGAAGCGCAACTTGCCGTCGTAGGGGCCGGCGCTGATGGCCAGTTGGCCGTCGCCGCTGATGGCCAACGCCCGCAGCGTCTGCCGGTCGAAGCAGCGCAGTTGCTTGCCGGTTCGGGGCTGCCAAAAGCGCACGGTCTGGTCCACGCTGGCCGAGTGCAGGGTTTGGCCGTCTCGGCTCCAGAGCAACTCGGTGATCGCCTCGCGGTGGGCCGCCAGCCGACCGACCTCCTGAGCGGTAGCCAAATCCCAAAGCACGATCAGCCCGTTCAGGTCGCCCGAGGCCGCCAGTATGCCATCGGGTGCGACGGCCACGCAGCTAACCGGCGCGTCGTGGCCGATGAGCGCTTGCACCGGGCTGAGGACCACGGCTCTAGCGCCGGCCGGGCTAGCCACGGCTGGGTCGCGGGCCACGGCTGGGTCGCGGGCCACGGCGATGGCCTGTACCATACTAGCCGCGCCCTCCAAGGGCGTGGGCGGTGCCGCGGGAGTAGGCGACGACGGCGGCGGCGGCGAGGGCAGCGGTGACGGCCCTTCAGCGGGCGGTTGGCTCGGTTTGGCCTTCTCGAACAGGGCGGCGAAGGGCTTGAGCGGTGGCGTGTTGTTGAGCGCTTGCTGTACCGACTGCTGCGCCGAACTGACCCAGTCCGGCACGGTGGCGGGGGCGGGCGTAGGCGTGGGCGGAGCGAAGGGCGTGGCTGGTGCCGTAACCGCGGGCGTGGTTGTGGGCGTGGCCGGGACGCTGACGCTGGCCGTGGGCAGATTAGCTTGCAGTTGACGCAATCGCGTCAGCACTTCGGCGAAGTCGCTGGGGCGGCGGGCAGGGTCTTCCTCCACGCATTGTTCCAGCAGTTTACGCAACGCCCCGGGCACGACTTCCCAGTGGCGGTAGAGTGGCTTGGTGGTCTTAAACAGCCCATACATCCACGTCTTGGCGAAGGCGTAAATATCCGAACGCGGGCTGACGGGCACGTTCGGGGCCATGCCCAATTGCTCGGGGGAGCCGTACTCCAGGGTGCCGGCGATTCCGGTGGAGCCGATCTGCGTCAGGCCGCCGAGGCGGGTCTGCGAGTCGCCGTGGTGCGGGGCGTGACGCATGGCCAAGCCGAAGTCGATGATTTTGATCGACAGGGTGGGGCCGTCCGCCCGCACCAGCAAGTTCGCCGGCTTGATGTCGCGGTGCAGGATGCGTTGCTGGTGGGCGGCGTGCAAGCCATCGGCCACTTGCACGGCCAGGTGCAGCATCTGGGCGACGGTCAATACGCCATGCTCGGCGATATACGCATCCAAGGACTGACCGGGGAAATACTCCATGACGATGTAGGGCCGGGTGCGGGCGCGATCGGCGTAGGCGCTGTCGATGCCGGTGATAATGGCGGGGTGCTTGATCTGCCGCAGGACGCGGGCTTCGCGGAAGACCTCGGCGGCGTTGCGGTCGCTGCCCTCCAGCCGCAGCGTCTTGACGACCACGTCGAACTCTTCGTAGACGTGCCGACAGAGGAAGGCGGTGCCGAAGCCGCCCGCCCCAAGGATGCGCCGCGGCTCGAACTTGTCCAGGGGGAAAGGCTCGTACCGCTGCGGGTCGAGCTTGGCCGCCCGCAACAGCGCCGCCAGCGCCGCGTCGTATTGCTTGGCCTCCAGCGACGACTGATAGAGGTTGTATTCCACCTCGGCGGCGGCGGAGTCGTTGCGGACGAGCTGGGCGACGGCGGCGAAGTCGCGTTGGGCGGCGGCGAAGTCGCCCGCGACCACCTCCAGCTTGCCGATGCCGTTGAGCAACGCCGGCAACTGCTGGCGTTGGTCGGGCGGCAGTTGCCGATACCGCGCGATCACCTCGCGGATCAGCCGACGCTCGTCGTCGTTGTGGATGCTCAGGCTCACCCCGGGCCGCAGTGGCTGATTGACCACTTGCCGTGTCACCAGCAGTTGCTCGATAAGCCGGCCCAATTCCTGGATCTGCTGGCTCTGTTGGGCCACTTCGGCCTTGATGTCCAGGACCTGGCTATGGGTGGCGGTGACGGTGGCGTGGGTCTGCGTCAGCAGGTCGTAGACTTGTTGCAAGTCCTCGTCGAGTTGTTGCCCGAACGTCTCCACTGCCAGCCGCAATTGCTCGAACCCTTGCTCCTGGGCGCGGTCGAGTTGCTCGAGTTTGTCGTGGGTGAAGCCCTGGAACAGGGTGCGGTCTTCCTCAAGGTGTTTACGCAAGAAATACCGCGTGGCCTGGACCAACAGCGGTGGCTGATCCGGCCCGGCGGGTCGTAGGGCGACGATGCGGGCCAGGTTGGGGCAGCCCGCCGAGGCGATGTCGTCGGCCAGTTCGTTGAGCAGGTTCACCTCGGCGGCGACCAGGCCGTGAATGCTGCCGAAGCGCACCAGCGGTGCGGCGCGGGCGGCGAGCGTCGCCTGGTCCAGGCCGCCCTCCAGCACGGTAGTGTTTTGCCGCAGCGAGCGGAGTTCCTTCAGACAGGCTTGGCGGGTGGTGCTGTCCAGTTGGCCCAGCCCGGCTTGCGGCGAGTCCAGGAAGGCGCGAATCTGCTGGCGGAAGGCCCGCTCGTCGCCCTTGCTGGTCAGGCGCGACCACAGCGATTCGCCCGCCAGCGCGATTTCGAGGGTGCGCCAGGCGCGGTCGGTGCAGCGGCGCAGCACCTCCGGCCAGCGTTGGCTGCGGTCGAAGATGCGCTCGCCGATCACTTTGGTGAGCGAATCGACCGAGTCTTCCTTGAGGTTCATCCCGCCTACGCGCAGGGCGGTGTCGAGCAGCGGTCCCAGAGCCAACAGCGACAGGCGTTGCACAACTGGCATAGGTGTTTCACCACGTTGGAGCGAAGTTGCACCATCCAAGCGGATTGGTTCTACGCCTATTGTAGCTAATCCCCCGAGCAAGCTGCTAACCCAGCCGGGAAAAATTTCCACCGCCCGACACTCGCCCGACCGTTGGCCACTCGCCCAAGCGGGCGGCGCTGCCTCGCGGCGGCACGCCACTGGCCCAGCCCAACCGGGCGGCGCGGATCGGGGCTAGCGGCGATTGACCATCAAGCCCACGAGGATGATGAGGATGAGGCTGAGGATGATGACCACAAAGCAACTCGACGCGGCGGTCAAGCACCAACTGGCGATCTGGCTGCGGGGGGATTGAACCTCGTCGAGGGTCCGGCGTAGCTCGCGCTCGACTGCTTCACGCATGGCCGGGTTGTCGCCCTGCCAGTGCAGCGTGACATAGCGTAACGATTCGGCCGGCTCGATCCGCAGGGCGATTTCGCCGGTCGGTGGGGTATACGGCACCCCCGGTAGGGCGGGGGTATCGGCGGGCTGGCCGCTGTCGGGCTGACCCCTGGCGGGCTGACCGCTGGTGGGGCTGATGGCAGCGGTGCCCGCGCTCACCGGCACCGGGGCGGGAGTGGCGGTGGCGGGCGGGCCGATGATGCGGAAGGTGATGCCGTGGACTGCCAGCTTCAAGCGGGCGTTCTCGATGGCCCGCGTCAGGGCGGTATGGAAGTCGCTGGGGGTGACGTTGTAGACGCCCGACACCGACTGCCGACGCCGAATCAGCAGGGCCGCGCCGCCTAGCACCAGCACCAGATACAGCAGGGCCACCAGCCAGAGGGTGTAGTCCGCTCCGGTCAGGGCATCGCTGAGGAGGTCGAAGCGGCCCCGGGCGAGCATCAAGCGCCAGGTCGCATCGAAGGCCAACAGCGCCATCGGCCCGCCGAACAGCAAAAAGCCCGACAAGCCGATCAACAGCCCCGCGAAGTCCCAGGCTCCGTTGACCAGCGTCGGCCGGGGGCGATGGTTGATCTCGGCCAGCCACAGACAGTACAGCCCTAGCGGGAACAGGCACACCAGGCTACCGACGAGGATGAGCAACAGCAACGGCGGATTCCTTCTTCAACTCGCAACGACTACGCTTCGCATCAGTTTACGTCTGCCAGCCGGACTGCCAAGCCCCGGGGTGCCGACCGCAGGAGGACTGCCAAGCCCCGGCCAGCCGACACAAGCGCAAGGGGGTGAGCGGTTGCTCCAGCCAGGCGGCCCAGTCGGTGGGCGGCTGGGCTGCCTGGGTTTGGATCGCCCGCAGCCAGTGTTCGACGACCGCCCGGCGCGTCTGGAGCATCTCGGCGATGCGGTCGGCGTCCTGGCCCAGGGCATGCTGGGCGATGGCGATTTGCACGCGGCCCTTGGTCAAGCGGGCCGGCTCAGCGACGGCCCGATACGGCGCGAGCAGGAAGCGTACTTGCGTGGGCACGTCGCCCAGCCGGCGGCGCAGCGTCAGCCCTACCCGCACGCTCCAGACCACCGGCCGCGGCGGCAACCGCGGGGTCGGTCGTAGGTGGAGGAGGTTGGCCGGGTCGTCGGCAGCTAGGCCAGCGCTGGCCTGGTCGAGGGCCGCGACGCTGGCATGGCCGGTCGTCCGCAGCAGATGATCGACCACCAACGACGGACCTTCGATGAGTTGGCCCGGTGCGTGGATCGGCTCGATCGCGCGGATCAGCACGCCGCCGTAGTGGCGGCCATCGCCGCAGGTCAGGTCAACGCCCTTGAACGAGCCGCCGCGATAGCCGCCCGGCGCGTCGTTGCTCGGAGCGTGATTCCGCATACCGACGCGGTGGAAATACCAGCGCCGCCCGGTCAACTGGAGGGGGTGGGCGTGGACGAAGGGGTCGGGGTGAGCGGGGCTGTGCCAGTAGAACTCGACCTCGCTCAGCCGGTGGGCGTGCCCGGCGACCATCAGTTCGTGACGGTTGAGCAGGGCGTCGGCGAGGTGGGCGAAGTTGGCGAGGTGGGCGAAGGTCATGGAACTATCCGCGTAGGACAGATCACTGCTTGGCACCGCTGCCCCTTTCGATGGCCTCGATGGCTTGGCTGGCCAGGACGCCCAGGTTGGTCGAGCGCTCCAGGGCGCGCAAACGGGGCAGTGCCTCGCGGGCGGCGGGGCCGATGCGGCCCAGCGCGCGGATGCAGGCGGCGGCGAGGTCGAAGTCGTCGTTGTCTTCCAGCGCATCGAGCAAGTCCGGCACGAGCGGCTGGGCCAGATGACCCAACGCCCCGGCGGCGTTGACCGCTGCCAGCCGCAGCCGCTGTTCGGGGTTGGCCTTGGCCTTGGCTGCGGTGCTACCCGTCTTGCCACGCACCAGGTCGCGCAGTTGCGGGATCAGCGCGACGGCGGCGTCGCCCAGCAGCGGCAGTGCCTCCAGCGCTTGCCGCTTGGGGGCGATCTCCTTGCTGGCCAGCACTTCGGTCAGGATAGTCAACGCGGGGCGGGGGTTGTCGTTGATGCGGGCCAGGGCCACGCTCGCCCAGATGCGGCGTAGGCCGCTGGGTTCCTTGGCGAATGCTTGCAGGCTGGGGGTGACACTCTTGGCCACCGGGCCGAGTTGGGCCAGCGCTTGCAGGGCGGCCAACTGGGTGTCCAAGAACGTCGCCGACTTGGCCAGCTTGGCCAATTGCTCCAGGCCACCCTGGGCGGCCGGGCCAAGCTCCCCCAGGGCCAACGCGGCCCGCTTGACCACCTCGCGGTTTGGGTGGTTCAGCGCCTTGACCACGCCTGGGGCAGCCTCGGCGGCTCCCGGCCCGATGGCTCGGACGATGTCGAGCAACTCGGCGGTATCATCGTCGGTCAGCCCCTCGCCTTGCATACGCTTGGCGAGGGTGGGGACGGCGGGACGGGCGGCGGCCCCGAGCTTTTCCAGGGTCGCGGCGGCCCGTTGCCGCTCGAGGCGGTTGGCGTGGTCGAGCAATTGACCGATGGCGGCGGCGGCCGGCTCGGCCCGCGGTCCCAGTTCCGCCAACACCGCCAACACCTCCGCCCGCAGGTCGGCGTTGTCCAGACTTAGTAGCTTGGCCAGGATCGGCACGGCCTGACCGGCCCCGGCCCCCGTGCGGGCGATGGTGCGTAGCAGGATGCGGCGGTTGAGGTTGGCTTTGCGGCTATCGCCTTGGATCTGCTCCAGCATCTCCGCTAGGATCGGCACGGCCGGGGCGGCTTGCGGCCCCAGCGCGTTGAGCAGTTGCACCGCGTAATCCGCCGCGCCGGGCACGTTGCCGGTGAGTTGGTCGCTGATGAGTTTGAGCGATTCGGCCGGCTCGACATTCAGCCGGACCAGGGCGAAGGCGGCGGCCATGCTCACGTCCAAAAAATTGTCCCGGGCCGCCTGTTGCAACTGCGGCACGGCCGGGCGGGCGACCTCGCCCATTTGCCCCAGCACCAGCGCCGCGATGGCCCGTGAGCGGGTGGATTTGGCGCTCAGCAGCTTGGTCAGCGCCTCGACCGCGGGCGGGCCGATCTGCTCCAGGGCGTATTGCACCAGCGGCACGTTGCGCCCGGCGGGGCTGCCGACTCGCATTAGTTCGGGGTCTTCGATCAGCTCGATCAGATCGGGCACGGCCGGGCCGGCGGCCTCCTTCATCGCCGCCAGCGCCGCGATGGCCCCCGTGCGCACCACCAATTGATCGTCCTCCAGCGCTTGCCGCAAGGTCGGCAGGTAGTTGGGCGGGATGGGACGCAGCCAACTGAGGGCTCGGGCGATGTCGCTGCGGACGGCGGCGTCCGGGTTGCGCAGGTGATCGATCAGCGGCAGGGCGGCGGGCTTGCCGATTACCCGCAGCGCCTCCAGGGCGGCGGTGCGCACCGGCTCGCGCGGGTCGGCGGCGAGCTTGAGCAGTTCCGGGGCGGCGGGGGCAGCCTGCTTGCCCAGCCGGGCTATCGCGTAGGCGGTATACTCCAGGACCGCGCCGTTGCTGTCGGCCAGCCCCGCCCGCAGCTTGGCCAGCCCTTGACCGAGCAAGGCGGACTGACCGGCTGGCCCGAGCTTTTGCAGGCCGACGACCGCTGCCTCGCGGGTGCTGTTGATCGCGCCAGGTTGGTATTCGCCAGCCTTGCCGCAGGCGGGGTCGTCGCAAGCCTTGATGAAGGTGGCGATCAGTTCATCGGGGGACTTGGCCAACGACTCGATCCGCTCTAGCGCTTGGGCTTGCACCTGCGGGTTGGCCGAGCGCAACTCCGCGAGCAGCCGTTGGGCGTCGGTCAGGGCCGGCTTGGCAGTCGGGGTTGGGGTTGGCTCGGAGTCAACGGCTGGCGGCTGCTTGGCAGCCTGGGTTGGTTGCTTGGTGCTGCTGGCCGGGCTGCACCCGCCAACGACGACGAGGCAGAGCAGGCCGATTGCGGTTGGCCAATACCGGGGGGAGAGTTGGTGCATGGTGGAAATCTCCGGGGAGCTTGGTCTGAGCTGGGGGGCTACCGCCTACGGATTATTGTCGGCTTGGGGGGCGGGGCGACAATCCCGCTTGCACAGACTAGGCATTTTGATATAGTCCGCCCCACAGCGTGCGTTGCCTTCCCGTTGGGGACGACACATGCCGCCTGAGGGAGTCGCTATGCAATGGCTGTTGATCGGCTATCTGTTTCTGTTTATCCATCGCCCCTTCGAGGTCTGGCCGATCCTCGGCGAGTTGCACATCGAGCGAGCCTACATGCTGCTGACGTTGGGCTATTTCGCCCTCGTCGCCCGCAAGCGCTGGCTGCCCAATATTCAGCAGACGGCGGTATTCGCCTTTGCCGGGGCGGTCTTGGTCTGCTGGGTGTTGAGTCCGTGGATGGACAAGGGGCAACCCGTCGTCGAGGATTGGTTCAAGATTCTAGTCTTCTACCTCCTACTCGTCACCACCATCACCGACGAGCGGCAGTTGCGGCTGGTGGTGTTCGCCTTCTTGGTGGTGATGGCCGTCTACATGCTGCACTCGCTGAAGGACTTCATCGGCGGGCGGCACGTCTACCGCATGGGCATTGCCCGGATGGTCGGGGTGGATACGACCCGGGGCGACCCCAACTCGTTCGGGGCGAGCATCGTTTACGCCTTGCCGCTGGTCAGCACCTTCTGGGTGTCGGGCACGCGGAAGATGCGGCTGTTTTTGGCCGGGTATGTGGCGTTGTCGGTGCTGTGTATCCTGCTGACCGGGTCGCGCTCGTCGCTGTTGGGGCTGATCGCCTGGACGGTGTTTCTGGTGCTGCTGACGCGGCGGCGTTTCTTGGTGCTGGCCGGGGTCGCGGTCTTGGCCCCGCTGCTGTTCATGGCCTTGCCCGAGTCGTTGCAGAATCGCTTCGAGACAATCGTTGACTCCAGCGTCGGCCCGGAGAATGCCCGCGAGTCCGGCGAGGGGCGGATCGTCGGCTTGTTCGTCGGGCTGGAGTTGTGGGCCAGCAACCCGCTGACCGGCTGCGGGCCGGGGGCGTGGCGGCCGGCGACCGGCAGCCACATCGAGTCGCACAGCTTGCCCGGCCAACTGCTGGGCGAGATGGGCACGCTCGGCGCGATCAGCTTTGCCGCCTTGCTGGTCGGCTACTGGATCAACTGCCGACGCATCCGTCGCTTGGCCCGCTTGAAGCGCTTCGCCCCCGACGACTTCCTGGTGCAACTGGCCCGCGGCATCGGCACCGGGGTCGTGCTGATGCTGTTTCTGGGTATCTTCGGGCACAACCTGTTCCGACACAACTGGCTGTGGTATGGGGCGTTCCTGATCGTCGCGGTCGATTGCGCGCGGCGGCGGGTGTATCTGGCCGGGCCGACGACGCAGCCGCCCCCAGCCTACCGCCTCGTCGGGGCGCGGGCGTGGCTGCCCCAGCGGGCCGACGCCCGCCGGCTGGCAGAGCGTGGCCCGGTCGCCGCTTGAGGTCGCCGCTTGAGGTCACCGCTTGAGGTCACCGCTTGAGGTCGCCGCGTGAGGTCGCCGCTTGATCTTGCACCAGCTTGCCAGGCTGGCATATGATCGGGGGGCGATGCCTGGACGCGGCGGCTAGGCCAAGTGAGTAGAGTGTCTCTTTGGGCGCAGGGATGAGCCATGAATCGTGTGCGGCGTGGGTGGTGGGGCCGATTGGCCATCGGCTTGGGCTGTCTGGCAGTGGGGCTGGGGCTATTCGTCTGGACGCAGCGGCAGTGGCTGGCCGAGCTTTGGGCGGTGCGGTGTTTGACCCACGCCCAGACCGACGACCAACGCGCCGCGGCGGTGGGGCGGTTGGTCGAGTTAGGCGAGCCGGTTGTGCCGCGATTGCTGCCGTTGCTCCAAGCCGACGATCCCGCCCAAGCCGAGGCGGTCTGCCGGGTATTGTGCCAGATCGCCGCGACCTGGCCGGCGGGTGATGCGCGGCGGGCGGAATGGCTGGGCCGACTGCGCGAGGCGTTCAACACGGCCAGCCCGGCGGGCAAATCGGCGGTGTTGGTCTGTGCGGCGGAACTGGACACGCCCGAGGACACGACCACGCACGCCACCTGCCGCGAACTGGCCGTCGCCGCCCTGGAGCAATCGACCAGCAAGCTGATCCTCCAGGGCATCGCCCTGGCACTGCGGGCGCATCTGCAATGCCTCGACAAGGTCACGCCGCTGTTGCATCACGCCGAGGCGGAGGTGCGGCAGGCGGCCATGCTGGCGGTCGGCCCGCATCGGCACCTGATCGGGGACGAGGAGTTGTTGACCTGGCTGCACGACAGCGACGCGGAGGTACGCAAGCTGTGCGAGACGGCGCTACGCAGTCGCGGCTTGACCGGGCGTGAGGTTCGCCTGGGCAAACTCTTGACCCATCCGCAACCGAGCGAACGGCTCAAGCTGTTGGTGCATCTGACGGAGGAAGAGGAGCTGGACGTCAGCGAGTGGCTGTTGCGCTTGAGCCAGGATCCCTCGCCGGCGGTGCGGGCGGGCGTCGTGCGGGTGTGGGTGGAGCGTGGCCTGCCCGTCGATGACCGCTTGCACGAGATGGCGGCCAACGACGCCGACCCGACCGTGGTGCAAATCGTGCGGTATTATCTGAGACGGCTCAACGCCCCGCCGCCCGCCAACCCTTTACGCCGCCCCGTGCATATCCCCGCGTCCTATCGCTTCGAGTAAGCCACTAACCCGGCGACCGACCGATGCTATGCGGTGCGGCAGGGGTCAGCAGTCGCGGTTCTGGCGCGGCGAGCGTCACGCCAGCGGCGCGGCGAGCGTCACGCCAGCGGCGCGGCGAGCGGTTGCTGGGTGCGGGCTAGCTTGCGCTCACGCATCAGCAAGAACAGTGGGGCGGCGAAGGCGAAGGCGACCATGAAGGTGGCGACCAGATACACCCACCAATGCCGCATGCCCAGCCGCCGCGCCTCCGCGACCATCCACACCGTAAACGCCGTCGCCCCGATGACTAGGTCCATCGACAGCGAACTGGTGATGTTGGTGGGGCCGGCCTCGCGGAAGAAGTCGGCGATGGTCTTGCCCTCGTTGATCGCCTGGAGGTTGTAGTACCAGGGGATGACCGCCCCCAGCACGGCACAGATCGCGTAGAAGATCATCAGCGGTGTCATCGTCGGTGTGGTCCTCAGCTCGTGTGGCGTCGCTCAGATGGACCTCAGCCCGTCTTGCGGCGCTCGGAAACCTTGCTGTTGATATAGGCCACTAGCTCGGCGGCCAACTCGGTGAACTTCTGCGGCGGGATCAGGTAGAACCCGTCGGCCCGGGGCAGCATCGCATCGATCAACTCGTAGCAAATGGCCATGCCCACGCGCCGCCCCTCCTTGCCGGACAGCCCGCGCATGCGGCGGCGTACCTCGTCGGTCAGCACGATCCCCGGCACTTCGTTGTGGAGAAACTCGGCGTTGCGCTCCGACAACAGCGGCATGATGCCGACCAACACCGGCACCCCGGACGGTGCCACCGCGTCCATCATCTTCTCGAAGCGGGCCGGGTCGTAGATCGGCTGGGTCATGGCAAAGTGTGCGCCGAGGGCGACCTTCTTCATCAGCCGCTGCACCTGCCCGGCGATGTTGGCCGTGTTGGGGTTGAGGGCCACGCCAATCGTGAAGCGGGTGGACCGCCCCAGCGGCGCGCCCGATTGTGTGACGCCGCAGTTGAATCGGTGCAGCAACTCGACCAGCCCGAAGCTGTTGAGGTCGTAGACGCTTGTCGCGCCGGGGCAATCGCCGACCTTGGCCGGGTCGCCGGTCAGCGCCAGGATGTGGTGGATACCCAGCGTGTGCGCCTCCATCAAGCGCGACTGCACGCCGAGCAAGTTGTGGTCGCGGCCGGCTAGGTGCAGCACCA
>Ga0272446_1007158_pt1 | contig 11247 bp, 7 predicted proteins | sample YNPCB0061_FD_194587 | JGI IMG/M metagenome (GOLD analysis project Ga0272446, IMG submission 194587) | Hot spring microbial mat communities from Yellowstone National Park, WY, United States - YNP-CB-006-1 | ecosystem: Environmental > Aquatic > Thermal springs > Hot (42-90C) > Sediment | place...
CCAGCACTACGTGCTGTCCTGTGCCCTGCGGGCTGGTCCGGCCCAGGCAGGCGCCTGGCTTTGTGTGGGCCTGGGGCCCATCCCTCGCTTCGCTCGGGACCAGCACTGCGTGCTGTCCTGCGCCCTGCGGGCTGGTCGCTCCTCCTTGCAGGGAACGACCCTACGGCGTCGTCGCTTCGCGCCAGACACCCGCCTGGTCCGGCCTTCGGACGCGTTCAACTGAGGTTTTTAGGTTGAATTTTTCCGCCCTGCCGGAACTGCTGCTGGCCTGGGTGAAGACCCAGGGCGCGGCCTTGCTGCAAGGGAACAAGGCGGAACAGGCTTCACCCTTCAAGGTAGGCAGCCAATACGAGGGCAGGGTGCTGGACCAATTGCCCAATGGGCGGTACCTGGTCCAGGTGGCGAGCCAAAAGCTGGACATGGATCTGCCGCGCGATACCAAGACGGGGGATGCGGTCCGCCTGACCTTTCTGAATGCCGGGCCCCGGCCCACCTTTCTCCTGAACAGCCAGGGGCCGGTGGCCCCGGTCCAGCAGGTGCGTCTGTCCAGTACAGCCCAGCAGGTCAGCGCCCTGATGCGTATGGCCCAGCCGGCAGCCCAGGGGGGCGGGCAAATCGCGGCGCAAGGCGCGACACAGGTAGCGGCCTTGGGGACCCCACCGGCGCCGGGGCAGGCCGTGAGTCAGGCTGCCGTCGCTCCCCCATCGGCAGCGATGACGGCGGCGGTACCCTCCGAAAGGCCCATGAACCCCATGCCCGCCAGCCAGGCGGCTTCGGCCGCACGTCCCATCGTGGCCAATGTGGTCATGTTGCAGAACGCTGCGGCCGGGGCCCCCAATGCGCCCATGGCCGTGGCCAGCGCCAATACCGCCCTGCTGGGCCATGCGGTGGACAGCCTGCGGGCTGCCGTTCCCGCCAGCACCACCCTGATGCCCACCGTGGTGGCGGACCCCGCCGCCCCGTCCGCCAACCTGTTGCCCAGCCGCCTGGCGCAGACCGTGCGGGAGAGCGGCCTGTTTTATGAGGCCCACCTGGCCCGCTGGACCAAGGGGGATTATCCCTTCGAATCCCTGCTCAACGAGCCCCAGGCCCGTCTGGGGCGGGCCGCCATGCCCGTGGCCGGCATGGCTGAACTGGCGGGCATGCCCGAGGAGGCGGCGCGCATGGCCGGGCGGCAACTGCACATGCTGGAGGGCGGCCCCTTTCTCTGGCAGGGCTATGCCTGGCCGGGCCAATGGATGGACTGGCTGGTGGAGGAACGGCGGCAAGGCGAGGGGGGGGGCCGTGGTGGCGAGGAGCCCCATGCCTGGGCCACGGAATTGCACTTGATTCTGCCGCGCATGGGGTCGGTTCATGCCCAATTGTCCCTGCGGGGCCGGGAGGTGGGCCTGCGCCTGCAGGTGGCCGAAGCCGCCACGGCCCAGGCCATGACCGATGCCTTGCCCGATTTGCACCGCGGCCTGGAGGCTTCTGGCCTGCGTCCCGTTGGTTTGACCGTGATGGGCGAAGCGGTTTGATGGCCGGCAACGAAAAGCGCCAGGAGGCCGTGGCCCTCCACTATGCCAGTGAAAAGGGGGCGCCCCGGGTGGTGGCCAAGGGCCGGGGCCTGGTGGCGGAGGAGATCATCGAACGGGCCCGGGCCGCGGGGGTGTTCGTGCACGAATCGCCGGAGCTGGTGTCGCTGCTCATGCAGGTGGATTTGGACGAGCGCATCCCGCCGGAACTTTACGTGGCGGTGGCGGAATTGCTGGCCTGGCTCTACCGCCTGGAGCAGGAGGCCGGAGAGGCCTGAACACGCGTCAATCGAGGCGCAGCGCCTCCAGCAAGTCCCGCTCCAGGGCCAGGCGTTTGCCCGGTTCCTCCAGGTCTTCCCCCTGCAGCACGAAGACGTCTTCCGCCCGGTTGCCCAGGGTGTTGATGCGGGCGCTGGCGACGCTGGCGTCGTGCTGTAGCAGCAGTTGGGCCACCTTGGCCAGCAGCCCCGGACGGTCACCGGCAGCGAAGGACAGCAGATAGCCGCGCCCCTGTTCGCTACGCACCAGACTGATGCTGGGGGCTAGGGGAAAGGCCTTGAGCTGCCGGGGCAGGCGGCCGGAGGGAAACACCTCCGTTTCCCTGGGGCTGGCCAGTTCCTGCTCCAGTTCGTGCTCGATGTAGCTCAGGATGTCCCGATAGGCGATGTGCCGCTGTTCCGGGTCCAGGGCGTAGAAAGTATCCAGGGCATAGCCGTCCCGGGTGGTATGGATGCGGGCCGACAGGATGGAATAGCCCATGCGCGCGAAGAAGGCGCAGATGCGGGCGAAGAGGGCTTTTTCATCGGGGGCGAACACCAGCACTTCCACCCCTTCCCCCACTTCCGCCAGACGGGCCCGCACGATATGCCGCTGCCGGGCCAGCAAGGGCAGCAGGCGGCGGGTCTGCCAGGCAATGTCGCGGCTGTCCTGGCGCATGAAGTACACGTCGTCCAGCCGATTCCACAGGACCTCCTCGGCGCCGGACAGGAAGCCGTACAGACGCAGCTGGGCCCGGGCGGCCTCCTTTTTCGCCTCCACGCTGTCCGGCTGGATCTCGCCCTGCTCCAGCACCCGCCGGGTGGCCAGGTAGAGTTCCCGGGTGAGCTTGTCCTTCCAGGCGTTCCACACCTTGGGGCTGGTGCCGCGGATGTCCGCCACGGTCAGCAGATAGAGGGCGGTGAGGCGGCGCAGGTCGCCACAGCGCCGGGCGAAGGCGGTGATGACCTCGGGATCGGACAGGTCCTGCTTCTGGGCGGTCTGGGACAGGGTCAGGTGTTCGGCCACCAGCCAGGCCACGAAATCGGCGTCCTCCCGGGGCAGACCCTGGGCCAGGCAGAAGCGGCGCGCATCCACGGCCCCCAGGCGGGAATGGTCGCCGCCCCGGCCCTTGGCGATGTCGTGGAACAGGGCCGCCAGCATCAGCAGTTCCGGGCGCTTGCAGTCCGCCATGAGGCGATGGGCCAGGGGATACTCGTGGGCGTATTCGGCAAGGGCCAGGCGGCGCAGGTTGCGCACCACCATGAGGATGTGCTCGTCCACCGGGTAGATGTGGAAGTGGTCGTGCTGCATCTGGCCGGTGATGCGGCCGAACAGGGGCAGATAGCGTCCCAGCAGCCCCAGCCGGTGCATGAGGCGCAGGGATTGGGTCACGCCCCGGGGCGCGGCCAGCAGTTCCAGGAAGCGCCGCTGGTTGGCCGGGTCCTTGCGGAAACCGGCGTCGATGTGCCGGCCGGCCCGCCACAGGGCCCGCAGCAGCCGGGGCGTGCAGCCCTGCAGGTCCTTTTCCCGGCAAAGCACCAGGAAGGTTTCCAGCAGCAGGTCCGGGTGTTTTTCCAGCAGGTCTTCCTCCGCGTCCAGCAGTGGACCCACGGCGCGGAAATGGGGGCTGCAGGCCAGGGTGCGGGGAGGCTCCGGGGGCAGCAGGCGGCTCCTCAGCTCCCCCAGACCCAGCTCATTGATGAGGCGGATATGGCGCGCGGCGCGGTAGTAGCGCTGCATGAGGCGCTCCGAGGCCCGGCGGGGGGGCTTGGGCATCACCCCCATGTCGGCGGCCACGCTTTCCTGGAATTCGAACAACATCCGGTCTTCCCGCCGTTTGGCGGCCAGGTGAAGGCGGATGCGCAGGTGGGCCAGGAAAGACAGCTCCGCGGCCAGGGAGCGGGCTTCCCCGGGGCTCAGCAGGCCGGCCCCGGCCAGATCGGCAAGCCGTTTGCCCAGGCCCGCCGACTGGCATACCCACAGCAGGGTATGCAGGTCCCGCAGGCCCCCGGGGCTTTCCTTGAGATTGGGCTCCAGCACCATGGCCACGTCGGCATGGCGGCCGTGACGTCCCCGTTGTTCCAGCAGCTTGGCCTGGAAGAAGACGGCAGGATCCATCCGCGCCTGCTGATCCAGCATCATGCGCTGATACAGCGGCCTACTGCCGGCCAGGAAACGGGCCTCCAGCAGGTTGGTCTGCACGGTGATGTCCTTGGCGGCCTCGGCGCTGCATTCCGTCAGGGTGCGCACGCTGTGGCCGATGGGCAGGCCCACGTCCCAGAACAGAGCCACCAGGGGTTCCAGACGGGCCTGCTCGGCCGTGGACAGGCCGTCGTCCAGCAACAGCAGCAGGTCCACGTCCGACTGGGGATAGAGCTCACCCCGGCCATAACCGCCTACGGCGATGAGGGCGGCCTGTTCCGGTGGGTCGTGGGCGGCCCAGATCTCCGCCAGTACCTGGTCCGTCAGGCGGCACAATCCCCGCAGGAGGCGGAGGGCGTGGGGGCGGGCAAGGTAGGCGTCGACGAGTCTGGCGCGTCCGGCGTTGATATGCGCCCGCCAGGCCGCCACCCGGGCCGCGTCGGGGGTCATGTCTGGCGCTGGATGAAGGCCGGGGGGGGAGGGCAGGCCGCGGACAGGGTGAGCACTTCATAGCCCGTGGGCGTCACCAGGATGGTGTGTTCCCACTGGGCGGACAGGCTGTGGTCCTTGGTGACCACGGTCCAGCCGTCACCCAGGACACGGATGTCCTTTTTGCCGGCGTTGATCATGGGCTCGATGGTGAAGATCATGCCCGCCTCCAGGGTGGGGCCGGTGCCGGCCTTGCCGTAGTGCAGCACCTGGGGATCCTCGTGAAAATTGGCACCGATGCCGTGGCCGCAGAATTCCCGTACCACGGAGTAACCATGGGACTCCGCGTGCTGCTGGATGGCCGCGCCGATGTCCCCCAGGTGGGCGCCGGCCCTCACCGCCGCGATTCCCTTCCACATGCATTCATAGGTGACTTCCGTCAGGCGCCGGGCCTGGATGGAGGGTTCCCCCACGTAGAACATGCGGGAGGTGTCGCCGTGCCAGCCGTCCTTGATGGTGGTGATGTCCAGGTTCACCACGTCACCGGCCTTGAGCACCTTCTCTCCCGGTACACCGTGGCAGACCTGGTGGTTCACCGAGGTGCAGATGGACTTGGGGTAGGGCTTGTGGCCGTTGGGGGCGTAGTTGAGGGGGGCGGGAATGCAGCCCTGCACGTTCACCATGTAGTCGTGGCAGAGCTTGTCCAGTTCACCGGTGGTGACGCCGGGTTTCACAAAGGGAGTGATGTAGTCCAGCACCTCACCGGCGAGTCGTCCCGCCACGCGCATTTTTTCTATTTGTTCCGGGGTTTTGATGGAGATGGGCATGATGGGGTTGCGACGGAAAGGGCCTCAGGATAGAGGCTGGAAGCGGGGAAAGACAAGTTGAGTGAAACGGTAGGCATGTGCTTCTCGCCCCGAGTTCCGGGGGGAAGGCTCCGGTCGTGGCCTCAGTCGCCGGCCGTCTTGCGGGCGGCCGTGTCCTGCCAGCCGCCCCCCAGGGCCTTGGCCAGGTCCGCGGCCGCGGCCAGTTGGGCGCGCCGGGCCTCGATGCGGTTCAGGTCCGCCTGCAGCAGGTTGCGCTGGGCATCCAGCACCGTCAGGTAGTTCACCAGGCCGTTGCGGTATCGCAGTTCGGCGACTTCAAGGGCCCTGGCCAGGGCCTCGGCGCGGCGGCCCTCGGCATCCGCCAGTTCCCGGGCCTGACGGTGGGCCACCAGGGCATCCAGCACCTCCCGGAAGGCCTGGCGCACGGCCTGCTCGTAGGCGATGAGGGCCTGGGCCTGGCGCGCATCCCGCACATCCAGGGCCGCCTGGGTGCGGCCGCCGTTGAGGAGGCTCTGCACGATGCCGATGCCCAGGCCCCAGATGGCCGCGGGGCCAGAGAACAGATCGGAAAGGGCCTTGCTTTCGGAGCCCAGGTAGGCGGAGAGGCTCAGGTTCGGGTAAATGGCGGCCTTGGCCTCGAGGATGCGGGCGTGGGCGGTGAACAGGTTCTGCTCGGCCTGGCGCAAATCCGGCCGGCGGGTCAGCAGGTCCGAGGGCAGGCCTGCGGGCACGGCGGGGGGCTCGCTCAGGGCCTGGAGTGGCTGGCCCCGGGCCACGCCGTCTTCCATGAGGGCCCGGGGGCTGCGTCCCACCAGCACGGCCAGGGCCAGTTCCTGCTGGGCGATGGCCTGGACCAGCCGGGCCCGGTCGGCTTCCAGGCCGGCCAGTTCCGCCTGGGCCTGGCGCATTTCCAGTTCAGAGGCCATACCGGCCTCCAGCCGCAGCTGCTGCAGATCCACGGCGGCGCGGCGATTGGCCAGGGTCTTGTCCAGCAATTCCAGCCGGGCATCCAGGGCCCGCAGGGTGAAATAAGCCTGGGCCACATCGCTGGTCAGGGAAATGCGCACCACGTCCCGGCCATATTCGCTGGCCAGCAGGTCGGAGCGGGCCGCGTTGCCGGCCTCCCGCAGCCGGCCCCACAGGTCCAGTTCATAGGCGGCCTGCAACCGTACCTGGAAGGTGTCGTTGGTGGGGGTGCCGGGGACGGGCATGCTCCCCCGCTGGGTCATGCGGGAACGTTTTGCGTCCGCCGTGGCCTGGACCTGGAGGGCCTCGTCCGCGCGGACCAGGGCCAGGTTGGCCCGGGCTTCCTCGATGCGGGCAGCGGCCAGGCGGATATCGGCGTTGTGGGCCAGGGCTTCCTGGATCAGGGCATCCAGCCGGGCATCGCCGAAGACCTTCCACCAATCCGCCGCCACCTGGGCGGCAGGCTGTCCGGCGGCTGGCGGCCACCTCGCGGGCAGGTCCAGGGCGGGTGTCTTCAGCCCGGGTACGGTGGCGCACCCCGCCAGGGCGAGAAAAGCCAGGATGGCGGCGGTCTTACGCATGCTCGTCTCCATGGAGTGCGGCGCCGTGGTACTTGATGGGGCCGGGGAACAGCCGGCGCACCAGCAGGTAGAGGACGGGCACGAAGAACACCGCCAGCACCGTGGCGGCCAGCATGCCCCCCAGGACGCCGGTGCCGATGGCGTGGCGGCTGGCGGCCCCCGCGCCGGTGGAGATGGCCAGAGGCAGCACACCGAACATGAAGGCGATGGAGGTCATGACGATGGGCCTGAAGCGCAGACGGCTGGCTTCCACCACCGCCTCCAGGGTGGCTTTGCCCCGGGCCTCCAGCTGGCGGGCGAATTCCACGATCAGGATGGAGTTCTTGGCCGACAGGCCGATGATGGTGATGAAACCCACCTTGAAATACACGTCGTTGGGCAGTTCCCGCAGGGTCACCGCCAGCACCGCACCGAACACCCCCAGGGGCACCACCAGCAACACCGCCAGGGGCACGCTCCAGCTTTCATAGAGGGCCGCCAGGCACATGAACACCACGATGAGGGACAGAGTCAGCAGGATGGGGGCCTGGGCGCCGGAGAGCTTTTCCTCGAAGGACGTGCCGGACCACTCGAAGCCCAGGCCCGGGGGCAGTTTGGCGGCAATCTCTTCCATGGCCGCCATGGCCTCGCCGGTGCTGTGGCCGGGAGAAGGGCCGCCGGCGATCTTGGTGGCGGGCACGCCGTTGTAGCGGTCCAGCTTGGGGGAGCCGATGGTCCAGCGGGGGGTGGCGATCTCGGACAGGGGCACCATGGTCCCCTTGGCCGTGCGCACCCGCAGGGAGAGCAGGCCTTCCGGCGTGGCCCGGGCGGGGGCGTCCACCTGCATTACCACCCGCAGTACCCGGCCGTCGCGGATGAAATCGTTGACATAGGCGGAGCCCAGGGCCACGGCCAGGGTCTGGTTCAGCTCGCCGAGATCGATGCCCAGACTGCTGGCCTTGACCCGGTCGATGTCCAGCAGCAGTTGTGTGGCCGGTTCCTTGCCCTCCGGACGCACCCCGGCCAGGCGGGGGTCCTGGCTGGCCAGACCCAGCACCAGGTTGCGGGCCTCCATGAGCTTCTCCCGGCCCAGGCCGGAACGGTCCTGGAGGCGGAAATCGAATCCCCCCACCGCGGCCAGTTCGGGAATGGGGGGCGGGTTGAGGGCGAAGATGAGGGCCTGCTTGATGGTGAACAGGGTCATGTTGGCCCGCTGCACGATGGAGAGGGCATGCTGGTTGGGGGCGCGGCGTTCTTCCCAGTCCTTGAAACGCACGAAGGCGATGGCCGCGTCCTGGCCCTTGCCGAAGAAGGAGAAGCCCAGTACGCCCACCACCTTGGCCACCTCCGGCTGCTGCAGGTAGTACTGCTCCATCCGGGACAACACCTGTTCCGTGCGCTCCTGGGTGGCGCCGGAAGGCAGCTGCACGATACTGATGAGATAGCCCTGGTCCTCGTCCGGCAGAAAGCCCGTGGGCAGCCTGGCCACCAGCCACCCGGTGGCGACGACGATGGCCAGGAACAGGGCGAACATGCGCAGGGGCCGCTTCACCACCGCCCCCACCCCCTGCATGTAGCGCCCGGTGGTGCGATCAAAGAAGGTGTGGAACCAGCCCAGCAGGCCTTTCGGATGCTGGAGCTGGTCCGCGTTCAGGCCCTTGAACAGGGTGGCGCACAGGGCCGGGGTGAGGCTGATGGCCATGAGGGCGGAGAACAGCATGGTGATCACCAGGGTCACGGAGAACTGGCGGTAGATGGCCCCCACGGAACCGCCGAAAAAGGCCATGGGGATGAACACCGCCGACAGCACCACCGTGATGCCGACAATCGCGCCGAAGATCTGGCCCATGGCCTTGGAGGTGGCTTCCCGGGCGGCCAGCCCCTCCCTGGACATGATGCGCTCCACGTTCTCCACCACCACGATGGCGTCGTCCACCACGATGCCGATGGCCAGCACCATGGCGAACAGGGACAGCACATTGATGGAGTAGCCCAGCAGGTACAGGCCCACCAGGGTACCGATGAGGGACACGGGCACCACCACCGCGGGAATGAAGGCGGCCCGCAGCTTGCCCAGGAACAGCCACATGACCAGGAACACCAGCAGGAAGGCCTCCGCCAGGGTCTTCACCACCTCGCGGATGGAGATCTCCACGAAGCGGGAGGTATCGTAGGGCACATCCCAACTCACACCTTTGGGGAAATACTTCGCCAGTGCCTCCATGCGGGCCTTCACCGCCGCCGAGGTTTCCAGGGCATTGCTGCCCGGGGCCAGCTTGATGCCGATGGCGGCCGTGGGCTGGCCGTTGAGCCGGGCCCGCACCGTGTAGTCCTGGGCCCCCAGTTCCACCCGGGCCACGTCTTTCAGGCGCACCGCCGCGCCCGTAGGGTCGGTACGCAAGAGGATGTCGCCGAATGCCTCCGGCGTGGAAAGCCGCCCTTGGGTGATGACCGTGGCGGCGATCTCCTGGCCCCGTACCGCCGGCACCTGGCCCAGCTCACCGGTGGCCAGTTGTACGTTCTGGGCCTGCACCGCCGCCAGGGCCTGGCCCGGACTCATGTTGAAGTGGGCCAACTTCAAAGGATCCAGCCAGATGCGCATGGCGTATTCCGTGCCGAACAGCTGGGCCTCGCCCACCCCGGGCACCTGGCGGATGTTGTTGAGCACGTTGGCGGCGGTGAAGCTGCCCAGGTCCACGGCGTCCCGGCTCTTGTCCGGGGAGAACACGGTGAGGAACATGAGGAAGTTGCGCCGGGACTTCACCACCGTGATGCCCTGGCGGCGCACCTCCTCCGGCAGGCGGGCCTCCACCCGCTTGATGCGGTTCTGGGCCTCCACCGAGGCGATGTCCAGGTCCGTGCCCGTGGCGAAGGTCATGGTCATGGTCAGCGTGCCGGACGCATCGCTGTTGGACTCCATGTACAGCAGGTGCTCGATGCCGTTCATCTCCTGTTCGATGAGGGTGGTGACGGCATCCTCCACCACCTGGGCGGACGCACCCGGATAGACGGCGGTGATCTGCAGGGCCGGCGGCGCCACCTCCGGATACTGGGACACGGGCAGCTTGGGAAACACCAGCACCCCGGCCAGGAGGATGGCCAGGGCGATGACCCAGGCGAAGATGGGACGGTCGATGAAGAAGCGGGGCAGCATGGTGGTTAGCGGTGAGCAGGTGGGGTCGCGGCAGGCGCGGGTTGGGGGGGGCCATTCACTGCTCCCCGCTCACTGCTGATCGCTTTCACCGGCGCGCCTGGACGCACCTTCTGCAAGCCGTTGACGATCACCCGCTCACCGCCCTTCAGCCCCTCCAGGATGATCCAGTCTCCGCCGGACAGGCCGCCGGTCTTCACCGGCTGGGGCACCACCGTGCCCTCCGGGCTCACCAGCATGACCATCTGGCCCTGGGGCGAGACCTGCACTGCCTTTTGCGGCACCACGATGACGTTCTCCGCCTGGCCCACCGGCAGGCGTACGGTGACGAACTGGCCCGGCAGCAGTTCCCGGCCCGGGTTGGCGAACTCGGCCCGCAGGCCCACGGAGCCGGTGGCGGGGTCCACGGTCAGGTCGTTGAAGAGCAATTTGCCCGGCTGGGGATATTCCCGGCCGGTTTCCAGGATCAGTTTCACCGGGGCCTTGCTGGCCTTCAGCTTGCCGCCCTTCATGGCTTCCCGCAGGGTGAGGAACTCGGCGCTGGACTGGGAGAAATCCACCCAGATGGGGTCGTACTGCTCGATGGTGGCCAGGTGGGTGGCCTCGCCCTTGCCCACCAGGGCGCCTTCCGTCACCAGGGCCCGGCCGATGCGGCCGGAGATGGGGGCGGTGACGGTGGCATAAGACAGGTTGATCTCCGCTTGCGCGAGGGCCGCCTGGGCTGCGGCCACGTCCGCGTCGGCCTGGGCCTTGGCGGCCACGGCCTGGTCGTATTCCTGTTTGGCGATGGCCTTGGTGTCCTTCAGGGCCTGGAGGCGATCCAGGTTCTGGCCGGCGATGAGGGCCGTGGCCCTGGCCCGGGCCAGGGTGGCCCGGGCGGATTCCACGCTGGCGGCCAGGGTGCGGGGATCGATGCGGAACAGCACCTGGCCCGCTTTCACCTCGCTGCCTTCCGTGTATTCCCGCTTCTCCAGGATGCCTTCCACCCGGGCCCGCACCTGGGCCACCCGCACGGCGGTGAGCCGGCCGGGCACTTCCACGGTCTGGGCCACGGTCCTGGGGCCTACGGAGATCACTTCCACCTCGGCCGGGGGCATGCCGCCGCCGGGTGGTCCGCCTGCCTGTTGCCCTGCGTCCTTGCCGCAGGCGATGAGGGTGAGGGGAAAGAGGAGGATGCTCAGGTGGGCGCGGTTCACGGAAGTCTCCGGGCGGGCAGGGGCAGGCTGGGGGCAATATACATACGTTCTTGTATGTATGTAAACATGAAACGTGTATTACCATGCGGGGGATCTTTCAACCTAAAAACCTCAGTTGACCGCTGGGTGGCCATTGAGAAGGCGCATGGATTGTGACGTTTGTGGCTGTGTTCACGCTCACCCGGAAGGTGAGCCCGCTACGCG
>Ga0272446_1007159_pt1 | contig 11245 bp, 9 predicted proteins | sample YNPCB0061_FD_194587 | JGI IMG/M metagenome (GOLD analysis project Ga0272446, IMG submission 194587) | Hot spring microbial mat communities from Yellowstone National Park, WY, United States - YNP-CB-006-1 | ecosystem: Environmental > Aquatic > Thermal springs > Hot (42-90C) > Sediment | place...
GAGTTCCTGATCCAACCCTGACGCCGACCGCCAGATACGGGGTTGACTACGAGTTGCTGCGCCGTTTTCAAGAGCAAGCTGCCCAAATTCAAACTTTGCAACAGCAGTTGGCCGAGTTGAAATCTTTTGCCGCTGTGGGTTCCGCCTGGAGCAATAAGTGGCAAACACTGGTGGGTCCAGCGCCCCAACCAGCAAAGTCCAGGACTGGCTTCCCGCACAGCAGCCAGGTAGATATCACTCATGCTTCCGCCGTTCCATGGGAACTGCAACAACAGGTAGAAGCACAAGCCAACCAAATCACAACCCTACAGCAACAAATTGCAGAAAACCGCAGCCTTGCCGCGATCGGTGAAGCTCGGCTCAACCGATGGCGGAGCCGTACCTTCTCGCGTTAGGAAAAAGCCATTGGTTCAGACATCCGCTTCGCACTGCACATCCCTCACCTATAGGTTTGGTCAGAACGCTTAGGACAAGGTTGATCGGTTAAATGTCGAGCCTGGCTATGCGTTCTGACTCGCCTCCGCCACGATGAGTCTGGCTACGGCCATAGCACTTATCCGGCTCAGGTGAGGAGACCTCTGCTCTGGAGCGCCGTTGGCACATTCGTCGCAACTTGACTGGTTAACTTGCGGGTTTATCAGCTTTCAGGTTAACCAGTTTGCCTTTTGGAGAAAAGTAAATCAACCCAACCTTCACCTAAGCCAAGCTCAGCAGGCCATGAATCTTCAGTCTGGGCATGAACCTTGCAATACTGGTTTCAGGCTGCAAGCCTTAACCCACCCCGCAGACAAAACTGATATAGCGATCCAAGCAGGATTGTGAAAGGTTTCCGCAGGAAATCCTTCTCACAAAGCCCTTTTACCATCCAGGCATTCACCAATCAAATAGGATTGCTATAGCGGGTTAAGTTGTGTAATGTTTATCAGACTAAAGCGAATAATAACCACTGTCTCCCGTATGATAATGAATAAACTCATGAAGTTGTGTAAAAAGGGGGCGTTGATTAACGTGGCTATTCCTTTGTTACAGTATTCTCCTACTTGCAATAATCAGCGTGTTGCTGATTTTGAAGTTGCCCAGGGCGATGAAGCGCCTAGAATTTACTCGACTGATAATCTGCTTTCTCGCTCTGACATGGATAATTTGATTGAAGCGGCTTACCGCCAGATCTTTTTCCATGCATTTGCCTGGGATCGGGAGCCTGCGCTCGAGTCCCAACTGCGTAATGGACAAATCACCGTCCGCGATTTTATCCGTGGTTTACTTCTCTCTAATACCTTTATCGACAGCTTCTACAACAAAAACAGTAATTATCGCTTTGTAGAACATTGTGTCGAAAAAGTCCTGGGTCGCCGGGTTTATAGCGAGCGCGAGAAAATTGCCTGGTCTGCGATCGTCATGAGCAAAGGCGTCAAGGGATTTGTTGATGACCTGCTTAACAGCGACGAATACATCAACAACTTTGGCGAAAACACGGTTCCTTATCAGCGGCGGCGAGTACTGCCTGGTCGTGAAACTGGTGAACTGCCATTTAACATCAAGTCACCCCGTTACGACGCCTACTATCGCGCCAAATTGGGCTTCCCGCAAGTCATCTGGCAATCCACCGTCCGTAGCTACACCTCCGCTGACAAGAGACCAACCGCAGGCAACCCAGCCCTCTTCCTGGATATGGCACGGAGTATTAACGCACGGGGTAATGCACCTCAAAAGATCTCAGCCCTCAATATTGATTATGAGAGAGCAGTTCCTTATCGCAAATAAGTGATTTTGCAGCTTTTAAGGAGCGTGTGCCGTATTCTGACCGATAGTCGGCCCGCGCTCTTTTTTATAGGCTGTCATATTTTTTATGGGCTGTCATATTTCATCGCCAACCAGTCGCTACATTAGACGGCCTAAATGAGAAAAATGAGAGGGGAAATGACCTGGTGAAGGTTAGGCTATGGGATTAACCTGCCTCGAACCGACTTTCAACCCCTTCCTGCGGCGCTGCACGGAATCCAAGTTCCAGGAGTGCTTTGCGGATTTTAGCTTTGGAAGGACGAACCTTGGGAACGGTTAAACCCAGTTCTCGAGCCGTTTCAAATAACTCCCGAATCAGCAAGTCCAGAGAAATATCGTCGGCATCTTCTGGGAGATTTTCAACTCTCCCCTCATAGGCCAGGGTGTAGAGTTCCAGGTGATGCTTACCAATTACCTTTGCCAGCTTCCTCAAGGTTTCTGGGGTTGGACAAGTGCCCTTAAAACAGGCTCCGCGTAGCCGAGGCTGGGGCACACCCGATAATTCCGCCAGACGGTTCATACTGATTCCCCGCTCCTCCAGATAGTGAAGGATGAACCGTCCTAGTGGGGAACAGTCTTCAGATTTGATTTGTAACCTTGCTGGCATTGATTCAGTGTCAGAGAACAATCAGTACATCCAAGATAGCTGTCATAGCGCTATTTCGACTGACGTTGTTACAGTAAATGTTAAGTTTTACAACCATTGTATCTTGAAATCTGGCCTTCCATCTATCCCGTGCTGAGTGGGTAAAAGCTGCTGGGAATAACCACTTTATTTGATTGATGACAGCCACTCAGAACCGCCAGCCAATTGCGACGGGTGAGGGGACAACGCAAATCTTTACCCTGACCAGCAAACTTTAGAGCTGGCCAAACTTGACGGTGTATTTATGAAACTAAGGTGGGTGTCATAAATAAACTATCTGGCAATGAAAGACATTCTTGAGCTAGCCGGTGGGTCAGTTACCGGGCGCGATCATGTGCGAGCTGGCCTATGACCTACTGGCGCTCGTTGCAACCAACCCGTCAATGCAACTACGGATTGTGCAACGCTTGCCGACCGATCATCTGGAATCTCTGTTGATTGGTAGTGATGGGTTTGTCGATCCCTATGGAGGGATCTACAAGCCCAAAGCCTCCAGTCAGCGGATTTTACCAGGGGCGCGATCGCTGCATCGCATCACCATCTTTCATCCAGACGTGCATTATCCCAAACCCGCCATTCCTTACTGGGTCTTGCCGGATGAGTTACTGCACCACTTCCAGCAGGTGTTTGAACAGGATCGACGGGGCGTCTTTCCCAAGTCGCTGTTGGATAACCTGCGTTGGACCCACTGTCCCACCTGTGGTCAGGAACATGCTCGGTCAGTTTGTCCCCTGTGTCAGGCGATTTCTGTTGGCCCGATTGCGGTGCGGGCCAGCCAGAGCGCCGGTGGATTCAGCCAGACTTCATTGGGAGGCTTTGGGTCTCCCTAATGCTGGGTGCCGCAAGCAGGGGGGCAAAGGTTTCCCCTTGCATCAAACCCGGTGACCCACTGACTGAGGTAAACACTCCGCATGATTGCTAGCAAAACAACTTAAAATCGCATCCCATGCTAGTTCAGACGCAACCACCCCCAGCGCCGTGGTTTCTATCCGATGGGCTTCTACCTCATTGGTGGTGACTGCATAGAGCACATCCCCATCATCCAGGGTGTGAAAAGGTTGAATTGCCCGTCCCATTGAGCTATGGACCTGTCTTGCCAGTTGGGTCAACTGTTTCAACTCTAGCTTTTGGTTCGTCACCACCACCGTTAAGGTGGTGTTGCCCTTAGTGGTTCGGGCCTCGGTTTGCAACCGGATGCGTTCTTCCAGATCTTCCGCCGCCGGAATCCGCAGGCCAGTGGCAGGATTCAACTGTCCCCGCACCACCTGTCCCTGCCGGTTGACGATCGCCCCCAAGGCATTGACCACCGTAAACACCGCCAGCTTAATCGCCCCAATTTGCCGAAACGCTCCTCCCTGCCCCGCCGACTCCGCCTGACTGAAATCAAAGGCTTTGCCAACCGTGGCAGACCGTCCGGCCCCCCGCGCCCCTAGGGGAAAAATTCCAGCTTTGGCGGCTCGCAAAGCAGCCTGCCCCAGGGCTTTATCCGGATAAATGGCATTGGGACGGGCCGAAAAATCGAAAATAATGGCTCCCCGCACCACGGCGATTTCATACCAGTGGGTGCCGTAATTCCGTTGGGCAAATAGTTCTGCTGCCACACCAGTTGCCGCTTCTAAGCCATACAGCGATCCACCGGCATAGCAAATAGCATCCACCCAACCATCGCCGGCCATCAACGTACCAGGAGAACCACCCCGAATATCGACCGCTGCCATTCCACCCTGGGGAAAGTAGAAGACGGTACAGCCAGTTGCACCTGCTTCATACTCGGCTACACCAATTTGCAGACCTGGAAAATCAAACCGCAGCAGGGGTTCACCAAATTCCGTGGTTGGAGTTAATTGCATACAACGGCCTCACTCCTGCAAAACCTTCCCATCCATCCAGGGCATTGTATTCCCCTGGTTCATCGTCGGATCGGAGCATGAACAACCGCCTAACCTGCCATGCAGAGAGGCAAGCCTATTTGCAGAATAAAACGCCCCAGGGTCAAAACTGGGGCGGATTTAGATGTTTTAACGTTCCTCGTTCCTACCAATGTTGGATCAAGCCAGCCTGAAATCAGGCACCCGACACGAGGAGGGGTTGCCTGACTGAACTTAGCTAAGCGCAGCACAGCTGCGATCGTAGGCCTGCCAGGATACCGACGGAATCTTTCCCTGAATGTGGTTCCAATAGGACAAATTGTCCACCGTCAAACCCAGTTCTGCTGCCGACCGAAGCAGGACAGACCGTTGCCGGTTGCGGACTAACCGATGGTTGTCCACGGAAAGCAAGCGGGCCTTTTGGGCAATGGATGAAGCTGGAGCCACCTCTGACGCTTCAACAGCCTCTCCGGTTGGGGCTGGATTGTAGGCAGCACCCCGATACTTCAAGATGGCATTGAAAGACTCAGCCTTTGCTTCCTGATTCCAGCGATAGGTTGCACCGCGATATTTCAGATTCGCAGTTGGCACAACAGGCGTGGCAGCCTGAGACTGAGCAGAATTTGTGTTGTAGTTAACTCCTCGATAGGTTAATTGCATCGTTCGCCTCCAGATAATGTCTGCATAACGTGAGGCGCGTTCCTTCAGGTTAACCCTTACTTCCGTCTCTCCGGATGGTCGAGTCGGTTTCCAACCCACTCCAATCAAAAACCAGAGAGATGAACGATTTGTTTTCTGTATCCAATCATACGATTTAGCGATTAACTAAGTCAAGAATTGCAAAAAACAGGATGATGAAATCCTGACTTTTCATCTGGGCGTCAATATGGTCAGGCGGCTAGCCTCCTCTGATGGCGCAACCTGGAGATAGTGTCTGAAGCGTTCTGGCAACTGGAGGGTGTCTGTGGTTCCAGTCCAATATTCAGTCAGGGCATGGCCAAAAGCCCAGGCATTCCGGTCTGCCGGTCCCTGGTTGTCCAACAGCAGAGGCCATAGCGTCAGTAGATCAAAATTGCGACCATCCGGTTGATCGACCGTCAACAGGCCAAACAGTTCGTAAGCCATCTGCAGTTTGCCGATCACCACTGGCAATTGTTCCATGGGAATTTTTTCGGCCAGCAAGTACGCCAGGGTGGGGGAGCCGGTGGCTAAGGTGGACAGAAACCGCAACACTGGACTTTTCAAGAAGACGGTCAGTCCCTGGGTGGTTGCCATTTGGAAGGCATAGTGGTCAATGATCCGAACGGCGGCCAAGGTGCGGGTTTCCAGGTGGTTCAGAAATCGGGCTAAGCGCAGCTGTTTGGCTGGGGCGATCGCATCGATCAACGCCAGGGAAAGCGTGTCCGTCCCCCAATCGGTTCGGCCTGTTGTGACATCGGCCGTAACCAGTGGCAGCACCAGGGAACAAAACTCGCCTAATTGCTGGTTGCGGTACTGGGTGGCTTCCCGAATGGCAATTTCCTTGGGGCGATCGCCCCATTGCCAGTCATAAGGTGGGCTCCATTCCCGCAACGGCCGCAGCCGGTCCACCTGCGTCACAACCACAATGACCGGCAAATCGGGGACCATTTTCCGGGCGGCTTGCAGGAAATCTGCATCCATCTGCAAGGCCGGGTCCAGGGCTGGGGTAGCGAGCAACACTAGATCGGCCTGCTGCAGATGGTCCAACACCTGCTCTTTCAGTTCTGGCCGATTGGCCTGCTCGTAACCGGGAGAGTCCCACAGGGTCAGTTCTTCGCCGGTTGGCGCGCTCCAGTGATAGGCCTGAATGCGGTCCGTGTTGGGCAGCACATCCACTGCCGCCCGAGGTTCCACAAACAGTGTATTAATCAGGCTGCTCTTACCTGCACCTGTGCGGCCTACCAGCAGGATATTGACCGGCTTCTGTTTCACCTGCTCAGGCGGCTCTGCCTGGGCCAAAATTTCTTTCAGGGTCTGGCTTTGCACTTTCAAGTCAGCCGCTTTGCTGGACGGAATTTGCTCCAGTGGCGGCGCCATGCCCCCATATAGTGCGATCGCCTGCCGGCCCAGGTTGCGCAGAGTTGTCTGCCGCAATAGCTGGCTCAAATTCAGCAGCAATTCCTGGTTGGCCCGATCGCTGGAACGTTGGCTGGCTTGTCGAGCCACTGCCGCCGCTGGGTTGAGCAACCACTGGGCCCAGTTCCAAACCCGCCAGAGTTTACGAGCCGACGGTTCCAGTTGGCGATAGAGTTGGTAAGCTTGGTAGGCTTGGCCGACAGTGACCTGATTCAGGGCTGGTCCCAGCTTTTGCATCCACTGGTCCAGGTCGTCAACGGTGCCGCGCAACAGGGCATAGGCCTGGGGGACATAGATATTGAGTAAGGGCTGTTTGTCGTTGGGGTAGTAAACCTGGGCGATCGCGGTTACCAGTTCCTGACAGCGCTGCCAGAAGAGATCTGAGTTTTCCCACACGGGTGGATCATCGTGGCTTGCTTCCAGAATTTTTTGCAAGGCTGTTTCTGCCTGCCGGAGGCTCTCCGTAGTCGACAGGGGGGAATCGCTGGCTGGCATGGCTTCCACATCTTCTGTCATTTCAGCCATCAGCGCTTCCACTTGGACCAGGGCCGGGCGAGTCCATCGCACCAGCAGCCAACGCCAACCGACAAACACCAGCCCCACAATGGCCCAGATCCAGTTAATGCCCCAGGCATGGATCTGCAACCCCGCCGCAAACAGCAAAAAGCCCACAATCAAAACGATTGGTAAGCCCAACGCCACCCATTGCCAGACTTTTAAGCGCACCATTGACCGTCCCTGAATCCTTTGCTTCCAGTCTAGTGACTGTGCCTGAAAATGAGCAGCAAATGTGGATCAAGGGCGATCGCTTGACAGGGATTGCGACATCTCAGCAACTTCTCATTTGTGCTTCAGGCCCTGTTGGGGATTGCTCCCCGATACTCCGATGCAGAGAAAAGACATGAGGTGACAGGGCAAGCCAGTGGGAGCGGAAAAAGTATCTGATAATAGAAAAGGTCCGATTGTTAAAAAAAGTTTAATTCCTGATTGTTGGGATTCCTGCACACACAGCCTTGGGAGAGTTGACATGGATAAAACGGTCATCCGTCGTGAAACCAGCCATCCACGCCTGCGCTGGATTGCCCTCAGTTCTTCTGAAGCTTCCGTGGATGATGGCTCGGATGTCTGCAAGGGTTTGAGTCAAGCCCCCAAAACACTACCCTGCCGCTACTTCTATGACGATCGCGGCTCTCAGCTATTTGAGCAGATTACGGACCTGCCAGAATACTATCCCACCCGCACCGAGCAGGCCATTCTGGAACAGGCAGCCCCCGCCATTGCCCGCCTGACTGGTTCCTGTGAATTGGTGGAACTGGGTAGCGGCAGTTCTCGCAAAACTCGTCTGCTCCTGGAAGCTTACGACCAGCGCCACAGTGAGGTGCAATACTGCCCGATTGATGTCAGTGCAGGGATCTTGAAAAGCACGGCCCTGGATTTGCTGCATCGCTATCCTCGGCTGAAACTGTGTGGCCTGGCGGGCACCTACGAACAGGCAATGGCCAATCTGCCGCCCAGAGCTCTGGAAAACCGGATGCTGATCTTTCTGGGCAGCACCATTGGCAATTTGCATGCCGCCGAGTGCGATCGCTTTCTGGGGCAGGTGCAACAAGCCCTGAAACCGGGCGAATTTTTCTTGCTGGGGGTCGATCTGCAAAAAGAGATTGGCGTGATTGAAGCAGCCTATAACGATGCTCAGGGAGTGACGGCGGAGTTTAACCTCAACCTGTTGCGCCATCTTAACTGGCGCTTCCAGGGCAACTTTGATCTGGAGCAATTTGAACACTGGGCCTTCTACAATTCCAGCCAACACCAGATCGAAATGCACCTGCGCAGTCGAACCACCCAGACCGTTAGTCTAGAGAGTCTGGATTTCCAGACCACCCTGACCGCAGGGGAAACTATCCACACCGAAATTTCCCGCAAGTTCCACCTGCCTACCCTGGAAACCCTACTGGAATCCCACGCCTTGCAGCCCTTACAAAGCTGGACCGATAACAACGGCTGGTTTGGCCTGATCCTCTGCCAGCGCCAGTGTGTCAATGGAGAATGTCCTTAAGCAGTGGCCCTTGCCGGCGCCTGCGATCGCCTATCTCTCTCTATCCTAATTTAGTTGCCATTTCTACTTGATCACCTGATGCAAGGAGTAGTTAGAGTCAACTTGAACTAGCATGATGGTTAGGCAATAGATTTTATCCCACCAGCTAACGCACCGTGGCCACCTCAACCGGTTAAGGATGACCAACTATCTGCCCAATTCGCTTAAAAATCTTGAGCACTGGGTACAGCTCATTTTGGGTCTGACGAAATAGGGAAAAATCATCGGAGAGGGCATAGGTTGGCTGGGGGTGTTTGACCAATTTGATGAATAAAAAACCATCCCCGTTGGTAACGACTCCAAACAAAGGGTCTGTCTCATTAGGGCTGCCCATCAGGTAAGTCAAGGCCTGGGGAATTGCCATGGAAAAGGAAAGCTTGGCTTGTTTCGATTCGGCTAATACGAGCCAAAATTGATTCTGCAATACCAGGGCATCGATTCGACCGGTCAAGGCTTGCCCCGCTTCTTCAACCAATATTTCGATAGGAACCTCTCCCCGTAACTTAAAGGGAGGATCGCAGAAGCCACTCAGGTAAAGCAGCGGAGACACTAGCAGGAGGTTAATCGTGCTCTCGCTCAGGGGTCCATCAGCGCTGTTGTGGAGATAACTGGTTTTGATGCGATCGAGTGCTGCTTCTTCGCCTGGGGAAAGGGAGGGTAAGTTGCTCTGCCACTCGGGGAAAAAATCAGATGAGATGGCACGCTGCAGGCCAAATAGAGACTCTGCCTGATTCAGCGATTGAATAACTTCGGTAACAGCGGTGGGCATAGCCATCTAGCAGGGAGAATGGCTCTATTGTAGGGTGGTTGTTCCTGAAGGGTTAACAACCCAATCTCAATCGAATCTGAACTGGGTTTAGGTCTGACGGGGCTCGTTGGCGTAGCCTGCGGTACGCATACCCGCAACAAAGAAGGTGCGGTGGCATAAGGATTAACTACGGGACTGACGGGGCTCGAACCCGCAACTTCCGCCGTGACAGGGCGGTGCTCTAACCAATTGAACTACAGTCCCCCGTTGGGGTTTGCTTCGGACGAGTGGTGTTCACTCAGGAAGCGATCTTTATTCTGGCGATCGCAGGTGCATTTGTCAAATATTTTTTTCAAGAACTTGGCAGACAGCACGATTTGCAACTTCGCCACTCCTCAGAATATTCTATCGCAGGTATTCTGGCATACCGCCACTCAAGATTGATTAACAACTCTTATCATTAAGACAAAGTGCTGTCTGGACAACCCATGCTGACGAAAATTAAAGACCTTGCTGCAAGTCTAGCCCCCCGGTTGATCGAGATTCGTCGCCACCTGCACAGTCATCCCGAGCTGAGTGGTCAGGAGTTGAAAACAGCAGCTTACGTGGCGGGTGTGCTGTCCTCCTGCGGCTTGCAGGTGCGGGAAGGGATGGGCCGGGTAGGCGTGGTGGCCGAAATGGCTGGCACTGGAGCCGATCCCCGCCTGCTGGCCATTCGGACGGATATGGATGCCCTGCCGATTCACGAACGAACCCACCACGACTTTATTTCCCGTAATCCTGGGGTGATGCATGCCTGCGGCCATGATGTTCATACCACCGTGGGTCTGGGAACAGCGATGATTCTGTCCCAATTGGGTGACCCCTTACCGGGCAATGTTCGGTTTATCTTCCAGTCGGCGGAGGAAATTGCCCAGGGGGCCCAATGGATGGTGCAGGATGGGGCCATGGAGCAGGTCAGCGGCATTTTGTCGGTCCATGTGTTTCCCTCCATCATGGCCGGTACTATTGGCATTCGGTATGGAGCCTTAACGGCGGCGGCTGATGATCTGGAAATCACGATTATTGGCGAGTCTGGTCATGGGGCCCGGCCCCATGAGGCGGTGGATGCCATCTGGATCGCCTCCCAGGTAATCACCACCCTGCAACAGTCCATCAGCCGCACCCAGAACCCCCTGCGGCCAGTGGTGTTAACCATTGGCAAAATCAGTGGCGGTCGGGCTCCTAATGTGATTGCCGACCAGGTGCAACTCCAGGGAACGGTGCGATCGCTCCATCCCGAAACCAGTGAAGCCCTGCCCAGTTGGATCGAGCAAATAGTTGCCAGCATCTGTCAGCCCCACGGGGCCCGCTATGAAATTCACTATCAGCGGGGGGTGCCGTCGGTGCAAAACGATTTACGGCTGACTCAACTAGTGGAGTCTGCGGCTCAGGAAGCCTGGGGAAGTCAGGGGGTGCAAATTATTCAAGAACCCTCTCTGGGGGCGGAGGACTTTTCTCTCTACCTACAACAGGCTCCTGGCAGCATGTTTCGCCTGGGGGTTGGATTTCAGGATCGTCATAACTATCCCCTGCACCATCCCCAATTTGATGTGGACGAGTCGGCGATCATCACTGGTGTTGTGACCCTGGCCTACGCCACCTACAAGTACTGGCACCAATCCCTTCAGGGCTAACCGGAAGTTGGTTCCTAATTTATTGAGTCCCTTTGGGACAGTGGGATGATTGCACTGTGTTGCTGAAAGATGGGGACATTGGGTCAGAAACGATAGACTATGGCAAGACCTTGCTATCGGATTTGTGGGGCGATCGTTGGCTGTTAGCGGCAGTTGTGCTGGCAAGAGCTGGCCAATCTCGAACGGTGTGTCCAACTGAATTTGGTGGCAGATAGATTTGGTAGCAGATAGGTCTGAATCAGTGTCCGTTCAGGTGAAGGAGAACAGATGGCAGCGAATCAACCGTTAAAGGGGGTCGAACTGGTCGATTGTGCCCGGGCCAATGCCAAGCAG
>Ga0272446_1007160_pt1 | contig 11244 bp, 9 predicted proteins | sample YNPCB0061_FD_194587 | JGI IMG/M metagenome (GOLD analysis project Ga0272446, IMG submission 194587) | Hot spring microbial mat communities from Yellowstone National Park, WY, United States - YNP-CB-006-1 | ecosystem: Environmental > Aquatic > Thermal springs > Hot (42-90C) > Sediment | place...
GCTTTTGCCCGCGACGTTGGCGATGATGGCGGTCGGCAGCGTCCGTAGGTAGGGCAGGTGGTGACTGAGGAAATGCTCGATGCCGTCGTTGTCCAAGCCGATGGCGTTGAGCAAGCCAGAGGGGGTTTCGACGGTGCGGGGCGGCGGGTTGCCGATGCGAGGTTGGCGGGTGACGGTCTTGGGGACGATGCCGCCGAGCTGGGCGAAGTCCACCACCCCGGCCATCTCGCGGGCGTAGCCGAAGGTGCCCGACGCGACTAGCACAGGGTTGGCTAGCCGCAGTCGGCCCAAGCTGACGGACAGGTCGCGGTTCACCGATGCTTACCTGCGTGGCACGTTCACGACGACGAAGGTGTAGCCGCGCGGGATCGCGAACAGCACGAAGTGACGGCGTAGGTCGCGGGTCAGTCCCAGTTGCTTGCTGAAGACTACCTCCTTGCGGGCGGCGTCCACGCCGCCGACGGTCAGCTTGTCGCCCCCAGAGCCGGACCACGCGAACAGCAGCAGGTTTTCGCTGTCGAAGTTGACTAGCTTGGTGAGCTTGGCTTGCTCGTCGTTATTGGGGAAGACCTTGGCCAAATCCTTGGCCGTCAGGATCGCCCCGCCACGGAAGGGGGCTTCGTCCGGGCGGGTCAGCCCCTCGGTAGGGATGGGCCGAACCGGCGAGCCAGCGGAGTCGGCGTCGTCCTTGCTGGGGTCGGCGAAGACGACCTTGGCCCCGGCGGGTAGGGCGAAGAACTTGGCATGCTCGACGAGGTCATCGGTCATGCCCATCGTGTAGCTGAAGGTCGCCTCCTTCTTGCGGCCATCGTAGCGCTGGAAGTTGACGCGGTCGCCGCCGGAGCCTTGCCAGAGGAAGCCGACCACTCGCTCGGTGCCGAACTCGACCTGGGCGGCGACTTTCTTTTGGTCGGCGGGGTTGGGGAAAAATTGCTTCAACTCAGCAATCGCGTCGGCGTAGCGTGGGCTGGGTTTGTTGGCGGTCGGCATGACCGACTTCAGGCCAGCGGTGTCGAGGAGGCGGCCGGGTTTCTTGGCTGGCTCGCCGGCTGCGAGTTGCCAAACGCTCGCGTAGACCATCACCGCAAAAATCGACAAGCACAGACGCATGAACACCACCTCCGCACGCACGCCAAGGGTCAGTCAATCGAGGGACTGCGGGATAGTGTATGCAGCCAGCCGGCGGCGCGGCAAGCGGGCGGCGCGGCAAGCGGGCGGTGCAGCCGTCTAGCTGCGTAAGGCAAAGTCGGCGCGGTCGAGGCGAAAGTGGGGGCTGTAGTAGGGGTCGCCGGCGGCCAAGAAGGCGGCCCACTTGGTGTGGAATAAGTCGATCTCGCGCTTGAAGCGGGCTTGCTTTTCGTCGGTGTCTTCGGGGCCGCGGGTCTTCGATTCGAGGTGATAGAGTTCGGCCTGCGGGGTCCAGACCACCCGTAGCCCCGCCGCTAGCACCTGCAAGCAGATGTCTACATCGTTGAAGGCCAGCACGAAGCCCTCGTCGAACCCGCCGATCTGCTCGAAGACCGCGCGGGGCATCAGCAAGCACGCCCCGGTCACGGCAGCGACGTTCTGCGTCGTCAGCAGCCGCTGCATGTAGCCGGGCGCATCGCGGCGGAAGTTCAGGTGGGCGTGCCCGGCGATGCCGCCCATGCCAACGACAATCCCGGCGTGCTGGATGGTGTCGTCGGGGTAGTAGAGCTTGGCCCCGACCGCGCCGACGCCTGGCTGAATCGCTTGCTTGACCATCACCTCCAGCCAGTCGGGGTTGATCGCTTGCACGTCGTTGTTCAGGAATAGCAGCAACTCGCCGCGGGCGTGGGCGGCGGCGAAGTTGTTGACGGCGGCATAGTTGAACGGTCGCTCCCAGCGCAGGATGCGGACGTGCGGCTGGCTAGCTAGCGTCTGGTAGTAGGCGAAGGTAGCTGGCTCGCGGCTGTGGTTCTCGACGATGAGCAACTCGTAGTTGGCATACGACGAGGACGCCAACGACTCGACACACTGCTGGAGGATGTCAACGTGGTCGCGGTTGGGCACGATCACCGAGACGAGCGGTTGCCGGGGGAGGTGGTAGATGGGCTGGTAGACGCCCAGGATCGGGCCGTCGTGGACGCTGGCGGCGATGCCCAGCCGGGCGAAGTGGTCGGCCAGGGCGCGCTTGCCCGCCTCGAAGGCGTAGCTCTTGCTGCCCTTGGTGTGGGCGGTCGATTGCGGGTGCATCCGCCAGTGGTAGAGAATCTGCGGGATGTGGACGATGCGGCGGGCGCGTTCGCTGGCCCGCAGGACTAGGTCATAATCCTGCGCCCCGTCGAAGCCGCTGCGGAACCCGCCGAGTTGCTCCAGCAGTGGCCGACGCAGCACGGTCAGGTGACAGATGTAATTGCGGCTGCGGAGCAATTCCGGCGACCAGTCGGGCTTGAAGTGCGGCTCGACGCGCACGCCGTGCGGATCGAGCTTGTCTTCGTCCGAATAGATCAAGTCGGCGTCGGGGGTGTGGTTGATCGCCTCGACGACGGCGAATAACGCGAACGGGGCGAGCGTGTCGTCGTGGTCGAGCAGGGCGACGTATTCCCCACGGCAATGCGCCAAGCCGGCGTTGGAGTTGCCGACGATGCCGCCGTTCTCGGTGAGGAAAACGGGCTTGATCCGCGGGTCGGCCGCCGCGGCTGCTTCGAGCGTGGGGCGGACGTGTGGCTCGGAACTGGCCCCGTCGGCCAGGATCAACTCCCAGTTGGCGTAGGTCTGGGCACGCACCGAGTCGATCATCGCGTGTAGAAAGTTGGCCGGGGTGTTGTAGACGGGCACCAGCACGCTGATGGTCGGGCTGCGGCCAAAGCGGGTCTGCCGCTGGCGGGCCAACTCCGCGCGGTCTGGCTCGTGCGCGCGATACCAGCGCGCGTAGCTGGCCGGGTCGGGGCTGGAGGCCAAGCCGACGACGCCAACGCCCTGGGGGTGGCGGCTCAGTTGGCGGGCGCAGAATCGGGCTAGCCCTAGCAGCTTGCGCACCGCCCACTTGAAGGCGGCGCGGCGGCGGCTGTGCATGGGGAGCAGTCGGTCCCGCAGCTTGTAGACCAGCTCGACGAATTTCCAAGCCGTCGAGGCCTGGATGCTGGCCAACTGCGCGGTGCGGGTTTCGAGCAACTCGCTGCGACGCATCAGCGCCGCCTCCAGTTGGGCGATGCGACGCTCCGCTGCCGCCTGGTCCCACGACTGGGTCATCGTCCGACTCCTGCTTGGTCCCACGACTGGGTCATCGTCCGCCATCGACTGCGACCGGGTCCGGTGCTAGGGGCGAGCGAGCGGGGGCACGCTTCCCCCGCCCCGCTGGTCGGTGCTGGGGGCGACGGGGCGAGCGTGCCCGGTCAGAACGCTTACTGATTGACCGGCATGCAGACTTGCTCTAAGAGCCGTTCGGCCCGATCTTGGATCAAGTCGGCGAGGTTGGGCAAGGGGGTGCCTTCGGAGAGCGAGTCGGTCAGCGTGGCCAGCCAGCGGGGGAAGCTGTAGAGCATGGCGAAGGTTTCCAGGCTCAGCGCCTCGATGCGGGCGTGCCGCCCTTTGCGCTCGCTCTCTTGCCAGAGGGCCTTGGACTTGCCCGAGAGGGTCAGGTCGTCCTCGGGCCGCAGCAGAATCAAGTGGTCGATCACCGCCGGTGCCTGATCCATCGCGCCGAGCTTAACTTCCAGGTCGCGCGGCTTACCCGCCCCCCGGCCCAGGAATAGCCCGATGCCGACCTTCCAGGGCTGACCGTCCTTGCACGCCCAGTGAGCAATCGAGATGGCCCCGTAGGTGGGGTGGTCGCCGAAGGTCCACTCGGGCACGACGTGCTGCAAGCGCCAGGGACCGACCTTCACGCCGTGTTCGTGACAGACTTGCAAGAAGCTGCCCAGAGCCGCTTGCAACTCGCGGGTCGCGCCGGTCAGTGCCCCTTCGGGTTCGAGCTTCCGCCGGGCGGCGCGTTGCTCCTGCTCCCACAGTTCGCGGGCCGTGGTGTCGGTGAACTTGCTCGACACCGGATGCGCGGGCATCGGGCTGGCCGTCGATAGCGGTTGCGGCTGTGGCGGTTGCGGCTGTGGCGGAGTCGGGCTGAGCGTCAGCGGCGCGACCTGGGCGGTGATGCGTGGGTTGGTGGTCATCGTGCCAGCCGGCGGGGTGAGCGGTCGCGGTGGCAGGGGCGGTGGGGCGGGGGGCAGGATCGCCTCCGGCTCGTCCAGCTCCAGCGGTGCCTCCAGCGGGATCGTGCGCAGCGTGTCGCCGATCTGGTTGATCGAGGAGGCGTCCGCTGTGGCCGCGTCGGCGTCGGTGGCGGTGTAGGCGGCGGCAGCGTCGCCGTTGGCGTTGGGCGTGCTGGGCGTGCTGGGCGTGCTGGCGTCGGCGGTGATCGTGTCGATAGATTTGACTAGCACCGAGGCGACGTTGTGGCCCATCAAGTCGCTCAGGCGGCTGGCATCAGCCGGGGTTGTTGGGCTGGCCGAACTCACCGCACTGGCCGGTGGGGTCGCCGAGGGATCGGTGGCGTTGGCGTTGGCGTTGGCGTTGATCGCGGACATCGGCGCGGGCTTGCTGACCGAGAAGACCGGCGGCAGCGCTTGGGGCTGGACGGTGGCCGACGCCGTGTCGTCGGGCGTGGGCGCATCGTCGGTCAGGCCGAGGATGCTGGCCACCGAGGGCACGAACACCGCCGGGGTGGTCGGCTCGTCCGTCCGGGCAGTCGCCGCTGACTCGCCTCGCTGCTCGGAGCGCGACTCGCCGCGCGGGTCGGTGTGGCGGCTGATCGGCGAGGTGAAGTCCTGGTCGGGGCCAAAGACGATGTGGTCGAACAGGTGGCGGAATTGCTGGAGCATGTCCCGCAGGGTCGGCTCGGTGCGAGCAATCCGCAGGACTTGCTCTTCGGTGAACGGATAGATCGACGACAATTCCTCGAAGTCGGGCAACTCCTCGAGGGTGGGGCGCAGCCGAGCCTCGACGACGCGGCGGACCAGCTCTGGGGGCGGTGCCTCCAGGCGTAGCGCTTTGATGGTGCCGTGGCGTGGGACGTGGACGGGGTTATTGAGTCGGTCTTGGATGTAGCCGTCTAGCGAGGGTACAAAGCGGTTCCACAGGCCGCGCTCGGCGAAGATCAGGAAGCACAGCCCGTCGATCTGGTGAATGACCTGCACGATGCCGGCGAAGAACGCCTCAGCGGTGCGGTGGGCGTCGTCGCTGCGGCGGGCCAGCAGCAGGTCTTCGAGTTGGTCGAAGGCGACGACCACTGGCGTTTTGAGCGTGCGGAAGACTTCCATCAGCACTTTGAACAGGGCCAGGACGAGGTCTTGCCGCGTGGGCCGGACGTGGAACTCTAGCTCGGCGAAGCCGAAGGTGACGAAGCTGGCCAACTCGGATTCATCGCCCAGCAGTACCGCGCGGGCGAAGCCCTGATACAGCGAGCGACGCATCAGCCCGGCGGTGTTGTGGGCTTCGGTCTTCTCGATGTAGGCGTTGACCATCTCCAGGGCGGCTTCGGGGTTTAGGCCAGCCTCGGTGATAATGCGGCGCACGGCCAACAGCGACGAGCCGACGCTACCGCGACCGGCCAGGCTGTCGAGCAACCACTGGACGCGCTCCTGGGCTTGGGTCTGGCCCAGCCCGAGCTTGCGGGTCCAGCGCCCTAGCCCGCCTGCCGGGAACAGTTCCAGCCGTTCGGCCGGGGTCAAGTCGCTCAGCGCCCGCGACAACAGCCGCCGAACCAACTGCTCGCCGATATACTCCAGCGGGCGGATGCCCTTCTGCTTGCCGCCGCCCAGGAGCGTGTCGATGATCTGGAAGAGCAGATACTCCAGAAACTCGGTGTCTTTCTGGTAGACGCCCGGGGTAACGAGCAATTGCCAGTGGCCGCCCTCGCTGTGCGGGCCGTGCTTAATCGAGTGCAGCAGGTGGGTCTTGCCCGCGCCCTTGTTGCCCAGCACGGGGACGACTTCGGAATGCGTCATCGGGTCGTAGCGGTACAGATCGACCACCCCCAGGAGCAATTCCCGTTCGCGGGCGAATAGCTCGGGCACATGGTAGCGAGCGCAGACTTCGTCGTCGGGGTTGCGTGCGAAGTAGTTGCGGAAAGGGTTCCCATTGCGCCGCAGCACATCCAAGGCCCGCTCGGCCGGGGACCGTTCAACGATCACAGACATTCCAACCTCCTTGAATCAGCAGCCGACACGTTCCATCAGGACGGTCGCCGTCCGGCGGCTGCTGGCGTAGTACGCGACCTCATGGCCAACCAGCAAGGCAAAGTGGGGTTCGGGCAAATCGTAGAGCGGCCCGGTCCACGGATGCAAGTAGATTCGCTGGCGCTCGTGCAGCAATCGCAGCGCGTCGTGGAAAGTGCCGATGGACAAATCGGCATTGCGTGTCTGGGCCCAGCGGTAGAGCTGCGACAGGGGGCAATCGCCGCGGGCGTCGTCGTCCTGGCGACGGGCTAATTCCTCCGCTAACTCGTCGGCCAACTGGGCGACCGGATCCGGGTTCGGTTTCGGGTTCGGGCAAGGGCCGGTTGTGTCGGGGTCAGTGCGGGGCAGCGGCATCGCTTGCGGCGCGTGGCCGATAGCGGCGACTCCATTCGCTGCGGACGCGGGTGTGGGCAAGGCTGTTTGCGTAGGCGTAGGCGCGGGCGCGGCCACGGTGGCTGGCTGGTGCAACTGCCGCAGGGCTTCGACGGCTTGGCGAAGCCCGGTGAGCATTTGGCAGATGTTGGCGGCGCTGGCGAGCAACTGGCTGGCTTGGTCGTGGCGTGCTTCCAGGACGCGGACGAAATCGTCGATCAATTCGCGTGGGTTGGACTGCTGCACCAGATACTCGCGACCTCGCGCGGTGATGCGGACTAGCTCGCGCGGCGGCTTCGCGGCGTCGCTGACCTCTTCCAGCCAGCCCTCGTCCTTGCACTTCTGCGCGGCCAGCCGGGCGGCGGCGGTCTGCGGGAATAATCCAGGCTGGCCCTTGCTGATGAACAGGGGCACGCCAGCCGATTCGGACACGGCACGCTTGAGGGCGTCGAGGATTAAGCGGGTCGATTTGTCGGCCAAGAGTCCCTCCCTGGACAAAGGCCATCCCTGGCGAAGCGGCCGGGCCAAACCGAGGCACGCGCCAGCGGGCAGCAGTTTACGCCGAATCCAGCCTTGCGTGCAAGTCCGACTTGCTCCCCCCAGCGTGGCGACGGCTGGGCTTACCAGAAGGCGTATGGGGCGCTAGAATGGCGGGAGTAACGTCAACCGAAGTTAGCCTTGCGCAGGATGTGACCGCATTGATGAGCGACGATCTAGCAACCCGGCAAGCCCGCGCCCGCCTCATCCTGCGAAAGCTGGGCCGGGCTTACCCCGATGCCAAGTGCGGCCTGGACTTTCAGTCGCCCCTGCACCTGCTCGTCGCTACGATTCTGTCCGCGCAATGCACCGACGAGCGGATCAATCAAGTGACCCCGGCTCTGTTCGCACGCTACCAGACCGCTGAGGCGTTCGCCAACGCCGATCTGGACGAGCTGAAGGATTACCTGAGGTCGGTCAATTACTACCAGACCAAGGCGAAGAAAATCATCGAATGCTGTCGGCAACTGGTCGAGCGGCACCACGGCCAAGTGCCGCGAACGATGGAGGAATTGGTCGCCCTGGCGGGGGTGGGACGCAAGACGGCCAACGTCGTGCTGAGCGAAGCCTACGGAGTGCCGGGGATCACGGTGGACACGCACATGGGCCGGCTGGCCCGGCGAATGGGCTTTACCGTCGAGCAGCAGCCCGAGAAGGTGGAAGCGGATTTGATGCAGGTCTTCTCGCGGCGGATGTGGAACCGGGCCAACCATCTCATCATCACGCACGGTCGGCGCGTTTGCACCGCACGCAATCCGCAGTGCGCGAATTGCGTGCTGGCGCGGGTGTGCCCGAAAGTCGGGGTCGGTAGCAGTCGGACGGCGGCGGCCACCACGGACGATGACTCGGCTAGCCCGGAACCCGACCCGGCAAACTAGGCCGTCGGCTCACTTCATCTCGGGCATCGGCATCTTCCCGCCCGGTCCACCGGGCATCCCGCCAGGCATACCGCCGGGGCCGACTGGGGCGACCGGCACCGGGCCGACGCCGGGCAAGGGCTGACCGGGAACGGCGGCGGGGTTGGCCAAGCCCGCGTTGGTACGCATCGTCGCCAACTCGCGCTGCAACGGGAAGTCAGGCTCGGGGGCGAAATACTGCGGGCGGTGATCGAGGTAGCGTCCCGACGGCAGCGTCATGCCCGCCATCCACGTCTGGCAGCCGGTCGTGGCCGACAGGATGCAGCCAAGCCCCAGCAGACCCAGCCGCGTGTACCATTCTGTTGCCTTCATGGCTTCGATACTCCCTCACCGGCGTTGTGGGCCTGGCCCCGCAACGATGATTCCAAGACTCCTAGCCCTAATATCGGTTGGCTTGCCCGGTGAGTTGATCGAATGTGGCGGACTTGCTGAGTGTGCCGCCGGTGCTGCCGCCTCGCCGGTGCCGCCGGCTGGCGGTCAGCGTTGGCTGGCGCGGCTGGTTGGGGCGTCGGCGGCGAGCGGCACCAGCCGCAGCGCGGGGGGGCCGGGTTGGCTCACCCCGCGCGACGGGGTCGGCGGGGTCGGTTGGATCGATAGGCTGATCGTCGCACCGTCCCGCGGGGAGATGGTGGTTTGCACGAGTACCCGCTGGGGCGAGCGGGCGTCGCTGATGATGAGGGTGCGTGGACCGTTGCCCGCTTGTATGTCCACAATGCTTTCGCCCGGGTAGAGCCGCTGCGTCTTGCCGTGGCGAGCGTTGGGGCCGCCGCTGTCGGCGACTAGCAGGACGTGCGGCGTGTCGTTCCGCAGGCTCAGCCAGCCGCCCGCAGCTACCCGCTGCGGCAGAGCCAACCCGGCGAGCAAGCCGACCGCAAGCGTCAGGCTGGGGCAGAGTCGGTTCCGATGGAGACGGGTCATGCTTACGCTCCTGAATCGTGGGGGCCATTCCCTCGGATGCGTGGGATCGTGTCCATTCACCGGACTTGGCCGCAACCTAAACTTGCGCTGCCGGTCGCGCAAGTTCGCCTTGACGAACGGATGGAGTCTGGTTGATAATCCCCCGCAAGTGGGCAGGATGTCGCTAGTTTGGGGGGGTACAGGATCGTTATGAACCCATCGCAACCGTCGAGCGAGTTGAGCCAATGGCTGGCCCAAGCCGCCCAGAACCCCACGCAGCGACACCAAGTGCTGACACATTTGCTGGGTGAGTCGGTGTGTCGGCAACTGGGGGTCTACCCGCTGCCGGACGATTTTCTGCTCTCGGTGGTCATCCCTGTTTACAACGAACGAGAATGGGTCGGCGAGTTGGTCCGCCGGGTGCAAGCGGTGCCGATGCCCAAGGAGATCATCCTGGTGGATGATTGCAGCACCGACGGCACCCGCGAGATCTTGCGGCGAATCGCCGCCGAGGCGGACAATGTGCGGGTCTTCGAGCAGCCGCGCAACATGGGCAAGGGGGCGGCCTTGCGCGAGGGCTTTCGCCACGTCCGCGGTACGGTCGTCGTCGTGCAGGATGCCGACCTGGAGTATGACCCGGCCGAGTATCCCCGCCTGGTTCAGCCGATCATCGACGGCCGGGCCGATGTCGTGTTCGGGTCGCGCTTCATCGGCGAGAGCCACCGCGTGTTGTACTTCTGGCACTCGGTCGCCAACCGCATCTTAACCACGCTCTCGAACATGTTCACCAACTTAAACCTCACGGACATGGAGACGTGCTATAAAGTCTTCCGGCGTGAGGTGCTGGACGGGATGACGCTGAAAGCCAACCGCTTTGGCTTTGAGCCGGAGTTCACCGCGAAAATCGCCCGCCGCCGACCGGGCAAACCCGCCTGGCGGATCTACGAAGTGCCCATCAGCTACTCGGGCCGGACCTACGAACAGGGCAAGAAGATCGGCCTTAAAGATGCCTTTAGTGCCTTGTACTGCATCTTAAGGTACTGGCGATTCGACTAAACACAACCTCTCCCAAGGAACGCACCATGAGTACGCAACAGGTTCTGGTCATTAACACCGGCTCATCGAGTGTGAAGTTCGCCCAGTATGCCGCCGACGCGGACGGCGAGCGGCTGCTCTTCAGCGGCCAGTTCACTGGGATAGGCCCGCCGTCCGCGCGGCCAGCGGCAGCGGCAGCGGCCACGACCGAGTCCGCCGGGCGATTCCGCCTGCAAGCCGCCGACGGGCAAACGCTGGTGGACGAAGCCTGGACGGGCACCGACTACGCCGAGGTGCTGGCCCGCCTGCTCGCAGCCATCGCCCAGCATTTTCCCACCGCCTCACCGGGGGCGATTGGCCACCGACTCGTTCACGGTGGCACCCGCTACACGCAACCGACCCTGCTAACGCCCGACGTGCTGGCGGACCTGCGCACGCTGGTGCCGCTGGCCCCCAATCATCTGCCTGCGGCGCTGGCGTGCATCGAGCAGTTGGCGCGGCTGCGGCCCGAGGCCGTGCAGGTCGGCTGCTTCGATACCGCCTTCCATGCCACCATCCCACGCCATGCCCGGCTCTACGCCATCCCACGGCGGTACACCGAGGCGGGGGTATTGCGTTATGGCTTCCACGGTCTGAGCTATGAGGCCATCGTCGCGCAACTGCGGGCAGAAGCGCACCCGGCGGTCGGGCCAGCGGGCCGCTTGATCGTGGCGCACCTGGGTAACGGGGTGAGTCTGGCGGCGATCCGGGCGGGCGAATGCCTGGATACGACGATGGGCTATACCCCCCTGGGTGGCGTGGTCATGGGGACGCGGCCGGGGGATCTGGACCCCGGCGTGGTCGTGCGCCTAGCCCAGGACGCCCCGTCGCCCGAGCAACTGGAGGCGCTATTGAGCTACGAGTGCGGGCTGGTGGGGTTGGCGGGGACAGCCGACATGCGGCGGCTGCTCGAGCGGCTGGCCCAGCAAGACCCGCACGCGAGCGAGGCGGTCGCGGTCTTTTGCCATGCGATCCGCAAGGCGATTGGGGCGTTGGCGGTGGAGTTGGGCGGGGTCGATTGGCTGGTATTCACCGGCGGCATCGGCGAGCATGCCCCGGAGATTCGCCAGCGGATCGTGGCCGGGCTGGAGTTCCTCGGGCCGCCCGCGGTGCGCGTCATCCCGGCCGATGAGGAAGCAGTGATTGCCCGCCACACGCTGACGCGCTGGCGGGCACTCGGGGCGGGCCACTAGCCGATCAGCAGCAGCTCACCAGTAGCTCACCAGTAGCGAATCCGCCAGTATTGATCGCGG
>Ga0272446_1007161_pt1 | contig 11242 bp, 7 predicted proteins | sample YNPCB0061_FD_194587 | JGI IMG/M metagenome (GOLD analysis project Ga0272446, IMG submission 194587) | Hot spring microbial mat communities from Yellowstone National Park, WY, United States - YNP-CB-006-1 | ecosystem: Environmental > Aquatic > Thermal springs > Hot (42-90C) > Sediment | place...
ACAAGCATCTCTGATTTCAGTTCTAATTTTTCCTACTAAACAATCAGCAAATTAATGATTAACTATCATTTTTAAAGTTGCACTTTCATTATCAGTACTCAACGTGTAGGTATAAATACCATTTGATAAATCTTGAGTAGAAACTTGCACTTGGTGGTTGCCGGAAACCATCATACCTAATTCTTTTACTTCAACAATTCTACCCATAATATCACGTACTGTAATAGTAACGTTTTGGTTGGTATTCAAAGTAAAAGGAATTACAGCAGTTTGATTTGCGGGGTTAGGATAAGATTGACCTAAAGAAAATTGATGATATTCAGCTTTTTGAGCAGAAGTGAAAGGATTAGCAATAATCAAACGAATACCAAAATCTTCTTCATCTAACGAACGGTAAGGAGACCAAATACCACCGATGGTTTCATACATTCTTCTGGAAATGTGAGCGGAGTTATCTGTTAGCAATGGAGTTCTAATGGAATCCACCAAAATTAATTGGAAGGAAACATAAACACCATCACCAGGATTACTTAATGTAATAGGAGTAGATAAATTGGCTCTGTTGTAAACAGGAAGACCTTGTGCAAAATTGATTTGAACCTGACTAGGTAGTACAGTAACTGTCTCGATTAAATTAAAATTTTTATCATAGAACTTGGCTATAAAACCATTTTGATTAGAAGCATTGGCACCTTGCAAAGGAACTAACCCAAAAGAGGCTGCATTCACTTGGGCGGGATAAAACGGCGGTTCAAAGTAAGCACCGGCATCTAAAGTGATAATTCCGTCGCCGTTGTTAGGATTAAAATTATCATCATCATAGGCTAAAGTCAATTCTTGTTGGGAAGGATTAGGATTAATCACATCAACAGAAGTAATCAAAGTATTGTTAGCAGCGTATTCTCCTGAAAATAAAGAACGAATTTGTATTCTGTAAGCAAATGGACCAGCAGTAGTTGGGTTAACGGGTTTAGGAAAATTAATGACGCGTACTTCACCAGGAGCAATAGGATTGAGTGCCGCATTAATAATTACGGTATCTCTCATTTGTACTGTAAAATTTTGGTTCAAGTAAGAGCCGACTATCATCACATTTCCTGTATCAATAGGTGAAGTACCTGTATTTCTGATTGCAGCAGATACATTGAAAGGGGTATTTCTTACTGCAAAAATACCGCCATTCTGTGGATTAAGTACCCATTCTGCGGCGGCATCAATCACGCTAAGCATGATTTGGTCTGGGTAATCAATAAAATAGCATTGATTGGTAGGGTATTCATTACCAGGTAGACTAAAGCCTACAGAACCGGTAATATTTTCCATACCACGAGTCATAAAATTGATACCAGGTTGTGTGTAACTGGTATGAACAGGACCTACACAAGATAGGTAATTCAATGTAATAGAACTATCAGCACGATTGAGGATAATTTGGAACGTATTTGAGCCTCTGTAATGACCGGGAGTTTCATCAGTCCAGTAGGGAACATTGATAAAGGAAATAATACAACTATCCCCCATGGTTTGGTACCGAACTTCTGCGCCTGGTATCGGTGTACCGTCTTTGTCGGTAAATGTTAAATCACTTAGCAACAAAGCTACGTAATTGTTCACACCACCCGGGGTTGGCTGAGTAATAAAACCTGAAGAGCCTGACGCAATATTTCCACCTTGACCAAAAGAAACGTAACCGTTAGAACCGACATAGAAGTTGTTGAAATTTAACCAATAATAAGTAAAATTAAAACCAATAGGAAAAGGACCAACAAAATTATCATCACCTAATCCCGAAATTAATGTTCCAGTTGTAGAAATATCTACCCATTGCATAGGTTTACCCATGGGATCATCTTGGGAATACCAGGTATAACCAAAAGCATCTGAGCCTGATGTTTGAGCATTAACACTGAAAGCAAATGCCGCTAGCAAGCAAATACTGTAAATGAAATTCTTTGCCATATTTTTTTGTATTTTTTGTTTTAAACATGCAAATTTAAAACTAATTTTTTAAATTGCAAAAAAATTAGTTACTTTTTATTGATTTACTCATAGCCAAAAGCCCTATGTAAGTAATACCACCATTAATTAATAAAATCTCAAATCCTAATTGAAAACCGAAATGATGACTATTGAAATATAATACAATACAAATTAAAGGTGATAAAATACTGATTAATGATGCATGCCAATCGTTCAAAAAGTTTTTTGAAAAAAGTCCAAATCCATACAACCCTAACAAGGGTCCGTAAGAAAAACCTGCTAAGGTGAGCACTAATGAAATGATGCTCATTTGTGAATTAGAGTACTTTTCAATATAAAAAGTTGCTAAGATGGCTAAATAAAATAAAAAGGATAAAACACTAAAAACCATGTTTTTGGTATGTATTGATTTTTTGGATTGAAAATTTCTAATTTTTAGAATATCAATACAATACGAAGTAGCTAATGCAGTTAATGCGCTATCAGAAGTAGCGTATGTAGCTGCAATTACACCCATCAAAAACAAAAAAAATACTATTCCCGAAAAATGCGTTTGAATTAAATCAGGAACTAAAAAATCTGATTTTTCTGGGATAGATAAATGGTTAGTTTCTACATAAGTGTAAAGTAAAGCTCCGAAAAGCACAAATAAAAAGTTTACAATCAGTATCACAAAACTAAATACTTTCATATTTTTTTTTGCATCTTCAAGCGTTTTACAAGATAAATTTTTTTGCATCAAATCTTGGTCAAGACCTGTCATCGCAATAGTAGTAAACATACCGCTTAAAAAATGTTTCAAAAAAAACGAAGGATTTTTCCAATCCCAATCGAATATTTTGGTATATTGGGAGTTCCAAAACGAAATATTTTTGTTCATGCTGTTTAATTCATCAATTAAAGAAAAAGAAACAGTTAAAACAGCAGTTAAAATAAAAACGGTTTGAATTAAATCAGTATATAGGATAGTTTGAAGCCCGCCTTTTATGGTGTAAAGGTAAATAAAAAGCACTGCAAAAGCAGTAATTAACTCAAAAGGAATGGATAAATGCCTAAAAGCTAAATAATCTAAAACCTTTAACATTAAGTAAAAACGAATCGTGGTTCCAAGGAAACGAGATACTAAAAAAAATAAAGCTCCTGTTAAATAGGTTTTATTTCCGTATCTCTCTTGTAAAAATAAATAAATCGAAGGCATTTTTAGACGATAATAAAGCGGTAATAAAACATAACTGATTATCCAATATCCCACAAAATAACCTAAAACTATTTGGAAATAAGTCATTCCTTTTTTTCCTACTTCACCAGGTACGGAAATCAAAGTAACCCCTGAAATCGTTACACCCACCATACCAAAGGTTACGACGTACCATTTTGAAGATTGGTTGGCGGTAAAAAAAGTGTTTAGGTCTAATTTTACTTTTTTTGTTGTAATAAAAGCTATGCTCATTATTAAAGCAAAGTATATGAGAATACAAAATATGATGATTTCTGGAGTCATAGGTTAAAAACTATGCAAATTAACTATTAATTGTGTTAAGGTTTGATGAATTAATGAAAAAACTACCGGTAAGGATACATGTGATACTTTAACTACTTTAACAACAAGCAGGGCTGCTTAGGTTACTATGAGCGTGAGGGATGCGGAGGGCGGCGAAACCACCCCGTCCTTCGGACACCCCTCCAATATTAGGAGGGGCGAAACCACCCCGTCCTTCGGACACCCCTCCAATGTTAGGAGGGGCGGAGGCGGCACTGCCTTTGGGGCTGAGCGTAGCGAAGCCGCCAACCTCCCTTTATCCCTCCTAATAGGAGGGAAGGGAGGTTCAGCCCGACCCGCAGCACGTAGTGCAAGGGGCACGCCCTAATTACTATCCCCAATTTTCTAACTTACTTTGTCTTTAACCTTTTTGGTAAAAATTATCCGTTCTCTGATTTTTTGTGCTTTTTCTAAATTTCTTTGCCTTTGATAACATTTTTCTAATTCCAAAAGAGCGTCTAAACTATTGGGATAGATTTTTAAAGCTTCTAATAAATATTTTTCTGCTTTTTCTTCCATTCTAAGGTCGTTATGTAATTTTCCTAAGTTCAATACCACAAAATAATCCAAAGGATTTTTATCATAAAGTTCTTGTACTTGTTTTAAAGCATTTTCTAAAAATGTTATTGAACCATCGCTAAGCTGAATTCGAAGCAAAATAGCACGTAATTTAGCAGAAATTTGATAAGGTTGAAGTTCATAGGCTTGATCATAAAAACTTATAGCTTTTTCATATTGTTTTTGGTCTTCGAAAAGTTCACCATATAAAATATTTTTCCATACTTTTTCTTGTAAATTTATAGGTTGAAAATTGTTTAACAACTCTTGTGCTTGTTTCCAATCTTTTAGATGTAACAAATATTGAATAGCTTCTATGGAAGAGGAGGCAAAAGAATATTTTTGAATAGTATCCAAGTAAACAGGATTAGCATTGCGAGTTAGGTAATAACTCCAATAAGCACGTGCATAGGTTTCGGGAGATGGTGATGGTTGAGTTTGGCAAAAAACAATGATTTCTTGAATTTCTTTTTGGGTTAAGGTTAAAGATTTATCACGAAAAATACGAATGAAATGGTCAGTAAATTGAACGTGTGGAATATCGGAAGTTCCAGATTTATTCAAATGGCATTGAACGCAATTTTTATTAGATTTGAAATTTTCATTGAAAGAACATTTCGTTTGATGAGGTTTTGAATGGCAATTTAAACATGCTTGGACTGCTAAGCTTAGGTCTGTCGGTTGATGAGGATTATGACATGAAGTACAAGTCAAATTTTTACTTTTTTGAAAACATTTCGATTTTTTTAATCTTTCAGCATGAGAAGCAATACCAAATTCATGATTATTTTGATTTTCGACTGTAAAAACATCAAAAAAATTATTCAGGCTTAGTCCAGGTCGATAATCCTGAAAACGTTTTCCTTTTTGAGTTACTACAATACCTTGTAAATGACATTGTTGGCAAATATCGAATTGGAAAGCAATATCTAAATGTTTAGGATTAACGATAGTATAATCGATTTCTCCTTTTCCTACATCTACTATAAGGTCTTTTTCCATGTTATCTACATGAATTTGACCAGGTCCATGGCAGCGTTCACAATCAATGCTTTGATTAATGAACTTAAAGTGATTGAGAGTTCCTTCACTAAAAGGACTGTAGCCATTATGACAATGAATACATTCTTCGCCTAATGGTCTTCTAAAACCAGAATTAAAACCATCATGATAGCCTGGAGATAAATCCCATATTTTTTTGTTAGAATACCAAGTAATAGGGGCTTCATATAAATAACCGTTTTTTTCAATAATATAAGAACGGGTTTGCCTACCTGAACCCACCACCCAATCAATTTTCCATAAATTGGAAAAAATTGTGTCTTGATCTTTGTCTAAACGAAACTCATTGATAAACATTCGGTCATTTTTTAAAATAGGCTGATAGTATAATTGGGATAAAGAATCAAAAACCATCTTTTGATGAAAATCCTCAATCCATGGTTGAGTACCGGGTAGATAAAAGGAATGCCCCATTCCACTTTTTATAAATTCTTCATAAATTTCTTCATGGCATTTTCTACAACTCTCTTTTCCTACATATTGAATATTTGTTGATAAATTCCTAAATCCTTTGCTTGATTTACACGAATTAAAATTATAAGATATTAAAATTGCAATAAATAACCCCAAAAAACTATATCGTAAAAAATATTTGGCTTTCATACTCTTTATTTTGTAAAAATTTTTGAAACTTTTTTGCATTCCAATCGTAAAAATACGTAAATTTGCAAATAAGAACGCTGAAATATTTTTATATTAAATACTTATGAGTAGCAGTATCATTTTTTTTGCTCTTTCGCTTTTCTCTCTCGGATTAAATTATATTTTAATTCAATTCTCTAAACAGTTAGGAACTATATCTTTAAGAAATGATGGTCAAGAACGTTGGGATAACAGTAAAAAACCTATTATAGGTGGATTAAGTTTTTATATTGGCTTTCTATTTTCCGGACTTATTGCTCTTTATTTTTCAGATACCCCATTAAAGGAACATAAAGATTTTTTAGCATTATTATTGGTAACAACCTTAGGTTTTTTTGTTGGAATGGTAGATGATGCTTTGACTACCAAACCTTTATTAAAGTTCTCGGGACAGGTTTTAATAGGTATTTTAATAGTTGCTTTTGGTTATGAAATCCAGTTATTCAAAAATATTTATTTAGATGTACCTTTGACTATTTTCTGGACGGTAGGTTGTTTAAACTCCATTAACATGTTAGATAACATGGACGGCATAACGGGTAGTGTCAGTTTTTCTATATTGGCTGCTATTGCAGGTATTATTTTCATTTTTCCTATATTTTCTTATTTTGATTTTTACTTGGTTATAGGTGTTTTAGGAACACTATTAGGCTTTTTAATTTTGAATTGGAACCCAAGTAAGTTATACATGGGTGATACGGGATCACAGTTTTTAGGAGCGCTATTAGCTTTTTGGGGAGTTAAGTATTTATGGAATTTACCAACCTTAGAAGGTGAACTAATATTTACTCGTCAAATTTTAGTAGCTGTATTAATATTTTTAGCACCTATCATTGATTCCACTTTTGTTACCGTAGCAAGATTAAGAAGAGGACAATCTCCATTTGTTGGTGGAAAAGACCATACAACGCACCATTTTGCGTTTCTAGGAATTTCTGTAAAAATCATTCCTTTATTTTACATAATGGTAACTGCATTATCCTCTATGCTAGTATTTTCTTCTTTTGCTGTTTCAGAAAATTGGTCTCATTACTATACCGTAATGTTTTTGATTTACATCATTGCCATGTACGGTTTGTTTTTATTGTTCTATCAAATGGGTTTAAAAGCTAAAAAAATGAAAGAAAGTGAACCTCAAATTTCCACAGTAATTCAAAAAATAAAAAATTCTGTAGAAAAAGAACTTTCTAATAAAAATTGAAAATACTTTTTTTGCATCAATATTTTTGCCCCCCTGATGGATACGGGAACAACCGTTCATTGGAGTTAGCTAAATATTGGGTAGAACAAGGTCATGAAGTGATTATGGTTACTAGCTCTGCTCATTTTCCTTCTAACCACCCAATTCATCAAAAAAACTATCATTTCCAATGGATTGAGGGTATCCAAGTACATATCCTAAATGTGCTATATTCTCATTATTTTAGTTTCACTAAAAGAATTTTTGCTTTTCTTAAATTTTATTTTTTAGCTAATCAGTTCATTAAAAAATTATCCAAAATGGATATTATTTATGCTTCTTCTACACCACCGAGTGTCGGTGAATTAGGCAAAAATTGGTCAATAAAATGGAAAGTACCATTAATTTTTGAAACCGTAGACGTTTGGCCTGATGTTCCTGAACAAATGGGTATTATAAAAAATCCTATCGTCTTGAAATATTTACATTCAAAAGTTGAGGCGATTTATCATCATGCTTCAAAAATCATAGCACTATCTCCTGATATGAAAAAACAAATTGTTTCCCATAAAGTACCAGAAGAAAAAATTTGGGTTTCATACAACGGTACTAGAACAGATTTTTTTAAACCGTTAAAAAAAAATTATTCCATTCCAAAAGTCATTTATGCGGGTACAATAGGAAAAGTAAACGATGTTTCTCAATTTGTGTATGCTGCAAAAGCTTTAGAAAATCAAGCGGTATTTATGTTAATAGGAAACGGTAATGAAGCATCAAAAATAAAAAAGCTTATTTTAAAACTAAAACCTCAGTCTTTAACTTGGAATACATGGATTCCTAAAAACGAAATAGCAGAAAAAATTGCAAGTTGCGATATCGGCGTTTCAACAATCGCTAATTTCAAAGTATTAGAAGCCAATTCCGCTAATAAATTTTATGATTATTTGGCATGTGGATTGCCAGTATTGAATAACTATGAAGGTTGGCAAAAAGAATTTTTAACCAAAAATCAATGTGGTATGGGAACTGAGTTGGGTAAGATAAATCAATTCATAGAAAATTTGAACTTTCTTATTAAAAATGAAGATTTGAGAAAAAAATGGAGTGATAATGCTCGCAATGCAGCTATAAAATATTTTGATAGAAAAAAAATTGCATTAGACCTATTGGAGTTATTAAAAAACTTATAGACATATCCCATTAAACGTTGATTGGTTATTATATTATTCAGGGCATGCCCCTTGCACTTCGTGCCCTTCCCTCACGCAACACAAAGTATCACAACTTTCCTTCCTTGCAGTTTTATTCTTCACTTAAATGTATAATAACCTTCATTTTTAATAATTCATTTGGTATTTTCTTAAAAAATCATTTAATTTGCATACCGAAAGAAATTTTTTATCGAATGCAAATTATCCTTTTTTATTTTATTTTGTTGATTTTATTCATCTTTCAAGGGCTTTTTGCTCAATATTATCATTTCGAAGGTATTTTAGAACCTAATTTAAAAATTTCTATGGATTTATACAAAAATGATAAAACATTGAAAGGTGTTTATTTTTATTACAGCTCAGGACAACCACTTAATTTAACGGGTAAAGTAGATAATGACCTTTGGAAATTAGAAGAAACTGACCTAAACAACAATAAAACAGGAACATGGGAAGTTAAACTAAATGGAAATCAATTAATAGGCAATTGGTCAGGAAATGGAAAAAAATTGACGGTAAACCTTAAAGAAGATTATTCAACAGGATTAAAATTTAAAATCATTGAAATTCTTGACGAATACAAAGCATCAGAAAACTACGGACTAAAAAACTATTTAGGTTTGTATTTTCCTTTGCCCCCTTTAAACCCACAAAAAAGTCCAACAGCTTTAAAATCCATTTGCGATACCATTTTAGCAGAAGTAAATATGAAATCAAAAGATTTAAATGAAAATATGATAAAAAAGGAATTTCAAAAATCGTTTGATGAGATTAGAGAAACCTATATTGGTTTTGTGAATAATGAAAAAGAGGCATGCGAAAATGCACCATTTACCTGTGATTGGTCGAATAGTCAAGAAGGCTATCCTGTTTTTAACCAAAATAATATACTCAGCTATCGTAATAGTATGTCTTCTTACATGGGCGGAGCGCATGGTTCTTATGGTACATGGCATTGTAATTTTAATACCGCGAATGGTCAAATGATATTTATAGAAAATTTATTTAAAGAAGACTCCGAAAAACCATTAATCAATATTCTAAAATCTAAACTCAAGCAAAAATATAAAACCAATAACTTAGAAGCTGTAAATTTAGATGAAGTATTTGTTTCTGAAAATTTTCAAATTACCTATAGTGGAATAGTTTTCCATTATAATCCTTATGAAATAGGACCTTACTCATTGGGTGCTCCCGAAGTTTTTGTTCCTTATTCAGAATTAAAGCCTTTTTTAGTTAATGGTCATCCATTAAACTGGGTGAAATAAATTGAAAATGAACCCTCAAATTTCTGTAATTTTACCTATTTATAACGAAGAATCAACAATTCCCATTCTTTTTCAAAGACTTGATAAGGTTTTAAATCAATTTCAAAGTTTTGAAGTCATTTTTGTAAATGATGGTAGTACAGACCAAAGTCTATTGCTTATAAAACAAATTTGTGAAAATCATTCAAACTATAAATTCATAAGTTTCAGTAGAAACTTTGGGCATCAAAAAGCTTTGTTAGCAGGTATCAGAAATTGCAAAGGTGATACTGTGGTAATCATGGATAGCGATTTACAAGACCCTCCTGAGTGTATCCCTTTATTATATGAAAAATTAATGCAGGGTTTTGATTGGGTATATGCAAAAAGAAAACAAAGAAAAGGTGAAACATTTTTTAAAAAATTTACTGCTAAATTATTTTATCGTGTACTTAATTGGTTGTCTCCCATTGAAATTCCATTAGATACAGGTGATTTTAGAATTATGAGTAGAAAATTTGTGGATTCTCTTAAAAATATGCCAGAAAAAAATGTTTTTTTAAGAGGACAGATAGCATGGCTTGGTTTCAAAAAATCTTTTATACTTTATGAAAGAGATCCAAGATTTGCTGGTAAAACCAAATTCTCCCTAAAAAAATTATTTTGGTTTGCATGGAACGGTATTACCTCATTTTCAAATTTTCCTTTACAAATTGCTTCATTTTTAGGTATAATTTTTTCTTTGGTAGCATTTTTTATTATGCTTTATGCTCTTTATTCCAAATACGTTTTAAATCAAGTAGTCACAGGTTGGACATCCATCATGGTGAGTACGATGTTTATCGGTGGTATTCAATTACTTTGTGTTGGAATAATAGGTGAATATATCAGTAGAATTGCAAACGAAGTAAGAAATCGACCTGACTATATTATTGAAGAAACCAACCTGTAAATTAACAAGTTTTTACCCAAAACCTTTCCATGGGTTAATTCCTCAAAAATTTCATAACTTTGTACCATGATTATCGCCAATCCTATTTACGATGCGGTGTTTAAGTACTTGATGCAGAACGAAGAAGCTGCTAAACTCCTTTTGTCTGCTATCATAGAAATGACCGTCCTAGAACTGGAATTCAAACCACAAGAATTGGTTTCCCAAGTTCAATACCTTTCGATTTATCGCGTAGATTTTAAAGCCAAAGTCAAAACCAAAGAAGGAAAAACCTTAGTTGTACTTATTGAACTACAAAAAGTTAAGTTTTATACCAGTACATTACGTTTCAGACGGTACTTAGCCGAACAGTATGCTTCCGAAGACAATATGCGAGGAAACGAAGGCATTCCCATTCTTACTATTTACATTTTAGGTCACTATTTAGAAAAATACAAAAATGAACCAATCGTCAGAATCAAAAGGCAATACATTTCGCAAGAAAAAAAAGAATTAAAAAATGGACTCGATTCACTCATAGAATCCTTAACACACGATAGCATCTTCATTCAACTTCCGGTAATCAAAAAAAGGAAAAAAAGTGAAAAAAGAAGCGAGTTAGAGAAAGTTCTGAGTATATTTGAGTTATCAAATACCCACAAAGTAGAGGTAAATGAGCGAGAATACCCAGAGGGGTACTTCAGTGTATTAAGAATTTTACGAGAGGCGATTATGGATCATGAAATGTCCATAAAAATGAAAATGGAAGACGAGATATTGAAAGAACTGAAGATAAGGGAGTCAGATAGTTTAGTAAAAGAACGAAAGTTAGCAAAATTGGAAACTGAGTTAGAAGAAAAAGAAAAATTACTGGAAGGGGAAAAGAAAAGA
>Ga0272446_1007162_pt1 | contig 11241 bp, 20 predicted proteins | sample YNPCB0061_FD_194587 | JGI IMG/M metagenome (GOLD analysis project Ga0272446, IMG submission 194587) | Hot spring microbial mat communities from Yellowstone National Park, WY, United States - YNP-CB-006-1 | ecosystem: Environmental > Aquatic > Thermal springs > Hot (42-90C) > Sediment | place...
TGAACGCCGACCAGGCCGTGCCGATTGACTTCGGTGATTGCGCGGGAGGCTTTTCGAGCCTCTGTACGTTTACGAGTGCCTTCGGCTTTGTGGGTAATGATCCGACGATCCCGCTCTACTTGCTCGTTACCTCAGGTCTCCTCATTTTGCTCATTGTCCGCATGATCCGGCATCACCGCACAGTACCGGTGCCTGCTGCCTCCTCGGAATCGAACGTTTAATTTGCTTTTTTTGAGATACTCGCGTATAGTGCCCCCACCTCCACGGAGGCACCCATGTCCCCATACGGGACCACTGGCCCGGAAGTCATTCCGCGCTAGTGCGCGGATTTTTCTCAATATGAAATTCATGCTCGGCACAAAGGGAAGAATGACCCAGGTCTTTGATGACAAGGGCGTCGTTTCTGCCGCGACTATCATCTCGGCAGGTCCGCTCACCGTGACGCAGGTCAAGAACAAGGAGAAGGATGGGTACGTTGCCACTCAATTTGGTTTTGGTCTTCGGAAAGAGAAGCGTACCCCCCAACCGCAGCGAGGTCACCTCAAAGAACTTCCGCTCGTTCATACGATGCGCGAGGCGCGGGGGGTGGAGGGTATGGAGCGCGGTGCGACGATTGATGTTTCTATCTTTTCGCCGGGCGATGTCGTTGCCGTCTCCGCTATCTCGAAAGGTAAGGGCTTTCAGGGAGTCGTCAAGCGTCATGGGTTTAAGGGCGGTCCGCGTTCGCATGGCCAAAAGAATAAGGAGCGTGCACCGGGGTCTATCTCGGGGGCGGGCCGCGCCGGCGGTCGTGTCTCGCTCGGCATGCGCATGGCAGGCCGCATGGGCAACGAACGTGTTACCGTCCGCAATCTCCGCGTCTTGCAGGTCGACAAAGACACGAACACGCTCGTGATCTCAGGCGCGGTGCCGGGACGTCCAGGTACGATTGTCGAGATTCGCGGTACAAACTAAATCAGTGGTGCGCACCAATTTCACATAACAAGTATGGAAGCTCCAATCTACAACGCACAAGGCAAGAAGTCGGGGACGATCGCACTCCCGGAGCGCGTCTTTGGCGTCGCCTGGAATGATTCGCTCATGCACCAGGTCGTCACCTCGATGCAGGACAATGCCCGTACGAACGTTGCTCACACAAAAGGTCGTGGCGAAGTGCGGGGCGGTGGCAAGAAGCCGTGGCAGCAGAAGGGCACCGGCCGCGCGCGCGCCGGCTCTTCGCGCTCGCCAATTTGGAAAGGCGGCGGCGTTACCCATGGCCCGCGCAAGGAGAAGGTCTTCGCCCGCACCATTCCGGCGAAAATGCGCGCGAAGGCGCTCATGGTTGCGCTCTCGCGCAAGTGGAAGGACGGCGAGATTGTTTTTGTCGATTCGCTCGGCCTCTCGACTCCCAAAACGGCAATGGCCGTAAAGGCGCTCGCCTCACTCGATAAGGGTGCTGGTACGAAAATCTTTAGCACGGGTGGCAAGAACAAGGCGCTCGTCGCGTTCTCCGAACTTACCGAAAGCGCCAAGAAGAGTCTCCGCAACATTGAGAGCATCGAGGCGAAAGCCGTGCGCGATCTCAATCCGCTCGTCGTTCTCAAGCACAAGTACCTCGTGATTGAAAATCCGCCGGCTGCCGTCGCAATTCTCGAGGCTCGCCTGAGCGGCACCCAGAAAGAAATCAAATAAACGCATATGGCACTCTTTTCCAAGAAAAAAATCGAGAAAGAAGTAAGCGCGCCGAAGACTGCGAAGGTCGAAAAGACGCAGGAGCAGGCAGGCGGCACGGGCTCGATGCGCGATGTACTGCGCGCACCGCGCATCACCGAGAAGGCGAGCTCCCTCGTGCAGAAAAATGTCGTCATCTTCGAAGTGTCTCCCACTGCTACGAAGCGCGAGATTATCGACGCCGTGAAGAAAAGTTACCAGGTGACGCCGCGCTCCGTGAAAATTGTTGCAATTCCTCAGAAAACCGTTCGCCACATGCGCACCGGCCGCGTCGGCGTCAAGAGTGGCGGCAAGAAAGCGTACATCTACCTCAAGCAGGGTGACTCGATCTCTATCGCATAAATAAAAACACTATGGCACTCAAGACCTATCGTCCCATTACCAAGAGCTTGCGCCAGATGAGCCGCATCAACTATCGCAAGATGCTTTCCGGCCACAAACCGCTTAAATCGCTGAAGTCGGGCGGCAAGCGCGACCAAGGTCGCAACTCGCAGGGCCGCATCACCATGCGCCATCGCGGTGGCGGCCATAAGCAGCTCTACCGCGCCGTCGATTTCAAGTTCGACAAAAAGGACATACCCGCGAAGATTGCGACCATCGAGTATGATCCGAACCGTTCCGCATTCATTGGCCTCGCGGTCTATCGTGATGGTGAAAAGCGCTACATCGTGCTCCCGAAGACCGCTCATGTTGGAGACGAATTCATTGTCTCTGAGAATGCTCCGGCTAAAGCAGGCAATCGCCTCCCGCTCGGCAAGATGCCTGTCGGCTCGTTTGTTTACAACATCGAGCTCAAGCCGGGCGCCGGTGCTATTTTGGTGCGCTCTGCAGGAAATTTTGCCGAAGTGATCGCGCAAGATGCCGGCTATACACACCTCAAGCTTCCGTCGACCGAGGTGCGCAAGGTGATTGGTACCTGCTGGGCGACGGTCGGGGAGGTTTCGAACGATGAGCATCGCCTCCAGAACTGGGGCAAGGCTGGCAAGAGCCGGTGGAAGGGCATTCGTCCGCGCGTGCGCGGTTCGGTGATGAACCCAGTTGACCACCCGTACGGCGGTGGTGAGGGTCGCCAGGGCCGCGGCCGTCGCCGTCTCGTCACCTTGTGGGGCAAGCCAGCCGGCAAGGGACAAAAGACGCGTCGCCCGAAGAAGTATTCCAACGTTTTCATCGTCTCCCGTCGCAAGGTAGGCAAGAGGAAGTAAACGCCAGAAAGACCCCGCAAGAGCGGGGTCTTTTTCTTGACGCTCTAAATATCCATTAAAGTACCTGCCGCAGCAAAATAATGTAGACCCAAAAGTTTGACTTCTTGCCCTCTCTCGCGTACTATGCGCCTACCCCCGCTCACGCGGGTTTTGAATTGCCATGACACGATCACTTAAGAAAGGTCCCTACGTCGACGAAAAGCTCGCGAAGAAAGTCGCGAAGCAAAAGCCGGCGGAGGGCGCTATCAAAACCTGGGCTCGCGCATCGCAGATTGCTCCGGAGTTTGTCGGGTACACCTTCCTTGTTCACACCGGGAAAAATTTTGAAGAGGTATTTGTTACCGAAGATATGGTAGGGCATCGTCTTGGTGAATTCGCCCCCACGACCAAGTTTATAAAGCACGGTGGTAAGATGCAAAAAGAAGCAGAGCAGGCTGCCAAGGCCGCAGAAATAGCCGCCGCACAGGCCGCGAAAGCAGCGAGTGCTAAAAAATAATCTATGAAGGCACTCCTTACAAACTACCGTCAGTCGCCCCGCAAGGTCCGCCTTGTAGCGAATTTGATCCGCGGCAAGTCTATTGCCGATGCGAAGGCCACGCTGACATTTGCTCAGCAGAAATCTTCTGAAGCGATCGAGAAACTTCTCGATTCGGCCGTTGCTAATGCGACCAGCAACGGCGCAGTGGCCGAGCGTCTTTTTGTGAAGACCATCACCGTCGATAAAGGTCTCGTCATGCGACGCTTCAAGCCGATGGCTCGTGGCCGCGCGGCGGGTATTCGCAAGACGGCAAGTATCATAAAGATCGAACTAGCTGAGCGCGGCAATGCTACGCCAAAGGCTGAAAAGACCGAGAAGCCTGCGGTGCGTACGGCTGCCAAAAGGTCATCCCGGAAAACCGCATCCAAATAAATAAATCGTATGACACACATTGTCCATCCGTATGCACATCGCCTCGGCATCATCCGCGACTGGAAGTCGCGCTGGTTCGCCAAAACACCGGCGCAGTATCGCGAGGCCGTGATCATCGACGCGGCGATTCGCCGTTTTCTCAAAAAGCGCCTGCGCGGCATGTACGTCACCTCTATCGAGATCGAACGCGATGAGAAGTACATCCGCGTTCTCATCAAGACATCGCGCCCCGGTCTCATCATAGGCCGCGGCGGTGAAGGAAGTCAGAAACTGGTAAAAGAGATTGAGTCCGTCATTCGTCCGATCAAAGGCACGGGTCCACGTGCCGTGAAGATCGATATCGAGGAGGTGCGATCGGCCGAGAGTCAGGCGCCGATAGCTGCATGGATGATTGCTGAAGGTCTTGAAAAACAGCAGACCTTCCGCCGCGTTATGAAGCAGACGGTTGAGAAGGTCATGGCAAATCGCGACGTGCAAGGTGTGCGCATTGCACTTTCTGGGCGCCTTGGCGGTGCTGAGATGTCGCGCCAGGAGGAGATTAAGCGCGGCCGCGTGCCGCTGCAGACCCTGCGGGCTGATATCGACTTCGCCCGCGAGATCGCGTATCTCCCGTATGGCACGATTGGCATCAAGGTATGGATTTATCGCGGCGATATTTTCACCGACAAGAATAAATAAACTCGTATGTTGGCTCCCAAAAAGGTAAAGCACCGCAAATGGCAGACCGCTCGTAAGTCGGCGGCTCGTCGAGCGCTCCCCGATACTCGCGGCATCACGGTCGCGTTTGGCTCGTTCGGACTCAAGGCCATGACGCCGGCGCGTATCACCTCCAACCAGATCGAGGCCGCTCGCCGCGCGCTTACCCGCTCTGCGGGCAAGACGGCGAAGGTGTGGGTACGCGTTTTTCCGGATCGCCCGTTCACGCGCAAGGCCGCGGAGGTGGGCATGGGTTCGGGTAAGGGTGATATCGCCGGCTACGTATGCGATGTGCGTCCAGGCCGCATCATTTTCGAAGTCGATGGTACTTCCGAGCAACAGGCGCGTGAGGCGCTTCGCAAGGCGGGAACCAAGCTCCCCTTGACGGCAAAAGTTGTCGCGCGCATCTAAATAAATATTGTATGGGTACATTCTCAGGAAAATCGATGGAATCTCTCCAGAGCGAGCTCACGAAGGCTCGCGAGTCCCTTCGCGCTTTTCGCTTTGCTTCGGCCGGTTCTCGTACCAAGAATGTCCGCGAGGGCCGCGAGCTTCGCAAGAATATTGCCCGCCTCCTCACCGAGATTCGCTCCCGCACGCTTGCAGAAAGCAAGAAGAACAAGTAGAGTGGCCTTTCCGTATGTCTGAACTCACCAACACCGCAACGCAAAAGGGACGCACCATGAAAGGTGTGGTCGTAAAGACCGCCATGAAGGACAGCGCAACTATCCTCGTCGAACGCTACATCCGGCACCCGAAGTACAAGAAGTACTACACGGTCTCCAAGAAATTCATTGTTCATGATCCAGGCAATTCCCTCGGTGTCGGCGATAAGGTAGTTGTGAAAGAAGTGCGCCCGATCTCAAAGCGCAAGCGCCACATCATCGTCTCCCGCGAAAAGGCACCTGTCACTGAAGAATAGCCATATGTTGCACGATCGTTCCATTGTCAAGATTGCAGACAACTCCGGCGGCATCATCGGGCGCGTGTTTAAGGTGCTCGGCGGTTCTAAGCGACGCTACGCTGAGGTGGGCGACGAGGTGATTATATCCATCCAGACGGCGCAGCCGCGCAAGGCCGTAAAGAAGAAAGATGTGCACCGCGCGGTGGTCGTCCGTCAGACGAAACCCTTGCGCCGCAAGGACGGTTCCTATGTGCGCTTCGACGAGAATGCCGTCGTGCTCATCACTGGTTCCGGCAAGGAACCGAAAGATCCGAAAGCGACGCGCATTTTCGGGCCCATTCCGCGCGAGATCGCCGAGCGCGGCTATCAGAAGATCGCTACCATGGCTCCGGAGATTGTCTAAATTTTTCTACCTATGAAACTCAAGAAAGGAGACACCGTCATTGTGATAGCCGGCAAGGATCTCGGCAAAAAATCCACAATTGTGCGCGTTTTGCCAAAGAAGAATATGGTCATCCTTGATGGCATCAACGTGGTGAAGCGCCACCGCCGCCGCACGACTGCGGCAGGCAAAGGCCAGATCATCGAGAAGGCAATGCCGATACACGTCTCGAACGTTCAGCTCGCCGATCCAAAGACCGGGAAGCCTACGCGCATCTCGATTGAGCGTTCCGAGAAGGGACGCGAGCGCATTGCGGTCAAGAGCGGGCAGAAAATAAAGTAAGTATTATGAAACACGCAATGACACAGAAGGCGGTATTCGACGCTCTCAAGGAGACGAGGGGCTACACCAATATCATGCAGACGCCGAAAATCACGAAGGTGATCGTCTCGTCGGGTGTCGGCTCGGTGAAGGACAAGAAAAAAACAGAGCTCATCGCGGAACGTCTCACGCGCATTACCGGTCAAAAACCAGCACCTCGCGCTACCACCAAATCGATCGCGAATTTCAAGACCCGCGTCGGCGATCTCGCCGGCTATCAGGTAACCTTGCGCGGCGAGCGTGCAAGAAACTTCATCGAGAAGCTCATCCACATTGTGCTTCCTCGTGTGAAGGATTTTCGCGGTATCAAGCCGACGTCCATCGACGAGATGGGCAATATCACGATCGGCATCAAGGAACACACCGTATTTCCGGAGACGAGCGACGAGGATACCAAGGATATCTTTGGCCTTGCGGTTACGATCGCAACGACTGCCAAGAACAGGTCCGAAGCCGAGGCATACCTCCGCCACATCGGCATCCCGTTCCGCGAGTAACATTCATTGCCTCAAGAAAAAGGTCGCCCGCGTGCGGCTTTTCATTCTGTGGCACAACACCAAGCGCGTGCACCATGCCTTCAAGAACAGGTTGTCGCCAGTGCAATACCTGATACAGTATGAGAAATTAGCAGCGGAGTGCAAAAGTACCTGCGGTCATACAATCGTTTGACTTCTCCTCCCATATCGCGTATATTTGCTGAGCCTCGTAGGAGGCTCGTTTTCTTAAAGCAAGTCCGCGAGGATACTGCGAGAAAGGGGCCACAAACGGGAAGACTATAATCCGGGCCGAAAGGCAGGATGCAAGCTCCCGAACTCTCCTTAAGGCATCTTCCTTGTTTTCAGTATGGCAAAAAAGTCACTCATTGCGAAAGCGAAGCGCACCCCAAAGTTTTCGACGCGCACGGTTCGTCGCTGCTTTAAGTGTGGCCGCCCGCGCGGTTTCATGCGCGATTTTAACCTCTGCCGCATTTGTTTCCGTGAGGAGGCTCTCGAAGGCAATATCCCGGGTATTAAGAAGTCTTCCTGGTAAATGGTATGGTCAACGATCCTATTGGTGATTTTATCAATCGCCTCACCAATGCTGGTGCGGTCAGGCAGGCGTCTGTCGCGGTGCCGTTCTCAACCTTGAAGCTCGCTGTCGCTGAGAAGCTCAAGGAGGCTGGCTATATCGCTGCCGCCGAGAAGAAGGGTAAGAAGATCAAGAAAATGCTTGATGTTACGCTTAAGTACGATCAGAACGGCACGCCACGGATCAGGGGGGTAAAGCGCATCTCGAAGCCAGGTCGTCGCGTGTACAAGGGTGTTTTGGAGATCGCGCCGGTGCGCTACGGTCACGGGTCTCTCATTCTCTCGACACCGAAGGGCATTCTCACCGACAAGGAGGCGAAGGCCGCAAAGGTCGGCGGCGAAGCTCTGTTTGAAATTTGGTAATACTATGAGTCGTCTTGGCAAAAGAGGAATAGCGATCCCTGCGGGAACCGAGATCTCTGTCGGCAACGGGATGATTACTGTCAAAGGGAAAGGCGGCACCCTGAAGCGCGCACTTCACTCTGCGGTTACTGTTGCCGTCGATGGGAAAGAAGTCCGTGTTTCTCCGGCCGACAAGTCTCGCCTCGCTCGTGCCTTGTGGGGTACCTACGCCGCGCACGTGCGCAACATGGTTTCGGGAGTCAACACGCCATTTATGAAAAAATTACAGATCGAAGGTATCGGCTACAAGGCTGAATTGCAGGGCAAAACAATCAAGTTTGCGCTCGGCTTCTCGCACCCCGTCGTTGTCGCGATTCCCGAAGGCTTGACCGTTGCGGTCGAAAAGAACATCATCTCTGTTTCGGGTGCCGATAAAGAGCTCGTGGGGCAATTTTGCGCCTCGGTACGCGCTCTTAAGAAGCCAGAGCCGTATAAGGGTAAGGGCATCCGCTATGAGGGTGAACGTATTCGCGAGAAGCAGGGTAAGAAGGCAGGCACCGCCGCATAACGTATGAGTAATCTTTCTAAACACGAACAGAGGGAGCGCCGCCACCGCCGTGTACGCGCGAAGGTTGCCGGCACCACCGAGCGCCCGCGCCTCGCGGTATTCAAGTCGAATACGCGCCTCATCGCGCAAATTATCGACGATGCTGAGGGTAAGACTTTGGCCGCAGTATCCTCGTCCGCCGAGAAAGCGAATACTCCGGGTGAGCGCGCGGTTGCTGCTGCCAAAACTCTCGCCAAGGCTGCAGCAGGAAAGGGCATCAAAAAGGTCGTCTTTGATCGCGGCGGCTTCCAGTACACCGGAACGATCAAAAAGTTCGCCGATGCGGCGCGCGAAGCCGGGCTCGAGTTTTAATCATCAATTTATTGCTATGCCTACCGACACCATCACATCAAACGCAGAACCTCGCGCCTCTGAGCGTCGTCCGCTCACGCCGGGAGGTTCCCGCGGTCGCGGCGATCGAGGCTCACGCGGCCGCCGCCCGGGCGGCTCCGAGCGCGAACGCTCTGAGTTCGCGCAGAAAATGATCGGAATTCGCCGCGTCGCACGTGTTATGGCCGGCGGCCGCCGCTTCAATTTCTCCGCTGCTATCGTCCTCGGCGACAAAAAGGGTCGCGTCGGCGTCGGCATCGGAAAGGCGGCTGATACACAACTCGCGATTGAGAAAGCCACTCGCGCCGCAAAGAAAAATATGATTACCGTCAAGCTCACGAAAAATCGCTCAATTCCATACAACGTCGAAGCCAAGTACGCTTCCTCTATCGTCGGCATTCGACCTTCGCCGGGCCGCGGTCTTGTCGCCGGTTCTTCAGTACGTACAGTCCTCGAGCTCGCTGGCATTTCCGATGTTACGGCCAAGATCCACAGTCGTAGCAAAAATCCCTTTAACAATGCACGCGTCGCGATCGAAGCGCTCCGTAAGATATCTGCGTAATTCTATGACTGCTGCACTTCACACTCTCAGGAGAATGACCAAGCGCCCATACCGTCGCGTTGGTCGCGGTCAATCCTCAACTCGCGGCAAGACGGCGGGACGTGGCGGCAAAGGCCAGACGGCTCGCGCCGGAAACAAACGCCGCCCTGAACTCCGCGACATCATCAAGAAACTCCCAAAGCTCCGCGGCCACGGCAAAAACCGCGCTCGTACCGTTAATGCCGAAGCGAAGAAGGCGATCGCCGTCCCCCTCGAGGCACTCGAGGCCGTTTTTGAGAATGGTGCCGAGGTTACCCCCAAGACGCTCGTCGAAAAGCACGTGATCGATGCGCGTGGCGGCAAGACGCCGCTCGTGAAAATTCTCTCTGGCGGAGAGCTCTCCAAAAAACTTATCGTGAAAGGCTGTGCCGTTTCTGCGTCGGCAAAAGCCGCGATTGAGAAGGTGGGTGGCGCCGTTTCCGTCGACGTCGCGCCGAATAAATAGGTATGGTCGAGGCATTCTTCCGCAAGATGCGTCTCGTGCTCGAAGACCAGGAGCTTCGGGCGCGCATCCTCTTTGTTCTCGGCGCACTCGTCGTGTTTCGCCTCCTCGCTGCAATTCCGATTCCGGGGATCGACGCTGCACAGCTCGCAGCATTCCTTTCGAATAACCAGTTCCTCGGTCTCCTCAACATTTTCTCGGGCGGCGGCTTCTCGAACCTCTCGATCGTGATGCTCGGTGTCGGGCCGTACATCACCGCCTCGATCGTGATGCAGCTCCTCACCATTCTCATTCCGGCACTCAAGGAGATGTACCAGGAGGAAGGGGATGCGGGCCGCGCACGCTTTGCGCAGTACTCGCGCTACCTTGCTGTTCCGCTCGCTGTCATTCAGGCATTCGGGTTTCTCCTCCTCCTCTCTCAAAACGGCATCGTGCCGCCGCTCTCCGGTTTCGAGATTATCACCAATGTCCTCGTAATTGCTGCGGGTTCTATGGTGCTCATGTGGCTGGGAGAGCTCATCACTGAGTTTGGTGTCGGTAACGGCGTATCGCTCATTATCTTCGCGGGAATCATTTCGCGCTTGCCGACGGACATTTCGCAGCTGGTGTTTGCATTCGATCCAAGCCAAATTCCCGCATACCTCGGGTTCCTGGCGGCGGGTGCGGCTATCATTGCGGGTGTCGTATTCATTTCGGAGGCTGAGCGTCCCATCCCCGTTACCTATGCGCGCCGCGTCCGCGGCATGAAGGTCATGGGCGGCATCTCGACGTACCTGCCGCTGCGCGTCAACCAGGCGGGCGTGATGCCGATCATCTTCGCGCTCTCGATCTTGCTCTTCCCGCAGATGATTGCGACGTTCCTCTCACACTCGTCGGTCATCTGGCTCGCGTCGGCTGCCTCGTCGGTCGTCGCCGCGCTCGCCAACCAGCTCATCTACGGCATCCTGTACTTCATCCTCGTCGTCCTGTTCACGTACTTCTACACCGCGATCACGTTCGAGCCGCATCAGATTGCGAAGAACCTGCAGAAGAACGGCGCGTTCGTCCCAGGCGTTCGTCCGGGCGCGCAGACGACCGACTACCTCGGCAACATCATCACACGCATCACGCTCGTGGGAGCGCTGTTTTTGGGCATACTTGCGGTATTACCACTTATCCTGCGCGCGGCGACGGGCATTACCGCAGTTTCCGTCGGTGGAACCGCACTCCTCATCGTCGTCACCGTCGTCCTCGATCTCGTCAAGAAAATTGATGCGCAGACCTCGATCCGCGAGTACTAGTTTGCGCGTACAGGTGCTGCCTGTAGATACGTTGGTGTTTCATCTCGCGATGATAATATCGTCTCATGGTCCGGGAAAACTTCTCAATCCCGAAAACTGAACTTACACCGCAACAATTCGAGACCTATCTCGAAGGGAAAGAAGCCCGCGCTGCCATAACCCAGAACGTTGAGGCCGCATTGGGTGCGGACATAATTCGTGAACATAAGGGTATTTTTCAGTTTGAGGAATTGGCTCTAGACTAGCTAAGGCCTGATAAACCCCAGCAACGTTTCCAGTATAGCGCCCTTGTGGTTGTACCGGAACTCGCACTCCTTGAGGTGCAAGAGGAACGTCTCGCGCGAGACGCCGTTGAACTTCGCGAGCCGCCGCTTGGCGAAGCTCCAG
>Ga0272446_1007163_pt1 | contig 11240 bp, 6 predicted proteins | sample YNPCB0061_FD_194587 | JGI IMG/M metagenome (GOLD analysis project Ga0272446, IMG submission 194587) | Hot spring microbial mat communities from Yellowstone National Park, WY, United States - YNP-CB-006-1 | ecosystem: Environmental > Aquatic > Thermal springs > Hot (42-90C) > Sediment | place...
TGGACCTGCCCACGTTTTATGGCACGCGCCACAGGGCGGCGGCGGGCTTGGCTGAGCGCACCGATGCGCTGGTCATTGTGGTCTCCGAGGAGCGCGGCCGGGTGACCGTCGCCAAGAGAAACACCATCAAGCCAGTGGCCCAGGCTGAAGAACTGATCCAGATCCTGAAAGAGCATTTGAACCTTTTTGACCAATCCGTTCAGCAGAAGAAGCGCGAACGGCTGCGGCTCGCCCTTGCCGGGGTGTTGTCCCTGGTGATTGTGACTGGAATCTGGTTTGGTTTCACCAGAAGTCGCGACACATTCATCGCCCTGAACGTGCCCATCGAATATGTGAATCGTCCGACCAGCCTCGAAATACTGAACACATCCGTGGATGAGGTCCGGCTTCAGCTCTATGGTTCCAGCGCCCTTATCAGGTCTTTGCGGCCAGGTCAGGTGCAGGTGCGAATGGACCTCAGCAAAGCGACCGAAGGCAGGAATGCCCTGCCCATTACCCAGGAGAACATTGTCCTGCCGCCTGGAGTATTCCTCAATAAGGTCGAACCCGCCTTGGTCGAGGTGATGCTGGATGTTCCCATCGCCAAGGAATTGCCTGTGCAGGTGGATTGGGTTGGCAGGTTGCCGGAGAATTTGCTTTTGAAGGAAGTGAAAATAGTTCCTCAAACCCTACAGGTCATAGGCGGCAGCAAGCTCCTCGATAATGTCGCAACCATCTATACGGCGCCTACTCGGCTGGACAACCTGGTGAAATCCGGTTCCCTGACCGCCAACCTGGTATTGACACCCGCCTCACTCAAGCTCGCGCCGAATTCTCCGGAACGGGTGACCATCAGTTTCGTCATAGAGGAGCGACGTCCCACTGATAAGAGAGTAAACCACAACCCGAGGCAAGATCATGTCTTCTGCAGAAGCATGGAGCACTCGAAATCCTCGCAAGAAATTTCTCTGGCTTGGCTATCTGGGTTGGATCATTGTTCTGTCTCTCGCTCTTGTTCTGAGGGTGCTCGGCTACAGTGAAATTTCTCCGCGGCAGATTGGCGTGCTGCTTGGCGCAGCCACGATTGCCCACCTGATCTGCTACGCCATCGTAGCAAGCGGTCTGGACTGCCGCTTCAAATTTGATCCCCACTTCGTCTTCATCCCCAATTGGCTTTTCTTTGCACCCATGGTCGCTTACGGCTATTGCGCTTTGGGCAGCGCCCGGGGACTCATGCAGGTCGGATGGTTCATGGGTTTTTTCTTCTGCGCCGGTTATGTGCGTTTCCGGGGGGTCATGCTCACCGCCGGCTGGTACATGACCCTCTATTTTGCCATGCTGCTGCGGGTGCATCTGCGGGGAGAGCCGGTCGACTTTTTGCAGGAATCGATTCGCAGTGGTTTTTTTCTGGCGGTGTGCGTGTTTTTTGCCCTGCTGATGGATCGAGTCGCCGCCCAGAAGGAATACCTGCAAGACTCCCTGAAAACCCTCAGAGAGAAGGACAGGGTCATTTCCCTGCTCAACAAGAAATTGACCAAGTTCGTGACCACTCCTCTGGTTGCGGAACTGGCTAAAGATGAGAGTGATACAGTGCTGAGCCACCAGAGGCGCAAGATCACCGTGTTCTTTTCAGACATCAAGGACTTCAGTGTGGTCACGGACGCCATGGAGCCCGAGGAACTGGCGCAATTGCTGAACGAGTATTTCGCGGCGATGATTCAAATCGTTTTTGATTTTGGCGGCACGGTGGACAAAATCATGGGAGACGGCCTGGTGGTGATGTTCGGTGCGCCGGTGGCGGTAGAACCGGCCCAGGGCGCCCTCAGTTGCGTGCGGATGGCAGTCAGGATGCAGCAGGTCCTGCAGGTGCTGAACGAAAAATGGAGGGCCGCCGGCTGCGCCCACACCATAGCCGTGCGCATGGGAATCAACACCGGATTGGCGACCGTCGGCAGTTTCGGTTCTGACGCGTGGGCGAACTATACGGCTATCGGCGGTCAGATGAACATTGCCGCGCGCCTCCAGCAGATGGCTGAACCGGGTCGCATCCTGCTCAGCGAATCCACCCACGCGCTCATTGCGAACCACGTCAAAGTGAACGAATTGGGCAACACCTTCTTGAAAGGCTCCCATTATCCGGTGCGGGTGTATCAGTTGGAGGCGCTGACGGAAGAGACAGGGGCAGTTGCCATGAAGTGGCAGGCCGAGGGGTGCTCAGTCTGGCTGCAACCGGAGGTGTTGGATATTCCGGAAAAAGAGTCTTTTCTGCAAATGCTGGAAAAATACCTTGGCAAACCGACGGCTTCGTCTTAATGCTCTGGCGCAGGATTGGCGCATTCCGCCGGATACCCGTTTTTCAACGAGTCAATGATCCTGTTGGCTCGCTCTTCCACCTCGGGAATCATCTCGACAAGCGCTTTGAGGGAACTGAGCACCTTCTTGGTCTGCTGCTTGTGAGGGATGTCGAGGGCGGGATGTTCAAGAAGCTGCAGTATTTCTCCCAGTTTCGCCACCTCTTTGGCGCTGAAATCCGTATAGGCCAGTTCGGACCATTTCAATTTGAGGTCCTGGGGCAGGTGCTGGACCCCAGCGGTGAGCTCTTTGTCCATCCCCAGCCAGACAGCCCTCTCCAGACCCTGCAATAAACCAACAATCTCCTCTCGATGCTGGTCCCAGGCCGGACTCTCCAACAGCAGGCGCTGCCATTTGGGCCGAATTTTGTTCTCCAACCATTTTTCGCCGATAGACGGCAAAAGGGGAAGATTTGCCATTTCTTTCTGTTCGGTGAGCAAGGTCTTGCCCAGGTCGCTCAATTTCCCCGCGCCGTTGAATTTAGGCAGGCGCTCGATCAGCAGCTGATTGAGGCGGGCAAGAATGGTCTTTTTATTCTCGATTTCCGGAAATGCTTTTTCCAGCTCCCCTTCCCACTGTTCTCGCAAGAAACCGATCTCCGCATTGATTGCCGAGAAGATGAATCCCAGCTTGATCAAAGTGTTGCGCAGTTCATGAGCGAGCACATTGCAGCTCTGCATGCGCTGATTGGCCAGATCTTTTTGAGCTTTGGAAAGGGTTTCGCGGATGTTCAAGGAAAGCAATTCGGTCCCCAAATTTCGGGACAGTTTCTTGATTATTTTGGTTGATCGGTCGCCGCGTTTGATCGTGTAGGGCAGAAAGTGGATCTTGATGACGGCGACGACAACATAGTCCGTGTCCTGCCAAATGGGATTGCCGGCCCAGTCGAGGGGGTAATGCAAAATGTTGTCAATGCCGTGGATGTCTGGCTTTTTCACCAGCACCGGTTCCATGTGGTGAAAATCTTCGATCTCGCCGATGAGCTGCTTACGCACACTGCGGATATCCTCGTAGGGATTGTCGGCAGTCCAGCTTTTCTGTTTTTCCACGCACCAGCCCATGGCTTCCAGCACATGCCCGGGGCGGTCACGATATTGCTCCCAGGTTTTGCCCGGGAAATTGTAGTCGGAAACTTCCGGCAGACCCCACTGGATCTCGTCCGTGCCTTCAATGCGAATGCCGGAGGTGATTCTCACTGCATTGATGTTGGGCATGGGCCCGATGCGGTAGATGGTGCCCTTGGTGGAGTGGGTAAGGCTCAGGAGGATGGTTTCAATCATCTCCTTGCAGGTCTTTTCCAGGAGATCGTGGCCAAGCAGAAGATCGTGGCCAGTGCGCATAATAGTAGGCCCCTTAGATTAAAAATCCCTCCTAACCGAATTGCACGTGTAACTTTAAAATGGAGCCTAGTCAACACAAATTATTGCGATTCGATCAGGTGAGGCGCGGGACCTTTGCCAAACGCCGCGCCCGCGCAAAACTTTTCACAAAGTCACCAACGTATAGGTGAAATCCGGCATTTTGGCAAGGACCAGTTGCCCGACAATTTTGCCGTCCAGCTCTCTGGTCGGCAATTGATTCGCAGACGCCGCCAGGCCGACATCAACCCGCGCGGCCGTAAGTGTGGGTGAGCGTTCGCAGCTGCTGGGAAACCTCCGGGGTCAGATGTTCTCCTCGAAGTCGCCACTGCCAATTGCCCGTTGCCTGCGATGGCACGTTCATGCGCGCGCTCTCGTCCAGACCCAGAACGTCTTGCATCGGCAAGATGACCGTATTGGCGACAGACATCATCGCCAGCTTGACAAACTCCCAATGGACCGCATCCTGCTCCACCCTTCTTCCCAGGTATCTGAACAGCCGCTCTTTGTCCTCCTCGCGGGCTTCTTTGCGGAACCAGCCCTTGACCGTGTTGTTGTCATGGGTGCCGGTGTAGACGATGCAGTTCTGGACGTGGTTGTGGGGAACGTAGGGGTTGGTTGCCAGGTCATCGCCAAAGGCAAACAGCAGCAGCTTCATGCCCGGAAAGCCGTAAGCCGTCATGATTTCCCGCACATCCGGAGTGATGGTGCCAAGGTCTTCGGCCACAATGGGAAGATACGGAAAGCGCCGCAGCAAGGTGTTGAAAAAATCCTTGGCCGGCGTCTCCACCCACTTGCCGTTGATGGCGGTTGTCTCCTGGGCGGGCACCTCCCAGTAGCCGACGAAGCCCCGGAAGTGGTCGAGGCGAACCACGTCGAAAAGCTCAAGATTGCGTTCGACCCGTTTTATCCACCAGGCGTAGCGTTGTTCCCGCAGTCTGTCCCAATTGTACACCGGATTGCCCCAGAGCTGCCCGGTTGCACTGAAATAATCAGGCGGGACCCCGGCGACAAAAACCGGCTGCTTGTGCTCGTTCAACTTGAATATTCCAGGGTTGGCCCAGACATCCACGCTGTCGAGGCTGACGTAGATGGGGATGTCCCCCAAGATCTGGATGTTCTTCTGGTTGCAGTATTTCTTGAGGTCCGACCATTGCCTGGCGAAGAGGAATTGGAAGAATTTTGCGGCCAGCATTTGCTTCTGCAACCGTTCTTCCCACTCATGGATGGCCGCATGGTCGAAATCCCGCAGTTCTCTGGGCCAGTCGATCCATGAGACGCCCCGAAAGTGTTCCTTCAAGCTGCTGAACAAGGCATGGCTGTCCAGCCAGTCGCAGTTCTTCCGGCAAAATCGGCTGAAGTCATAGTCCGAATGGGCGCGGTTTTTGAACCGTTCATAGGCTTTGTAGAGAAGCTGATACTTGAAGTGAGAGACCTCCTGAAAGTCGACGCGATCTTCGGAGAAACCCGGCGGTGGAGGGATGTCGCGCCCCTCGATAAACCCGCTTTCAACCAGCAAATCGGGGCTGATCAGCAGCGGATTGCCGGCGAATGCCGAATAGCTGAAATAGGGGGAGTTGCCGCAAAAAGTCAGGGTCGGTCCCAGCGGCAGCAGCTGCCAGACAGCCTGGTTGCTGTCGGCAAGAAAATCGGCAAAACGGTAGGCGCTGGGACCGAAATCCCCTATGCCGTAACGGGTCGGCAGGGATGTGATGTGGAGTAGCAGGCCGCTTTTTCTGGTTTGCATGGGGTCACCTCGCGTCAAAACTCGATTTTGATTATCGTTGCAGCCGCGGCATTACACTCATTGGTAAGAGATCTTGCGACGGCGGGTGCTCGCCGAGGAGGTCCAAACCGCGTGGCCACCCGGAGGTGCTGGTGGCACTGAGGTGAGCACTGCCAGGCATCATTCCACGCTGTTTTTCAGAAAAATCACAGCCAGCGGTGGCAGCACAGCGGCAATGGAAAAAGGATGGCCATGGCAGGGATCGGGGGTTGCTTCAATTCCGCCCATGTTGCCGCTGCCGCTGCCGCCATAGACATCCGCGTCGCTGTTGAGCACTTCCTGCCACAGTCCACCGCGCGGGGTCCCTATGCGATAATTGCTCCTTGGCACCGGCGTGAAATTTGCCGCCACCAGAATGATATCGTCCGTTCCTTTGCCTTTACGGAGGAAACTGATGATGCTGGAGTCGGCGTCGCGGAAATCGACCCACTGGAAGCCTTCAGCGGTGAAATCGATGGTGTGCAGGCAGGGTTCGCTTCGGTAGAGCTGGTTCAAATCCCGCACCCATTGCTGCATGCCCTGATGCTGAGCTTGCTCGAGCAAATTCCAGTCGAGGCTTTTTTCATGGTACCATTCGTCCCATTGGCCGAATTCTCCGCCCATGAACAGGAGCTTCTTGCCGGGATGGCCATACATGTAGCCATACAGGGCCCGCAGGTTGGCGAATTTCTGCCAGTCATCGCCCGGCATTTTGCGGATGAGGGAGCCTTTGCCGTAAACCACCTCGTCATGCGAGAGAGGGAGCACGAAATTTTCGAAAAACGTGTACCAGATGCTGAAAGTGAGCTGGTTTTGGTGGTATTTGCGGAAGACCGGATCGTGCGAAAAGTAGTCCAAAGTGTCGTGCATCCATCCCATGTTCCATTTCATCCCAAACCCGAGCCCTCCCAAATAGACGGGTCTTGACACCATTGGCCAGGCGGTCGATTCCTCGGCAATGGTCTGGGTGTCCGGGTAGTCGTTGTAAACCATCTCGTTGAAGCGCTTGATGAACGTGACCGCGTCGATGTTTTCCCTGCCGCCGTATTTATTGGGGATCCACTCGCCTGCCTGGCGGGCATAGTCCAGGTAAAGCATCGAAGCGACGGCATCCACCCGCAAGCCATCGGCATGGTATTTATCAAGCCAGAACATGGCGCTGCTGATGAGAAAACAGCGTACCTCGTTTCTGCCGTGATTGAAAATATAGCTTTGCCACTCGGGATGAAATCCCTTCTTGGGGTCCGCGTGCTCATAGAGGTAGGTCCCATCGAAATAGACCAGTCCGTGTTCGTCGGCCGGGAAGTGGGAGGGCACCCAGTCGAGGATGACCCCGATGCCGTTTTGATGCAGCCTATCCACCAACTGCATGAAATCCTCAGGGTTTCCATATCTTGCGGTTGGCGCGAAATAGCCCACCGTCTGATATCCCCAGGAGCCGTAAAAGGGGTGCTCCATGAGCGGCAGAAACTCCACGTGCGTGAATGCCATCTGCCGCAGGTAATCGGGCAGGTAGTCGGCCATTTCCTGGTAGCTGAGCGACCTGTCGTTTTCCTCCGGAACTCGCCGCCAGGAGCCGTGGTGCATCTCATAGATCGCCAGCGGGGCATCGAGAGCATTTGCCTTATAGCGCTGCTCCATCCACTTCTTGTCCTGCCAGTCATAGTCAAGGTTCCACACCATGGAGGCTGTCTTGGGCGGTGTCTCCCATTTGAAGGCAAAGGGGTCTCCCTTATCCACCGCATAGCCATGGTGCCTGGAGGCAATGTGATACTTATAGACAGCGCCATGCTCCAGGCCGGTGATGAAGCCCTCCCAAATGCCCGATTCGTCGTCGCGCACTTTGAGCGGGTGAGCGTCTCGCCGCCAGTTGTTGAAATCGCCGATGACCGACACCCGCTCGGCGTTGGGCGCCCACACGGCAAAATGCACGCCTTTCACGCCGTCGACCGTCACCACGTGGGCGCCCATTTTCTCGTAAAGCCTGAAATGGTTGCCCTGTTTGAGCAGGTAAATGTCGTGATCCGTCAACAGACTCCCGCGGTATAAAACTTGATGCTGTTGCATGTGATGTTCCTCCCTGGCTGCGTTTTGCAGCCGAAAAATCAGCCCCTGTGGCACACGAGGGGGCATTCCAACAGGTCTGTTGCTTGCTGCCCGCGACGGTTGTCAATGCCCAGCAATTATCGCCCAAACATGGCCGATCTCACGCCATCCCGCACCTGTCCGTGGTGGCGCTTGCGGCCTGCCGGGTCCCTTCCCGCTTGTACCAGCCAGAAACCTTCCCTGGCGCGAAAGCGCCTGACCACGTATCCATACCACAATTACAGAATAATGTGGCAGGCTTTATCCATCATCCATCGGCGCACAACAGCCCATCCGCCTCCCTCTTTTTGCAAATCAGGCCGGGCCTGTAGCGGTTGTGCGCTGCTTTGACGACGCCGGGGAAAAAGCTTACGGCGGTCATGCCGGTCCCGCCAATTGGCATCGTCCTCTTGTCTCATCGGCCGGCTTCAGGGAAAACCACTTCTCATCACGCTTCAATCTGGCGGCTCAAAGGACTTTTCGCTTTTCATGTCGCCTCGGGTGAGCGTAACTTATCCCGGCTTAAACGAGTGAATCGAGAACCGTGAATAGTGAACGGCAGGCAATGCCATTCGGATGTTTCGTTGCGCCCGCCAGGGTGTGGCGGTACGCTGGAAATTAGGCTGGCGGAAGCCTTGTCGCCGCACAGCCAGGCGCCAACAAAAAAGTCGAGGGCCGTTGTCAGGTTAGACAGCCGGACAGCTTTGCCATGGATCAACCTGAAGACTGAGAAGACGCTCACATGGACAAAAAAGTCATTTCCTGGGCCCTCTACGACTGGGCCAATTCAGCTTTTGCCACCACCGTCATGGCCGGCTTCTTCCCGGTTTTTTTCAAACAATACTGGAGCGTTGGTCAGGAGGTCACGATCAGCACCTTGAAATTGGGGGCGGCCAATTCCCTGGCAAGTATCGTCATTGCCCTGCTGGCCCCGGTCCTTGGCGCCATCGCCGACACAGGCGGCTCCCGGAAGAAGTTTTTGCTGTTTTTCGCCGCCATGGGCATCGTCATGACCGGCTCTCTCCATTTTGTAGAAAGAGGCCAGTGGGAATTTGCCGTGATCCTTTATGTGTTCGCTACGATCGGGTTTTCCGGGGGAAATATCTTTTATGATGCTTTGATTGTCAGCGTCGCTCCTGCCGCCAAGATGGATTTTGTCTCCGCCTTTGGCTTCGCGCTCGGCTACCTCGGCGGAGGCATCCTGTTTGCCGTGAATGTCCTGATGACTCTCATGCCCGCCAAATTTGGTCTGCTCGACAGCGCCCAGGCGGTGCGTATTTCCTTCGTGATGGTGGCGATTTGGTGGGCGGTTTTTACCATCCCCTTGCTGTTGTTTGTCCAGGAGCCTGGAAACCGCCTCGGAGCAGAGCGGAAAAGTGCGCTGGTGGCGGGCCTCCGGCAGCTCGCCGCAACTTTTCGTGAGGTGCGCAAGCTGCGCGTGGTGTGTTTGTTCTTGGTCGGCTATTGGCTGTATATCGACGGCGTGGACACCATCATCCGCATGGCGGTTGACTATGGACTGTCGCTGGGATTTTCTTCGAAAAGTCTATTGCTGGCCCTGTTGCTCACCCAGTTTGTGGGGTTTCCGGCCGCCATCGGCTTCGGCAAGATCGGCGAGCGATTTGGTCCCAAGACGGGCATTTACATTGCCCTTGGCGTATATCTTGGCGTAACTATTTGGGGCTTTTTCATGCGCCGCGAATTGGAATTTTATCTGTTGGCCGTTGCCGTCGGTCTCGTTCAGGGAGGCGTCCAATCGCTCAGCCGCTCGCTCTTCACGCGCATCATCCCGGCGCGGCAGGCGGCGGAATTCTTTGGCTTTTACAATCTGCTCGGCAAATTCGCGGCGGTCATCGGGCCGGTCCTGATGGGCTGGGTGGGCCTGGTGGCTGGCGATTCCCGCTACTCCATTCTGGCAGTGAGTCTGCTCATTTTCTGCGGGGGAATCCTCCTTTATTTTGTGGATGAGAGCGAAGGACATCGCCTGGTGCTGCAGATGGATAAAGTCGGGACCGGATGAGCCAGGGCCCATCCGGTCAGTAAATCAAAGCCGCGGCTCATTCTAGCGTACAACGACTCTGGCGACCTCGTTTTGACGTGGGTCGATCACGTGGACACCGCAGGCGATGCAGGGATCATATGAATGCAGGACCCTGAGGATCTCCAGTGGTTTCGACGGGTCTTGCACCGGGGTGTTGAGCAGGGCCTGCTCGACCGGTCCGGGGTAGTTTTGGGCACAACGCGGACCAAAGTTCCAGGTGGATGGCACCACCATCTGATAGTTGGCGAGGCGGCCGTTATCGATGTCGGCCCAGTGCCCCAGCGCGCCGCGGGGGGCTTCATTGAGGCCGACCCCTTGGCACTTTGTGCCAGCGGCGTAGATTTCGAACACCTGCTTGTCGCCGTCGTGGATATTTTGCGCCAGTCGGTCCAGCCAACCAAGCATGGCGTTGCCGATGATTTGGGTTTCAATGGCGCGGGCCGCTGTTCGTCCAAGCGTCGAGAACATCCCGTCAATGGTCAGGCCCACCGTCCCGATGAACTGGTCGACGGCCTGCACAGTTTCGGCGTGGCCACTCGCATAAGCCACCAGCACGCGAGCGAGCGGTCCCACCTCCATGGGGCTGCCGTTATAGCGCGGTGCTTTCAGCCAGCTATAACGATCCTCAGCGTCGAAACCAGTATATTTCGGAAGGGTCTCACCAGCTGTTGGGTGGCGCGAAGTGGTCCCTTCATACCAAGAGTGCGCAACATGCTCGCTGATTTTGCTCAAGTCCACGGGCTCGATGGAGAACGCTCTGTTGCGGATGATGCCGCGCGGCATAAATAAGTCTTCCGGCTCGTTTGGGCCGAGCGGGAATTCGCCAAAAGACATCAGGTTGTCGAACCCACCGATCGCAGCCCAATCGCCATAAACTCCGGTAAGGACCTTCACATCATGCAAATATACTGTCTCAACGAAGCGGATGGCCGCGTTGAGGAGGCTGCGAAACTCCTCCAGTCTCTTCTGCTGACCAAGCTCTCCAGAGCAGGTGACACCCCCCACCACAACGCTGTGGGGATGCGGGTTTTTCCCGCCGAAAATGGCATGCATTCTCGCGACTTGTGCCTGTTCTTTGAGCGCTTCCAGGTAGTGAGACATCAACAATAGGTTTTGCTCGGGTGTGAAGCGGTAGGCCCCGTGTCCCCAATAGGCATTTTTGAAGGGCCCCAGTTGCCCACTATCGGCAAAAGTCTGCAGACGCTTTTGAACGGCGGCAAAGTCAATGGCTGGCGCCAAAGGATGCGCGAGCTTCGCGGCAGCCGCAGGGTCTGCTTTGAGGGCGCTCACCAAATCGACCCAGTCCATTGCATTGAGGTGATAGAAGTGGACGATGTGGTCATGCACAAACTGGGTTCCCAGCAGCAGATTGCGGACAATCATGGCGTTTTCCGGAATATTGACGGCATAGGCCTGCTCCAGGCAGCGACTGGAAGTCAGCATGTGGATATAAGTGCACACCCCACAGAGTCGCTGGGTGATCAAGGGGGCATCGGTGGGAACCCGCCCCGCAAGAATACGCTCGATGCCGCGAAACAGGGTCGCCGTGGACCATGCGGCAGAGACCTTGCCGCCCTCCACTTTGGTCTCGATCTTCAGGTGACCTTCGATTCTGGTCACGGGGTCGATGACTACATGCTGAGCGTTGGGCTGCGATTTT
>Ga0272446_1007164_pt1 | contig 11239 bp, 8 predicted proteins | sample YNPCB0061_FD_194587 | JGI IMG/M metagenome (GOLD analysis project Ga0272446, IMG submission 194587) | Hot spring microbial mat communities from Yellowstone National Park, WY, United States - YNP-CB-006-1 | ecosystem: Environmental > Aquatic > Thermal springs > Hot (42-90C) > Sediment | place...
AGCGGCATGCGGCAGCGCGCTTCTAAGAGCCCATCCGGATAACCTGGCGTTCCTCCGCCGGGAGGGGCTGGGAGGGCCAGGCCCTCCCAGAGAACTTCCGGATAACCTGGTTATCCGGATAGGCTCTAAGACGCCGGGAAGATCCGTGAACGTGTTGGTGGGGCGTTACTGCCACGCGCTACAGATGGTGGACCGTAGAATTATAACGACGACCGCCGGAAAGAGACAGTCATTTGTCTGAGTGACACCCAGGTGTATGAAGCACATGCCTGCGTCCTCGCCTCATGCGACTAGGCGATGGTGTATGAAAGTAGTATATCCCTTGTATTCGACATCTTGCCAGCCGGATCAAGGAGGCGCATCCATGATGCCACGTCAGAATGGCCAGATGGAATGGGAGTACGAGGAAGAGCTGGAGGGGGAGTACGAGGAAGAGCTGGAGGGGGAGTTCGAGGAAGAGCTGGAGGGGGAGTTCGAAGGCGAGGAATTTCTTGGTACGATCGCGCGCGGCATCGGTAGTATCCTCGGCGAGAGTGAGGAAGAGTTCGAGGAAGAGTACGAATTCGAGGAAGAGTACGAGATGGAGGGTGAGTTTGAGGGCGAGTACGAGGGCGAGGAATTTTTCCGGCGGATCGGGCGTTTCGTGCGCCGGGCCGCTCCTGTGCTGAGGCGGGTGGCCCGGGTCGCCGCGCCCATTGTCGGCACCGCCGTCGGCGGTCCACTCGGCGGCATCCTCGGCCGTGCCGCTACTGCTGCCCTTGGAGAAGGTGAGTACGAGGGCGAGTACGAGAGCGAGTACGAGGGTGAGTACGAGACTGATTACGAGCTTGAGGCCCCGCCCACGACGCAGCAAGAGGCCCTGGCCGAGTTGATGGCTGCCGTCGCCTCCCGCGCCCAGACCGAGGCCGAGGCCGAGGCGATGATCGGCGCCGCCGTGGTGACAACCCTCTCGGCCGCTGACCGGGCACGCATCTACAACGTGCTCGCCAACCTCAATCGCGGCGCTGCCGCGCTGACGCTCCTACTGCGCCGCCACCGCTCCACCCGCCCCGCGATTCGTATCGTCCCGTCGATCGTGCGCTCCACAGGCCGCACCCTCGCGCGCCACGCCGCCACCGGACGCCCCGTGACCCCGCGCGTCGCCGGCCAGGTGATGGCCGCCACTACGCGACGGCTGCTGGGCAGCCCGCGCCGCACAGCGGCCGCTATGCGCCGCAATGTGCGCGGCACCAGGGCCGCTGCCCGCTTGCGTCGCCAGTCCGTCCGCCGCGCCGTCAGGCCCGCACGCCGCCAGCCCCCTGTACGCGGCTAGAACCGCATCACCCGACGTCGTACGACCGGCGCAGCCGTCCCGGCACGGCGATCTGGCCGGCACATTCAGGGGCCGGCGCCCGGATCATAAAGGAGGGTTTATGGTTGCGGCGATGCGCGCGTATGAGCTTGAGGCTGCCCCGGCTCAGGAGTTCGAGGAGGAGTACGAGTTAGAGGGCGAGTGGGAGTACGAGGGCGAGCTGGAGGGCGAGTGGGAGTACGAGGGTGAGCTGGAGGGCGAGTGGGAGTACGAGGGCGAGCTGGAGGGCGAGTGGGAGCACGAGGGCGAGGCTGAGGCTGAGGCGTTCTTCGGCCAGTTGGCCCGGCTGGCCCGCCGCGCTGTGAGTTCCCCGGCCCTCCGCCGCGTCGGCCTTGCCGCTGCCCGCAGTGCCACCCGTGGGCTTGGGCGCGTGGGCCGCGCTGCTGGCGGGGCGCTCGCCGGCGGTCAGGGCGCCCGAATAGGACAGGCCCTCGGCGGCCAGCTTGGCACGCTGCTCGGCAGCCTGTTGCCCCAGCGAGAGTACGAGGGTGAGTGGGAGTACGAGTACGAGGTCAACCCGATCGCCCGCATCTACCCCGACGTCCTGCTGGAGCATCTCGGGCACGCTGCCGCCAATGCGCGGAGTGAGGCCGAGGCCGAGGCGTTCGTCGGTGCGATGATCCCCGTTGCCGCGCGCATCGCGCCGCAGGCAGCGCGGGTGTTGGCCCGTTCGACGCCGCAGCTGGTGCGTGGCCTGACCAACGTCGCCCGCACGCTGCGTGCCGCGGGCCCGGCCCGCAATCTCGTCCGCACGCTGCCCACGGTCGCCCGCACCACGGTGACCTCGCTCGCGCGTCAGGCCGCGCGGGGCCGACCAGTTACGCCTCGTACGGCCGTGCGCACCCTTGCCCGTCAGACGATGCGCGTGGTTGGTAGTCCCCAGCGTGCCACCAGCGCCTACCGCCGTTCCCGCGCCCTGGACCGGCGCTACCATCAGGCCGTCCAGGCCGCCGGGCGCCGCCCGGGCGTACGCGCCACTGGTCGCCCCCGTCCCCTGATAGCACCGCGAGGCCGGCTGGTGCGCCGCGTTGTTATGCCCGATGGCCGCGTTGTGCGTCAAGTTGCCCGGCCCGTCCCCGGCCGCCGCGTAGCGCCGCCCGTCGGCGGGCTGGTGCACCGCGTCGCCTTACCTGACGGCCGCGTCGTGCGCCAGGTTGTCGGGCCCGCCCGTCGTGTCGCGGGGCCCGGCGGGGTCGTGCGCCAGGTAGCCGGAGGGGTGGCGCCGTGCACCTGCCACGGGCCACTGATGGCGCCAGTGGTCGCTCCGCCGGTGGTCGCGCGGCCCGTCGTTGCTCAGCCAATGCTGTGTGATTGTGGGACGGTGCAGCACCTGTGCCCAAACTGCTTCGGGCTGAGGGAGTACTGAGCGATGAGCGCGCCACCAGAGAAAGCCCGCACGCCGGCAGGGCGCGCAGTCGCCCGGGCACCGGGGCGGGCGCGCCCGCGGCGACTAGGGCCGAAGCTGGCGCCCTGGCTCACGGGGCAGGCGGTCAACGTCACCCGGCACGCCCGGGCCCTGCGCTCGTTCCAGCGTCACGAGTTCGGCGCGGGCAGCGAGGCGCCGACAGAGGCCCACATCCAGGCCGTCAACAGCCTGATGGGCTCGCTGCGCGGCGAACTGCTCCGGCTAACGACGCAGGTTGACAGCGCCGTCGCCACCGCCCTGCAGCTGCCCTCCACCACCAACCTCCAGCGGGCGCTGCGCTACAAAGAGCGGGCCCACGACTGGGTGCAGGCCATCGAGCGGGTCTGGGACTTCTACTTCGAGCTGTTCGGGCAGCGCCAGACCCGTTTCGGCACCTGGCTGCTGGGGTGCGACCGGATCGCCCTCGACTGCTATACTGAGGCCTACATGGGCCTTGGGGTGGCGCGACCCGTGCCTGCGCCGCCGCCGTTCTCCTATATGCGCACCGGCTTCTCGCCGGCCACCTTCAGGCGGAATATCCCGCTGCGACGGCTGGGACGGCAACTCAATCCATTCCCGCTGATCCAGCTGCCCTACCACCGCCTGATCAATCCATGGACCCTGGGGGCGGTTTTGCACGAGGTCAGCCACAACCTGCAGAACGACCTGGGCCTGGAGCGCGCCGTGCCCCGCAACATCGCCCGCAGGCTCCTGGCAGGCGGCTACGGTAGCCACATCGCATCGATCTGGACGCGCTGGAACCGCGAGGCGTTCGCCGACCTCAGTGGGCTGCTCCTCGGCGGCCCGGCCGTAGTCGGCTCGCTGATGGACGTAATCGGCCGCGGACCGGCGATGGTGACGGCCTTCCGCGAGGGCACGCCCCACCCCACACCCTACCTGCGCGCCTTCGTCAGCATTGAGTTGCTACGCCGCATGGGTTTCCCCAACGAGGCCCGCGCCTACGAACAGCTCTGGCGCAGCCTCTACCCCGACCCGGGCGTGGGCAACATACCGCCGCCGCTGCTGCGGACCTGGCCGGAGGTGATCCCGCTGGTGGTGGACACGGTCTGCTTCCAGCCCTACGTCTCCCTGGGTGACCGCTCACTGGCCGAAGTGCTGCGCTTCGCGCCCAAAGAGCAGCAGATGGTCGAGGAGGCGGCCGGACGCCTCGGCAAAGGCACCGACCCCGGCGTGATCCCGGCGCGTTTCCTGATCGGCGCGGCCCGCGTTGCCTTCGAGCGACGCCTCGCCCCGCCCGAGGTGATCACCCACTATTTCTACCACGAACTGGCGAGGAGATGAGCCGATGAGCACGGAAGCGGCGTTCGCCACCCTCGAACAGCGGCTCCACGCCCTCCTGGAGGCCCTCACCGGCCTGCATACGACCGTCGTCGTTGACCGTCCCCTCCAGGGCCAGCCCGCCCCGCAGGACACGCCGGCCCTGGTCGATATCATCGGCGCCGGCGCCGAGAACCTGATCGGCTGGACGATGGAGGCCCTGGTCGCCGTCCAGGAGAGCCACCCCGCGGCGCGGCGTGACGACATCGGCGCCCTACGCGACGTGCTCTCGGCCTGCCACGAGCGTATCATGCAGGTCAATCAGGGCCTGTTGACCGAGCTCATGTCCTACGAGCGCGTCGCCGACCTGGCGCGTGTCGGGCGGACCCGCGGCGGCGAGTGGCGCGTCTGGGCCCTGTCGGTGAAGCAGACCCTTGAGCGCTGCCGCGAGCCGCTCTTCGACCTGCAGGAAGCTCAATTCGAGTGCTGGCGCGAGCTCGCCGAACACGCCGGCCAGCGCCGGGCCGCTCTGATCGCGCACGAGCGCCCCGCTTCGGGCCGCAACCAGACCTCAACCTCTGCGTAGGAGAAGACCCTGATGGCAGACAATAATGGCGCGTTCCCCAAACTGGTGATGGACATCAGCCCGGCGACCCAGCGCGCCGCGCCGTCCGTCGCCTCTCCCCTTGCGCAGCGGGTCGAGAACCGCCTGCGTGAGGTGCTGGCCTGGCGCCCGCGCAGCGGTGACGCGCGTAGCTTCGTTGCGGCGCTCAACCAGGCCTTTACAATCCGTGACGTCGCCGGGCACACCGAGTGGGAGTGGACACCGCGCAGCTACGCCATTCAGGCCGACATGGGCGCGGTGACCGGCGCCCAGGCCAGCATCTATGCCCGCGCCCGTGCCGCCCTCGACCAGTCGCGCCCGCTGATTGAAGCCGTCTACCCGTTGCGCTCCGACGCCGACAAGGAGGACGCCGAGTCCATCCGCACCCTGGTCCTCGCCCAGTGGCAGGAGTTGGTGAGCGAACTGGGCCGGGTGGGCGGGCCGCGCCTCCAACGCATCGAAGGCCTATTTGACAGCCTCCTTGGTAAGGACTTCGCCGTCGACGACAACCACGAGACGGTCGGCGGGCTCCTGGGCGTGATGCGTGAGCGCTTCGGCTTCGACGAGGACCGCGTCAACCGCATCGACGAGGAGCAGAACTGGACCAACTACCTGATCCTCGTCGACCATACGATCGGCCTGAAGCGAAGCTGGACGACGCTGCAGCGCTACTTCGACAATACTGGCACTGACGTCTTCCTCGGCACCCAGCTGGTGCTGCTCTCGCGCGCCCTCGACGTGATCACCGAGTCGGTGCATAGCGCCAGGATACTGATGGACTCAGTCTTCCTCAGCGAGGGCGAGCAGCAGATCGTACGGCTCAATTCCGGCCTCACAATCGACGATCTGCTCGCCTGGATCGAGAGCTTCTGCTCGCAGGAGGCCAAGCAGATCATCCGCGATGCCGGCAAGGACGGCGTGGTGGCGCTCCAGCCCACCCTGGACACCCTGCTCGACCTCGTCGGCAATGCGCGTATGCAAGCGGAGGGCGACGCTGAGAACCCGCAGCCTGGCTTCCACACCCTGCGCGTAAAGAACGCCCTGCTGGAGCTAGAGCAGCACATCACACAGGCCGCCGAACTCGCCAGCCAGATCCGCCGTGGCGCCCTTCGCGTCACGGGCGTCTTCCCCGCCACCATCGACGTGACGGAGCGCAAGCCCGTCCTGAACATCACCGTCGACGGTACCGGCTTCGAGCCCGGCGCGACGGTCAGGCTGATCAAGCTCAACGGCGAGGAGAAGGTCGTCACCGTCGAACAGGTGTTGGTGCTGAGCAAGACGCGGTTGCTGATGATCCTTGACACGCAAGTCCTTGCGAGCCTGAATGCTGGCGAGTGGAGCCTTATCGTCATCAACCCCGACAGCGAGGAGAGCGACCCGTACGACATCGACATCCGGGCCGGCAGAGGCGAGCCGCCCGCCGTGGAGCGCAAGGTGGTTATCCTGACCGTCAAGCCCGACCACGGCGGACCCGGCGATAAGCTCGGCGTCGACGTCTTCGGCATGGGCTTCGAGCAGGGCATGCACGCCGATTTCGGCGCGGGGATCATCACCAGGGCGACGGAATTTGTGGACGAGAACACCCTGAAGGTTACCCTGGCCATTGACGGGAGCGCCGCTCCAGGCCTGCGTGACGTTGCGGTGTGGCCTTCGACGACGAGGCCGTCTGCTGGCCACTTCCCATCCGCGCAAGCCGTGGTCGGCGGGCCACTTGCCGTCCTCACGAACGGCTTTACCGTGGATGAGCCCGACAAGGGCGAGCCACCTGGGGCGCGCAAGCTTGTGCTCACGGAGGCGCGCCTGCTCAACCGTACGGCGAAACAGCCAGAGAGCGCTGTCAAGGCCGTCTGGCAGGACTTGAGCTCCGACGAGCCGCGGGTTTCGAAAAGTGACGGAGTGGACGGCATCGAGCTCGTCTTTTCGAGGAACCTGGACAGCGAGATCAAGTGGAACGAGGCCGTCGAGGTTTGGAAAGAAGGGGTGCCGCATGCGTTGAGCGTAACGCCCATGCTCGCCGCTCCCGAAAACACCGTCACGCTCGCGACATCGAACAACTTCAGTCCCGGCACCTACAAGGTGGCGCTTGACCCGGAGCAGATTAAGGCGACCGACGGCTCCGTCCTCGCCGAGGCGGTGTCGCTAACCTTCCATATCAGCAGCCGGTAGCCAGACGATGCGGAGCGTGCGGCGGGGTCACTGAGACGCGTCCGCGCCGCGCGCCGGACAAGCAGAGAGGCACACTATGGCACGTGAACGTGAGAGCCGAAGCCTGTACGACCGCATCGCGGCGCTGCGTGAAAAGATGGTCGAGGACCTCGCGGCCGACCTGACGACCAACCCGCAGTACGCCGACGAGATTATGCGGCGCATCGACGTCCTGCTCGAGGCGGTCGTCAGGGACGATATGAAGGCCGAGCCGCCGCCTGACAAGGGCCTGGCCTCCCTCGCGGGCATCGGCGAGCAGGCGGCGCGCGAGCTTGGCGACACCCTGGTGCCGCCCGGCGTGATCCCCTACGACGAGTCGGTCACCTCGGAGCGCATGCTGGCCGTTGCCGACCTCTACTACCTCTACCAGCACGAGACCATCGGCGTCTTCCGGGTGATGCAGAAGCTCCAGGAGTTGTTCCGCGCCGGCGCGGTGCGGCTCTCCTCGGGGCCGGGCGCCTTCGCCCTCTACCAGTTCGACCGGCGCGAGGTGCTGCGCTACACCCAGCGCGACCGCCTGATCGCTTACCGGCGCGCCTTCGGCTACGGCAACGCGCCCGTGCTGGCCCACTCGCGGGCCAACACCGACTTCCATCACATGTTCACCCACTTCATCAACCAGGTCGCCCTCTACTGGCGCGACAAACGCATCTCCGACGTGATCCGCGAGCGGGCCTACGATCCCAGCTTCGGCAGCGTAGCCATTGTACGGCGGGCCGGGCTCGACCTGCGCAACAACCTCAAGTTTATGTCGTTCGGTCACCTGAACGTGATGCGCGTCGAGGTCATGCAGCTGCTGGACGAGGCCTTCCGCATCCTCAACGCGCCCGACATCAGGGAGCTATACAGCGCCGACACGGCCTGGGACGTGATCGAGGAAGTGCTGGTACGCCACTTCAACGAGCGCCTGGTGACCTCGCCACGCCAGCGTATGGCCGTCACCGGCCGCGAGATCCTGCGCTGGCTGGCCCAGGGCCACATCCTCCAGACCCAGCGCCCGCAGTTCGAGGCCCTGCTGCTCGACGTCGCAGAGAGCGCCGAGGAGTGGCTGACGAGCGCCCAGGCCCTCGGCCTGGCCCGCCGCAGCGGCGACGTGCGCGTAATGCCCTGGGACCGCGACCGCGCCGAGCCGATCTCCGCCGGCCGCGCGATGACAGGCCCACCGCGCCCGCCAGGCACCAGCCGTCCAACGCCGGCCGCCCGCGGGGCGCGTACAGCCCGGGCCCGCAACGGCCGTCGCCCAGCCTCGGCCCGCGATCTGGAGCTGGAGTATGAGCTCTAGCCAGGCATACCTGACAGACGCAGAGAGCGCCCTATGTGGACAACCCTGGACGGCATAGAGCTGACCATCACGCCGGCGGCTCTGCGGCAGATCGCCGCGCGCCACCGCCAGAGTGGACTGGCAGACCTCGTGCGGCGCGCCTACAGGGAGAATATACTCTCCGCCGTGCGCCGCACCGTGGGCCGGCTCGTCGCAGCAGCCTATCGGAGCGGGAGCATCATCGGCGCATCGGGTCGGCGCTACCGCACCTTCGAGGCCCAGCTGGGGGGCCGGACCTACAGGCTATTCGCCCGGCCTCTCGGCGCCGGCAGCTACACCCTCGTCGCCGTGCGCCCCGGCCCCGAGCGCGAGGCCGCCGTGGCGCGCCACGGTGGCGAGGTGACCGTCGAGTGGACACCACCCCTGACGATCGACCGGGCAGCGGCGATGCCGGCCGGTGGGATCTACGTCCTCGAGCGTGGCGGCGTGCCCGTCAACGTCGGCCAGGGCGGCGTGTACGCCGGCCCCGACGGCAGGATCATGCGCAAGGCGGGCCAGGCCATGCGCGACCTCCTCGGCAACCCCGACGACTACCGTGTGCGCCTGGGGCTTATCCGCGGCGGCACCGCGCGGCAGCGGCAGATGGTCGAGCACACCACCATCCTCGACCTCAACCGCGACCTGTCGAACGCCAATCTTCCCTTGCTGACCAACGTCGACGCAACGAGACCGTACCGCGTGGCTCCTCATGGCGTGACGATCCACCACACGGGCGTGCTCCCTGCCCACCTCTCCGCGCTCCCCGCCGATCCGGGCATGCCGGGCGCGCGGCTCCAGCAGATCCCTGGCGGGGCAACCTACCAGGGGCTCGACCCGACAGTTCGGCCGGGGGCGCAGCTGCCCCTGTTCCCCACGGCGGCACCTCCGGGCCGGATGGCTACAGCCCCGGCACGACCCGCCGGCTCCGTGGCTCGGCCCGCGCGGCCCTCCTCGCGCCCGTCGCGCGCGCGGCGCGGCCGCTCCCGCCGGCCCCAGGGCCGCTGACATCAAGGTCCGTCCTTGTTGGGCAGTAGCGGTGCCCAACAAGGACGGACCTTGATGGCCAACAAGACGCCTGAGTCCTCACCCCCGTCCCCGCTCCGAGGAGCGGGGACGCCGCGCCAGCGGCGGGGGTGAGGGGAGAGTCCTGCCAGGGTGGAGGCCACGATGGGCCTGACCAGCGAGGCGATCGCTTACGTGCGGCAGCGGCACGCGCGCTTCCTGCGCGAGCTGCAGGAGTTCGTCCGCATCCCCTCGGTGAGTGCCCAGCCACGCCACGCAGGTGACGTGCGGCGCTGCGCCGAGTGGCTTGCCGAGCATCTGCGCCGAATCGGCATGGAGCAGGCCACCGTCGAGGAGACGGCGCGCCACCCCGTCGTTTCGGCGCTGTGGCGGCGCGCGCCTGGTCGCCCGACGGTCCTGATCTACGGCCACTACGACGTGCAGCCAGCGGGTCCGCCCGAGGCGTGGGCCGTGCCGCCCTTCGCCGCGACCGTGCCTGACGGCGCCCTTTACGGGCGCGGCGCATCCGACGACAAGGGCCCTCTCTTTGCCCACGTCAAGGCCCTGGAGGCATACCTGCGCACTGGTAGCCTGCCGCTCAACGTCGTCTGCCTGTTCGAGGGCGAGGAAGAGATTGGCAGCCCGAGCCTGCGCGCCTTCCTGGAGCAGCGGCGCTGGTATTTCGCTGCCGACGTCGCTGTCGCCTCTGACACGCGCTTCCTCGCTCCGGGCCGCCCCGCGATCATCTATGCCCTGCGCGGCAGCCTGAGCATGGAGCTCGAACTGCATGGCCAGCGGCGCGACCTCCATTCGGGGATCTTCGGCGGGGCGATCCATAATCCACTCCAGGCTATCTGCGAACTGGTCGCTCGGCTTCACAGTGCCGATGGTCGGGTGGCGATCCCCGGCTTCTACCAGCGGGTTCGCCGCGTGAGCCCGGCCGAGCGGGTGGCTATGGCACGGGTCGGCCCTGGTGATGCCCAGATCCTCCACGACGCCGGAGCCCACCTGGGCTGGGGCGAGGCGACCGATGCACAGGGCCTGCCCTACACGCTGTACGAGCGCACCACGATCCGCCCGGCCCTGACGATCAACGGCTTGACGGGTGGCTATCAGGGTCCGGGCGGCAAAGCCGTCATCCCGGCCCGTGCCCTGGCGAAGCTGAGCTTCCGACTGGTGCCCGACCAGGAGCCGGACGAGATCGCCTGGCTCGCGCGGCGCCAGATCGCCTGGCTCACCCCGCCTACTATGCGCGGGATCGTGCGCGTGCGCCTCGGTGCGCGGCCGACCCGCATCGACCCCCTGTTGCCCGCCTTCGGCGCGGCGGCGCGCGCTTATAGACGTAGCTTCGGGGCGAGCCCTGTGCTGCTGCGCTCGGGCGGTTCGATCCCCGTCGTGACCCTGTTCCAGGAGTTGCTCGGCATCCCGACTGTACTGATGGGCCTCTCCCTGCCCGACGACGGGATGCATGGGCCGAACGAGCGCTTCCGCCTGACGCAGTTCTACACCGGTATCGAGACCTGCGTCCACTTCCTCGCCGAGGCCGCCCGCTGCGAGGATCTCGCCGGTGCCGCCGGCTCGCTCCGCAAGCGGAACCGGTGATCGGAGATCCGGACCGACCAGAACGTGATCCTGACGAAAAGTGCCGTGATGACGCTGCGGCTGGCATCCCCGCGTGTCATCATGAACCCACGCCTGATGGCGGTGGGCTTGTCCCTTGCGCGTCGGCGGTGCCGCCTCCGAGCGGACTCGCAAGAACTCTGGAGAAACCACGCAGCACCCTGACCACGATCAGCCAACCACCTTGAAGGCGTATGGCGCGCCGTGCGCAGCAGGCCTGTGTGCCATAGCTCTTAGCCTTCGGCCTTTCCAGCGTGCCTATCAGCCAGGAAAACAGCCTCCCCACCATTTCGGTAAGGAGGCTGTTTCCTACGTTGTTCCGCGATCGTCGTGGCGGGGAGGGAGGGATTCGAACCCTCGAGGGGGTTGCCCCCCTAGCGGTTTAGCAAACCGCCGCACTAGGCCACTATGCGACCTCCCCGTGCGGTGTCTCGATCAGCTGGAGGGGGCGGTGGGATTCGAACCCACGAGGCT
>Ga0272446_1007165_pt1 | contig 11234 bp, 12 predicted proteins | sample YNPCB0061_FD_194587 | JGI IMG/M metagenome (GOLD analysis project Ga0272446, IMG submission 194587) | Hot spring microbial mat communities from Yellowstone National Park, WY, United States - YNP-CB-006-1 | ecosystem: Environmental > Aquatic > Thermal springs > Hot (42-90C) > Sediment | place...
ACCATAGATCTGCCGGTGGATATTTACCGCAAGGCGAAGGCCGAGGCGGCACTGCGCGGCGTTAGGCTGCGTGACATGGTAGTCACCAGCCTTACTCGTGAGCTTAATCGGGCCGACAGTGCCCTTGCGCAGGCTGGTACGGTCAGGGTCGAAGAATTCATGGCCTCGCTCGATGAGTTGAGCGGCCAGATTAGTGCGTCGCACCAAAGCCCGCTGGGGCAACTCATCAAACAGAGGACTGCGGCTTCATCCGACAACTCGGGAGCCCAGATTTAGGTAATTATGAGCTCCCCCATGCCACGCAAGCTGACGATTGATGCGAGTGTCTATCTCGCAGCGCTCGAGAAGGGCGATGGCGGGCCGAGTGACGCGCGGGCCTTTTTGCGTCAGGTGCTGTCGGATGGTTACGAGGTTTACCTGCCGCGCCTGTTTCTGCTGGAGCTGACAGTGGCTCTGCGCGCGCTGCTTAACGCCAGGTCGATTTACGCTCTGCTCGCGCGGCAGTGGGCTATTGCGGAAAATGTGCGCTGGCTCGACCAGGATGGCTCGTTTACGCGAGCCGCCTGCGAGCTTGTCGAGCAGGGTGATCTGCGCGTTTCAGATGCTGTCTATGCCATGACGGCGCGCGTCAGCGGGGGAGTTCTGGTGAGTCTTGATCCGGCCATGATAGAAAAGGCTTCATCGCACGTTTCGGTACTGACTCCCGCGAGCTTTATTGGCCGCGACTCCACGACCGGACAACCGGGATACAGTGAAAATCAGTCAGGGGATTCAACGGTATGACCGATACCTTGAATAAGGATTTTTCCGCATTTGAGGTGGTAGAATAATGTTTACCGAAACAGGACTCTGGGGTAGAACGCAGTACCTGCTCGAGAAGGGCATGGACGTAGCGCAAATGAGACATAAGGTGTTCGCCGACAATATCGCCAACGTCGATACACCGCATTTCAAGCGCAGCGAAGTAAGCTTCGAGGCCGAGCTGCGCCGGGTGCTGGAGCTCGAAAAGCACGTCGAAGAAAATGCGATTCCGGCGCGATTAACCGATGAGCGGCACATTCCCTTCTTTCGCACACGCGATATTCGCGATGTGCAGGCAAGGCAGCACATCGACTATCTCTCGACCATGCGCAACGACGGCAACAATGTCGATCCTGAGCATGAGGTGGCCGAGCAGACGCGCAACATGATGACCTACCAGGCGCTCACGACTCTCATGAACCACAACTTCCGCACTATCAACATCGTGAACAGGGTGGCGTAAGATGTTTGAATCGATCAACATAGCCTCTACCGGTCTTTCGGCGCAGCGCCTCAAGATGGATGTCATCTCCAACAATATCGCAAACGCCACGACTACGCGTACCAATGAAGGTGACGGCCCATACCGCAGGCGCCGTGTGGTGATGCAGCCGATCAATACACGTACGCGCTGGAAGTCGCCTGTCTATCCGTTTGGCTTGCGCGCGGGCGACGGCGAGGGTGTGCGCGTGGTGAAAATCGAGCGCGACGAAACTTCCCCGGTGCGCCTCGTGTTTGATCCTTCGCATCCCGATGCAATCAAGGTTGGGCCCAAGAAGGGTTATGTCGAATATCCCAACGTGGATATAGTATCCGAAATGGTGGATATGATTGCCGCGAGCCGGAGCTATGAAGCGAACTCGCAGGTGATCCAGGGCGCGAAATCCATGTTCCAAAGCGCCATGCAGATAGGACGTGCGTAACAAGGAGTTATAGATGTTACCCATTACAGAAAATTTCTTCCACCAGGATAACGTCAAGGGCGATTACATCGCACTGCGAACCACCGATCCGCGCCACAACAACGGCCGGGCAATTAAAGTGATGGGCGAAGACCCGGCCCGCAATTTTGCCGACATGCTGACCATGGCGCTCGACAAAGTGAACGAGCAACAGGTGAGCGCAGAAATGCTTGGCCAAAAAGTCGTGAGCGACCCCAAAGGTATCGAAGCGCACACGCTGATGATCCAGGCGGAAAAAGCGCGCATGTCGCTTACTCTGGTGAAGAACATAGCCGATCTGGCCGTGCGCACTTACCGCGAACTGTCGAACCTCAGATAAAAAATGGAACCCATAAGAGCGCAGCACCTATATAACGTTAAAATGAGACATAAAACAACAGGACTAATGTCGCTCGGGAATTACCGGGTGACTTAGAAGAAAAAAGGAGATCATATGCCACCGTTTATCGCCAACCTGCTCCAAAGAGCCAAAACCCTGAGCGGAAAGCTCGACACCACTAAGAAGATCATTCTTGGATCAGCGGTAGCTGTGGTCATTGCAGCGCTCGTGATTATCGGCAATGTCTCGTCGGAAAAGTCGAGCGTTGTGCTCTTCAAGGGCATGGAAACCAAGGACTTTGCCGCAGTGACCGCAAAGCTCGGCGAAATGGGCTTTCACTATAGCACCTCAGGAACAGACACTATCTATATCTCGCAAGACCGCAAAGAGGCTGCAATGGTTGCGCTCGCTCAGGAAAACCTGATTCCACAGGGTGTGCACGGCTGGGAGCTCTTCGATATCGACAAATGGTCAGAAACGCAGTTTGAAAAAGACGTCAAGAAGCAGCGCGCTCTTTCGGGGGCTATCGCGCGGACACTAGAGAAGGTGAAGGGTGTAGAGAAAGCGCAGGTCAACATCGCATTTCCGAGCGAAGAGCTTTTCCAGGAAAAAACCGAACCGGTGACCGCAGCAGTCTTGATAGACTACAAGCCCGGCGTGGAGAAGCTCTCAGTGAAAGAGATCAAAGGTATCGAAACGCTGGTGGCGCGCTCTGTGCCCGGGCTCAAAAAAGAAAATGTGACGATCGCTGGCCCTGACGGCGATGTCATCAACGATTTTGACAACGAGATAGACAAACAGAAGGCAGAACTCAAGGACGTTGCGGAGAAACTCCGTATTCAGGAACAGCAGAGAACCAAACTGCTCGCCGATATCCGCAAGTCGCTCACTAAGTTTTACGGAGAGGGAATTTACGGCGATCGCTTCGATGTCGTTCGCCTCGAAACAAAACTCCGCTGGGATAAAGAAGAGCTGGAAAAAAACGAAGTAGAGCCTGTCGTCATGACCCCCGACGATCCGCGCACGCCGTATTCTGAGCGCGTGGTCAAAGATTCCCTCGAGGTGTCTTCAAAGACAACTACCGAAGAGTTTGACGGCAATGGTTTTACCCCAGAGGGGCCGGCGGGTACTGAGCCCAACATCCCCCCCGGTTACAAAGACCGCGACTACCAGAAAGCAAAATACGTGAAAAAAGAGGAAATCAAGAACAACAAATTTAACGAAACACACCGCAAAATAAAGAAACAGCCGTGGGAACTCGAGCGGGTAAATCTCGCCGTGCTGCTTGACGGCAAATGGGAGCGTCTCGGGGTAAAGGCTGACCAGTCTGGCTACGAGCGCAAATATATTGCCGTAACCGATGAAGAGTTGCAAAAGGTAACCGACGTTCTAAAAAAATCGATCGGCTTCGATGTTGCCCGTGGTGACCAGATTTCCGTCAAGCATCTGCAGATTGATCGCAGTAAGCAGTTTGAAGCCGAAGATGAAGAGCTGCGCGCACAAATTGCACGCCGCAAGCTGCTCGTTGGTATTCTGATTACTCTGATCGCACTGGCAATTGCCTACGTCGCTTATATTTTTATCAAGCGCGAAATCGAACGCCGGCGGCGCCTGCGCGAGGAAGAACTGGCTGCCCGCCAGGCGATGATGCGCGATGCTGCTTTACGCGCTATTGAAGAAGAGGGAGTTGAGGTGGAGCTTTCGATTGAAGAGCAGGCTCGCCGCGCGATGATTGAGAATGCTATCAACCTGGCTAAAGAACGTCCTGAAGACGTGGTGCAGTTACTGAGAACCTGGTTGTCTGAAGATTAAACAGGAGGGAGCTAATGGCACAAGCGGCAAAAACTGAGTACAGCGGCAAGCAAAAGGCCGCGATATTTCTGCTGACCGTCGGCCCCGAAGTTGCTGCTGATATTATGAAGCGCCTGTCTGAGGCCGAAGTCGACACTCTGACCTACGAGATTGCGCGTCTCGATAAGATACGTCCCGAAGATAAAGAAAAGGTTCTGCAGGAATTCCAGGAGCTGATGATGGCTCAGGAATTCATTTCCCGAGGTGGCATCGAGCAGGCGAGATCAATTCTGGAAAAGGCGCTTGGTACGCAGAAGGCGATCGATATTGTCAACCGCCTCACTTCGTCTCTGCAGGTGCGCCCGTTCGACTTTGTGCGCCGGCAGGATCCCCAACAGCTGCTCAACTTTATCCAGAACGAACACCCGCAGACAATTGCCCTGATTCTCTCTTACCTCGATGCACCGAAATCGGCGCTCATCATGAGTTCTCTGCCGCACCAAATTCAGGCCGACGTCGCGCGCCGTATTGCGAAGATGGACCGTACTTCTCCGGAGGTCTTGCGCGAGGTGGAACGCGTGCTCGAGCGCAAACTCTCGACGCTTTCCAACGAAGACTATACATCGGCTGGTGGTATCGACGTGGTCGTCGAAGTCCTGAATAACGTGGATCGCTCAACGGAAAAGTCAATCATCGAAGCCCTCGAAGAAGAAGATCCGGAACTCGCGGAAGAGATTAAGAAAAAGATGTTCGTCTTCGAAGATATCGTTCTGCTCGACGACAAGGCGATACAGAAAGTACTGCGCGAGCTCGACAACCAGGATCTCGCAAAAGCTCTCAAGGCCGTCGACACCGAAGTGCAGGAAAAGATCTTTCGCAACATGTCGAAGCGTGCCGCGGCGCTGCTCAGAGAAGATATGGAATTCATGGGCCCGATTCGTCTCAAAGATGTAGAAGAGGCGCAGCAGAAGATCGTGAACATCATCCGTAAGCTCGAGGAAGACGGCGAAATCGTGGTTGCCCGCGCCGGCGAGGACGAGTTGGTCCAGTGATGGAACGAAGCGCGCGGTTTCGTCCTGCACAGGCGAAAGAAAAAACGAAAACCCTAAGCGTTTGCCTTGGCAAACGTGGGGTTTATGGCGGTTTTCCAAAGGAAAACCGAAAGTTTGCGTTTTTTCAGCGTGCGGAGTTCCATTCGGTCGGATTATACAGTCTCATCGCGGTTATTCCGATATATAGTGTGGCAGGGGGAACACTCCGCCTGTAATTATTATGTCTCGTTTGGTATTCAGCAACGCCGAAATCCAGAAGCAGAACTCCGCTGTTGTTCTGGAATTGCCGGATCGCTACAAGAAATTCCAGCAGCTCGATGAGCTCGCCGAATTTGAGCTCGATGCCGAAGGCAACATAGTCGAGCAGTACACCGGTCCGTCGATTGAAGAGATCGAGGCGGAGCTGCAGCGCTACCGCGAAGAGACCGAGCAGGAAATCAAGATCCGCCAGAAAGAGGCGGAGAAAGAGGCTCAGCGTATCACAGAAGAGGGTAAGGCCGAGGCATTTCGCCTTATCCAGGATGCCAAAGAAAAGGCGCGCAAAGAAGAAGAATCGGCGCGCCTGCAGTCAAGCCAGATCATTGAGCGCGCGAAACTCGAGGTTGAGCGCATGGTCAAAGAGGCCGAGCTGCGCGTGCAGGATATTAACCACGAGGCGTACCAAAAGGGCTATAACGCTGGCCGGGAGCAGGGCTATAAAGAAGGTATGGGCGAGGTCCGGCGGCTGATCGACCGTCTCGGTACGATCCTCGGAAACGCGATCGATGTCCGGGAACAGATCATCAAAGAATCGGAAAAACTGATGGTCGAGATGATCCTGATGATTGCCCGTAAAGTTATCAAAGATGAAATTATTGAACGCAAAGAGGTAGTGCTCAATAATATTCGTGAAGGTCTGTCGCGCATCAAAGAGCGCGATCGCATTGATATCCGCGTCAACTTTGCAGACCTCGAACTGACCACTGCGCACAAAGATGAAATTGTCAAGATGATGGAGTCGCTGCGCAAGGTGAATATCTACGAAGACTCACGTGTAGACCGCGGTGGCGTGATCATCGAAACCGACGTCGGTGCAATCGACGCCCGTATTTCTACGCAGCTCAAAGAAATCGAACAGGCTATACGCGATGCGAAACCCATGTAAAATAAGAGCGTTCTCTGCCTGCGCAGGCGGAGGCTTGCTGTTTGGCAGCATCCATGTAGCCACAAACAGGATGTTTGTCCGCACGAATGCGCCAGCTGCGGCCTTAGAGCGAGGCACGGAAGACTGAGGTTCGCATGATCGCACGGAACGTCAGCAAACAGGTCCGTCTCCTTGACAAGTATAGAGACATAATACAGAAAACGGACACAATCCGCTCGCTCGGTTCGGTGCTCGAGATCCAGGGCAATATCGTGCTGTCGCGCGGGCCCGAGGTTCGCCTCGGTGAATTGTGCCATATCGAGGTAAACTCCACCATCGAACGCTTTTCTCCGACAGGCAAACGCTCTGAAGAAAATTATATTCTTGCCGAGGTTGTCGGCTTTCGCGAGAGCACGGTCATTCTGGCGCCGCTCGAAAAAATTGTGGGAGTTTCCGCCGGTAGCCGGGTGGTATCGACGGGCAATATGCCCGCCGTTTCGCTCACCAATGAAGTACTGGGTCGCGTGATCGATGGCATGGGCCGCCCGATTGATGGCCGCGGTATGCTGGTCGAGGGCGAGCGGCGTGGTCTATACGGAGAACCACCGCAGCCACTTTCGCGTCCGCTAATTCGTACACCGCTGGCAACAGGTATTAAGGCAATTGATGCGATGCTGACCCTCGGGCAGGGACAGCGTGTGGGAATTTTCGCGGGTTCGGGTGTGGGTAAGTCGACTTTGCTCGGTATGATTGCGAAGTACTCAACCGCAGACGTAAACGTCATCGCGCTGATCGGTGAGCGTGGTCGCGAGGTCGCTGAATTCATCCAGGAGCAGTTGGGCGAAAGCGGCCGCAAGAAATCTGTCATCGTAGCTTCGATTGCTTCAGAATCGCCGATGAACCGCGTGCGCGCAGGCTACCTCGCAACTACGATCGCCGAATATTTCCGCGACAAAGGTAAGAATGTTCTCCTCATGATGGATTCTGTGACGCGCCTCGCGCACGCGCAGCGCGAGATCGGCCTCTCGCGCGGCGAGCCGGCAACGACGCGCGGTTATCCGCCGTCGGTGTTCTCCATGATTCCCGGCCTCATGGAGCGCGCGGGTACGAGCGAAAAGGGTTCTATCACCGGCATCTACACAGTGCTCGTTGAGGGTGACGATATGAACGAGCCGATTGCCGACACGGCGCGCGGCGTGCTTGACGGACATATAGTACTCTCGCGCCGGCTGAATTCGCAGAACCAGTACCCGGCCATCGACGTGGCGGAATCGATTAGCCGTACGATGCCGAATGTGGTTGATAAGGAACACCTGAAGCTCGCACAGGAGTTTCGCGAAATCTACACTGCGTATAAAGAAAACGAAGAGACGATCAATCTTGGCGCATACGCGCGCGGCGCAGACCCGGTGATCGACAGTGCGATTTTGCTGCGTGAACCCATGCGCAAATTTCTGCGCCAGGCGCCCGATGAACAGATTCCGTTTGAAGAAACCCGCCGCCAGCTCAGGGAAATTTTAGGCAGCCTGAGAGCGCGCGCAGCAGGTCCACAGAGAAGGTAAGAAGTAGGCTATGAAGAAGTTCCGCTTTCACCTCGAGAGTTACCTGAAGCTGAAGAAAATGCGCGAGCAGCAGAAACTGGGAGAACTGGCTAAAATTATGAATCGCGTCAATGTTTTTCGGGCGCAGCAGCAGGCGTTCGACGACGAGTACAATCAGCTGTTGCAGCAGCAGCGCCAAAGGTTCTTGCACGGGACTGCGTCTATCGACAGCGTGCGCGCCATGTACGAATACCTTGCCGCGCTGCGGCAGCGGCGCGATACGGCGACACGCAATCTTGCGCAGCTCGACGGCGAGGTCGCTGAAAAACGGAATGCCTACAATCTAGCCCGCAAAGACCGCCGGGTGGTGGAAATTCTGAAGGAAAAGCGGCTTACTGAATACCGCGCTGCCGCAGAACGCGAAGACATAGCAACGATGGATGAGTTTAACGGTGCGCGCGGCCGGCACAATAGTCTGCTGTGGCGCGACGCTGGCCCAGAAAAAACACAGGAACAGGTGTAATATGAACTATCCGATCAAAGTGAAGAGAGTTTTCTACCAGGTGCGTTATCAGGTGCAGGACGCCTGGCAAAATCTGCGGATTTTGAAGCGCCATATCCACTGTCTGGTGCGCAGCATTGACGACGTGGCAAACCGCGTACACCGTAGTCGTAAACTGCTGCAGGGTGTAGCAGCGCCGCAGCATGCCGGGGGGTCTGCACCTAAATCAGCAGACAATATCGAGTCGTTGCGCAATAGTTACACAACAGGAGCATTCCGATGAGCCAGCGCCGCTTTGTCCTGTTTCTGCTGCTGCTAATCGTCGTCTTTTCGGGCGGCATCTTCTATGCGCTCGACGCAACCGGCATTGTGCGTGCAGCCGATATTTTTCCGTTCTTAGCTCCCAAGAACCCGCTGCGTATTGAAGACAAGGATTACCCGACAGAAGTGGAGAAAGTGGAATTCCAGAAGTGGGAGCAGAAACTCATCGAGCGTGAAGAAATGCTCGCTCGGCGCGAAGCGGAGCTCAAATCGAAAGAGAGCGGCAGCGAAGAAGCCAAGCGGGAGCTCGAGGAGTTACGCAAGGCATTACGCGCAGAGAAAGAGAAGTTCGCCGCTGCTCAGAAAGAGTGGGAAGACCGGCAACGCAAAATAAAAGACCTGGCAGAGAAGGTGCGCAACATGCCGCCGCAGAAGGCGCAGGAAATGATGCAGAACTGGCGCGATTTCGACATCATCGATGTGATGCGGCAGATGGATAAGGACGCCGAAACCGAGGGAACTCCCTCAATTGTGCCTTACCTTCTAACGCTGTTTCAGCCTGAAAGGCGTGCTGAAATTACGCGCAAGATGATGCTGCCTGCGCTGACAAGGCCCGATGCGGCAGAAGAAGAAGAGCCCGAGAGCGCCCAATAACTGGGTGCGAATTTTTAGGCACAGTTAACACAGACAGTCGTATAGGGCAATGACTGCAGGCGCTCAGCGCTGATGTTCGCACCGCACCTGCTACAGACCTGGTATTGCCCCGACTCAAGCCGTTTCAATGCATGCTCGATTTGCGCGAGCTCTTCACGCAGCTGCGCATCAAGTCCATCGAGCACCGCATCGTTTTCGCGCTCGACCACAGCTTCTTCACTGTCCTGATCGAGCGCTTGGCCATCGCGGCGTATGTGGTCTTCGATACGGCTGACGCGGCCCATCAGTTGCTGCCGCAGTGCTTCAAGATTCTGTTTGACTGCTACAAGATCCATGGTGCTCAATGCGGTTTTGGTCTGCTGTGTAAATAATTAAAGATAATTTTGTCTGCTATTAGCGCTTCGTATCGTCAGGGCTTAAGCCCCAGTCATTGAAGACTCTTCTCGACCTCGTGTATATGCGCCGTTGTCTTGAGCACTGCGTCTGGGTTAAGCGAAATACTGTGTATGCCTTCTCGTACCAGAAATTCGGCGAACTCCGGATAGTCGCTCGGCGCCTGGCCGCAGATGCCGATCTTTCTCCCATTGGCGCGCGCCGCCTTGATCACGCTCGCTATCATCGCCTTGACTGCAGGGTTGCGCTCATCAAAGATTGGAGCTACAATTTCTGAGTCGCGGTCGATGCCGAGTATAAGCTGCGTCAGATCGTTGGAGCCGATTGAAAAACCGTCAAAGATTTTCGAGAATTCATCGGCGAGAATGACATTCGAAGGAATCTCGCACATCACATAGACCTCGAGCCCGTTTTCGCCGCGTTTGAGGCCATGTTTTTCCATTTCGGCCAGTACCTTTATGCCCTCGTCTACCGTGCGGCAGAAGGGAATCATGAGTTTGACGTTAGTGAGCCCCATTTCTTCGCGCACTTTCTTCATCGCCTGGCATTCGAGCGCAAAACCGTCGCGGTATTTTTCGTGGTAGTAGCGCGAAGCTCCGCGGAAACCGATCATCGGATTTTCCTCGGCGGGTTCGTAGAATGCTCCGCCGATCAGGTTTGCATACTCGTTGGATTTAAAATCGCTCATGCGCACAATGACGTCATGGGGATAGAAAGCAGCAGCGATCATGGCCACGCCGCGCGCAAGTTCATCGACGAAGAACTGCGCCTTGTCGGCATAACCTTGCGTCAGCTGGTCGATTTTTTCAATTACAGTGCGGTCGGTGAGTTTGTCGTAATTCAGCAGCGCCAGCGGGTGAATCTTGATATAGCTGTTGATGATGAATTCCATGCGCGCGAGGCCCACGCCGTCGTTCGGTATCTGGCTGGTGCGGAACGCCTCTTCCGGGTTGGCAATGTTGATCATCACTTTGGTTTTTGGTCGTTCATTGTCCGAGAAATCGAGTGTTTCCTTGCGGAATTTTAGCTTGCCTGCATAAACACGGCCGATATCACCTTCGGCGCAGCTTACGGTGACTACTTCACCGTCTTTGAGTTTTTCTGTGCCGTCGAGCGTGCCAACGACTGCGGGAAGCCCGAGCTCGCGGCTGACGATTGCAGCATGGCAGGTTCTGCCGCCGCGGTTGGTCACGATTGCTGCCGCTTTTTTCATCGCAGGTTCCCAGTCGGGGTCGGTGCGGTCAGTCACCAAAACATCACCCTGTTTCACGAGGGAAAGATTGGCCGCAGATTTCACCACACGCACGGTACCACTGGCGATGCGTTCGCCGACGCTGCGCCCCTCGACGAGCACTTTGCCTTTTTCCTGCAGGCTATAGACCTCGAGCCTGGTGACATCGCGCTGCGACTGCACGGTCTCGGGACGTGCCTGTACGATGAAAAGTTCGCCGGTTATGCCATCTTTGGCCCATTCCATGTCCATGGGGCAGGGGGAGCCTTTTTTCTTTGTGTAATGCTCTTCAATCGTGACAGCCCAGCGCGCGAGAGTCAGAATATCGTCGTCGTTGATACAGAACGCTGAACGCTCCGCCTCGCTCACCGGAATGTTTTTTACCAGCTTGCCGCCGCCAGAATCATAGACCATCTTGAATTCTTTGCTACCGACCTTTTTTTGCAGTATAGGTCTATAACCCTGCGCCAGCGTGGGTTTAAAGACATAAAATTCGTCGGGATTCACTGTTCCCTGCACGACATTCTCGCCGAGCCCCCAGGCGGCGTTAATCAGCACAGCATCTTTGAAGCCGCTTTCGGTATCGATAGAAAACATCACTCCC
>Ga0272446_1007167_pt1 | contig 11232 bp, 9 predicted proteins | sample YNPCB0061_FD_194587 | JGI IMG/M metagenome (GOLD analysis project Ga0272446, IMG submission 194587) | Hot spring microbial mat communities from Yellowstone National Park, WY, United States - YNP-CB-006-1 | ecosystem: Environmental > Aquatic > Thermal springs > Hot (42-90C) > Sediment | place...
GTCCCATGCGCCGCGCGCGCCCACCGTCAGCAGCGGGTTCGCCGGGTGACGCGTCCACGTGCGCAGGTCGCGGGAGGTCGCTGCTCCCGTCTGCTCCACCCAGCCGCTCTCCCGGTTCTTGGCGTTGTAGAACATCCAGTAGGTGCCGCGATGGCGCACCAGGCACGACTTGTACAGCCCGCCCTGCTCCCAGGCGGCCCCGTCCCCCGCGTGCAGGCAGGGGTCTTCGATCGTCCAGCGGCGCAGGTCCTCGCTCCAGCAGAGCCCGATGGCCGCGGGCCCGGCCTCGTAGCCCGGCTTCGGGTAGGCGTGGTAGGTCCCGAGGTAGCGCCCGTCCACCTTCACGAGCCGTCCGGGGCCGCGCAGCCCGTTCTCCCGCAGGATCCAGGTGAGCGCCACGTTGTACTCGGTGACGGAGCCGCGCGGGCCGCGGTCGATGAGCAGGCCCTCCCTCCTCCACTCCACGAGGTCCGTCGAGGAAGCCAGCCCGGTGCGGTAGCCGATCCCGTCGAAGCCGACGTGCGTCATCCCGTAGCGGTCGCCGTGCCGGAACACGAACGGGCAGTCCACCGCATGGCTGTCGTACTCACCCTTGCGGTAGGAGGGCGCGAGGACGAGCCGGTTCCGCTTGTGCGGCGTCCGCAGCGCCTCGGCATGGCGCCGCGCCTGCTCCGTGGTGAGAGGCTCCATGTCGAGTGCTCCCTTGGCCCAGGCGGCCGCTCCCGTTCCGCCCGCCAGCCCGACGAGGAGCAGGTCCCTGCGCCGGATCACGGTTGCCTTCACTCCTTGGCGCCGTGACGGCGCAGCACGTCGGCCGCCTCGGAGGCGCCGCGCTGGTTGGCCGTCTGCAGCGGGGTCTGCCCTTGCTCGTTGCGGGCGTTCGCCAGGGCCGGCTTCGCCGCGAGCAGGCGCTCCACGATGATCGCGTCGTCGTCCGCCACGGCGGCGTGGAACTCCTGGACATCGCGAGCCGACGGCCCGGCGCCTCCCGCACCGTCCTTCGAGGCGCACCCACCCGCGAGCGCAAGAATGATCATGGCGCCCGCCACGAAGCCCCACCAACGCATGTCCTTCCCTCCTTCGCGCGCTCCGGCGGAGCGCGCGGCCCTCAGCTTCTCCATAGGATGCGCCGCTCCTCCAGCGGACAGATGGCCTCCGGGTGGTAGGGGCGCACGCGCGGCGTGTAGTGGCCGGCCGGCCGCTCCGCGGGGACCTCCGCCGTGTAGACGAACCCTTCGATCGCTCCGGGGATGGCCGCGCCGCGCTCCATCGCCACGCACTCCGACGGCCATCCGTCCACCGCATCGGCGTACAGCTCTACCGCCGCGCGGGCGGCGCCCAGGTCGCCGAGATACACCTGCACATCGTACCGGCGCTTGCCATCCGCCTCGCTCACGCGCAGATCGCCGAAGCGCACGCCCTTCCAAGCATCGCGCACCGCCGCTGCCCACTCCTCCAGCTCGGCGCCGAGCGCCCCCAGGTCGGCGGCGCGGCGCCGGTACCGCTCGGCCGCCGGCAGGTAGGCGTTCTCGACGTACTCGGCCAGCATCCGGTGGCTGCTGAACCGGGCCGTCAGCGCGCACATGCTGAGGCGCACGCGCTCGATCCACCGGCGGGGGAAGCCGTCGGCGTCGCGGTCGTAGAACTCCGGCACGACCGCGTTCTCCAGGACCTCGTACAGGCGCTCCGCCGTGAGCCGGTCCCATGCCGGGTCGTCGTGCTCCTCCCCGTCGCCGAGCGCCCAGCCAAGGTCCGGGTCGTACGCTTCGGCCCACCACCCATCCAGCTCGGAGAGGTTCAGCCCGCCGTTCACCAGCACCTTCATGCCGCTGGTGCCGCACGCCTCCCAGGGCCGGCGCGGCGTGTTGATCCAGACGTCGACGCCGGCCACAAGCTGTCGCGTGAGACCGATGTCGTAGTCGGCGAGGAAGACGACGCGATCGCGCACGTCGGGGCGCGCGGCGAAACGCGCCATCTGCTGCACCAGCCGCTTGCCCTCCCCGTCGTTGGGGTGCGCCTTCCCGGCGACGATGAGCTGGACCGGGCGCTCCGCGTTCGTCACGAGGCGCGCAAGGCGCTCCGGGTCGGTGAGAAGGAGTGCGGGCCGCTTGTAGGTGGCGAACCGGCGCGCGAAGCCCAGCGTGAGCGCGTTCGGGTCGAGCGCCTGGCGGGCGGCCGCCACCACCTCGTCGGGCGCGCCGCTCTCGCGAAGCTGGCGCTGCAGCCGGCGCCGAACGTACCGCACGAGCTCCAGCCGGTTGGCGCACCGGAAATCCCACAGCGTGGCATCCGGCAGGGCCTCGATGGTGAGCTCCGGCTGTTCGTCGCGGTCCAGCCAGTGCGCGGTGCCGCACGCGCGCGTCCAGAGGGAGGTCGTCTGCTGCGAGTCCCACGAGGGCACGTGGACACCGTTCGTGACGTGGCCGACGGGCGTCTCGTGGACCGGCCAGCCGGGGAAGAGCGGGCTGAAGATGCGCCGGCTCACCTCCCCGTGGAGCTGGCTCACGCCGTTCACCGTGCCGCTGCCCCGGAGCGCCAGATAGGCCATGTTGAGCATCTCGTCCGGGTTGCCGTCGTCGGCGCGCCCCAGCGCGAGGATGTCGTCCACGCTGACGCCCACCGTCGCCGCGAAGTGCGCCGCGTACCGCTGAACGAGCGACGGGTGGAACCGGTCGAACCCCGCGGCCACCGGCGTGTGGGTGGTGAACACGTTGCCGGCGCGGGTCGCGCGCAGCGCTTCCGCAAAGGTGCGGCCCGTGCGCTGCTGGAAGGCGCGAGCGCGCGCGAGAACCACGAACGCCGCGTGCCCTTCGTTCAGGTGGCACACCTCGGGCTCGATCCCCAGCTCCTCGATCACGCGCCAGCCGCCAAACCCCAGAACCGTCTCCTGGATGAAGCGCTTCTCCGGCTCGGAGGGGTAGAGGTTGGCGGTGATCGCGCGGTCCCACGGGCCGTTCAACGGGTCGTTGCTGTCCAGCAGATAGAGCCGCACGCGGCCGACGACCGCCTCCCACACCCGCAGCATGACCGTCCGGCCGGGCAGCGACAGCGGGACGCGGAGCCAGCCGCCATCCGGGTCGTGCACGGGCAAGACGGGGAGGCTCACCGGGTCGTTGTAGGGCAGCGCCTCGATCTGGCGGCCGTCCGCGTCGATCAGCTGGTGGAAGTAGCCCTGCTGGTAGAGAAGACCGACGCCGACCAGCGGCACTCCCATGTCGCTCGCCGTCTTCAGGTGATCGCCAGCCAGGATGCCGAGCCCGCCCGAGTAGATGGGGAGCGCCTCGCTCAGGCCGAACTCCATGCTGAAATAGACCACCGGGCGGAGGGCGCCGGGCGCGTGCCGCCGCTGGTACCACGTCTCGCGAGCGAGGTCCTCTTGCCGGCTTCGCAGCGCGTCTCGCATCGCGCCGAGGAGCGTCTCGTTCTCCACGGCTTTCGCCAGGCAGGGCTCGCTCGCGTTCTGCAGGATCATGTACGGGTTGCCGGTGCGCTCCCAGGCCTCCGGGTCGAGGTGCTCCCAGAGAGCGTCGGACTTCTGGCTCCCGATCCAGCGGAGGTCCATCGCGAGCTCCATCAGGCCCTCGAGCCCGGCGGGCATGGGTCGGTTCAGGAAGGGGGTCATCATGGGCGTACGCCTCCCGCAGTCACATCTGCCCTGCTCTCACGCGGGGCGATGAAGGGCAATGACCAGATCGCCGACGTTGGAGCCGGTGGGCCCCGTCCTCAAGAGGGCGCCGGCCTCCATCAAGTACGTATACGTATCGTTGGCCGCGAAGCAGGCCTCGAGCGCGACACCCCTGGACCGCGCGCGTTCCGCGGTCTGCCCGTCCACCAGACCCCCGGCGGCGTCCGTCGGTCCGTCGGTGCCGTCCGTGCCAGCGGCGAGGAGAGCGACACCTTCCGCTCCGTCGATCTCCGCCGACGCTGCCGCGGCGATCTCCTGGCTTCGGCCGCCGCGCCCTTGGCCGCGCACGGTGACGGTGGTCTCGCCGCCTGCGAGGAGGCAGTCGGGTCCGCCGTCCCGCGCGGTGCGCGGCAGGTCGCGCGCCATGGCGCCGAGCAGCGCGCCCGCACACCGGGCCTCTCCCCGCAGCGAGCCGGTCAGGACGGCGGGCCGCAACCCGAGGCCCCGACCCGCTTCCCGCGCGGCGTCGAGGGCGGTCCACAGATCGCCGATCACCGTCTCCGTCACGTGTGCAGCGTCCGCCGGCCGCGCCGGCGGGCTCGCCGCCGCGCGCCGCAGAGCCTCGCTGACGGACGCCGGCGCATGGCGGAGGAGGCCACGCCGTGCCAGCGCGGTTTCGGCGCGCGCGGCGTCCGGCGCCGCCGCGAGGTGGCACGGGCCGGAGCCGATGACGGCGAGGTCGTTGCCGATGACGTCCGAGACGGCGAGGCAGACGACGCGGGCCGGGAAGGCGGCTCGGGCCAGCCCGCCGGCTTTCAGCCGGGAGACGCAGGCGCGCACCGCGTTCAGCTCCTCGATCGGTGCGCCGGCCTCCAGCAGCCGCCGCGTGACCGCCGAGAGGTCCTCGAGCGAGACGCCCTCGACGGGAAGCTCCATCAGCGCAGAGGCGCCGCCGCTCAGCAGGCACAGCAGCAGGTCGCGCTCGCCGAGGCGCGCTGCGAGCGCGTGGGCCGCCGCGCCGGCCTCCAGGCTTCGCGCGTCCGGGGTGGGATGACCGGCCTCGATGACGGGCAGTGCTTCCGTGCCGGAGGCGTGGCCGCGCTTCGTGACGATGAGCCCGCCGGCCAGCCGCCCGCCGAGTGCCTCCGCTGCGGCGGTGGCCATCGGCGCTGCCGCTTTCCCCACCGCCAGCACGTGCACGCCGGCGATCGCGTCGAGCGGCACGCGAGCGTCGCCGGCGATGAGATCGCCGCCCTCGACACGCAGCGCGGCGCGCACGAGAGCGTCCGCGCGCACAGCACGCAGGGCCGCCTGGTAGATGGCCATTGCGGCCCGCCCGGCGGGCGTGGCGCTCGTGTCCGGAGTAGGCGCTGGATGCATGGCCGTCATGCGCTGCAGTCCCGTGGCGGCGGACCGGACTCTGGCGCGCAGAGATGGGGGCAGAGGAACTGAATGCGCACGCCCACGGCCTGAAGCGCGGAGTGGAACATGGCCCAGTCCGAGTCGACGGTGTTGGCGATGTCGGGATCGAGACCGGAGGCCAGCGCTACCGCCACAAACTTCCGATCGCTCGGGTCGAACGCCGCAAGCGAAGCCTCCCGAGGGAACTCCTCGTAGTCCTCTTGGTCTCCCGCACGCGGCCGTATGGGGATGGCGCGGAGCTGGCGGCGCGCGCGGGCTCCGTCCATCAGCCAACGAGCGAAGCTCCAGCCCACGCCCGGCTGGCGACGATGCCTGAACGGGCGCAGGTACTCCCCGAAGATGCGCCTCCCGTCGTCAACGAGGACAACTCCACTGCTGCGGACGTCGCGCAGGAACGCCACGCACGTCCTGCGACAGTCATTGTCGGCGTGATCGGCCAGCCCTTCCGCCACTGCGAGGACGTTGGTGTCGATCACCACAGGCTTCACGCGGCGCCCCTGCCGGCGCGCCGAAGGCGCGCCTCTTCGGTGGCGATGGCTTCCTCGACGTCATCTCCGAAGAAGCCTTCGGGCCAGTTGGCGATCTCGCCGAGCAGGTTGACCTGCAGCTCTTGCGCGACCGCCTGTCCACCGGTCGCGGCACAGAAGTGGAGGGCCACACTCCGATTATCGAGGTCGCCCTCCGCGATTCGGCGCTGTATCCTGCGGAGGAGGTGCTCGCTGTGGCTCTCCACGATGACCTGCACGTGCCGTGTGTTCACGGCATCTAGGAGCACGTCCGCGAGGCCCGCCTGCACGGCCGGATGAAGGTGGATTTCCGGGTGCTCGAAGAGGATGGTCGAGCCCTCTGGCACGCTGTAGCAGAGCGCTAGCACCGGCAGGACCTGCGAGACGCCAAAACCGACATCGGGCAGGAGGACCTCCGGAGCGCCCGTCCCCTGGCGCACCCAGACGCGGTAGAGATTGGCGCCGGGCGCCACCTCCTCGGTTCTGAACCCGCTCGCCAGACCGAGGTCGCGCAACCAGTCGGCGACCCGAAGCTCGAGGGTGAGGCGGCGCTTTCCCTTGCCGCGCGATAGGAACCGGCCCTTGCGCTTGGCGGCGAGCAGAGCAGCCACGACCTTCTCGCCGCGCGAGCCCATGTCCGATGGCTCGGCGCCACCCCATGGGTACTCGCGATGGGGGTGCTCGCGCAGCGGTCCGAGGTAGTACACGCGCTCGAACTGCCGCTCGAACTCGCGCGCCAGGTCCGCAAGGAAGTCCGCGTTCTGGTACTCCGATCTCATCTGGTCGCTGAAGCCGTAGCACTTGTGGGCCGCCGATCCTATGGCGGGACGCCCGCGCCTGCGGCGCAACTCGAACCCCGGGATCTCGCACGTCACTTCGTGGACCGGGCCGTTGCCAGAGCGGCGGTCGAGTCCGCACGTCGCCGACTCTCCCAGCTCGTAGCGCAGGGAGCGCAGCCCCGGGTCTCCGCGCGGGGAGACATCCACCTCCGCCCGGAATCCGAGTTCCTGCAGCGACATCGTAGCGCCTCGCCCCCCTACGTCCCTGATCACCAGTGGCCGAGCAAGTCTCCACCGGAGCTGCCAAGACAGAACGCCCGTCTGGTCATGACCGTGCAGGACATCGAGCAGGCTGCCGAGCTCCACATAGGAGTTGCGATCGCCGAGATGCAGAGCCAGGTTGCGATCGGTGGACTCGACCGTCTGCTTCAGCAGGAGCAGCATCTGTAGCAGGCTGCTCTTGCCGGAGCTGTTGGCTCCGAAGAGAACGGTGAGCGGCCGCACCGGCAGCGGGCCGAGCGTTCGCCACGCCTTGAAGTTGCGAAGCTCGATCTGAGTGAACACGTTCCAGCTCCCCTGAGCCGCTGCCCGCTGGTCTCGGAAGCTCTACAACGGGCTGGCGCGGTCGTCGGAGGGCGGCGCGCCGTCCACCCGGCCGCCCCACAGCAGCCGCTCGCGGATCTTGCGGTAGAACGAGGCGCGGTGCTGGACCACCATCCTCGCCGCGAACTCCGCGCGGCGCACCTCCACCCGGTCGCCGCCCGCGAGCGCCTGGATCGAGTCGCTGTCGGCCGAGAAGAGCATCTCGCCGCCGTCCGACTCGACGGTGATCGCGATCACTTCGTCCGCCGGCGCCACGAGCGAGCGCGCCGCCAGCGTGTGCGGGCAGATAGGCACGACGGCGAGCGCGCGCACGGTCGGCTCGATGAGCGGGCCACCCGCCGAGAGGGCGTACGCCGTGGAGCCGGTGGGCGTGGCCACGACGACGCCGTCGGCCGGGTACGTCGCCACCTCTTCGGGGCCGAACGCGATCTGGATGTTCAGCATGCGCGCGCGGGCGCCCTTGTTCAGCACGACGTCGTTCAGCCCGATCGCGCTGTGGATCGGCTCGCCGCCCCGGTACACGGTGCCGCGGAGCATCATGCGCTCCTCCACCGTGATGTGTCCCGCCAGGATCTGTTCGAGCTGGCCGAAGAGGTCTTCCGGCAGCGCCTCCGCAATGAAGCCGAAGCGGCCCATGTGGACGCCGAGGATGGGTATGCCGTGGGGCGCCGCCAGGTGGCTTGCGGCAAGGATGGTCCCGTCGCCGCCCAGCGTGACCATGAGGTCCACGGCGCCCAGCTCGTCGGCGCAGGCGGAGCAGACCCCGCTGCCGACCCGGCACGCGGAGGCGGCGTCGGCGCAGACCGCGACGCCGCGCCGGCCCAGCCAGGCGACGACCTCGCGGGCGAACGCGTGCGCTTCCGGCCGCGTGGGGTGGACGATCAGGCCGATCGTGCGCGGGGCCATGGCGGCGCTCCCTCGACGGCACGCGTGCGCGCGCAGAACCCGGGCACGTCGCCCGGCGCGCGGCTCGCCGGCATTATACCAGAGCGCATCGATGACCGGCGGACGAAGAAGGGGCCGGCGGCTCGCCGCCGGCCCCAGATGGGATCATGGCTTCGCCGCCTCGGCGGCGGCGCTAAATGTCCCGGTTCAGGTCGTACACGGGGACCACCGCGACAGCGTCTGGATGCGATGCCCTGCGCATCGCCGCCAGAACGCGCCCCGTCGTGCTGAGTGTGAAGCGTGTCTCGCCGCAGACGGTGCAGACCTCCGCGGGCACGTTGCGGAACAGCGCGTACCCGCTCGCCGAGCTGGGCAGGGCCAGCGAGACGGCGCGCTCGTCGCAGAGCCCACCGCACACAGCACAGGTGGACCAGCCAGGCATGGACGCGTGCTCCTTCCGGTCGGCCATGTTGGTTGTCCTCCTCCCATGCAGGCGAAGCGATTCTAGCGGATCGGCGACCGAGCCGCGCCGGTAGTCTTGCGGTATTCGGCCCCAGCAGTTCCACGCGATCGCGCGTCCGACCGTCGAATCGCGCGGCGAGCGCCCTCGGACGGCGGCCCCCGAGAATAGTGTCCGGACGTCTGTCTGGACAGAACGGCCTTCCGAATGGCATGAATCATGCCGTACGATCTATATGGTCGCTGCGATGGTCTGCGCGACCCTAGGTTCCGGCCAGGCGCCCTGACGCCTGGCGGCCCGCTCGGGGCGTCGATGGGGAGGGGGACCCCTTCGGCGCCCCGCGCTCGTCTCTGGCCGGACGAGCCGAGACCCTTGCGGTATAATCGCGCCGGTCACGCGCCAGAGCGGGCCATGGGAGGGTTGCGTCACCGATGTCCCCCGAGCGCATCGAGCTCACCGCGCTTCCGAACGGTCTCCGCGTCGTCAGCGAAACGGTGCCGCACGTTCAGTCCGTGTCCGTCGGCCTCTGGGTCGGCGCGGGCTCGCGGGACGAAGCGCCCGCCGTGCGGGGCATCTCCCACTTCATCGAGCACATGCTGTTCAAGGGGACGGAGCGTCGCTCGCCCCGCGACCTGGCCAGCGCGATCGAGTCCCGCGGCGGCTCGCTGAACGCGTTCACCGACAAGGAGTTCACCTGCTTCACCGCGCGCACACTCGCCGACGACCTCGCGCTCGCGGTGGACGTGCTCGCCGACATGGTGCGGCACTCCAAGCTCGACCCGGAGGAGCTGGCGCGCGAGCGCAACGTCGTCATCGAGGAGATCAAGCTCTACCGGGACACTCCCGAGGACCTGATCCACGACCTGTTCACCGAGACGCTCTGGCGCACGCACCCGCTCGGGCGCTGCGTCATCGGCACGGCGCGCACCATCGGGGCCCTCGATCGCGAGACGGTCGCGGCGCATCTGGCCGCGCACTACACGCCGGACCGGATGGTGCTGGCTGCCGCCGGCAACGTGCCGCACGACGACGTCGTCCGCCTCGCCGAGCGCCATTTCGGGGACATGGAGGGCGGCCAGCGGCGCGCCCCACGCCGGGCGGCCCGCGAGTCCGGCCTCCAGCGCCGCATACGGCGGCGCACTGAGCAGGTGCACTTCTGCCTGGGCGGGCGAGGCGTGAACCACGAGAGCGAGCGTCGCTACGCGCTGTCGGTGCTCGACACGGCGCTCGGCGGCAACATGAGCTCGCGCTTGTTCCAGGAGATCCGGGAGAAGCGCGGCCTCGCCTACCACATCGGCACCTACACCGCCGCGTTCCGTGAGGGCGGCCTCATCGTGGTCAATGGCGGCACCAGCCTGGAGACGTTCGACAAGGTGCTGGAGCTCACCCGCGCGGAGCTGCGCAAGGTGTGTGAAGAGGGGCTCACCGAGCAGGAGCTAGCCGAAGCCAAGCAGCAACTCCGCGGAGGCCTGCTCCTGGGCCTGGAGAGCATGAGCAACCGCATGATGCGGATGGGGCGGTCTCTGCTGGCGTTGGGCCGCATACCGCCCATTGAGGACGTGCTCGCGCGGTTCAACGCGGTGACGGGCGACGACGTGCGGCAGGTCGCGGCCGAGGCGTTCCGGGAGGACCGGCTGACGCTGGCCGCCATCGGCCCGTTCCCCCGAGAGACGGAAGGAGACACGAGCGCATGATTCGCGTTGCCGTTGTGGGCGCGGCCGGCCGCATGGGCCGAGAGGTGCTGCGCGCCGTGGGCGAGGCGCCCGATATGGCGCTGGTGGCGGCGGTGGACCGTGTCGAGATCGGCGCCGACGCCGGCGCGCTGGCGGACGGGAAGCCCAGCGGCCTGCCGATCGTCGCGGACCTGCGCGCCGCGCTCCGCGAGACCGGCGCGCAGGCGCTCGTGGACTTCACCGTTCCCGCGAGCGCGCTGGCGAACCTGAGGATCGCCGCCGAGTGCGGGGTCCGGCCGGTGGTGGGCACCACCGGCCTCACCGAAGCGGACCTCGGTCAGGCTGCCGAGTGGCTCCGCGATGCCGGCCTGGGAGGCGTCGTGGCACCGAACTTCGCCATCGGCGCCGTGCTGATGATGCGCTTCGCCGCACAGGCCGCGCGCTACCTCCCGGATGCGGAGATCATTGAGCTCCACCACGAGCGGAAGCTCGACTCGCCCTCCGGCACCGCGCTCGCCACCGCGCGCGCGATCGCCGAGGCGCGCGTCGAGCCGCCGCTCCCCGCGCCGGACGGCACCGTCGAGAAGGCGCCGGGGGCGCGCGGCGCCGTCGCAGGCGACGTCCACATCCACAGCGTGCGCCTGCCGGGGCTGGTCGCCCACCAGGAGGTGCTCTTCGGCGGTCCCGGCCAGACGCTCTCCATCCGGCATGACTCCACCGACCGGCGGAGCTTCATGCCGGGCGTGCTGCTCGCGGTGCGCAAGGTCATGGAGCTGAACGAGCTCGTCGTCGGCCTGGATCGGCTTCTGTAGGCGCGATGGGCGCGGCCGGGCGGCCGTGTCCCTGGCCGCCAGCCTCTGCCCCGCCTTGCGCGCGGGCGGTCCCGGCCCCACGGGTATACTGCGCGCGTGGAGAAGCGGCACCGCAACGACTGGCGCCTGACCCTCGCGCTCTTCGCGCTCACCGGCCTGGTCGAATCACTCGCGTGGGGGCATCTTGGCGCCTTCACCCCGCTCTACCTCGCCGAACTGCGCGTCCCTCCCGACTCCGTCGGTTACTGGGTCGGTATCCTCTCCTCGCTGGGCTTCGTCATCGGGCTCCCCCTCCTGCCGTTCTGGGGCGTCTGGGCAGACCGGTACGGCCGCAAGCTCGTCATCGTGCGCAGCAGCATTGCCGGCGCGATCATGTTCGCGCTCGCCTCGCGGGCGCCCGATGTTTGGACCCTCGCCGCCTCGCGCTTCCTGGGTGGCCTGGTCCTGGGCAACACCGGCGTCATGAT
>Ga0272446_1007168_pt1 | contig 11231 bp, 9 predicted proteins | sample YNPCB0061_FD_194587 | JGI IMG/M metagenome (GOLD analysis project Ga0272446, IMG submission 194587) | Hot spring microbial mat communities from Yellowstone National Park, WY, United States - YNP-CB-006-1 | ecosystem: Environmental > Aquatic > Thermal springs > Hot (42-90C) > Sediment | place...
GGCACGCCCCGCGCAGGATGCGGACGGAGGGGCCCATGATCCGCTGCTCGAGCACGGTGTCGGGATAGAGCCCCTCAGGCTCGAGCACGGTCAGGGTCACGGCGTCTCCTCCGCTCGGTGGCGGGGCGGAGGATGCGGGCGGGGCGCCAGGGGCGCAAGGCGGGCCCCCGGGGGGCTGCACCAGGATGGCCAGGCCGCGCGCCGGGGGATGCCGCGCCACGATGGCGCGACGCCTTCATCGCCGCCTCCCCCCGTCTATATTCCGCTCGGTCCGCAGCGCCGGACGCATCGATCATGGTGGGCGAGGCGGAGATGCCCGAACAGCGGAGAATCCTCGTGACCGGCGCGGCGAGCGGCATCGGGGCCGCCTGCTGCCGCGCGCTTGCCGGGCCGGGGGTCGCGATCGTGGTGCATACCCGCGCCAACCGCGACGGCGCGGCGCGCACCGCGGCCGCGGTGCGGGAGCGCGGCGGGGAGGCCTTCGAGATCCTCGGCGACCTCGCCGAGGCCGGGACGCCGGAGCGGGTGGTCCGCGAGGCGGCGGCGCGATGGGGCGGGCTCGACGTCGTCGTCTCGAATGCCGGCTTCGCCGACCGCACGCCGGTCGCGAGGCTGACCGATGCGGCCTTCGCGCGGAGCCACGACACGATCGCGCTCGCCTTCCTCCGCCTCGCGCGCGAGGCCGGGCCGATCCTGCGCGAGGGGCGGGATCCGCGCCTCGTCGCCATCTCCTCCTTCGTCGCGCATCTCTTCCGCAACGATGTCACGCTCTTTCCGGCCTCGGCGGCGGCGAAGGCGGCGGTGGAGGCGCTGGTCAGGGCGCTGGCGCTGGAATGGGCCCCGGCGGTCACGGTCAATGCCGTCGCGCCCGGCTACACGCGCAAGGACCCCGGCGCCCATGCGGCGCTGAGCCCGGCGCAGTGGGAGGAGATCGCGGCGCGAATCCCGCTCGGGCGCATCGGCACGCCCGAGGACGTGGCCGCGGCCGTGGCCTTCCTCGCCTCGCCCGGCGCGGCCTATGTCACGGGGCAGGTCATCCATGTCAGCGGCGGGGTGGTGATGTGATGCGGCGGCTCGTGGTGCTCATCCTCCTGCTGGCGCTGCCGGCGGCGGCGCAGGACGGGGCGGCGGCGCATGGCGGGCCGGTCCGGGCGCTGGCGGTGGTGCCCGAGGGCGGGGCGCTCGCCTCGGCGGGCTTCGACCAGTCGGTGATCTTCTGGGACCTCGCCAGCGGCCGGGCGCGCGCGGTGGTGCGCTGGCATGAGGGGGCGGTGAACGCGCTGGCGGCGCTGCCCGGGGGGCGCATCGCCTCGGGCGGGGAGGACGGGCGGATCGCGATCTGGCCGGCGGCGGCGGGCGGCGGGGTGCCGGAGCGGGTGCTGGAGGGGCACCAGGGTCCGGTGGCCGCGCTCGCCTGGCGGGAGGGCATCCTCGCCTCGGCCGCCTGGGACGGGACGGTGCGCCTCTGGGCCGCGGACGGCACGGCGCGGGTGCTGGAAGGGCATCGCGGCAATGTCAATGCGGTGGCCTTCCGCGCCGATGGCGTCCTGCTCAGCGCCGGCTTCGACGGCACGCTGCGCGCCTGGGGACCCGATGGCGTGGGCGAGGTGATCGCGGAGTTCGGCCTGCCCCAGAATGCGCTGGCCGCGCTGCCCGACGGCGGCGTGGCGGCGGGCGGGGTGGATGGCGCGGTCCGCCTCGTGGCGGCGAACGGGGAGGTGCGCGACCTCTTCACCGCCGCGCGGCCGGTGGTGGCGCTGGCGGCGAATGCGGCCGGCACGCTGCTCGCCGCGGCCACACTCGGCGGCAGTGTGGCGATCATCTCCCTGCCCGAGGGGAGGCTGCTGCACAGCCTCGAAGGGCCGGGCACGCCGGTCTGGTCGGCGGCCTTCGACACCGACGGGCGGACCTTGTGGACGGGAGGCGCGGACCGGCAGGTGCGGCGCTGGGACGCGGCGGCGGGCCGGGCGATCGGCCCGGTGGGGGAGGCGGCGGCGGAGGAGAGCCTCGCGGGCCTCGATCCGCATGGCGCGCGGGTGTTCCGCGCCTGCGCGGCCTGCCACGCGCTGCGCCCCGATGCCGGCAACATGGCCGGGCCGCATCTGCATGGGCTGTTCGGGCGGCGCATGGGCAGCGTCGCGGGCTACCCCTATTCCGCGCGGCTTGCGCGCGGGGACATCGTCTGGACACCGGAGACGGTCGCCGACCTCTTCACCCGCGGACCCGACGTGGTGACGCCGGGGACGAGGATGCCGGTGCAGCGCGTCGAGAACCCCGATGACCTGGCCGCGCTGCTGCGCTTCCTTGAGCAGGCGACGCGGCAGGCGCCGGGTCAGGGCAGCAGGCGATAGAGGACCACCTCGCGCTCGGTGCGGTCCTCGAGTTCGAGCGTGGTCGGCACGACAAGGCGGGCGAGCGGGGCGAGGCCCTCGCGCGGGAGATAGGCGCGGCCGGGGTCGGCGAGCAGCACCTCCGCCCCCGCGGCCGCCATGGCGCGCAGCCAGGGCAGGATATGCGCCGTCATCGGCGCCTCGTAGCAGACATCGCCGGCCAGGATGACATCCCAGCGGCAGGGGGTGCCGACGACATCGCCCTCGGGCGTGTCCAGGAGGACGCCGTTGAGCGCGGCATTGAGGCGGATGGCGGCGCGGGCGAGGGGGTCGATCTCGGCGGCCTCGACCCGCGCCGCGCCAGAGAGCGCGGCGGCGATGGCGGCGATGCCGCAGCCGGCGGCGAAGTCGAGCACGCGCCGCCCCGCGACGCGCCCGGGCTCATCCAGCAGCAGCCGTGCCGTCGCCTGACCGCCGGGCCAGGCGAAGGCCCAGAAGGGGGGTTCGATGTCGCGCGCCCGCAGCCAGGCTTCCGTGGCCTGCCAGATCGGCGTGATCTCGGTGGCGAGGTGCAGCGTGATCTCGGGCACGAGCGGGGCGTGGCGGAGCGCGGTATGGGCGCGGAGGAAGGCCTCGGGCGTCACAGCCGGCCGAGCAGGAAGGCGGCGGTGACGGCGAGGCCGACCTCGCGGTTGGCCTTGAACAGCCGCAGGCAGAGCGCGGGGTCGCGGATGTCGAGGCGCAGCACCTGCCGGGCGAGCAGCGCGGCCGGAACCAGCAGGGCGGGGGCGAACCACCAGGCGAGGCCGGCGAGCCAGCCCGCGAGCAGCAGCAGCAGGAGCGCCATGGCGTAGCAGGCGGCGAGGAAGGGGCGCGTCCTCTCGCCGAACTTCAGGGCGGTGGAGCGGATGCCGACCAGCGCGTCGTCCTCCCGGTCCTGGTGCGCGTAGATCGTGTCGTAGCCGAGGATCCAGAAGAAGCCCGCGGCCCAGAGGGCGAAGGCGGCGGGGGCGAGCCCGCCGGTCGCCGCCGCGTAGCCCATGGGCGCCGCCCAGGAGAAGACGAGCCCGAGCACCGCCTGCGGCCAATCGGTCACGCGCTTGGCGAGCGGATAGAGCGCGACCGGCAGCAGCGAGAGCACGCCGAGCAGGATCGCCGCCCGGGGCAGCTGCAGGAGGATCAGGAAGGAGGCGAGCAGCAGCGCGAACAGCAGCACGAGCGCCTGGCGCGGCGTGACCATGCCCGCGGCCAGCGGGCGCCCGGCGGTGCGTTCGACCCGGCGGTCGATGTCCCGGTCCCAGAGGTCGTTCACCACACAGCCCGCGCCGCGCATGAGCACGGCCCCTAATCCGAACAGGAGCGCGAGCCGGAGCCCGTCGCCCCAGGACGGGGCGGCGATGGCGAAGGCCCAGAAGCCCGGCAGCACCAGCAGCCAGGAACCGATCGGCCGGTCGAGGCGCATCAGCAGCGCATAGGGGCGCCAGGCCGCGGGCAGGCGCGCCACCCAGCCGCCGGCGCGGATGTCGGTGTATCCGCTCACGCGCCGTATAAGGGGTGCGGAGACCCGGCATGTCCACCCCACGACTCTTCCTCGCGGAGGCGCTGCACGAGGGCGCCGAGATCCAGGGCACGGCGGCGCAGGCGCACCACCTCGGCGCCGTGCTGCGGCGGGGGGCGGGCGATGCGGTGGCCCTCTTCAACGCCCGGGACGGGGAGTTCGCCGCCACCATCGCGCATCTGCGCCGGGACCGCTGCGCCTTCGCGGTCGGGCGGCGGCGGCGCGCGCCGGGGCCGGAGCCGGATCTGCGCCTCGTGGTCGCGGCGCTGAAGCGCGACGCGCTCGATTGGGTGGTGGAGAAGGCGACCGAACTCGGCGCCTCGCTCATCCAGCCGGTGACGACGCGGCGGACGGTGGTGGAGCGGGTGAACACCGACCGCCTTGCCGCTATCGCGCGCGGCGCGGCCGAACAGTGCGAGAGGCTGTCGGTGCCGGCGGTCGGACCCCTCCGCCCGCTGCATGCCGTGCTCGATGCCTGGGATGGCGCGCCGCTGCTCCTCGGCGCCGAACGCCGCGGCGCGAGGCCGATCGCGGCGGCGGCGGCGGGGCTTGCCCTGCCCTGCGGCTGGCTGGTCGGGCCGGAAGGTGGTTTCGATTCCGCTGAACTTGACGACGCGACGCGCCGTGCCTTTGTTACCGCCGTCGCCCTCGGCCCCCGCATCCTGCGGGCGGAGACGGCGGCGGTGGCGGGCCTTGCCGTGCTGCAGGCACTGGCGGGGGACTGGACCGCGACCTGACCGCGCCGCGCCGCGCGGGTTCCGAGGAAGGGCTGCATGTCGAATCCCGGCGAGTCGGACCCCACGCCGATCACTTCGGCGCGACAACTGGCCGAGTGGTTCGCCGCCGGCTGCAAGCCGCGCACCGCATGGCGCATCGGCACCGAGCACGAGAAGTTCGGCTTCCGCCGCGCCGACCTCTCACCCCCGCCCTACGAGCCGGCGGGCATCCGCGCCATGCTCGAGGGGCTGCTGCGCTTCGGCTGGCAGCCGATCCTCGATCACGGCCATCCCATCGGCCTCAGGCGCGGGGAGGCCTCGGTCTCGCTCGAGCCGGGCGGGCAGTTCGAACTCTCGGGCGCGCCGCTCGCCACGCTGCACGAGACGCGGGAGGAGATCGCCCAACACCTCGAGGAGGTGCGCGCGGTCGCCGAACCCCTCGGCCTCGGCTTCGCGCCGCTCGGCTTCCATCCGCTCGCGAAGCGGGAGGAGATGCCGTGGATGCCGAAAGGGCGCTACGCGATCATGCGCGAATACATGCCGCGCGTCGGCTCCATGGGCCTCGACATGATGCTGCGCACCTGCACCGTGCAGGTGAACCTCGACTTCGGCGACGAGGCCGACATGGTCGAGAAGCTGCGCGTCAGCCTCGCTCTGCAGCCTCTCGCCTCGGCGCTCTTCGCCAACTCGCCCTTCGCCGACGGGCGGCCGAACGGCTACCGCAGCCTGCGCGCCAAGGTCTGGACCGCGACCGACCCGGACCGTACCGGCATCCCTGCGGTGGCCTTCGAGGAGGGCTTCGGCTTCGAACGCTTCGCCGAGTGGGTGCTCGATGTGCCGATGTACTTCATCATGCGCGAGGGCCGCTACATCGACGCCGCGGGGATTCCCTTCCGCGCCTTCCTCGAGGGCCGGGCCCCGAAGCTCGAAGGCCACAGGGCGACGATGGGGGACTGGGCCGATCACGTCACCACCGTCTTCACCGATGTGCGGCTCAAGCGCTTCCTCGAGATGCGCGGGGCGGACGCCGGCGCGCCGGCCTTCCTGACCGCCCTGCCCGCCTTCTGGGTCGGGCTGCTCTATGACGACGCGGCGCAGAAGGCGGCCCGCGCCCTGACCCGCGGCTGGTCGGTTGCGGAGATCGTGGCGCTGCGCGAGGCGGTGCCGGAACAGGCGCTCGCGGCGCGGATCGGCGGGCAGGCGCTGCGCGACATCGCGCGCGACGTGCTCGCCATCGCCCGGGATGGGCTGAAGGCGCGCGGGATGGGGGAGGAGAGGCACCTCGACCCCCTCGATGCCGTGGTGGCGACCGGACAGACCCAGGCCGACCGCTGGCTCGAGCGCTGCGCGACGGTGTGGGGGGGCGACGTCTCGCGCATCTTCGCCGAGGCGGCGATCTGAGCCCCGCCACGCCGTGATTGTATAACGCCGCCCGCTTTCGCCACCCTGCGGCTTCCGGCCTCGAGACCGGAACGGAGGGAGCGGAACGCGATGCGGATGATGCGACGGTTGCAGGGCGGGGCGCCCGCGGATGGGGCGGCGCGCGAGGCGGGCGGCGGGCTGACGCGGCGCGGCCTGTTCGGCGCCGCCTGCGCGGGATGCGTGGCGGTCCAGCAGGGCCTCGGCGTGACCCTGGCCCAGGCGCAGGCCCCGGCGGGGGCGGCGCGGCAACGGCCTGGTTCCCTCCCGCCGGGGGCCGGATGACGAGATCGGCGCGGCCAACCTGCTCACGCCCGCCAAGCTGCAGGAGGCCTCTCGCCTGGTGCGGGAGGGCAAGACCTACCGCATGGGGATCGTGGTGGACCGCACCACCCCCGCCTTCCCGCCGCGCAACTTCTCGGTCACGGTCTTCATGCCGGGGCAGGAGGGCGGGCAGACCTTCGGCCGCAACGCCATGAGCTACGTGGACGACATGGTGAGCGGCTGGCTCGGCGTCGGCACGCAGATCGACAGCCTCGCCCATCTCGGCATCAACAACGTCTTCTACAACGGCAACCGGGTGCAGGATTTCGTCCGCACCACGGGGGTGACGAAGCTCGGCATCGAGAAGATCCCGCCCTTCGTCACCCGCGGCGTGCTCGTCGATCTCGCGAAGTTCAAGGGCAAGCCGCGGCTCGATGGCGGGGAACTCGTCGCCGCCGAGGAGCTGCGCCAGGCCATAGCGCAGCAGAATGTGCGCGTGACGCCGGGCGATGTCGTCGTGCTGCACACCGGCTGGCTCTCGGTCCTGGCCGAGAACCCGCAGCGCTTTGGCGCCGAGGAGCCGGGGATCGACGGGGCGGGGGCGGAATACCTCGCCTCGCTGCAGCCGCTCGCGGTCGGCGCCGACACCTGGGGGGTGGAGGCGGTGCCCTTCAAGGACCCGAACGTGCTCTGGCAAGGCCACCAGGTGCTTCTGGCGCGGAACGGGATCTACATCCTCGAGAACCTCGACACCCGCGCCCTCGTCGCCGACGGGGCGGGCGAGTTCATGTTCGTGCTCGGCCAGCCGCTCTATCGCGGCGCGGTGCAGGCGATCATCAACCCGGTCGCGATCCGCTGACGGGCGCGGGCGGGACCGGCGCCGATCGCGCCCGCCGATCCGGGGGGGGCGGAGCCTCAGCCGAGCGCCGTCCCGCCCACCGTCAGGCCGGTCAGCTTGAGCGTCGGCTGGCCGACGCCGACCGGCACGCCCTGCCCGTTCTTGCCGCAAGTGCCGATCCCCGGGTCGAGGGCCATGTCGTTCGCCACCATCGCGACCTTGGTCAGCGCATCGGGGCCGTTGCCGATGAGCGTCGCGCCCTTCACCGGCGGGCCGATTCGCCCATCCTCGATGAGATAGGCCTCGGAGGCCGAGAAGACGAACTTGCCGGAGGTGATGTCCACCTGGCCGCCGCCGAAATTCACGGCGTAGAGGCCGCGCTTCACGCTGGCGATGACCTCCTTCGGCTCATGCGCGCCGCCCAGCATCACGGTGTTGGTCATGCGCGGCATCGGAATATGCGCGTGCGACTGGCGGCGCCCGTTGCCGGTGGGGGCCATACCCATCAGCCGGGCGTTCTGACGGTCCTGGAGGAAGCCCCTGAGGATGCCGTCCTCGATCAGCACGGTGCGGCTGGTCGGCGTGCCCTCGTCGTCCACCGTGAGGCTGCCGCGGCGGTCGGGGATGGTGCCGTCATCCACCACCGTCACACCGGGGGCGGCGATCCGCTGGCCGAGCAGCCCGGCGAAGGCGGAGGTCCTCTTGCGGTTGAAGTCGCCCTCGAGGCCATGGCCGATCGCCTCATGCAGCAGGATCCCCGGCCATCCCGGGCCGAGCACCACCTCCATCTCCCCGGCCGGGGCCGGAATGCTCTCGAGGTTCACCAGCGCCTGGCGCAGCGCCTCGGCCACGCCGGCCTTCCAGGCGCCGTCCGCGAGGATGCGCCCATAGTCGAAGCGCCCGCCGGTGCCGAAGGAGCCGCTCTCGCGCCGCCCGTCCTTCTCGACCACGACCGTGACCGAGAAGCGCACGAGGGGGCGGAGATCGGCCACGCGCTGGCCGTCGGGGCGGAGGATCTGCACCGCCTGCCACTCGCCGGCGATCGAGGCCATGACCTGCACCACGCGCGGGTCGGCGGCGCGGGCGAAGGCGTCGATCTCGGCCAGCAGGGCGGTCTTGGCGGCGAAGTCCATCCCCGCGAGGGGGTTGGCGTCGGTGTAGAGGCGGGCATTGGTCGCGCGCGGCCCCGCCTCGAGCACGCCCGAACGGCCCTGGCGGACGGCCTTCACCGCCGCCGCCGCGCGCGCCAGCGCCGCGTCGGAGAGTTCGCCCGCATGGGCATAGCCCGCCGCCTCCCCGGAGACGGCGCGCAGGCCGAAGCCGCGCGTCGCATCGTAGGAGGCGGAGCGGATCCGCCCATCCTCGATCGCGATCGCCTCGCTCTCACGGTATTCGAGGAAGAGTTCCCCGTCCTCGCAGCCCTCGGTCGCCTCGCGCAGGCGGCGCTCGGCGGCCTCGCGGTCGAGCAGGCCGAAGAAGAGGGCGTCGGTGGTGGCAAGGGCGGTCATGTCGTCTCCTGCTGCGCCGCGCCGGAGGAGATGGTGATCCCGCGCGGCAGGCGAAGGGTGGCGGTGGTGCCCTCACCGGGCGCGCTCTCGAGCGTGAGGCTGGCGCCGATGCTCGCGGCGAGCAGCCGCGCGAGGTGCAGCCCGAGGCCCGAGCCCGCGAAGCGCCGCCCGAGAGAGGCGTCGAGCTGGGTGAAGGGTTCGAAGGCGCGCGGGATGTCCTCGGGCGCCATGCCGATGCCGGTGTCGGCGACCGAGATGACGACACCGCCCGCCTCGTCGGGGGCGGCAAGCAGGCGCACGCGACCGCCGGGCGGGGTGAACTTCACCGCATTGTCGAGCAGCGCGCGCAGGATGCGGCGCAGCCGCCGCTCGTCGCAGCGCAGCCGGGGCAGGGCGGACGCCGTCTCGGCCTCGAAGGAGAGGCCCGCGGCCTCCGCGGCGGCGCGGCTCGTCGCCGCCATGGCGGCGAGCACCGCGGCCGGGTCCACCTCCGCCACCGCCGCCTCGTCCGCACCGCCGGCGCGGGCGACTTCGAGGATGTCGTCGATGAGGGAGAGGAGCTGCCGCCCCGCATCGCGGACCTGCCCCGCATACTCGGCGACCTCGGCCGGGCCGACGCCGGCGAGAAGCGCCTCGGCGAAGCCGATCACGGCCGCGAGCGGCGTGCGCAGCTCGTGGCTCATGGTCGCGAGGAAGCGGGACTTCGCCTCGCTCGCGGCCTCGGCGGCGGCGCGGGCGCGTTCGAGCTCGTCGCGGATGCGGCGGTCCTCGGTGACGTCGGTGTAGGTGCGCACGAAGCCGCCATCGGGCGTGCGGTCGGTCGTGACCTCGACGATCATGCCGTTGGCGCGGCGGCGGATGTAGCGGTCGGGCGCGCGCAGCGGGTCGGTCATGCGGTCGCCGAGCACCGTCTCGATCGGGGCTTCGGGGCCATACTCCCCGGCGAGGATCTGCTCCTGCCGCAATTCGAGGATGTGCCGCCCCGGGCGCATGGCATCCGGGGCGAGACCGGACATCTTGGCGGCGAGGGCATTCGCCGCGACCACCCGCCCCTCGCCGTCGAAGAGGCAGATGCCGTGGCGCATGTTCTCGAGCATCACGCGCAGCACCGCGGCGCGCTGGCGGGCCGAATCCTCGGCCTCGGCGAGGGCGGTGATGTCCACCTGGGTGACGACGAAGCCGCCATCGGGCGTGGGGTCGGAGGAGACCTCGAGCACGCGCCCATCGGCGGTGCGGCGCGTGCTCCGGTGCGGCCGGCTGCGGTCGCGCGCGAGATACTCGGCCGCGACCGCACCTGCCTCCGGTTCCGGCCCGAGGCGGCCCCTGCCGCGCAGATCCGCGACCAGATCCTCGAGGCTGAGGCCGGGCCGGACGAAGCCCTTGGCGTGGCCGGCGAGCTCGCTCGCCAGCGCATTCGCCGCCACCACCTTGCGGTCGGGCCCGAAGACGATCAGGCCATGCCTGAGCGAGGCCATGGCCGTCTCGAGCAGGGCGGCGCGCCGCTGCGCGTCCGCTTCGGCCCGCCAGAGGGCGGTGATGTCGGAGACGACCGAGACATGCCCGCCATCGGGCAGCGGGGCGGTGCGCACATCGAGCGCGGTGCCGTTGGCGCGCAGGCGGCGCCGCTCCTGCGGGACCGAAAGGTCGCGTCCCATCTCCCGCGCATAGATCTCCTCGGGGTCGCCGGGACCGTACTCCCCGGCCTCGGCGCGGCGGCGGATGACCTCGGAGAGGCTGTCGCCGACCGCGAGCGGCGCCCCCGCCATCAGCCGCGCATAGGCGGTGTTGAACAGCGCGACCCGGGCATCGGGGCCCCAGACGCAGACCCCCTGCGGCAGCGCCTCGAGCACGCCGTCGAGGATGGCGGCGCGGCGGCGGGCCTCGTCCTCGGCGCGGCGCAGGTCGGTGATGTCCTCGGACTCGACGAGGAAACCGCCATCAGGCTGCGGCGTGCTGAGATAGCGGATGACGCTGCCGTCGATCCGCTCGCGCTGGACGCTGCGCGGCAGGCGGCGGTCGGCTTCCAGCGCCTCGCGCAGCAGGTTGCGGGCGCGGTCGCTGCGGAACTCCCCCGTCCGGTCGAGGATCTGGAGCACCTCGGCAAGGCTCGGCGTGCCGGCGAGCATCTCGGGCGTGACGCCGGAATGGTGGCGATAGGCGGCATTGTGCAGGACGAGGCGCGAGGCCGCATCGAACAGCGCGACCCCGCCATGCTGGCTGGCGAGCACCCTTTCGAGCAGCGCCACCCTCTCCCGCGCCGCCGCCTCGGCGCGGAGATAGGAGGTGACGTCCACCACGCAGCGCAGCAGGCCGCCGCCGGGGAGGGGCAGCGTCGTGACCTCGGTCAGGCGCTCGCCGTCGGCGCTGCGCAGGGTACGGCGCCGCTCGCCGCCGCGCTCCTCGGCCAGGGCCTCGCGCGCCAGGACGACCGGGTCGCCGGCGCCGAGCAGCCCGCGGAAGGCGAGCAGCCCCAGGAGATCCGCGAGCGCAGTGCCGGGCGGAAAACGCGCCGGGTCCGCCCCGGCCTCCCGCCAGAAGGCCGCGTTGGCGAGGACCAGGCGATCCGCCCCGTCCACCACCAAGGTGGCATGGGGCAGC
>Ga0272446_1007169_pt1 | contig 11230 bp, 10 predicted proteins | sample YNPCB0061_FD_194587 | JGI IMG/M metagenome (GOLD analysis project Ga0272446, IMG submission 194587) | Hot spring microbial mat communities from Yellowstone National Park, WY, United States - YNP-CB-006-1 | ecosystem: Environmental > Aquatic > Thermal springs > Hot (42-90C) > Sediment | place...
AAAACTTCGCTGAGTTCACTATGATGATTCATGGGACTACCTCTTGGCAGGGCAGTCCCTATTTTTGTCAGCTCCTACGTGCTTCTGGCAAGTTTTGTCGTGTACCTAGGATTCACCTTTAGATTGGCAGGAATTGCCGGGCAAAAAGGCCGCACGCATTCGCGTTATGCATGACTTCAGCTTTGCTGACCCATCCACGTGGCCAGACACCTTTCAATGGTTGAGCGAAACTGCAATTAAGTTCAAAAAAGTTTTCGGACGAGAATGGAAAATCACCCAACAATCGGCTGGTGCGGACGGGCTACCGCCCGCCGCACAGCCGTAGCGTTAGAGCCCCAAAACCCCTACCCCTTCACCGACCCCGCCAAAAGCCCCCGGATAAAGTAGCGGCCCAGGAAGATATACACCAGCAGGGTGGGTAGGGCAGCTAGCAAAGCGCCGGCCATGGGTAGGTTCCACTTGACTGCCTCACCCCCCGCGAGCTGGGCCAGCGCGACCGTGATGGGCTGGTTGGCGGGGCTACTCACCAGGGTTACGGCGAACAGAAACTCGTTCCAGATCTGCGTAAACTGCCAGATAATCACCACCACAAAGCCCGGCAGCGAAAGCGGAAAAACGATGCGGCTATAGATGCCGAAGAACCCCGCGCCGTCTATGCGTCCGGCCTCGATCATCTCGTCGGGGATTTCGGCGTAGTAGTTGCGGAAGATCAGGGTGGTGATGGGCAGCCCATACACCACGTGCACCAGCACCAGCCCCCACAAGGAGCCTCCCAGTCCAATCTCGCGGATGAACTGGAACAAAGGAATCAGCACTGCCTGGTAGGGGATAAACATGCCAAAAAGCATGAGCGGGAACACAATGTTGGCCCCAGGAAAGCGCCACTTGGCCAGCACGTAGCCGTTGAGTGAGCCCAGCAAGGCCGAGAGGATGGTGGCGCTGATGGTCAGTATGAAGCTGTTTTGCAGTTTGGGTAAAAAGGCCGTCCAGGCCTGGGCAAAGCTCTCCCAGTACCAGCGCTGGGGTAGCTGCCAGGTGTCTTTGAGGGTGATGGCGGCGGGTTCTTTGAGGGCGGTCACGATCACCAGATACACCGGCAGCAAGAAAAACAGCGTGGCGATAAACAAAATGCCGTACTGTACGATGCGCCCAATCATCGCCGCACCTCACTTTTGAGCTGGCTGTACAGGTAGGGCACAATTACCGCCGCAACTAAGAGCAGCAGAATCATCCCGATAGCGGCGCCCTTGGCAATCTGGTTGGCGCGGAAGGTGGTCAGGTACATCAGCAGGGCCGGTACATCGGTGGGGGCATTGTCGGCCCCGGCCATGGCGAAGATCAGGTCGAAAATTTTCAGGCTGATGTGGCCCAGGATAATCATGGCCGAGAGGGTGATGGGGGCTAAGAGTGGGAAGATGATGCGCTGGTAGAGCTGCCACTCCGAAGCCCCGTCTACCCGGGCAGCTTCGCGCAGCTCCTCGGGGATGCCGCGCAGCCCGGCCAGGTAGAGGGCCATGGTGTAGCCCGACATCTGCCAGACCGCGGCCAGGATGATGCCGATAAAGGCCAGGTTGAAGCCGTGAAGCTCGTCGTAGGGGAGGGGTTGCAGAGAGCGGCCCAGCGTGAAGGCCCAAAGAAAGAGCAGGGCTGCCGAGCCGGAAGCGATATAGCCCCGCCGCCGCTCACCCCCGCGGAAGGCTCCAACAGCGATGAATATAAGCACCAGACCCACCACCAGGGCCGTGATGAAGGGCACATCGTTCCAGCTAACCTGCCAGATCTGCTCACGGCTGGTGAGCCAGGCAAACTCGCCTTTGGGCAGCCCCACCAGGGTGGGTAGCTGGTTGACGCCCCCCTGCGGTTGCAGCATCCAGCGCCAGATGGTGCCGGTCACGATGAACGACAGCGACATGGGGAACAAAAAGATGGTGCGGAAAAACCCTTCGCCCCTGGGGCTTCGGTCCAGCACGATGGCCAGCCCCAGCCCTACGCCCAGGCAGCCCAGGATAAAAAACAGGGTGAAGAAAAAGGTGTTGAACAAGTCCTGGCGGAAGCGGGCATCGATGAAGCCGGTAAACAGCTCGCGGTAGTTTTCAAAGCCGATGAAGCGAATCTGGGGGTTGGCCGAGAGGGCCTGGGCGGGGTCTTTGCCCCAGTCGGTGAGGGAGATATGGAAAGTCTGAAAGATAAAGCCATACACAAAGACTGCCAGCAGCACCAGCGAGGGCAGAATCACCAGGAAGCCGTACAGGGTATCTTTGTTTTGGAACCAGCGCATCTTCACCTCTGGGGTTGGTACTGCTTTTAGGCGTTCATTCCATGTTTGTTTGGCTAAAAGTTCGATTGCTTGATCCAGATGGGGCGGGGGCAGACCCGCAGGCCTGCCCCCTGAAGGCTTACTGGCCCAAACGAACCTGGTTGGCGATGGCCTGTGCAGCGTTGGCCGCGGCCTGGGCGTTGCGGCTCGAGAGGTAGATTTCCATCACGGTGCCAAACTGGCTCATGAAGGATTCCGGAGCCACTGCGCCGTGTACCAGCGAACCTACGATGCGGTTGGATTTCCAGTCGCGCATGGCGGACTGCAGGTAGGCGTTGTATTTAGCGGGGTCGGAGTCGGTGCGGGCAGCAATCGAACCTTTGAGCGGGTTGAAGGCGTCCTGCCCTTCCTTGGAGCCTACCAGCCGCAGCCAGTTGATTGCGTTGGTGCGGTTTTTCACGCCCTTGGGCAGTCCGAAGGAGTCGGAGAGCATCATGAACACGCCGGCGGTACCGGGGGCGGGGGCCCAGCCGAAGCCCTCGCCGGGCTTGAGGCCCTTGGTGGTGGTCATGTAGCCGGCGGCCCAGTCGCCCATGATGTTAAAGGCGGCCTGGCCCTCGAGCACCCGGTCTACCGCTTGCTGCCAGGAGAGGCCAGCGGCGTCCTTGTTGGCGCAGTCCAGCACGCGCCCGAAGGTGTTCCACACCGCGACTGCCTTGGGGTCGGTAAAGCGCAGCTTGCCGCTCCAGAGGTTGGCGTAGTCGGCAGCGCCCAGCACCCCCAACGCCACCGACTCCCACAGGTGTTGTTGTGTCCAGTTTTCGCCCAGGGCCAGGGGGGCCTCGAGGCCTTTGCCCTTAAGGGTCTGGCAGGTGGTCAGGAACTCGGCCCAGGTTTTGGGCGGCTGCACCCCCCACTCCCGCAGCTTGGCGGGGTTGTACCACATCACGTTGGAGCGGTGGATGTTGACCGGCACGCTGTAAATCTTGCCCTTGTAGGAGATCAGGTCAATGAGCCCCTTGGGGAAGCGGTTCATCCAGCCTTCCTGATTAAACAGGGCGGTCAGGTCTTCCATGCGGTCGGCTACCACCCAGGTGCCGGTGAGCTCCTGTCCGGCGTGTACCTGGAAGCTATCGGGGGGGTCGCCGCCCAGCATGCGGGTCTTGAGCACGGCCTTGGCGTTAACGCCCGCGCCGCCGGTAACGGTGGCGTTGATCACTTCAACGTTGGGGTAGCGCTTCTTGTACAGGTCAATCAGGGCTTGCAGAGCGGGGCCTTCGTCCCCGGCCCACCAGGAGAAAATCTCCAGCTTTCCCGACTGGGCCATGGCCAGTGAACCCAGGGTCAAAATCAATGTGAGCCATAGTTTTCGCATACTTGTATCCTCCTTAACTGCGCGATACGCCAATGGTTGACCGACCAACTAGGGGGGAGATTGGCGGGCTCCACTCCCTGGTTCCACCATTTGCTAAAAAGCGCTGCAACACCAGGGCTGCTGCGCCCATAGCCGGAGCCAGATGTCCGAACGCGCTAGGTTTTACCGGTATTTCGGCGTGTTCGGGGATAAAAGCCAGGTTGCGGATGGTCTGGCGCAGGGGGGCCTCGAGCCACTTCCAGGCTTCGGCCCCAGCCCCACCCAGCACCACCACCGCGGGATCGAAGGCGACGCACAGGTTCACCACAAAGCGCCCCAGTTCGTAGGCCAGGTTTTGCAGAGCTTGCAGGGCGTAGGGGTCTTGCTGCTCGGCCCGCTGCAGGATGCCCCAGAAGCCTTCTTGGCGGTTGCTGGCCGCCTGGTAGCGCTCTACCATGGCCCGCAGTGAGAGGGTGTCTTCTACGTCCCCTGCACGGCTGCGACTGTAGGGCTGGCCGGTGAGCCAGTGGCCCAGCTCGCCGGCGGCCCCCAGACGGCCCCGGTAGACCTGACCGTCCACCACCAGCCCCGTACCCAGGCCCGTGGTCATGACCACGTAGACCAGCGGGCTCTGGTTCTCGCCCCAAAAAGTCTCGCCCAGGGCGGCGGCGTTGGCGTCGTTTTCTACCAGGGTAGGCACTTTTAGAAGGGCCTCGAGCATCTCCGCAGGCTGCTCGTTGCGCCAGCCGGGGCCCGGGGCATAGATCAGCTTGCGCCCGCTGACCACCCCAGGGATGGCCAGCCCCACCCCCAGCAACTCGGCGGGGTTGGAGAGCCGGGCTCGTACCTGCTCGGCCACTTTGGATAGCCGCTCAGCCAGCGGGGTATGGGGGCTTTCGACCCAGTCCCACTCGCCGTGAATCTTGTTGCTCAGGTCGAGCAGCACAATCTGGGTATTCTCCACGCCCAGCTCGACGCCTAAGGCCAGGGTGTGCTGGGGGGAAAACTCGAGCTCGGTTCCTGGCCGGCCCAGGCCAGGCTTGTGCTGGTTGCCTTCATCCAGCAGACCCTCCTCCAGCATCTCCTGCACCAGCGCGGAAACCGTGCTTTTGGTGAGGCCCACCGCCCGCGCCAGCGCGGCCCGGCTTAGCGGCCCACTGCGGCGCAAAGCCTCCAGAATCAGGCGGCGGTTGAGCCGCTTGATGGCTTGCTGGTCAAGGGGAGCGCTGCGGGCCATGGCACGCCTTCAAGGAACGGGTTATTTAGTAAGTTCAGCGAACGAACTATATTCCACCAGACCGCAGGCTGTCAACTGTAGGCTTATAGTCGTCTGGGCTGAAGCCGCTGCGAAGAGTCGAGCCAGAGGGTTACGGGGCCGTCGTTGGTCAGGTGTACTTCCATGTGGGCCTGAAAGACCCCGGTTTCCACATGCAGCCCTTGCCCTGCCAGCAGGTCGCAAAAGCGTTCGTACAGGCGTTTACCCTCATCCGGGGGCGCTGCCCCCACAAAGCTGGGACGGTTGCCCTTGCGGGTATCGCCGTAGAGGGTGAACTGCGACACCACCAGTACCTCGCCCCCCACCTCGGCCAGCGCTCGGTTCATTTTGCCTTCTTCGTCAGCAAAAACCCGCAAAGCGGCGATCTTGTGGGCCAGGTAGACGGCATCCTCCAGGGTGTCGCCCCGGCCTACGCCCAGCAGCACCAGCAGCCCGGGCCCAATCTGCCCTACAGTCTGGCTTTCTACCTCGACCCTGGCCTGAGAAACCCGTTGAATCACGGCACGCATGGCCCAACCATAGCAGGGCAAAAGGGGAAAGGGGAGGGGGTTTAGCGCGGAGCAGCAAACAGGGCCACCGTGCCGGGGCCGGTGTGGGCGGCCACCGCCGGGCCACACTCACGCACATCCTCGACGACCACACCCTCCTGGCTGATGAGCCGGCGCAATTCCTCCACCCCCTGGGAGTTGTAGGCGTGGGCCAGCACTACCCGGGCCCCTTCAGGAAAGGCTTTGCGGAAGGCCTCGGCCATTTGCTGCAGGCCCTTGTGCCAGCCCCGGGCCCGCTCGATGGGCCGCACCAGCCCATCCCGCACCTCCAGCACCGGTAAGAGCTTCAGGAGTGAGCCGATGAAATGCTGCAGGCCGCCAATCCGCCCGCCCCGGTGCAAATACTCCAGCGTAGCTGGCAACACAAAGCCGCGGATGCGCTGCGCCAGCGGGGCGATGGCCTCTTCCAGCCGATCCCAGGATACCCCGGCCGCAAGCTTGCGCCGGGCCTCCTCGATCACGAACGAAAGCCCTCCGTTCAGGGTCAGGCTGTCAATCACCTTAACGCGGCCGCCAAATTTTTCGGCTACCATGCGGGCGGTCGAACAGGTACCCGAGAGCTTGCTGGAGACGTGCACCGAAACTATGCGGTCGAATTTTTCTAGCAAATTGCTATACAGCGCCTCCAGATCTGTTGCCGAAATCTGGCTGGTGCTCACCTTTTTGCCAGCAAGCTGGGCCTCTATAACCTGGCTGGGGGTGATCTCTACAAAGTCGCGGTAACTCTGACCCTCGATGATGACCTGCTGAGGAACCAGGTAGATGTCCCGCTCGAGGGCTTCTTGCGGGGAGAGGCCCAGGGTCGAATCGGCCACAAAGGCGGTACGTTCCATGTTTGCCTCCTGATTATGCAAAGCGGCCTCTCGCCATCCTGGCTACAGGCTGTAGGCATAAAACCCGTACACCCCCGGCCCGGTATGGGTCGAGATTACCCCGCCGATGCTGCTGGTAACCCGTTCCTCCAGGGGCAGCCCGGCAGCCTGCACCGCCGCTTTGAAGGCGGCCACATCGCCTTCCTCGGCGTTGTAGAGGTAGTAGATGCGGATTTTTTGACGGCCTGCAGACCAGGTTTTGAGGGCTTCGACCATCTCGGCCAGGGCCTTTTTCTCGCCCCGGGCCCGGCCTGCTGCCTCTACCCGGCCTTCTTTGAGGGTCAGGATGGGCTTGATGCCCAGCAGGCTGCCCAGAAGGGCCTGGGCCCCACCGATGCGCCCGTTTTTCTTGAGGTAGTCCAGGGTGGCCAGGGTAAAGCGCACGATGTGGTCGGAGCGGATGCGCTCGAGCTCCACCAGCACTTGCAGCAGATCGGCCCCCTGATCCAGCATCTCTTTGGCCCGCTCGACCATCATCCCAATACCCATGCTGGCGGCCAGGGTATCGAAGACGGTAACTTTTCCTGGAAACTCCTGGCTGGCGAGCTGGGCCGATTGCACGGTGCCGGAAAGCTTGGAAGAGATGTGGATCGAGAGCACATGGTCGGCGTGCTGCAAGGCCCGTTCGTAGGCAGCTTTGAAATCGACAGGGGAGGGCTGGCTGGTGCTGGGCATCCCGGCCCCGGCCTTGACCCCTTCGAAGATATCGCTGGGGGTGATCTCGACCCAGTCTTTGTGGATTTTGCCTTTGAAATTGACGTATAGAGGAACTACCTCGACGCCCATCTCGGCAGCACGGGTTTGTAGGTCGGAAGTGGAGTCGGTTACGATGGCTATTCTCATTTTGGCTCCTGTGGCTGAATGCGCACTCCTCTAAACCGCCAGAGCCTTGCCGGTCTGGTTCGGCGAGGGTGGGCGCAGAGGGTGGTACTTCTTCGTGGTGTAAGTCTAGCACAGGCTTTTGTCTTTGCAAAAGCAAGGCCTTGAGAAGGCACTAAAGGTTTATATTGTGCCAAACTGCACAAAATGATAAGGTTGGAGGCGTGTTGATTTGGGGATAACCTCCTCAACCCATCCCAAATACAACCGAGGGCCAGAGCTATGTGGAAAGTGCTAGTGACCGACGAGATGCGGCTGGGGGAGGTCAAGCACCCCCAGGTACGCCTGGACTACAAGCCCGGCATGACGCGGGAAGAGCTTCTAGGGGTGATTGGAAGCTACGATGCCCTGATTACCCGCAGCCGTACCCAGGTAGATGCCAGGGTGCTGGAGGCTGGGATCAGTCTGAAGGTGGTGGGCCGGGGTGGGGTAGGGGTGGATAACGTGGACCTCGAGGCCGCCTCCCGCCGGGGCATCCTGGTGGTGAACGTGCCCGAGGCCAACACCCGCTCCGCCGCCGAGCTGGCCTGGGCCTTGCTGCTGGCGGTGGCGCGGGGGGTGGTGGAGTCCGACCAGAAAATCCGCCAGGGCCAGTGGGACCGCAAATACCTGGGCCTCGAGCTCAACCACAAGACCCTCGGCATTGTGGGTCTGGGGCGCATTGGGGGGCAGGTGGCCAAGTTCGCAAAGGGCTTTGATATGCGGGTGCTGGCCTACGACCCCTACATCCCGCGCAGCCGGGCCCAGACCCTGGGGGTCGAACTCTTGGACGACCTGGCCGATATGTTGCGCCAGTGCCACTTCCTGACCGTGCACACCCCCCTCACCGAGGAGACCCGCGGCCTGATTGGCCGCCGCGAGCTGTACCTGCTGCCCAAGGGGGCGGTGGTGGTCAACGCTGCGCGCGGGGGCATTGTGGACGAAAAGGCCCTGTTGGAGGTGCTGAACGACGGGCACCTGTGGGGCGCGGGTCTGGACGTGTTTGTGGAGGAGCCTCCGGGTGCCGAACACCCCCTGGTGCACCACCCCAAGGTGGTGCACACCGCCCACCTGGGGGCCAACACCCTGGAAGCCCAGGAGCGGGTGGGTGAGGCGGTGCTGGAGCGGGTCATCGAGACCCTGCAGGGCAACCTGGCCCACGCCCTCAACACCGGCTTCGACGCCGAGGGTTTGCAGGTGTTCTCCTCCTGGCTGCCGCTGGGCGAGGCTTTGGGCAAGCTGCTGGCCCAGATCACCCAGGGCCGGCCCCAGACGGTGGAGGTCTCGTACTACGGCGATTTTGAGAAAAACCCCGACCCCATCGCCTCGGCGGTGGCCAAAGGCCTGCTCGACCAGGTGCTGGGGGCCGGGGCTACCAACCTGGTCTCGGCCCGGCCCCTCATGCGCGACCGGGGCATCTCGCTCATCACCCGCCAGGTCGAGCAGTCGCTGGACTACCGCCAGGTGCTGGAGGTGCGCCTCGAGACCGACCGGGAGACCCGCAAGGCCCGGGGGGCGGTGCTGGGCGGCAAACCCCGCATCGTGGGTATTGACGACCACACCGTAGAGGCCGTGCCCAGCGGCTACATGCTGGTCTGCATCAACCGCGACCGACCGGGGGTGGTAGGCAAGGTGGGCACCCTACTGGGTGAGAACAGCATCAACATTGCGGGGATGCAGCTTGGCCGCGACAACCCCGGCGGCAAGGCCCTGTTTGTGCTGGCCATTGACGAGCGCCCCAGCGAGGCGGTGCTGGAGGTGCTGCGCGGGCTGGACGTGCTCGAGCGCGTGGACTTAGCTGCGCTTTAGGGAGATAAAATGCCCGGCATGTACCGCCCCCGCCTGCTCACCCCCGGCCCCGTCGAGCTGCACCCCAGGGCCCTGGAAGCCCTTTCCCGCCCCCAACTCCACCACCGCAGCGACGCCGCCAAAAAAATCTTTCTCCAGGCCAAGGCTGGCCTCGAGGCCGCCTTCAAGACCCAGGGTCAGGTTCTGATGCTCACCGGCTCGGGCACGTCGGCCATGGACGCCCTGGTGCAGAACCTCTTTGCGCCGGGGGCCCGGGTGCTGGTACCGGTGCACGGCAACTTCTCCGAGCGCTGGGCCAAAATTGCCCAACAGGCTGGCCTCGAGGTGGAGCGCCTCGAGCTCGAGTGGGGCCGGGTGGTGCGACCTGAGCACCTGGAAGAGGCCAGCGGCCCCTTCGATGGCCTGCTGCTGACGCACTCCGAGTCCTCGACCGGGGCCCTGAACGACGTGCGCACTCTGGCCCAGGCCTTCAAGGCCCGCTTCCCAGAGGGCTTAGTGGTGGTGGACGCCATTACCAGCATGTTCTTGAGCGAGTTCGAGCTGGAAGGCTGGGGTATCGATGCGGCGGCTTGTGGCTCGCAAAAGGGCATCATGTGCCCGCCGGGGCTGGGCTACGCGGCCCTCTCGCCCCGGGCCATAGAACACCTGAAGCCTCGAGGCTTTTACCTGAACCTGGCCTCCGAGCTCAAGGTGCAGAGCGCTGGTGAGTCGGCCTGGACACCGGCCATCAACCTGGTGGCCGCCACCGCCGCGGTGCTGGAGGAGTTGCTGCCCCGGCTGCCCGAGCACCTCGCCCTCAAAGAGCAGCAAAACGCAATCCTCTACGCCAGCGGTGAGCGGCTTGGCCTAAAGCCCGTCCCCGAGGTAAAAAGCCCGGCCACCACCTGCTTTTACCTGCCCGAAGGGACAAGCTACGCCCAGCTCAAGGAGGCCTTCGCGGCGCGGCGGGCCACCATCATCGGGGGGCAGGGCCAGCTCAAGGGCCGGGTCTTCCGTCTCTCGCTGATGGGCTACTCCGATCTGTACGATGCCTATGCGGTCGCGCGGATGCTCGAGGATGTGCTGGCTGATTTTTGAGCATGGTGGCTGAGGGCCTCGAGGACCCTTCAAATCCAGGTGTCCAGCGCAATGGCCACCAACATCCCCAGGCTCACCACCACATTGGCCTGAAAAAAAGCCTGGTCTACTTTGCTGAGGTCGTTGGGCTTGACCAGCTGGTGCTCGTACCAAAGCACCGCCCCCACCGCCAGCACGCCCGCAAAGTACACCCAGCCCGCGCCGCAGAGCAGGCCGGTCAGGATAAAGAAACCGAAGGTGAGGGCGTGGCAGGCCTGGGCAATGCGCAGGGCAGTGGGGATGCCGAAGCGGGCCGGTACGCTGTGGATGCCGTTCTCGCGGTCGAAGCGGTAGTCCTGGGTGGCGTAGAGGATATCGAAGCCAGCCAGCCAGAAGGCGGTGCCAGCCCAGAGGGCGAACAAGGCCGGCTCAAAAGCGCCCGTGACGGCAATCCAGCCCCCGGCGGTGGCCGCGCCGATGGTCAGGCCCAGCCAGAAGTGGCACAGCCAGGTGAAGCGCTTGGTGTAGCTGTAGCCCACCAGAAAAAACACCGCCACCGGCAGCAGTTGGGCGGTAAGGAGGTTGAGGTTGAAGGCCGCCAGGGCCAGCAACACAATACCCACCACGGCCAGCCCCAACACCTCGCCGGGTTTGACCAGGCCGCGGGGCAGATGCCGTCCGGCGGTGCGGGGGTTGGCGGCGTCGATGTGGCGGTCAATCAGGCGGTTGAGGGCCATGGCCCCGGTGCGGGCGCCCACCATCGCCACGGTAATCCAGCCGAACACCTCCCAGCCCGGCCAGCCCCTGGCGGCCAGCAGCATACCCCCATAGGCAAAGGGAAGGGCGAACAAGGTGTGCTCGAAGCGGATCAGGTCGAGATAGGTTCGGAGTCGGCTGGTCAGGGCCACCATAGGTCTGTTCCCAAGTTTACCTTGAGAGAGAACGGGCATTGTGGGTAGTTAAGGGTTTGGGTGCAGGATCGGGTTCAACGGCCGTGTCAAGATTCACGTGTCCCACATTCCATAGGTTTCAATTAGTCCGATGGCAGGCCTTTTCTGGTTGCATATTTTGAACAATTTAGGACTTACGCGGTTGCCTTCCTCCTCCCTGCTGGGCTACCCTTTTCTGCAAAACACATAGGCTAAAGGAGATGGACTCCTTATGAACCCACCGAAGTGCAACGACCTGGACTACATCCAC
>Ga0272446_1007171_pt1 | contig 11222 bp, 9 predicted proteins | sample YNPCB0061_FD_194587 | JGI IMG/M metagenome (GOLD analysis project Ga0272446, IMG submission 194587) | Hot spring microbial mat communities from Yellowstone National Park, WY, United States - YNP-CB-006-1 | ecosystem: Environmental > Aquatic > Thermal springs > Hot (42-90C) > Sediment | place...
GGTCCCAGGTCGCATCGAGCCGGACGACGCGGCCGCGATCGCCGAAGCGGGCCGCGAGCCGGCCGAGGTCGACGACGACCGGGCGCTCGAGGCGGACCGTCCGGGGCGTGGCCGGCAGCCGGCCGAGGAGCGGCGCCCGGCGTCCGAGCTCGACCCCGAGGTCGATCACCGCCCGCTCGCGCTCGGGGTCGATCGGCGGGTTCGTCACCTGGGCGAACGACTGGCGCAGGTGGTCGGCCACCCGCCGGTCGCGGCGCGCCAGGCCGGGCGTCGGCGTGTCGTCACCCATGCTCCAGAGCGGCTCATGGCCTTCGAGCACGAGCGTCCGGATGTCGAGGCGGAACCGCTCGGCGTCGAGGCCGGCGAGGTAGCGGACGGGGGCCGGGGTCGGCGACGGGTGGGCCGGTGTCGCGTCGGCCGCGGGCGCGTCGGCCGCGGCCTCCGCGGACCCCGCGCTCACGGCGGCCGTCTCCCGGGCGATCGCCGACAGCCGGTCGACGAAGGCGGGGCGTCGCCCGGCCTCGACGACGTGCCGCCGGAGCGCCTCGGTCTTCGCGGCCGCGTCCTCGAGCACCCGGCCGGCGCGCGGGTCGACGACGAGCATCTCGCCCGGTCCGAGCCGCCCGCGCCGACTCACCTCCGCCTCGTCGAGCGGCACCGCGCCCGCCTCCGAGGCGAGCGCGACGATCCCGCCGCCGGTGATGGCGACCGCCGCCGGCCGAAGGCCGTTGCGGTCCTGGAGTACCCCGACCCGGCGACCGTCGGCAAAGACGAGCGTCGCCGGGCCGTCCCAGGGCGCGACGAGGCCCGCCGTCCGCTCGCGGAACGCCTCGACCAGGGGATGCGGCTCGCGTCGCAGCGCCCCCGCTTCGGGAACGAGGGCGAGGAGCGCCCGCTCGAGCGACCAGCCGGCCGCGACGAGGAGCTGGATCGTCTCGTCGAGCGAGAACGAATCGGACCCGTCCGGACTCGTCAGCGGTCCGAGCGCGGCCACGGCCCGCCCGAAGGCGCCCCCGCCGAGCGAAGCGCGCCGCCCCCGCAGCTGCTCGCGATTGCCGCGCACGGTGTTGATCTCGCCGTTGTGGGCGATCGCCCCGAACGGCTGGGCAAGTCGCCAGACCGGATGCGTGTTCGTCGCATAGCGCTGGTGGAAGAGCGCGTACGAGACCGGCAGCGAGCCGCGCAGGTCCGGGTAGAAGGCCGCCAGCCGGTCGCCGCGGACGAGCCCCTTGTACACGAGCGAGCGGGCGGAGGCGGAGACGACCGCGAACTCGCCCAGCCCGGCGGCGCGGGCGGCCGCCTCCATCCGCCGTCGGGCGAGGAGCAGCCCCTGGTCGATCCGCCGCCCGGGGAGACGCGCCGGGAGGGTGACCAGCAGCTGGCTGATCGCCGGCCGCGAGGCGTCGGCCGCGGCGCCCAGGACCGCCGGCTCGACCGGAACGTCGCGCCAGCGAAGCCCGGCGAACCCTTCGGCCGCGAGCGCATCGGTCACGATCCGGCGCCCCCGGCCGGCGGCCCGGCCCCGGCGCGGCAGGAAGACCGAGACGACCGCCGTGCGCCCCGGGTCGCCGCCGCCGAGCCGCTCGAGCACGGACCGTTCGAGCGGGAGGCTGACGCCCGCCCCGTCGCTCGACTCGCCGTCGGCCGCGAACGCCCCCCGGTGGCCGAGCGCGGCGAGTCCGGCAAGCGCGAGCGGCAGGACCCGCTCGCGACTGCGGCCGCCGGCGTCGGCGACGAAGCCGACCCCGCAGGCGTCGTGCTCGAAGGACGGGTCGTAGAGGGGCGGCTGTGGCGGCTCGGTCATCTCGTCTCCGTGCTCGGGCAGTCGGGCTCGGCCGGCTCGGGCTCAGCCCGAATAGGCGGTTTCGCCGTGGACCGACAGGTCGAGCCCCAGTTCCTCCTGGGTCGCCGGGACCCGGAGCCCGAGGACGAGGTCCACGACCTTGACGATGGCGAACGTGGCGCTCGCCGCGAACACGACCGTCGCGCCGACGGCGACGAGCTGCGTGCCGACCTGGCCCGGGTTGCCCTCGATCGCGCCGCTCGCGCCCCCGATCGCACCGACCGCCAGGACGCCGGTCGCGATCGCCCCGAACATCCCGCCGACGCCGTGGCAGGCAAAGACGTCGAGGGCGTCGTCGATCCGGAGCCGCTCGCGCAGGAGCATGGCGCTGTAGGAGAGCGGACCGACGATCGCGCCGATGGCGAGGGCGCCGCCGGCGGTCACGAACCCGGAGGCCGGGGTGACCGCCACGAGTCCTGCCACCGCGCCGATCGCCGCCCCGACGACGCTCACCTTGCGCCGGTGGAGGTACCCGGCAAGCACGAAGCTGAGCGTCGCCGCGCCGGCCGCGCTGTTCGTGACGAGGAGGGCATTCGCCGCCTGGCCGGTCGCCGCCAGCGCCGAACCGGCGTTGAACCCGAACCAGCCGAACCAGAGCAACCCCGCGCCGAGGATCGTCATCGGGAGGTCGTGCGGCTCGCTCCGGTCGCCGTGCATCTGGCGCCGGCCGATGACCAGGGCCGCGACGAGGGCGGAAACGCCCGAGCTGACGTGGACGACGGTCCCCCCGGCGTAGTCGAGCGCGCCCATCGTGCGCAGCCAGCCGCCCGGCGCCCAGACCCAGTGGGCAATCGGGGCATACACGAACGTGGACCACAGGATCGTGAAGATGACGAACGCGGCAAACCGCTTGCGCTCGGCGAATGCGCCGGTGATCAGGGCGGGCGTGATCGCCGCGAACATCAGCTGGAACGAGGCGAAGAGGACGAGCGGGATCGTCGCCGCGTAGCGCGGATCCGGCTCGAGGCCGACGTTCGCGAAGCCGAGGAAGTCGGGGCCACCGATCAGGCCGAGCCCGTTCACGTCGGGCCCGAAGGCGAGGCTGAACCCCCACAGGACCCAGATGACGCTGACGATCGCGAGGCCGAAGACGCTGTGGGCGATCGTCGAGAGGACGTTCTTGCGCCGGACGAGGCCGCCGTAGAAGAAGGCCAGGCCGGGCAGCATGACCATCACCAGGGCTGTGGCCACGAGCAGCCAGGCGGTGTCACCGGAGTTCATTGCGTCGCACCTCCCGAGTCGCCGTCACGCGGACGAGCGGTCGATGGGGCGAGGCTAGCGGCGACCGCCGGTCGCGTCGGCGGCGCAGCGGTGGACGTTCGGATGCGGACCGGTTGCGCCCGACCGCGGGAATGGTTGCGCTGCCCGGTCGCCCGATCGCGGCCGGGACGGCGGACGCGAGGCGTCGCTCGATCACGAACCTCTGGCCGGACGGCACGGCCGCGGCCCGCTCCCGGGGGCACGTCAGTCGGGCATACTTGGCCGATGAACGAGCGCTGGGCGACCTTCGACTGCTACGGCACCCTGGTGGACTGGATGGGGGGCATCCGGGCGACCCTCGCCCGGCTCTGGCCGGACAGGGATTCGTCGGCGCTGCTCGAGCGCTACCACTCGATCGAGCCGGCCGTCCAGGCCGGTCGCGGCATTCCCTATCGCCAGGTGATGGCCGAGACGCTGGCCGGCCTGGCCGAGGCGGAAGGGCTGACCGTGCCGCCCGGCGAGGAGGATGCGCTCGGCCGTTCGCTCCCCTCCTGGCCCGTCTTCCCCGAGGTGCCCGGCGCACTGGCCGAGCTGCGGGCCCGCGGGTGGCGCGTGGCGATCCTCTCGAACACCGACCCGGACCTGCTCGAGGCCTCGATCGCGGCGATCGGTGTGCCGGTCGACCTGCGCGTCGTCGCCTCCGAGATCGGCTCGTACAAGCCGGCCCCTGGTCACTGGGAGACGTTCTTCCGCATCTCCGGGGCGGACCGGCGACGGCACGTCCACGTGGCGGCGTCGCTCTTTCACGACGTGGAGCCGTGCGCCCGGCTCGGCCTGCCCTGCGTCTGGATCAACCGGCTGGGTGAGACGAGCGACCTGCCGCGGGCAGCGGAGCTGACCGATCTCGCCGACCTGCCCGACACGCTCGACCGGCTCGTCCCGGCCTGAACCGCGGCCGGCACCGAGGCGCAGCCAACCGCCGACCAGGGTGGAGGGATGCGGCCGGAGGGCCTGGCGACTCGCGGCGTGAGGGTGGTGAGCCGGGAAGGATTCGAACCTTCAACCAGCTGATTAAGAGTCAGCTGCTCTACCGTTGAGCTACCGGCCCGCGAGTCCGCCGGTCACGCGCTGACCGGACGATGCCGCGACGGATGGTACCGCATCCGCCGACATCGGCGCCAATCTCAGCCGCCGAGCAGCCCGAGAGCGCGGAGGTCCAGGCTGCCGCCCAGGACGAGCTGCCCGTCGGCGGTCACGGTCACGTCGGCCAGCCGGAACGGGCTGTCGGGGCCAGGGGCGAGGACGACGATCGGCGACCGGCCCGCTACCCGGAGCACGAGCTCCCCTGCCCGATCGACCGCCAGCCGGCCGCTGGCCGACCGACCGAGCAGGACGAACGCGACCCGGTCGGGCGGGGCGAAGTGCAGGCGGTCGGGCGAGCGTCCGGTTTCGGCCTCGATCGCCGCGGAGGCCATCCCGGCCACGACCGCCGGGTCGAACACCAGCCTCCCGGTCGGGGCATTCCCGGAGCCGGCCACCTCGACTCGCTCGGCCTCGATCGGGCGGCCATCGGAGCCGCTGAACCGGACCGCCGACAGGGTCGCCTCGACCCGCCCCGCGCTCCGCGTTCCGAGCCCGACGTCGACGAGCACCAGGCGCAGGTCGCCGATCGCCAGTCCGTCCCAGGTCGCATCCGTCGACTCGACCCGAACGGCGTCCGCGTGTCCCGAGAGCAGCTCGAACGGCGGAGTCGCAGTGACCGTGACCACCGTCCCGGTGCCGTGGAGCCCGGCCGCGACGAGCGCGACGCCGATCAGCGCACCGGCAGCGGCCGGCAGGAGGTACCAGGCCGCCCCAACGAGGACCACCAGGCCGAAGACGAGCGTGAACAGGCAGCCGCGCATCTGCCCGCACCGCTACCGCGAGCCGCTCTCCGGGCGGCCGGACCGGTACCGGACGGCAACGAGGATCGTCAGCAGGCCGACGACCAGGGCGACGCTGTTGGGCACGATCAGAGCCAGGTTCCCGAGCGCGACCCCGTACGCGACCCACAGGCTGAACCCGATCTCGAGCACGGCGAGATAGCCGAGCGAGACGTCCGCCGAGGAGCGGCGCTCGGTCATCCGGCGCATCTGGAGCAGCGGTGCGATCGCCATCAGCACCCCCCAGGCGGCGGCAATCGGGGCGAGCGCGTCGGCCATCATCGTCTCCGTTGGTGGGCTCGACCGGGCCCGCGGCGCGGCCCCGTCGAGCGTCTCCTCAGCCGGGCTGGTTGTCGATCTGGGCGCGCTGGAGCCGGCCCGAGAAGTCGACGTAGATCGACTTCCACTCGGTGTACGTGTCGAGCGCGGCGTGGCCGGCCTCCCGGTGGCCGTTGCCGGTCTCCTTCAGGCCGCCGAAGGGGAGATGGGTCTCGGCCCCGATCGTCCCCGCGTTGACGTACACGATCCCGGTCTCGAAGTCACGGATCGCCCGGAAGGCGGCGTTCACGTCGCGCGTGTAGACCGACGATGAGAGCCCGTAGCGGGTCTGGTTCAGGGCCGTCACCGCGGCCGCCTCGTCGGGGACCGGGATGACCGACAGGACCGGCCCGAAGATCTCCTCCTGGGCGATCCGGTCCATCGGCCGGACAGCGGAGAAGATCGTCGGCTCGAAGAAGTGGCCGTTGGCCAGCGGACCGTCGGTCGCGCGCCGGCCGCCGCACACGAGCTTACCCTCGCGCCGCCCGATCTCGACGTACTCCTCGACCTTGGCCAGCGCGGCGGCGTTCACCAGCGGCCCGACGTCGGTCGTCGGCTCGAGCCCGTCGCCGAGCCGGAGCGCCCGCGCCCGGCGCTCGAGGCGCTCGAGGAGCGGCCCGACGACCTCCTCGACGACGATCACCCGGCTGGCGGCGGTGCAGCGCTGGCCGGTCGTCCCGAATGCCGACCAGAGGATCCCGTCGGTCGCGAGGTCGAGGTCGGCATCGGCCAGGACGACGATCCCGTTCTTGCCCCCGAGCTCGAGCGAGACGCGCTTCAGGCGCCGGGCCGCCCGCTCGGCGATCCGCTTGCCGGTGCTCGTGTGGCCGGTGAACGAGATCACCTGGACGTCCGGCGATTCGACGAGCGCGTCGCCCACCTCGGCCCCCGGGCCGGTGACGAGGTTGACCGTGCCCGGCGGGAACCCGGCCTCGGCCATCAGCTCGACGAGGAGCGTCGCGCAGTGCGGCGTGTCCGAGGCGGGCTTGAACACGACCGTGTTGCCGGTCACCAGGGCGGGCATCATCTTCCAGCACGGGATCGCGATCGGGAAGTTCCAGGGGGTGATGATCCCGGCCACCCCGATCGGCTGGCGGACGCTCATCGCCCACTTGTCGGGCAGCTCGGAGGGCGTCGTGTCGCCGAACATCCGGCGACCCTCGCCGGCCATCAGGTAGGCGATGTCGATCCCCTCCTGGACGTCGCCCCGGGCCTCGGTCAGGACCTTGCCCATCTCCCGGGTCATCGCCCGGGCGAGCCGCTCCTTGTGCTCGGCCATCAGCTCGGCGAAGCGGTAGAGGATCTCGCCGCGCTTCGGGGCCGGGGTCCGGCGCCAGGCCGGCGCGGCGAGCTCGGCAGCTCGCACGGCGCGGGCGGTGTCGGCCGCATCGCCGGCCTGGAACCAGCCGATCAGGTCGCGTGTATCGGCCGGGTTCCGGCTCTCGAACAGGCGGCCGGAGACCGAGGAGACCCACTCCCCGGCGATGAAGTGCTGGAAGACGGGGGCGTCGGAGGCAGGCTGGTCGGTCATGAACGGCATTGTAGGGCCGGGGCGGGCGGCCGATCGGGCGGGCGAACGGGCGGGCCGACCGGGCGGCCGGTTCGTGGGCGGCCGGCGCTCGCTCCCGCCCCCTCGCGGGTCCGTCAGGCGCGCTCGAAGGCCATCGCCACCGAGCCGCCGCCGCCAAGGCAGAGCGTGGCCAGCCCGTAGCGCCCCTGCCGGCGGCGCAGCTCGTGGAGCAGGGTGGCCACGATCCGCGCCCCGGACGCGCCGATCGGGTGGCCGAGCGCGATCGCCCCGCCGTTCACGTTCACCTTCGCCCAGTCGAAGCCGAGCTCCCGGCCGTCGGCCAGCGTCTGGGCTGCGAACGCCTCGTTGATCTCGATCAGGTCGAACGCCTCGATCGGCAGCTCGACCCGCTCGAGCAGGCGGCGAACCCCCGTGACCGGGGCGAGGAAGAGCCACTTCGGCTCCACCTCGGCCTGGGCGTAGCCGACGATCCGCGCCAGGGGCGCCAGTCCGAGGCGCTCGACAGCCCGTTCGCTGGCCACGACCGTGGCCGCCGCGCCGTCGGTGATCCCGGGCGCGTTGCCGGCCGTGACCGTCCCCTCGCTCGCCTCGCCGCGATCCTCCCCCTCGGGCAACGGAAAGACGGGCCGGAGCCGGGCCAGGGCCTCCAGGGTCGTGTCCCGGCGGGGGCCCTCGTCGACCGCCACGACCGTCTCGCGGCCCTTGGCGTCGCGGACCGTGAGCGGCACGATCTCGGCCTCGAAGCGCCCGGCGTCGATCGCCGCGATCGCCTTCTGGTGGCTGGCGAGGGCGAACGCGTCCTGGTCCTCGCGGCTGACCGCGTCCCGGATCGCGACCCGCTCGGCGTGGGTGCCCATGTGACAGCCCTCGATCGCGCACCACAGGCCGTCGCGCACGGTCGCGTCGACGACTGCGCCGTCCCCGAGCCGGTAGCCGAAGCGGGCGTTCGGGAGCAGGTACGGGGCGAGGTTCATGCTCTCCATCCCGCCGGCCACGACGACCTCGGCGTCCCCGGCGCCGATCTCGGCCGCGGCGAGCATGATCGCCTTCAGGCCCGAGCCGCAGACCCGGTTGATCGTCGTCGCGCTCGTCGTCACCGGCAGCCCGGCCCCGAGCGCCGCCTGGCGCGCCGGCGCCTGGCCGACCCCCGCCTGGAGGACCTGGCCCATCAGGACGTCATCGATCACGGCCGTGGCCGGCTCGAGGCCGGCCCGCTCGACCGCCGCCCGGATCGCGACCGCGCCGAGCGTCGGGGCGGGGGTTGTCGAGAGCGCCCCGCCGAACTTCCCGATCGGCGTCCGCGCCGCACTGACGAGGTAGACGTGGCCGTTCGGGCCGGGTCGCTGGCTGCTCATGCCGGCGAATCTACACCCCGGGTTGCACCCCCGGTCGGCCGGGGTCGCCGTCACGGCCCGACGGCAGGCGCGCCCGATCGAGCGGCAGCCGGACCGTGAACACCGCGCCTCCGCCCTCGCGGTTGGCGGCCTCGATCGTGCCCCCGTGGCGCTCGACGATCCAGGCCCCGATCGCCAGCCCGAGCCCCGTCCCGCCGCCGGGCGCATCGGCGGCCCGCCAGAAGCGATCGAAGACCCGGGGCAGATCCTCCGGCCTGATCCCGGGCCCCTCGTCCTCGACCACGAGGACAGCCGTCCGCCCGGCGGAACGGACGCGGACGGTGACCGCCCGCCCGGCCGGGGTGTGGGAGATCGCGTTGTCGGCCAGGATCGTGACCAGCTGGCGGAGCCGGAGCGGGTCGCCCAGGACCGGCGCCGCGGCCGGATCGAGGCTCAGCCGGACGCCCCGCGCGGCGGCCAGGCTCGACAGCGACGAGAGCGCCTCGGCGGCCGTGTCGGCGAGGTCGAGCGGCAGCCGCTCGACCTCGATCATGCCCGAGTCGGTACGGGCCAGGAGCAGCAGGTCCTCGACCAGTGCGCCCAGGTGGTCGACCTCGTCGCGGACGTCCGAGATCACCTCGCCCACGTCGGCAAGTCGCTCATCGGGGTGCCGCTCGAGGTACTCGACCGCGCTCCGGATGACCGCCAGGGGCGTGCGCAGCTCATGGCTCGCGTCGGCGGTGAACTCGCGCTGGCGACGGAGCGACTCGCGGATCGGGACGAGGGCGCGGTCGGCATAGACCGCCCCGACGGCGATCGAGCCGAGCACGCCGAGCAAGCCGCCGACGACGAGAACGGAGACGAGCGCCTCGAGCGCCCGTCGCTCGGCGGTCGTCTCCTGGGCGACCTGGATGACGTACCGGCCGCCCGGCGTCTCGACCGGCACGCTCAGGACCCGGAGCGGGACGCCCGAGACGGTCACCGGGCGCTCGTCGGTCGTGCCCGCGCGGGCGGCGGAGATTCCCGCCCGGTCGGGCAGGTTACCGGCGGTGAACTCCCGGGGCCCGAGCACGACGTCGGTCGGGGTGACGACGTAGCCGAACGTCCCCGACGTCGCCCCGCCGAAGGCGAACCCGATCGGCGGCGCTTCGTCGAGCCCGCCCCGGCCGGCCTGGAGGAAGCGGGCGATCACGGCCGCCCGGGCCTCGAGCTGCTGGCGCCCGCTGCCGGCCAGTGAGCCGGCGACCGCGCCGTAGATCGCCAGGCCGAGCAGGGCGAGGACGACGAACGTCGCTCCCCCGCTCCAGGCCACGAGCCGCCAGCGGACCCGCCGGATCACTCGCGCCTCGGCCGAGGTGCGGGTCGCCGTCCCGGTCCCGGTCGCGCCGCCGACGAGACGCCTGGTCATCGCTCGCGCAGCCGATAGCCGACACCCCGGACGGTCTCGATCTGGCCGCCGGCCGGGCCGAGCTTGTCGCGCAGGTAGTGGACGTACGTGTCGACCGCGTTCGCCGTCACGGCCACCCCGTACGGCCAGGCATGGTCGAGCAGCTGGTCACGGGTCATCACCCGGCCAGGATGACGGAGGAACGCCTCGAGCAGCGAGAACTCCCGGGGACTGAGCTGGATCTCCCGACCGGCCACGCTCACCGAGCGGAGCGCCTCATCGAGGACGATCGGACCGCTCTGGAGCTTGAGCCCCGGCCGACTGGTCGTGCTGCCTGCCCGGCGCGAGATGGCCCGCAGGCGGGCCGACAGCTCCTCGTAGGCGAACGGCTTGACCAGGTAGTCGTCCGCCCCTGCGTCGAGACCGGCGACCCGGTCGCTGATCGCGTCACGGGCGGTCAGGGCGAGGATCGGCAGGCTCGAACCGGCGGCCCGCAGCCGTCGCGCGACCTCGAGTCCGGAGATGTCGGGCAGGCCGATGTCGAGGATGAGCGCATCGAGCCCCTCGGCACCCAGGGCGAAGTCGAGCCCCGTCCGACCGTCGGTCGCGATCTCGACCACGTGTCGGTCGTCCTCGAGCAGCCGCCGGAGCATCCGGCCAAGCTTCGGGTCGTCCTCGACGATCAGCAGGTGCACCGGACGGGACCTGTCGTTTCGCACGCCCCGGTCGGGGCCCGGGCGCCGTCACCCGCCATCAGGGCGCCACGATCGTGATGTCGCGCACCGGACCGAACGACGGAGTCCGGTTCGGGTCCGGGGTGCGGTTCGGGTCGGGCGAGAAGCTCGCGTTCGGCTGTCCGCCGAACCGGCCGAACCCGGCCACCGCGACGGCCACCGAGCTCCCGACCCTGACGTCCGAGGACGATGCCGCATCCTGGCGATGGTAGGTCGTCGTGGCGTCGAGGGGAAGGACAAGGGTCGTGCCGTTGGCCAGCCGGAGCGTCAGGCTCTCCGGCGCGATCGCCGCGACCGTCCCCTTCAGGGTCAGCTCGCCCGCCGCGCCGAAGCCGCCGGCAGCCCCGTTCGTCCCGTTGCCGCCGGCGGCGAACCCGGCCCCGCCGAATCCCGTGCCCCCGAAGCCGGCGCCCGGGACACCCGCCCCGGTCACCCCGCCCGGGCTGGCGGCCGCCGCCGGGGCGGTGATCCGGCCGATGGCGAAGGCGAGCCCGCCCACGGCCACGAACAGGCCGATCACGAGCAGGAGGGAGGTGAGCCGCGAGGCCGATCGGCCGGGGGCGGCGCTGGCAGGTGGCTGGATCATCCGGATCTCCCTGTGCGTGCTGCTATTCGTACCGGAGGGCGGCGATCGGGTCGAGGCGCGCCGCCTGGCGCGCCGGCCAGACCCCGAAGACGACCCCGACGACGAGGCTGAAGCCGGTCGCGACCGCGATCGTCAGCGGGCTGAACTGGAAGCCCCAGCCGGCGACGGCGCCGATGAGCGCCGAGACGCCGATCCCGACGACGATCCCGACCGCGCCGCCGGTGAGCGAGAGCGCGAGCGCCTCGACCAGGAACTGGGCCATGATGTCCGACGAGCGGGCGCCGATCGCCTTGCGGATCCCGATCTCGCGGGTCCGTTCGCGGACCGAGACGAGCATGATGTTCATGATCCCGATCCCGCCCACGAT
>Ga0272446_1007172_pt1 | contig 11216 bp, 11 predicted proteins | sample YNPCB0061_FD_194587 | JGI IMG/M metagenome (GOLD analysis project Ga0272446, IMG submission 194587) | Hot spring microbial mat communities from Yellowstone National Park, WY, United States - YNP-CB-006-1 | ecosystem: Environmental > Aquatic > Thermal springs > Hot (42-90C) > Sediment | place...
GTAGTTTGGGTTCCATCATACAATGGCTGATTAGGCGGTTGAAATGAACCTGTTCCTAAATTTGTATAGTTTCCGGCAAGCGGTGTCCAGGTCGTTCCATTGTTTGTTGATATCAAAACCTGACCATAATCATAATCGGTCTCAATATCCCATTGAGTATCAAATTCAAGTTCTGCGCCTAAAACATTTTGCAATGCAATTTCATTATTATATGTAAGCGTTGCTGTAACATTCGGAGGATAAGTTCCACCGGGAGAATCAGTAAAAGAAGTTGGTGGCGAAACAAATTTTGTTGTAGTTGTATCCCAACCACTGACCGAAGTCCAGTTGTTTATATTGTTTGCTTCATCGTAAAGAACTGTAGTAACAGGTGCAACATAAAACTGATAGAAACTTGACGGAGGAACATTTCCCGGCGGATTGAAACCACCACCACCTGCAGGTAAAGTTTTTACAATTGTTGAATTAACATCTTGTGCAGCTAAATAATATTGAACAATACTTCCAAGAGGAATTGCCGGAATTGTAAAGCTGTAATTATCACCAGTTGTATTTGTTCCAGTAATTTCATTAAATGAACCAAAGCCGCCGCCATTACTAACTCTGTAGTACAATCTTGGTGCAGAAATTCCGGTTCCTACGGTAAGTCCGGTAACAATCTGTGCAGTTGTAGTAATTGGCTGTGACTGTGTCATTGAAGCAATCGGAGTATGGTTAATTTGAAGATTAAGATTTAGCGCAAGTGTTGCAAATGTACCTATTGCAAGCTTTGCAGATTTTGTATAATAAGGTTGATTAAAATACTGGACTAAGTCGCTGGTGGTGTGATAGTATGCATTAAAATCATTATCATCTTCAATTAGTAAAATTGCCCCATAGTTTTTTGACCAGAATGATGCGTGATCACTATAAGTAGAGCCAGGATTATATGAAACGATCGTGAGATTAATTCCATATTGTGAATTAACTTCAGTCATTTTCTGATAGAGCTCAATAGAATTTGCAACAGCACGATTATGAACATTCACTATTCCATCATTATTTGTATCATAAGCAATCATATCCATATTTACCACACCCATAATTGAATCATTTACATTTCTTGCCTGAGTAGCATAATAATTACTTCCAACCAAGCCCTGTTCCTCTTCATCCCACAGAGCATAAACAATAGTATAAGGAAAACTATATTGAGATAAAATTCTTGCGGCTTCAATTACTGCTGCAGTACCGCTTGCATTGTCATCTGCACCAGGAGCTATCGAACCTGAAGGCATATCATCATAGTGTGCACATATAATAAATTTTTTATTAGGATATTGTGTTCCCAACTGCGTTCCCAAAACATTATTTCCTGTTGAGCTAAAATTCTGGATCGTAGTTGTTATTCCATAAGATTGAAGTTTTTGTTTAATATAATCTTTTGCAAGCTCGTTTGCAGAGTTGTTTTTATGTCTTGATACAATCGTAACAGATTGACCATTCACAATAGTGGGAACATTGCCCGAAAGTTCACGAACAAAATATACAAGTGAATCCTGTCGTACAGAATTTATTATCTGTTGAACTAAAGTATTTTGTGGAAAAGCCGTAAATGAAAAAAGGAAAAGAAAAAAAAGTACAGAGATTTGTAAATGTTTTTTCATAGCACTACCTGTAATGTTAGTGGTTTTAATATTTAGTAGCGGATTGACAACTAATAATTCGTGTCAACAAACTATTTAGCTGCAAATAATATTCCCACAAAACATAGTTTCATTTTTTAATATAATCAAACATTTATCGTTAGCTTTAGATGAACATTTTTAATACTGGAGAATATTCTTTTCCCTTTATGAGAAATTTAAGAATTAATCTGCTGCGAACTATTCAGTTTAATACTTTTATTAATCAATTCAATAATTTCACTTTCAGTAGAATAGCCACCATCTTTTGCGTACCAGAGATGAAGTTGTTTAATGATTTCCTGTTTATTTAATCCTTGTTTATTTAATTCATCAACAAGTAATTTAGCTGGCTGTGGCCTGGGTCCCCATTGAAATATTTCATTGAGCTCATTGTCGAAAGCAATCAGTTTGGGAATACTCCTTTTACCGTGAGTAAGATACAAATCCATCAAGTCAAGATTTGAATCGCGTAACACAATTTTAAGATTAACTTTATTGTTTACTTCAGATAATGAAGCAATAACCGGTAAAGTTTGTGCAGAATCGCCGCACCAATCCTCAGTGATTACCAACCAGGTTTGCGGTGAAGAAATTCTCTGAATAATTCCCAGAGCTTTATCTGTTGGCTTATAAAGTTTTTCTAATCTTGAAACTCTAGCAAGATTTAATTTTCTATAATCATAATAAGCTTTCTCTGCCTCGTTTAAGAATTCCGGATTAACTGATTTTACATTTCTTTCGCTTAATTGTCTAAATTGTGGATAACTTAAAGCATTCTGAAGCTTTTCTTTAATAAGACTTTTATTATCTGTCATAAAATCCTTTTTTTGATAAAAAATTGTTTGAAATAGTTAGAGTAGATAAAAGTATTTTGGTTTCAGAAAAATTTCCGGGAAATTCGAACAAATTGAACTTTTTTTATTCTTTTTTCATTGTATTTTTACAACGGTTTTAAAAACGGATTTAAGAAGATGACAACCACAACAAAATACTTTACTCCCGAAGAAGCAAGAAGAACGCTTCCATTAGTCAGGAAAATTGTCCAGGATATTCTGGACACAACCAGAGAAATGCGTTTAATTGCTGAAGATTTACAAGGCGATTTTGAAAATGATCCTCGTATCAGAAAACTTTCAGAAGAAGTAAATGGTTTCCTTAAAGAACTTGAAGAAATCGGTTGTTACTACAAAGATGCTAATTTTCAAATTGGTTTAGTTGACTTTCCTGCTTTATTCGATGGTCGCGAAGTTTTTCTATGCTGGCGCAGTGATGAAGATGACATTCTCTATTATCACGAAGTTGATGCCGGTTATCAGGGACGCAAGAGAATTCCACCTCAATACTTTGAAGGATCGTTGTTCTGATTATTTTTTAGAACAACATTCCTCTACTTACATTTAAGCTAAATCTAACTCAATCCTAATTTCATTATACTCACATAAAATCTGAAAAGATTAATAAAAATTAATCCTGCCTTAATATTTATTTAATACTCAAAACTTATTTTATGATATAAATAATCGAGGAGGTTGAAATGGAAGCACCAATTAATATTAAAGATTTCGTCGTGAATGAAGTTACCAATAAAAGAAAGCTTGCTGAGTTTTATAATTATAAAGGAGTCCAGCAGGCTGATGAAGGTAATTTGATTGAAGCATTAAAATATTTCAATAAAGCATTACAAATTGATCCAATGTATAAAGAGGCAATGTTCAATCGTGCTACAATAAAAGCTGACCTGGGAGAATTTGAGGAGGCAAGAGAAGATTTTTGTAAAATTAGCAGTATGAATATTCAAGCAAGGAGAGAAAACCTAATTGAAAACTTTATAACAAATAAAACCCCGAATATTAATTTTTATTAATCTAAAATTAATTCTCTTTTAATATTCACACAGTAAGTTAACAGTGTAGTTCTTAAACAACTTTTTTAACAAACAAAAACAATATAGGAGATCTAAAAATGAAAGCTCGAATTTTTGCACTTGCAGTTGCATTTATTTTAATGGCATTTTCTTTTAACTCTGTTTTGATGGCTCAGAGTAAAGAGACAAACAAATCAACCAAAAATGTAAAACAAACTGAGCAAAAGGTTGAAACCAAAACAACTCAGACTCAGGAAAAGATGAATCAGACTAAACCAGAAACAACTGAAAAGGCAAAAGAAGTTGAAAAAACAGTAAAGAATGAATCGATGAATAAAAATGTAAATACGAAAAAGGAAATGACACACAAGAAACCTCATAGCAATAAAGTTGAGGAGAAAAAACCTGTCAATCCGACTGAAAAAAAGTAACTGGTTTAGACTGAATTGAAAAGGAGAGAGTTATCTCTCCTTTTTTTTATTAATTTTGAGTATGAGAATTCTTGTAGTTGAAGATGAGAAGAAAGTAGCTTCCTTTATCAAAAAAGGTCTTGAAGAAGAATTTTATTCTGTTGATGTTGCTTTTGATGGAAAAGAAGGTTTAAGACTTGCTCTTTCCGAAGAATATGATCTAATAATACTTGATCTGATGTTACCCTTTAAAGATGGACTTACAATCCTCAAAGAAATTCGTGAAGAAAAAATTTTCACTCCTGTTTTAATTCTTACTGCAAGAGATACAATTCAAGATAAAGTTACAGGTCTTGATTCTGGTGCAGATGATTATCTTGCCAAGCCATTTTCATTTGAAGAATTGTTAGCCAGAATCAGAGCTCTTTTAAGAAGAAATTCAATAGATAAAAATAACATATTAAAAGCTGGTGATTTAAAGCTGGATACTCAAGCGCATAAGGCATTCAGAAATGATGTTGAAATTCAACTTACAGCAAAAGAATATGCTATTCTGGAATATCTGATGAGAAATAAAAATCGTGTTATATCAAGAACAAAGCTCTCAGAACACATCTATGAATTTCACTTCGATCCCGAAACAAATGTAATAGACGTTTATATAAACAAGCTTAGGAATAAAATTGATAAAGGATTTGAGAAACAAATAATTCATACAGTCAGAGGTGTTGGTTATTTAATCAAAGATGATTAGAACTTTTTATGTTAATGAATTTAGAAAAATATTTTAAGAGCACGAGATTTGAGACTACACTTTGGTATTCATTTATCTTTTTACTTCTTGAAATTGTTCTTGGAACTATAATTTATGTTTATGTTAATCAAACGATGAGAAATGAACTTGATCTTTCCCTTACTAAACAAGCTGAGTCAATATACAAGTTTGTTAAAGAAAGTCAGATTAATCTTTTTGAATTCGAACCAGACTCAGTTTATTCCACGCCAGACGAATTGGTTTATGATATTATCTTTGAAGCCCTTGCATTTAATCCCAATAATACTTTTGTTCAGGTATCAATAAAAGATAAAATAGTTTTTCGTACAGCCAATCTTGGCAGCGTTGTCTTTAATACTTTTAACAGAAAAGATGCTTTAAGCCTTATTGATTATGATGAGCCGGCTTTGTCAAAATATCCTATAAGGGCAGCATATTTTAATAAAGGTGATTACAAAATAATTGTGGCATTCCCGCTTGAATTAATTTCCAAAACTCTCGACAACCTTACCGATCTTTATATTATTATTGCTCCTTTGTTTCTTATTCTTTCATTTGTAGTTGGTTCATTTCTTTCATTTAAAGCATTGGCAAGAATTGATAAAATTATAAAACGAACAGATGAAATTGATACTTTTAATCTCGATACTTTTCTCGAAGGTGAAGAATACGAAGATGAATACGGCAGGCTGGTTAAAACTATTAACAGAATGTTGAGAAGAATCAAAAGTTCAATTGAATATATGAACCAATTTACCATAAGTGCTTCTCACGAATTGAAAACTCCATTAACTATTTTAAGGGGTGAACTAGAGCTTGCATTAAAATCACCTAAATCCAAAGAGCAATATTTGGAAATTATTCAGAGCAGTTATGAAGAAACACTTAGACTTATAAATATTGTAGAAAGATTATTTTTTATTACAAAGCTTGATAACTCTCTTATCAAATTAAATACAACCAGAGTTAATCTTGTGCAATTAATCTCAGAAATAGTTAACGATTTTAAGAGAATTACCGCAGAAAAAAACTTGACATTGTTAGAAAAATATCCGGACAAATCAGATATTTTCATAAATGCAGATGCTGAAATGCTACGTCAGGTATTTATTAATCTTTTAGATAATGCAGTAAAATACAGCGTTGAAGAGAGTGAGATATTGATAATTATAAAAGATGAAAGGAATATTTCATTTTCAATCATTAATAAAAGTGAACCGATTCCTAAAGAACTTATCCCGAAACTATTTGAAAGATTTTACAGAATGGAAATATCCCGAAATAGAAACCTCGGTGGGGTTGGATTAGGTTTATCTGTGGTAAAGCATATTCTTGATCTTCATAGATTTAAGATTCAAATCGAAAGCAATGATGATGGAATTTTTAAAGCTGAAATAGTTTTCTGATTATTATTTGCTTAGTTCTAACTCTGTTTCAATTGAAGTTTGATTATCAGAGTTAGCATCTTTTATATGAAAAATAAGTTTATAAATTCCTTCCTGATAAGTTGAATCAAGTTCAAACTGCGCCTCAAGTCCAACATCAGAAATTTTTTCTTTACTCGTTTCAGTGTGAACATAAGAAAACTTTGCGGGTTCTATTGTGCTATCCGGCTTGACTAAATCAACAATCAAAGAAATTGTCGCAGCATAATTACCATTCTCTTTATCTTCAATCTGAGTGAAACCTTTAATTCTTACTGTTGCATTCACTTCCCAGCTTCCGCCTAAATCATAAGCAAATGCTTCAGTACTAAAAGCTTCAAACTTATCTTCTTTCTTGCTGCAGGAAATGAAAAGTGCAATAATTAAAAGAAATAAAAACAGATTTTTCATATAGCTCCTTGTTTTTGTGTTAAAAGGTATTAGTAGGTATATGGTATAAGGTTATATGGTAAATGGAATAAGGTATAGGGAATAAGTTATATGGGAAAATTTGATAAAATATTTTTAGAAAATTTTTATTATCATACTTTCTTTTTGCCTATTCCCTTATACCTTATTGGCTTATTTCCATATACCTTATCTCCTTATACCCTATTCCCTTCTTGTACCAAACTAACCGTTTCTCTTCTGAAAATCTTTCATAAAATCTACAAGTGCTTCAACACCTTTTACCGGAAATGCATTATAAATTGAAGCACGCAAACCACCAACAGAACGATGACCTTTTAATCCATCGAAACCGGCTTTTGTTGCTTCACTGATTAATTTTTTCTCAAGTTCTTCTGTTGCCAGATTAAAAGTTACATTCATTAAAGAACGGCTGTCTTTTTCAGCGTGACCCTTATAAAAACCACCACTTTGATCAATGCAATCATAAAGAAGCTGAGCTTTCTTTTTGTTAATCTTGTACATTTCATCTAGTCCGCCAAGACCGAGCAGCCATTTTGTTACAAGTTTAATAATGTAAATACCAAATGTGTTGGGAGTATTGTAAAGCGAATCGTTCTCAGCGTGAATTTTATAGTTAAGCATTGTATGCAATGAATCCTGACTTCTTTCAAGCAAGTCTTTTCTGATGATAACCAAAGTAACTCCAGAAGGTCCCATATTTTTCTGAGCACCAGCGTATATCAATCCGTACTTTCTAACATCAATTTTCTTATGAAGGATATCTGAAGAAGCATCACATACAAGCGGAACATTTCCAACTTCAGGTTCGGTTTGCCATTGAGTTCCGAAAATTGTGTTGTTTGATGTGAAATGAACATAAGCAGCATCAGGATCAAGTTTCAGTTCACTTTGTTTTGGAATTCGTTTGAAATATTTCTTGTCACCTTCTCCTTCTTCCGTAGTTGCTGCAATGTTAACAGTACCAACTCGTTTGGCTTCCTTCATTGCTTTCTTTGACCAGGAACCTGTTAAGATGTAATCGGCTTTATTCTTTGGAGGCATTAGATTTAATGGCACCATTGAAAATTGAAGTGAGGCACCGCCTTGTAAAAACAGGATTGCGTAATCATCCGGAATATCGAGTAACTTTTTTAATCCTTCCTTTGCTTCCTGATGAATGGCATCATAAGTTTTTGAACGATGAGAAATTTCAAGAATTGACATTCCCACACCAGGAAGTGCAAATAAATCTTTCTGAGCTTCGAGCAGAACTTCTTCCGGTAAAACTGCCGGACCAGCACTGAAGTTATATATTCTGTTTTCCATAATACTCTTTCCTTTTTTATTTTATTCTCTAAGTTATTCCCTCTGTTTCTCTGTGCCTCTGTGGTGAAAGATTTCTCTTAACACAGAGACACGGAGTCACAGAGAGTTAAATTAAATGTGTTAATAATCCATCTCTGAGTTTTGGTTCAAACCAGGTTGATTTAGGCGGCATTATCTCTCCTGCATCTGATATATTCATTAAATCATCAAGACTTACAGGATATAATGAAAAAGCAACTGCAGCTTTACCGCTATCAACAAGTTTTTCTAATTCTTTCGTACCACGAATTCCACCAATAAAATCAATTCTGTTATTGGTTCTTGGATCATCTATTCCAAGTACCGGATTTAATAAAAAGTTTTGCAGAATACTTACATCAAGTTTTTCTCCAACAGATTTTTCAAGAGATAAACTTGCCAGAACAGAATCTCTTGCCTTCAGATGATACCATTGATGATCAAGATACATACAAAATTCTTTCTGTTTCTTTGGCTCTTTTTCATTAGTTAATGATATTTCAAACTTTTCGCTGATAGCATTTAAGAAATCATCTTTGCTTAATCCATTCAAATCAAATACAACACGATTATATGGTAAAATTTGTAATTGTTTGGCAGGGAAAATTACTGCAATAAAAAAGTTATACTCTTCATCACCTTTGTGATTAGGATTTGATTTCATTTTTTCTTCTCTTGCACGGCTTGCACTTTTTGCACGATGATGCCCATCTGCAATATAGAGTTTATTAATTTTTGCAAACTCAGAAATAATCAAATCGTTATATTTTTCAGGAACTATCCAGACTGTGTGTTGAATTCCATCCGGCGCTGTAAAATCATACTCAGGAGAAATTTCATTTATAGTTTTATCAACAAGCTCATTGATTGTATTAACATCACGATAGGTAAGAAAAACAACACCGGTTTGAGCGTTAGTAGTTATAATATGATTTGTTCTGTCATCTTCTTTAACCTTGCGGGTTTTTTCGTGTTTAAGGATAACATCATTATCATAATCATCAACAGAAAAAGTTGCTGCAATTCCCGTTTGAGCTCTGCCATTCATTATCAATCTGTAAAGATAGAAATGCGGTTTATCATCAAGAACAAGAGGAGCTTCCTTAATCAGCTTATCAAGATTTTCTTTAGCTTTCAAGTAAACTTCTTTTGAATAAACATCAACATTATCCGGCAAATCAATTTCTGATCTTGTAACGTGCAAATAACTAAGCGGATTTCCTTTAGCAAGTTCTCTTGCTTCTTCCTTATTGATAACATCATAAGGAACACTTGCAACTAAATGAGCATTTTGTTTTGTTGGTCGAAGTGCTTTGAATGGTCTGATTACTGCCATAATATCTCCGGATGATTACAAGTTTTTCAAAAATTACTTATTCAAAAATCCATAAAATAATGCTAATAAGCCAATGACAATTCACACAATCTTACTGAATTTTTTATAAAAAATATTTCTTTACCAAAAGTTGTTTTACTTATCTTTGCAGGAATAAAATTAACATCAAAAAATTTTTATGTTTCGTCAACTAAAGAAAAAAAGACCGAAAGCTAATGCAGAAAGAGATGAAATCGTTGGGATAGTGAAATATCACCGCGGATTTTCTTCTACACTATTAAATAATCAAAGAGATATTGTTGTATGGCTGCCTAAAGGATATAATTCTCGTAAGAAAAAAGATATGCGTTATGCTGTTCTGTATATGCACGATGGACAAAATATTCTTGATCCCAAAACGGCTTATGCAGGAAAGGATTGGCGAGCTGATGAAACAATAACAAAGCTTATCAGAAAAAGAAAAATAAAAGACATAATTGTTGTTGGGATTTATAATACTCCCGACAGACTTGATGAATATTGTTGGAGCGAAAAGGGTCAGCTTTATTTAAGATTCATAGTTGAAGAATTAAAACCGTTTATTGATTCAAATTACAGAACACTGGCAGACAGAGAGAATACTGCAATTATCGGTTCTTCGATGGGTGGATTAATTTCATTTTATGCTGGTTGGTTTTATCCGGAAGTTTTTTCTAAAGCCGGATGTATGTCGAGTTCATTTTACTATCACAACGATCACGCATTAAAGTTGGTGGAAGATTACAATGGTCCGAAAAAGAATGTTAAGTTTTACATAGACCACGGTGAAGATGGACTTGTCAGAGGACAAAAAATGTTTTGCCTGCTTACACAGAAAGGATATTTACTCGGCCAGGATATTGATTACTACTACGCTCCGGGTGCTGAACACAATGAAAAAGAATGGGCTGCAAGATTAGAAAGACCTCTGATTTTCTTCTTCGGGAATAAATAATTAATGATTTTTATACAAATCCGGCTTTGCTAAAATTTCATCTGCTGTTTATTGCTGAATTGTTAAATTGTTCAATTAAGTCAAAAACGAAGTAGTAAGAACAACTTTCAACAATTTTCTAAAAGATATTCTATGAAAAAATTATTGCTGATAATTCTTCCTTTTGTTTTTATTAGTTGTACTTCACATCAAATTATTAACCTTCGCACTGCAAAAGATATTGTTCAGGATTATTATGAATCGGGAAAGTACGATAAAGAGTTAGAAGAAATTTACGCTGAAGCCAAAAGTAAAATTGATAAAATTTCTGTAAAGCAAAATTCCGCTGCAATATTTGATGTTGATGATACCGCACTTTCAAATTATGAAATCAGTAAAAGACTTGATTTTGGCTATGATTACAAAATCGTTCAGGATTGGGTTATGAGTGGAAAACTTCCGGCAATAAAGCAAACAAAACAATTTTATGATTATCTGAAATCAAAGGGATTGAAAATAATTTTTCTCACCGGTAGACAACAAGAAGAATACGATATAACTTATCAAAATCTGATTGAGCAGGGTTACACAGGATTTGATACTCTTATTGTCAGAACCGAAAGTGAAAGAAAGATTGGGGCGGGTCAATTTAAATCTTCCAAGCGAAAAGAATTAATCGAAAAAGGATATGAAATTGTTCTTTGTATCGGTGATCAGTGGAGTGACCTTGAGGGAGATAACACAGGAATAAAAGTTAAGATTCCAAATTATTTATATGAAATAAAGTAAGATTAATAGCACACTGGTAACACAGATTAAGCAAATTTGCGCTGATTTTAATCTGTGTTTATTAGCCTAATCAGCGTCATTAGCGTGCTATTCTGCTTCTCATTCCTAGCTCAAAAATCCTTATATTTGCACTCAAATTTTTAGTAACTGAAATTTAATTTTTAAGGATTGTTGTAATGTCTGATAGCAGTTTTTCTCAGGTTCCCAAAGCATATAATCCATCTGATGTCGAAGATAAATGGTA
>Ga0272446_1007173_pt1 | contig 11215 bp, 17 predicted proteins | sample YNPCB0061_FD_194587 | JGI IMG/M metagenome (GOLD analysis project Ga0272446, IMG submission 194587) | Hot spring microbial mat communities from Yellowstone National Park, WY, United States - YNP-CB-006-1 | ecosystem: Environmental > Aquatic > Thermal springs > Hot (42-90C) > Sediment | place...
CGGATGTTCATCGCATACACGACAATATAGTACCCGGCTGCGTTCCATTCGCGGATGCTCTTGCCGAACAGGCCGACATATTCGCTACGCGCCCGCTCCAGGTATTTCAAAAAGCATGGAGACAAATGCATCACGATCACCCTCCGCGCTACCCTGCCGCTTGCCGCGTGAGATGTTCGCAATATTCGCAAAAATAAGCGCCGAGGGTATCCTCGGCGTTTTGCTTCCCCTGGCAGGCCAAAGCCGCAATTATTGCGCTTTTGCCGCGCCTGCCTCGGCGTACACGGCATCAACACGCACCAGCGCCACGGATAGCGGGATCGCCTCCGGCGCTTCGTCGCCAGGCTCGCCATACGCCAGCGTGAGCGCCCGCGTGAAGAGGATCGGCAGTACCACGGGCGGGGAACGCTGGCGCGCCGTCTCTTCAAGCGCCGCCAGGCGGCGTATCAGTGTGGAACGCTGCGTCATCGATCACCCTCCGGCGCGGGAATGTCTGGGCAATGGAAGACGACAAGGCGCGTCCCATCCCGTTTTCCGTTGTCGCCTGGCGGCGTAGGATGTTCCGCATGCCACGCGGCGATCGTCGCCTCGGCGTCTTCGCCCGCGTAGATCCAAAGGATCGCGTTTCGCCGTTGCCGGCCTTCGCCCTTCGGCGTAGTATGCATGGCCTCAAGCGCCGCCAGCCGGCGCGCCACGGCGGCGCGGCGCAATGGCGTATGCGCGGCGGCCGCAAGCGCCGCCAGGCGGCGATAGTATGCCTTCGGGATCATTGCGCCTCCTTTGCGTCAATGACACGATACACCTCCTCAAGCCGTGCGAGGCGATCTTCTACCGTCCGTAGATCGCGGAGCTTCAAGAGGAGCTCCATAACGCCTATCGCGGCGCGTACTTGCACGCCTGCCGGCGTACTCTCATCATCTAGCGCCTGCTCCAGTTTGGCGAGCGCCTTCTTCTGAATGTTCAACAGCCGGCGTACGGCCGCATCGATCAATTGTCCCTCGGCGCGCGATAGCTCCGCCAGGAACAACGGATCGTCAAGCCAGCGATACAACGTACTCTGGGGTATCCCGCTCGCCTCCGCCGCTTCGGGAACGCTGGCGGCGCCGAGTATCGCCGTAATGCCGTGGTGTTGGCGTGTGGTGAGGGTGCGTACGGGCGCGTTCTTACTCATATGCGATCGTCTCCTTCCTCCGGCGCTCGCCATCGGATCGCCAGGCAGGGCGGCGCGCGGCGTACGCTTCAACAACAGCGGCGCGATCCCGCTCCAACAGGCGAAGCCATGCTTCGATGGTGAGCGCCTCGGCGTCTTCGACAAGCGCCGGCTCCTCTGGGGTATCATTCACCGCGAAGATCGCCAGATCGACGCCTCCGCGCGCCACAGCCAGCCAGAAGCCGCTATACCGATGCATGGCTTGACACCTCTTCTGCACGGCCACAGGCAGCGGCGAAGCGTTCACGGAACGCCGCGCTACTCTGGTACGCCCCCGGCGCATCAAGCCGCTTGCCAAAGATGCGCCGGCGCGTTTCATCATCGCATGCCTCACGGATCAGGCGGAGGAAGATGCCTCCCGCCGTGCGCGGGCGCGTTTTGTCCAGTGTGGACAGGCCGCCAGCGTCGATCAGGCGCAACGTCTCCCGCGCTGCCACACGCAGCGCCGGCAGGCCGAGAACGCGGGCGGCGCGTAGCATTGTCTTGTGTCCCTGACTGCCGGCCCGCTCACCGAGGGTATCGGCAAGCTCCAGGGCGAAGCGGTACGCATCATCATTCGGTAGCATGATCATCCTCCTTCAAGCGCGCTTCCACTTCGGCGGCGATAGCATCCCCGCGCCGCGCTCGCACGTCTTCAAGCGCCTGGCGCATGGCCGCCTCGCCGCGTGAGCGCCGGATGCAGTCCACAGCGAGAGAGCACGAATCGACAACTGACGGCAGCGGCGGCGCACCAGGCAGCGGCAGCAGCGCCGCGACCCGCACATCGTCAACATTCATCGGGCGGCGCAACGGCAGATCCGGCGCTTCGGCCTCGGCAGCTTCCAGATCGGCGATAGTCGGGCGCGTAACACCTCGGCGCATGAGCGCCAGGATCGCGGCCTTATGGCGGGTGAGCGCCTCCCCCAGTTCGGGCGATACCGCGCCGGGCTTCGCGTTAAAAAGGATGCGCTGTTTCTTCATGTCAAAGCGAAGCCGGCGTACGCCACAGCGCCGAAGGGCGATCAATGTCTCGGCGAGTGTCATAGATCGAACTCCTCCCAGTCGCCGCCCTCTGGCGCGCCATCAGAGGCGGAGGTATTCGCAATATTCGCAATATTCGCAATATTCCGATCCGGCGCTTCCTGGCGCGCATCTTGATCCGGCTCGCCGTCTTCGCAATAATTCGCAATATTCGCAATATTCCCCGCGTGATCGGTGTGTTGCGAATTGCGCGAAGGGGTGAAGGCTTGCGGGTGAACGTCATACACGTCACTGGGACGCCCTCGGCGCTTCTCTGCCGCCTGGCGCTGTCGAATGTAGCCATGCGCCGCAAGGGTAGCGAGCGGCTCTTCTAACGCCTCTACACGGCGGAAAGAGCCTTTCACACCCTCGAAGAGCTCCCGCTTTGTGAATGTCTCCGCTTGCGCCCGCTCAAGCCAGCGGATGATCCGTTGCGCGGCATCCGCTGTCTCATCTTGCCCCATCTCGCCATACGCGGCGCGGGCGTGTGGGATCAGGTATTCCGCAACATGGATCGCCGCGTCAACGCTGGCGGCTTGCACATCTTCGCGCCAGGGCGTTACATTCCCGGCCCGATCCGCGCAATGGAAGAGCGCCGCCATCCGCGCCACGGCTCCGGCGAGCTTGCCGCCCCAGTCTGCCATATGCCCCAGATCGCCATCTTCGCCGAGACGCGGCTCAAGCCAGCGTGAGAACTCCACCATGTGCCGGCGCGCCTCACCGGAGAAGCGGAGCGGATACGCTGCCGGCTCGCCATCCTCTTCGGCGAAGGGAAGCTCAAGCAGGCGCATCATGCATGCGAAGTAGCGGCTCTTCACCCCATCAGAAACAGACGGCGGATCAACATCCCGCGATCCGAGGGGTGAGACAGGCACGGCATACAAGAAGCGTCCGAGCAGGCCACGCCCGCGAAAGCCCGGCTTTCCCGTTAAGCCGCGCAACACATCCGGCTGTATCGCCATGCCGAGGGTGAGCGCCGGCGAGCGTACGAACTCTGGCGGGCGTCCCTTGCGATCTATGCGCAAGGGATCGCCGGCATGCCCCTTGAGGAACACATCAAAGTTTGGCACACCGTTTGTGTATCGCCCTGCCAGCGTCTCAAAGATGCCGCCCTCGGCGCTCATCACGGCCATGCGCCCATGCTCCGCGATCAAGCTGGCGAGCGCCTCCGGCGTCACATCATCGGCGATCAGGCGCGGCAGGGCAGGAACGCGGGTACGCTCAATTTCTTGCGCCAGTTCGATAGCTTCGGCCTTGAGCGCGGCGCGCGTGTCGCCATCCTTCTCCCGCGCCGCGTCATTGCGCGCGGCCTCGGCGCGGCGCTTCAGTATCTCGTAGTTTGTCGCGGCCTCCGCCACGGTATCGCGCATCCGCTCTGCTTCGGCGCGTTCATACGCCAGGATCGGCGCTGTCATGTCAGTGAAGACGGCGCTTTTCCGATTCCCTGGCGGCAGCGCCGTGATCGTGAACAGATTTACCGGCTCCGCCCATCCCTCACGGATCTCCGCCCGCACCTTGCCGGCGAGCGCCACGGCGAGACACGATAGGCCGATCATTGCCGCCAGATCGGGCGGTGTTGCCGTCGCCACGGCCTCGGCAGACACATAGCGGGCGAGCCAGTCGGGTAGCGCCGATACTGGGAACGGCGGCAGCGGCTCCGATCCGAAGGGAATGAGTTCCGGCCATGCTTCGCCGAGGTACTCCTCGGCGCTCGCCACAAGCCGTAACATCGGCGCGCCGTTACTCATCTCCAGAATATCAGGATGCGGCATGGCGCGCCTCCAATACATACCTATCAAGATCGATCTTCGCTTCACCGGCCCGGCGCGGCAGGGTGATCAGCTTTACCGCGATCCCCGACTGCCGGAGCTTCTCGGCGATCTTGCGTTGCGCCGCCTGCCCGGCCCCGTTTGCGTCATTGTCGAAGGCAAGATATACCGTCTTGCCGGTGAGCGCCTCGGTGAAGGCATCCGGCCAATACGCCGCGCCCGGCGTGGCGCCACATGGGTACGGCGAGCGGCCCGCGCGCCATTCCTGGCGGGCGATCAGCGCCTTGAACTCGCCTTCGGTAACGATCACCGCATCCGCGCCGGCCATGTCATCCGCCAGGTACAGGCGTGGCGTGCCTGTCGCATACATCGGCCCGGCAGGGCTTAGGTACTTCGGCTCACCGGCGCGCGGGCGAAGTTTACGACTTCGGATCAGCACACACGCGCCGCCGACACCATACGGGATGGTGATCGCATCCTTGAGGATCTGGCGCGGCGCGCCGCCCTTGCGGAGACCGCCGACCGCCATCATATCGTAATCAGATCGCGGATCATAGCGGCAGCGATTGGGATCAACGCGCCCCGTGTCGGCATGCCACACCGTTGACAGCAGTTCCGCGCCGTCGCCCGTCCATCCCAGTTTGAGATCACGGATCGTGGCATCACTCACGCCGCGCTGCCGGAGATAGGCGAGCGCCTGCCGGCCTTCGGCCCGCCATAACGCAGCGGCGGCGCGTTCCGCCACGGCCGCGTACGCGCGGTAGATCGCGGCGATAGTGTCAGGATCGTATACCTGGCGCGGCGCGGCCTCTGGCGCGTCCCCTCCAGCGCTGTCGGCATCCGGCTCCGTATAGTCGCACCTCCGGCAGCGCCAGTAGGGATCATTCCCATCGTGCGGAGCGGTGATCAGGTAAAAACGATCTGTTCCGCCACAGATCGGGCATGGCTTGTGATCATTCATCGCGCCCCCGCTTCCACGGCAGCGCCACAAACGGCACAGGCGAAGGCGCGGCGGCGCGATACCAGATCAGGAACGCCGCTGTCACATTGTCTGATCCCGTGCGATCAGGATCGAAGCGCGGGCGCGGCGTGGCGACAAGCACACGCCACACGGGATGATCGGCGAAGATCGGCGCGCGTTCCTTCGTCGGCTCAAGGAATGAGAGCCTGAGAAGCAGCGCCGTCATGCCGCCTGGCGCGGTGAGCGTGATCGCGCGGCGGGTGAAGGCTTCGGCCTTGTCGTATGGCGGATTGCCGATCACCAGATCGGCGGGCGCAAGCGGCAGGGTAAGCGCATCACCGATCCGCCAGGTATCGTATGCTGCCGGCTTCGGCGTGGCGCGGATCTCAATGCCGGTGATATGCGCCTCCGGCCATAGGCGGCGCGCGGCAATGCCCCATACCCCATCGGCAGCGCCGAGATCAAGGATCGACGCTGGCGTAATGGGCGGCAGGGCGGCGAGCGCGGCCGCGGCGAGCGCGGGCGGCGTCAGGTAGTGATCGTAGCTTCGGCGGGGACGCTTGTGTGACGCTGGCGCGGCATGGTAGAATAAAGCTGCATCCGCTTCATTCATCTGTTCCGCTGCCGTCGCCGCGTTCCGCGACAGGATCGCGGCGCTGTCATTCATCGCCCCACCTCCGGCTCCGGCGCGTTGCGGCGCGCGTTCAATTCCGCCAGTAACACGCGCCCCAGTTCCGCCAGCCGGCGCTTGATCTCTTCTTCCGGCATGCGCGCCTCGGCGGGCGCGTCAAGGATCGGCTTATGCCGCATGGCGCGCCTCCTCTTGCGGTAGCAGGCCGCGCTTTGTGGCCTCCTGGCGGAGGATGAAACGCATCTGATCGCGCGGATCGCGGAGATCCTGCCGGCACATTGCGCCGAGGGCGGCGCGCTCATCGGGTGACAGAGGAACAAAGATCTTCATACGCGCATCTCCTTCTCAAGGAAAAAGCTCCGAGTGAATTACTCGGAGCTTACCGGAAGAGCGCGAATAAGGTGGGATCTTTTGGGATCACCTGCGGGTGCGTTTGTGTTTTCCTTCCGCTTTGTCGCGCCACGTCTTCAGTGTGCGCCGATCAACAAAAACGTCGTGATACCGCAGCCAGTCATCTATGCTGCTCACCTCACCGGCGTTCTTTTGCGCCTTATAGGTGCGATTGAACAGTTCGACAACGCGCCGATCTTCGCTGGCAAGGCGCTGCGCCACAAAGCTGAGCACGTCGCAGGCAGTGACGCTATTCACATCGCCGTTGTATCGTTCGTAGGCAATGTCAAACAGTTCTGTCCCGCTGACTTGATCAAACGTCGTACGCAGGAACACAACAACATCGTTCATCCTGGCCGCAAACTCCGCCGCAAACCGGCGGATTGCGGCGGGATCTCGTGGTGCTTCATGAGAAGATCCCAGTTCATATATCGGCATAGCATCATCCCCTTCTTGCGCGGGCGCGCGGAGAGTGCTATGCTTCCTCCGTCGCCACACGCTACTACCGTGTGGACTTGCGCCGGATCTGTCGAAGAGATCCGGCGCATTTATTTTAGCACATGCTTGTCAGGGCAGGCGTATGTTCACCTCACAGCATCCGGCGAGCGGATCGACGCCTGGCGGCAGTTCCGTACGCGGCCCTGGCGGGACATCCATTGTCGGCGCGGGCGCGATCACCGGCGCGGCAGGCGCGGCCGCGGCCGGCGCGATCACATAGATCACCTCTGGCGTAGCACGCGGCGCAAGATCGGGTAAGCTCGCCGATACGGGAACGCCCGCCGCGCCAGCGTCGATCCAGACAAGCCCGCTCCCCTCGGCGTCGATCTGTACCCAGTTTGCCCCATAGCGCGCCACAGGCCGATACCCGCGCCCCGGCTCAAGCGCGCCGAGAACAGCGCCGCCAGGCGCGGCGTACGCAACGCTGGCGCGCGGCAGGCGCGGCCCTCCGGTATCTCGCGCATCCGCCACGCGGAGCGGCGCTAACGTCGGCGTGACAATAATTGTCACCGGCTCCGGCGCTGCCGGCTCTGCCTTCGCCCAGAGCGCGCCGCCGACAATCGCAGCAAGGAACGCCACGATCAGCAGCGTATCGCGGTGATCATCTATCCCGTGCAAGATCGTTGTTTTCATGCCTCACTCCGATCCAGTCATTCATACATACATACATTCATCTGGCGTCACAATCGGCGGAACAGGCGATCCGCGCGGCCTCGGCGCTATGAATGAATGTATTCATAGCTGCCCCGCCTGCCACGCTGCCGGATCGCGCCGGCCTTCGACAAGCCGGCGAGCGCGTTATAGATCGACTTCGGATCGCCAGGGATCGCCGAGGCGATCTCTTTACCGGCGAGCCATCCGCCACGCGCCGCCAGCAGGCCGAGGATCTGATCGTCAATCGTGAGCGCCGGCAGCGCCTCGGTAGCGGGCGCGGCGCGCAACGTCGGCGGAATCACCGGCGTGGCCTCCGGCGCTTTTTGCGAATATTGCGAATATTGCGAAGACAGTAACGCCCTCGGCGGGCGGCGCGCGGCCCATGTCAGATCGGCGGCGCTGATCTGGGGGATACGCGCCGTTACCGGCCCCTCATCGCCGAAGAGAATCGCTTCACCGCGCTTGAGCGCCTCCGCCTGGCGCGCCAGCGCCGCCGAGGGGAGCAGGAATGACGCATTATCGGCGGCGCAACGCAACACGGCCCGGTGAGTAATTGCGCGGCGCAATGGCGCGCCATAGGCTGATCCCAGTGTTCTGCTGCTCCAGTCATGGCCGATCAAGACGGTGTGTACCTTCGCCTTCGCCGGCTCAATGATCAACGCGGTGAGCGCGTCAAGGATCGCCGGCTCAAGTAGGCGGCGCAATACCAGGCTTGTGAACTCATCTATCGCCAGGATCACACGTTCACGCGCCTCCTCTGGGTGTGACAGGCGGCGCTGTGCAATCCGCATGGCGAAGCGGATCGCCTCGGCGATCTCCTCTGGCGCTGTCGCCTGCCGGATGAACGCGCCGGAGAGCGCCGCGCAACGCGCCGCCAGGCTCTCAGGATGCGCGCGATGGGGATCACACAGGATGATCGCGGCATCCTGCCGCGCCGCTTGCGCCAGGATCAGGCTTGCGAGCGTTGTCTTGCCGGATCGTGGCGCGCCAGCGATACCGATGCCGGCGCAATAGTCCAGATCGGCATAATGCGCGCCGTCAACGGCGATACCCAGAAGGATCGCCCCATCCCGCGCCAGCGTACGCCACGATCCGATCTCAAGATCCGGCAGGGCGAGCGGCGCGGCCTCTGGCGCGGCGGGCGCGCCTTGTACATCATTGCGGTATGAGGAAGAGACAGAAGGGCCATAGGTGGTAAGCGCGCGGAACGCGCTATGCTCCGCCCATGTCTGTTGCGTCTCATAGTGCAGATCGACGGCGCGCACACTGGCGGCGCGCCAGTCAGATCGGCGCATATCAAGAACGTGGAGCGCGCCTGCCGGCGCTTCGACAATGCCGGCCCGCTCCGCCTTATTTCGCGCCCATGCGCCGATATTGAACAGCACACGCGCCACGCCCACCGCGCCGAGGACGATCAGGCCGAAGAAGAGCGCGCGAAGCGCCTCGGCGTACTCCTCCGTCATGGCGACAAACGCGGCGGCGAGCGCCGCCCCTGCCGGCCATGCCAGGGCGATCACCGCGCCACACACCGCACACACGGCGAGCGCGGCGGCAGGCCAGAGCCAGATCGGGTATTTTTGCGAATATTGCGAATATTGCGAAGTATTCCAGTCGGGTAGCGCCGGCCCGCCAGCGTTCGGCGCGTCGGCGCTGTCTGTTGTGACGTGGCGCATTCTCATGCGGTATAATCCTTCCTTGCGTAGCTTGTGTTGGCGCACATGCCGCGCATCGGCCCTACAAGGCGTGATGGTATCTCACGCCGCTGCGCCTTGTAGGGCGAGCCTACCCTCTTCTTCCCTCCGCAAGAACTCTTCAAGAGCGTCCTTTGTGATATACCACGCTCGCCCGCCAGGGCGGAACGCCTTGAGCTTCTTCACCTTAATCCATAGCCTCACCGTACGCGGCGAGCAATGCACACCTAGCCGCGTGAGGTATTCCGCTACCTCTTCAACGGTGTAATACCGTTTCTCCGCCTCTTCCATAGCAACTCCTTCCTACTGGCGTTTATGGAATTATATCCCTCATTGCGGCATACGTCAACACGTCAAAGATGTATGTTGCATAATAGCGGCACATAGTGTATAATAGCGGCACAGGCATAAGAAAAGCCGCCCGTGTGGTAGGAACACACGAGCGGCACGCACCAAAGGAAAGGTACTCCAATGGCACAGCACAATGGTAGCACGGATCAGGGCTTTGGGGGACTGGATCGCGGCAGCGAGCTTGAGGAACTGGCGCTTGAACTGTTTTGTACCACAGACGGCATGGGCGTCATTGACGCTGTCGCCGAGGCGCGGCGGATCAGCGGCAAACTCACGGTATACGCGGCCGCGTGGGACTTGAACAGCGCCGGCCAGCGGTATGCGAAGCTCCGCCAGGCGGCATAGGAACGGATCGACAGCGCGCCGGCAGGACGTACCAGCCGGCGCTTTATTCTGGGGGAACTGGGAACTGGGGGAAGCTATGCGAACATTGATCTACGCCAGGGTAAGCACAGATGAGCAGGGGAATAACTATAGCCTGCCGTCCCAGATCGACGCCTGCCGCAAGTATGCGGAGCGGAGCGGCTTCACCGTGATCGCCGAGGTACAAGACGTGGCAAGCGGCGCGAAGCTGGATCGGCCCGGCCTCACGAAGATCCGCAACTTGATCCGCGCGGGCGATATTACGGCGCTGATCGTGTATACCTCGGATCGCCTTACCCGTTCACTGGCGCATAGTCTGTTATTGCGCGATGAACTCAAGGCGGCGAGCGTAGCGCTTCACATTGTCACAAAGGGGCAGGCGAGCGCCGATACCCCAGAAGGCGGCTTAATGGAGAATGTGGAAGCAGCCTTCGCCGAGTATGAACGGCTCAAGATCCGTGAGCGTACGCTACGCGGGCGCAAGGGCAAAGCCGAAGCCGGCCTCCTGGTAGCCTCTGGCGGGCGAGCGCCGTTCGGGTATCGGTGGGAAGGACGCAATCGGGATCGGCGGCTTGTCATTGTCGAAAGTGACGCGGTGATCGTACGCTATATCTTCAGTCAATACGTTGCCGGCGCGGGCGTAGCGCAGATTATCCGCGATCTTGCCGCCATGCAAGCGCCATCCTCCGCCGCGCGCTATGGCAACGTCGGGCGCGGCATTAAAAAGCGCGCCGCTGCCGACTGGAGCAGCAGCGCGATCTATCACATTCTGCACAATGAGACGTACGCGGGCGTTGTGACGTGTCACGGTATCGCCGTGCCTGCTCCGGCGATCATTGATCGCGCCACATGGGACGCGGCTCAGGCCCGGCTTGAGACGGGACGGCAGAACGCGGCCCGGAACACAAAGCGCTTTTACTTGTTGAGCAAGCGTATAGCTTGCGGATGTGGGTATGCCGCAATAGGGCGCCCATCGCGCGCCAGGCGGTGTTATTGTTGTGCATCACGCGCGAATGGCAATATTCGCCGTTGCGCCATCCCCCAGTTTGACGCGGAAACAATAGAACGGCTTGTCTGGGACTGGATCGCTACCCATGTATTGACGGAGGGACGGCTTATCGCCGCGCTTGAGGAACACCGCCAGCAGGCGGCAGCGGTAAAGCGGGATGCCGATACCCGGAAGGAAACACTCTACGCGGAAAAGATCGCCCTTCAAGGCGAGATAGATCGCCTCTATGATCGCTATGCGCGCGGAGCGATGGATGATGAAACACTGGATCGGCTTATCTCACCGCGAAAAGGCGCGTTGGGCGTTCTTGCCGCGGAGATCGCGCGGCTCGCCACGGCGGAGAGCGGGATCAGCGCCGATGAGGAAACACTTCTTCTGGAGACGGCGCGACAGGTAGCGGCGATGATCGCCGATGATCGCGCAATGGCAGACGCCACGAAGCGCCAGATCATAGAGATCCTTGACGTGCGGGTAACGCTCCGCTACGAGGGTGGGGTGAAAAGCATTGACGTGAGCGTAGCGCTTACCCGCGATACGGCGCGTGTTGCATTTAACTCCAAACATTTCAGGTAATTGGCGTGATACACCACGCCGAGCGCGTCGGTATCTTCGTAATATACTTTGCAAGTCAGGCGGTGTTCCACAACCATGTCCTAGCCATCATCCGGTGCATACCCGGTCATCTCGAT
>Ga0272446_1007174_pt1 | contig 11215 bp, 8 predicted proteins | sample YNPCB0061_FD_194587 | JGI IMG/M metagenome (GOLD analysis project Ga0272446, IMG submission 194587) | Hot spring microbial mat communities from Yellowstone National Park, WY, United States - YNP-CB-006-1 | ecosystem: Environmental > Aquatic > Thermal springs > Hot (42-90C) > Sediment | place...
ACAAAAGCGGTGGAGCCCTGGGTTTCCAGCCGCACGCCGTCGCTAAAGACCCCTGCTTTTTCCAGCTCCTGCCGCACCAGGTTGGAGAGCTGGAAGGTTCCAATCTCGGAGTTGGGGGCCCGGTTGGCGGTTATGCCGGTAGAGAAGGCCTGGTTGGTGCGCGAGAGCTGGGCCGGGGTCTGGCGGCTTTCAAACTGCCCCAGGCTGCCGATGGGCAGGGTGCTCCGCAGGGCAGGAGCAGCCACCGGAAGCGAAAGCAGGCTGGGCTGATCGGGCACCAAGCGCGGGTCGGCTCGAACCACAATGGGAATATCGTCGCCGCCCGAACGGACGTTGCCCGCCTCGGTGCCGGCATTGTAGATGCGCAGGGTCTGGGCCAGGTCGCTTGGCGTGAGGCCCGTGCCGATGAGCCTGCTGGGGTTGGGTACCAGCACCCGCTCGGTGGCGGTTTCCTCGAGGCTGCTGCGAACGTCTATCAGGTAGGGCAGGCTTCGCATGACCTCGAGGGTCTGCCGGTTTTTCTCCGCCAGCAGGGCGGGGCTGGGCGCGGTCAGGGTGAACTGCAGGTCGGCGGCTCCCCCTGGCCCTCCTTCGGGCACGGTTACCCGCAAATCAGCTTCGGGTCGGTCACTCAAAAGCTTCTGCAGGGCTTCGCGGTAGCTCGGCAAAAGTTCATAGACATCCTGGCGTTCACTCTTGCCCACCAGCTCGACCACAATGCGGGCCCGCTCGGGGTTGCCTCCCCCTAGGGTACTTTGCGAGCTGCCCACGGTATTAAGCACCGAGCGCACCTCGGGGCGGGCCACCAGCCAGGCCTCGAGGCGGCGCGAGAGGGCATCGGTCTCGGATAAGGCGGTGCCCTTGGGCAGCACCAGATCCACGTTCATCTGCCCGTTGTCGTTTTTGGCGGTGAAGTTGAAGGGAATTTTTGGGGCCACATAGCCGATGCTCAGGAAAAAGGCCAGGCCCACCAGCAGCACCCAGGGGCTTTGCTTCAAAGCCGCGGCCAGGCTGCGGGCGTAGAACTCCCGCAAGGCCAGGAACACCCTTTCGGACACCCCGTGCAGGCTTCCGGTGATGGCTCCGGCCAGACCAAACACCAGCGAGAACAGCCAGCGCAAGGGGGCCAGCAGCAGGGTAAAGGGGGTAATCAGCACGTTGAACCACCGGCGCGAGGGGTTCAGGCCCGGCTGCTGGTAGACGTGCAGACGCAGACCCCAGTGCAGATCCTGGCCCAAGCCCAGCACCCGCTGGCCGAGCTGGCGCCAAGTGGGGGGTTCGGGGTCGGGGAAGTAGGCCAGGCGCACGGTGAGGAAAAACAGGGCCTCGAGCCAGCTCACCGCGATGGCCGCCGCCAGCACGATGCCAAACTGCCGGAAGAACTCCCCGATAATGCCTGGTAGAAAGCTGATGGGCAAGAACACCGCCAGAAGCGAAAGGGTGGCCGCCGAGACCGCCGAGAGCACCTCAGTGGAGCCCTTGAGCACCGCCTGCAGGTTGTCGTAGCCCATCTGGCGGTAGCGCTCGATGTTCTCCGAAAGCACGATGGAGTCGTCCACCACGATACCCACCGCCACGATGATGGCCAGCAGGCTAATCACATTGAAGGTAAAGCCCAGCAGGCCAAACACAATCAACGCGCCCGACATGGTGATGGGAATGGCCAGCACCACGCTAAAGACCGAGTTGAGCTTGCCTAGGAAAATCAGGGTGATGAAGGAGACGATGGCGGCAACCAGCAGCACCTCGCGGAAAGTGTCGTTGACGGTGTTTTCGATGAAGGTGGTGGTATCGCCCACAATACGGGCCTGGTAGCCTTGCGGCAGCCGGACTTCCTGCAGGGTGCGCTTGATGCCCTGGGCCACCGCCACTGCGTTGGAGTCGGGGGTTTTACGCACAGCCAGCGGGATTACCGGCTGGCCGTTGAGCCGGGTCAGGCGGGTGGGGTCGGCCTGGGCATCACGCACCACGCCCAGATCCCGCACCCGCAGGCCGCGGGCTGGGTCCACCAGAATGTTCCCGACTTCCTCGGGGGTGGTGGGGGTGTTGCGTAAGGTAAAAAGCAAGCGCTGCCCCCGGTCGCTCTGGGTTCCGGCGGGCACGGCCAGCGCCGAGGCCTGGATGGCGCCCACCACCTGGGCTGGGGACAGGTTATAGGCGCCCACCTTGTAGGGGTCGAGCAGAACCTGCACCTGCCGCTCGGGCGCCCCCTGTACCTGCACGTCGGCTACCCCTGAGATGAGCTGTAAGCGGGGCTTTAGCACGTCGTTGGCGTACTTGGCTACCTCGCGCAGGTCGCGTCCATCGGCTGAGAGGGCAATAAAGAGAATCGGTGAGGCCGCGGGGTCGAAGCGCTGCACCACCGGGGTCTGGGCATCGCGGGGCAGTTGCCCCCGTACCGCCGACACCCGCTGGGAAACATCGGTAGCCACCCGGTTGATATCCTGGCCAAACTCGAAGGAAACAATCACCTGGGAAAAGCCCTCACCCGAGAGCGAGGCGATCTGGTCGAGGCCCGACAGGGTGGAGACCGCATCCTCGATGGGGCGACTCACCTGCTGTTCGACTTCTTCAGGCCCGGCTCCCGGGTAGGCCGTGGTCACGGCCACCACCGGAATCTCGAAGCGGGGCAGCAGGTCTACCCCCACCCGGCTGCCGGTGATAAGGCCGAACAACACCATGGCCAGGAAGACAGCCGTAGAAAACACCGAGCGCTTTACAAAGAAGGCAATGATCGGATTGACCGGCTTGCCGTCTGGGGGTTCGGGAGCTACAACAGGGCGTTCTGGCTGGCTCATACCCACCTCTGGTTCATGCGGGTGCTAAACAAGGTGCTCACTGCACCACCTCCACCGCGTCCCCATTGCTGAGGCTCGAGGGCACAGGAAAGACCACCGGTCCACTGCCCAGCCCCTCCACCGCGACCCGGGCTCCGGTATCGCCCAGCACCCGCACCGGGGTGCGTACCGCCTTGCCCTCCTGCACCACAAACACGTAGGTGCTGCGGCCCTCGGTGCGCAAAGCGCCAGCGGGCAGCAGGCTGCCCTGGGCCAGGGTGAGGGTGTAGCGCACCTGGCTGCTGGCCCCGGGGGGCAGGTCGCCTTCGACCTGAGCGGTCAGCTCGACCAGGCGATCGGTGCCGGGCACTTTGCTGCTCTTACGCAGGATGGCGGGGTAGCTCTTGCCCCCGTAGAGCACCTCGACCTTGCTGCCCAGCGGCAACGCGGCGGCTTCCTCGGGGGGCAGGCGGAAGGTGGCCTCGAGCCTCGAGGTATCGGCCAGCCGGAAAGCCCGCTGCCCCGCACTCACAAACTCGCCGGGGTTGGCAAAAATTTCCGCCACCACCCCCGCAAAAGGGGCCCGTACCTCGGTGTCGGCTACCGCCCGCCGGGCCTGGGCCAGTTGGTTCTGGGCTTGCTGCACCTGTAGGCGCAAGAGGGCCAGGTCTTCGCTGGAAGCCCGCTGGGCCCGGGCCAGGTTTTCACGGGCGTTGTCGAAGGCAGCTTTGGCCTGGTTGTAGGCAGCCTCGAGGCCGGTGAGTTCAACCTGCGAGATGGCCCCCGCCTTGAAGAGTTGTTGCCCCTCCACGTAGCGCCGCTCGGCCACCTGGAGGTTGGCCTGGGCCGATTCCAGGCTGGACTGCAGGGGAGCCAGAGAACCCGAGGTCGAGCGCTGGGCCCGCTCGAGGTTCACCTGGGCCTGCTCCAAGGCCAGCTCAGCGTTACGCAAGGCGGTTTGAGCGTTGGCAGGGTCGAGCCGCAAGACCACCTGGCCCTGGACGACCCGGCTGCCCTCGGCCACCCGCACCTCCAGCACCTTGCCCGAGGCCGTGGCCCCCACCTGGCTTTCCCGCACCGGCAACAGGGTAGCCCCAGCGGTACGCACGGTGGTCAAAGCACCGCGCTCGGGCTGCACCACCCGCACCTTGACACTGCGGGGGACAGCGCTCTGTGTCGAAGCGGGGTTTTCGCTCTGGGTCGCGCGGCGCGGCCCACACCCAGCCAGCAACAGCGCCGCCAGCCCCAGCCAGAGCCAGGTTCTGTATGCGGCCTGGTTCATCAGCGACCCCCCGCCAGCAGGCTGTAGTAAGCCCGGAAGTAGTTCCCCAGGGCTTGCTGGGCGGCCAGCTCGGCCTGGGTGTAAGAAAGCTCGGTCTGGAGGTAGGTCACCTGGCTAATCAGACCTGCCTCCAGGCGCTTTTTATCGTTGGCGAGGGCTTCACGGGCATTGGCCAGGGCGGCCTGCTGTACCGCCAAAGACCTGGCGGCAGCCTGGAGGTTCTGGTACAGGGAGTCGTACTGCAGCGCCAGGCCGCGCTCAATTTCCTTCGCACCCGCAACGGCCTGTTCGGCCCTCGACCTGGCCGCGTCTATATCAACCCTGGCTGCATAGCTGGGATCCAGCAGCTCGACCTGGAGCTGGGCCAGCTCGGCCCGCTGACGGGCCTGCAAAACGTCGGGGTTCTTGGCCAGCAACCCTTGCAACACACTGGCCTCCGGCAAGGCCGGCGGGGAGGGCAGGGGGGTTATGGCATTGAAAGCACCCACCAGGCTGCGCAGCGAGCTTTGGGCCAGGGCCAGCCCATTTTCGGCCCGGCTGGCGTTGCTCTTAGCATCGTCCAGGCGGTTCTGGGCGTTGCGGACGTCCAGGGCCGTGCCGGAGCCGTTGCGCTGGCGAATCTGGGCAATCTCTAGGCCACGGGCGGCCACCTCGAGGGCCTTCTGGGCCAAGCGCACCTGCAGCTGGGCCTCGAGCACCTGGGTATAGCTCGCCACAATGCTGCTCTGGGCCTGGGCCAGGGAGCGCTCATAGCTGGCCTGGGCCAGCGCCGCGCGCTGCTCGGCCTGCACCCGGGTGGGGCGGGTTAGCAGGGGGTCGGACAAAACCCGCCCCAGGTTGGCTTTTGCGTCGTCCAGTTCGGCTTTAGCTGCCACCACCGGGGCCTGTTCTACCGCTTTAGCTAAAGCGGACTCGAGGGTCAGGCCTGGGCCTTGGGCCAGGGTAAAGGAGGTCAGGAGCAGGGCCAGTTGTGCAAGAAGGTTGGCAACAGCCATTTTCATCGGTTCACCTCGCTGAGGGGTAGGGCAAAGTAGCGGTACAGATCCAAAATTCGCTGGGTTCGGTTGAGTTCGGCCTGTTCAAGACTGAGCCGTGCCTGGGCCAGGGCCAGTTCGGCCTGGAGGGAGGAAAGCGGGCTCACCAGACCCAGCCGCTCGCGCTCGCGGGCTTCGGCCAGGCTGCGCTCGGCATCAGCACGGGCCTGCAGGGCGTTGGCCAGGCTCTGCTCGGCAGTTTGCAATGAAGAGCGCAGCAAATCCTCCTGGAGCTTGCTGTTGCGGCGGGCTGCCTCGAGGGCCTGCCGGGCGGCGTCTACCTGCTTCTGGGCTGCTTCGATGGCATCCGCCACACCAAGTGCAATGTTGGCCGAGAGCCCGATTTGCAGGGTGCCCACGATGCGATTCTGGGGAGCGCTGCGGCCCTGGGACTGGTTGGTGTAGCTAAGGGTGGGTTGCAGGGTGCGGGAGTTGATGGAGAGGGTTAGCGAATCGTTGTCGGAGGTGTTGCGGGTGTAGCTGCCCTGCACCACCGGCAAGACCCCCCGCAAAGCCCGGTCGTAGGCAATCTGGGCGTTGGCCAGCTGTAGCTCGGCCTGCCGTACCTGGGGCGGGACGCCCTGGCTGGGCACAATCAGGCGGGGTGGGGCGGCGCTTCCCTGACCAATCAGTTCAAAGAGGCTTTGCCGGGCCAGGGCCAGGTTGCGCTCGGCATCGGAGAGCTGGAGGGCCGCTTGCCGCAGGCTGGCCTCGGCCTGGCGCACCTCGCTGGGGCTGGCGGCCCCGCGGCTTTCGCGCAGTTTGCTGGCCTCGAGGTTGGCCTGGGCCAGCTGCACCCCGAGCCGGGCCACCTCGAGCCCCGTCTCGGCCAGACGCACCCGCAAAGCCGCCTCTACCGCCTGGGCCTCGAGCTGGGTACGGGCCTGCCGCAAGCCCAGGGCCGCCTGCTCAACCCCCAAAGCGGCCTGGTTGGCTGCGTCCGACACATCGCCAAAGGGAAAGGGAGTAAAGGTCAGGCCCAGGGTTATCTGCCGCCCGTCGCTGGGCAGACTGGCGCACTGCGGGTTGAGCGGGTTGGGGCAGGTAGGCGCGCCAGGAGGCGGCGTAACCTCGAAAAACGAGAACCCCCCCTGGGCCTGAAAGCTCACCGGGCTCAAGGTAGCGCGTAGCTGGGCCTGGGCCGCCTCGAGGCCCAGGCGGGCCTGTAGCAGCGAGGGGTGGCTTTCCAGCGGGGCAAAGAACCCCTGGGCCAGCCCGTTCACAGCCAGTGCCATCCAGATGAGAGCTGCCGACCTGGCCGCCACTGTGCCAAATTGGGCGCTGTGGGGTTTGTTCATGGCTCCACCACCTGTTCGTAGGAGGCCATGCCCTTGCCGGGGCTGGCGTCAATGAGTTTGCGGTAGCTTTCGGTCAACATATTGAGCTCCTCCTGGCTCAGGCGCGCAAAGCGCTCACGCGAAACCGCCCGCCAGTGTTCACGCATCTGCCCCAAAAAATCTTTCCCAGGCTCGGTCAGCAAAATGCGCACCTTACGTTTGTCACTGGCGTCCAGTTGCCGCCGCACCAGGCCGCGCTCCTCAAGGCCGGTTAGAAGCTGCGATACCCCAGGCGGCGAGGCATCCATCACGAAGGCCAGGCTCGAGGGCTGATCGATTCCCTCCGAGATGCACATCAGCGCAAAAGCCTGCATCGGAGAGATTCCGAGTCCGGCAAAGGCTTTTTGCTGGTCGAGCCGCATCTGCCACACCAGGTGGGTGGACAGCCGCCACAGCTCGTCCAGCGTTTCGTCCAGGGCAAAGTTCATACGCATGAAATATTAGGCTAACTAATGGGTAAGGAAAGCGAGCTTCGCTACACTTTTCACAAAAACAACATCATCGAGACCCGCTAAGGCGTCGCAGGTTGGGCTATACCAGAGCCCGAATTTGTTTTAGCCTCTCCCCCGCCCGCTTGACCTGGCGGGGGTTAAGCGAGCTCAAAATTATGTGTCAGTGCATGGTAAGCTACTAGCAACATGGGGGAAAAAGTCTTTGAAGAGCGGGAGCTGATTTTAGAGCTGTTCCCTGGAACTTCCCCGGAGCTGTTGCCTCCGGGGGAAGTGCTTTATTACCGCGATAAAGATGGGCGTGTGCACATCGAGGAAAGCCCACTTCATCTGCTGCTGGAGCCCCTCGAGTCCTCCGGCAGCACCACACCTATCATCTGCGAGGCCTGCCAGCGGCACGTTTCCCGCACAGCCGCACAGTTTTTTCGCTTTGGGGTGGGACAGGATGGCCGCCGCTTTCGCTATGTGGCCCTATGCCGCGACACCGAAAGCTGCTCGGGGGCGGCCCCGCCTGGGCGTTTGAGAGAAATCCTGTTGCGGGGTATACTACCCTGAGCAGGTGGACGATCCCCTTTGGGACAGACCGCTGGCGCGGCTGTTCACCGGTGGGCGGCCTCCTTTGGAGCAGGCTATTAAAGCTGTTCTCCATAGGAAGGCAGACAGTTGGGCTCGGCTCGGCAATGCCGGGCCTCTTCCATGACCAAAACAAGCGGTCTCGAATCAACACAGTGGGAGTAAAACATACTCGGAGCGCCACAACATTACCCCAGGAGGCTGGATGGCACGCGAAGTCAAGTTAACAAAATCGGGATACGAACGACTGGTGGCCGAACTTGAGCAAGAACGGGCCCGGCTCCAGGATGCCACGCGCATTTTGCAAGAACTCATGGAGTCTTCCGACGATTACGACGACTCGGGCCTGGAAGATGCCAAGCGCGAGAAAGCCCGCATCGAAGCCCGCATCGACTCGCTAACCGACACCCTCTCGCGCGCGCAAATCATGGAGGAAGAGGGCACCAAAGTTAGCGTGGTAACACTGGGGGCTGTTGTCAACCTGAAGTCGAAGCAGGGCGACCACATGGAGGTACAGGTGGTAGCCCCCGCCGAAGCCAGCGTGCTCGAGCACCCCATGAAAATCTCTGACGAAAGCCCCCTGGGTAAAGCCCTGCTGGGCCAGAAGGTGGGGGCCAGGGTGATGCTCGAGACCCCCAAAGGCAAAAAAGAGTTCAAGATAGAATCCATTCGCCACTAGTTGCCCGATAAGCTAGACGCCAGCAGTGCAGGCTGGTGGCGTTTTTTGCTATAGCCAAATTTGACAAAGTCGGCCTGCCCGCGCTTAGACTCTATAAGCTGGATGTGCTTATGCCCGAATACAGCAAACAGACCCAACAACGCCTAGCCAACCTCGAGGCCCTTGCGCAAGCCGGCTTCGAGCGCTTCCCCTACCGCTTCCCCAAAACCCACGACGCCGCCCAGATTCTTGCCAGCCACGCCGGCGCAGAACCCCAGCAAGAGTGGCCCGACCAAGAGGTGCGGGTAGCCGGCCGCCTGATGACCTTTCGGCACATGGGCAAGGCCAGCTTCGCCCACATCCAGGACGCCACAGGCCGGATTCAGCTCTACCTGGCCCGTGACCTCACCGAGCACTACGACCTGATCAAAAAACTCGATATTGGCGACATTGTGGGGGTAGAAGGCACGGTCTTCACCACCAAGACCGGCGAAATTACCATCAAGGTCAGGAAGTTTACCCCCCTGGTCAAGTCGCTGCATCCCCTGCCCGACAAGTGGCACGGCATCCGCGATGTAGAAACCCGCTACCGCCAGCGCTACCTCGACCTGATACAAAACCCCGAGGTGCGCGAAGTATTCCGCATCCGCAGCCGCATGTTGCGCTATATCCGCGACTTTTTCGACCAACGCGGCTTCCTCGAGGTTGAAGGCCCCACCCTGCAAGCCATTGCCGGCGGCACCGAGGCCAAACCCTTCAAGACCTTCCACAACGCCCTCGACCACGAGTTTAGTCTGCGCATCGCCCTCGAGCTGCACCTCAAGCGTCTGTTGGTGGGTGGCTTCGAGAAGGTCTTTGAGATTGGCCGCAACTACCGCAACGAGGGCATCTCGGTCAAGCACAACCCCGAGTTCACCATGCTGGAAGCCTACTGGGCCTACGCGGACTATAACGACATGATGGCCCTGGTCGAAGACCTGCTTTCGGGGCTGGTGCAGCACCTGTTTGGCACTACCCAGGTGCGCTACGGCGAGCACCTGATCGACTTTGCCAAGCCTTTCCGTCGGATAGACTTTGTAACTACCCTGAAGGAAAAAGCCGGACTCGACTTCGACCCCACCGACTTAGATCGCCTGCGAGCCTGGGCCGACCAGCATCACCCCGAGCTGCGCGGCGTGCCCAGCTACAAGCTGCTGGACAAGCTGTTTGGGCACTACGTGGAACACACCCTGATCCAGCCCACCTATGTGGTGGACGTGCCCCTGGCCATTAGCCCCCTGGTCAAGCGCCACCGCGACCCCAGCAAGCCCAACCTGACCGAGCGGGCCGATTTGTTTGTGGCCGGATTCGAGATTTCGCCCATCTACTCCGAGCTAAACGACGCCCTCGACCAGCGTGCCCGCTTCCAGGAGCAGGTCAAACGGCGCGAGGCCGGCGACGAGGAAGAGCCCGAAATAGACGAAGACTTTTTGCTGGCCCTTGAGTACGGCATGCCCCCCGCCGCGGGTATGGGCCTGGGCATAGACCGGCTGGCTATGGTGCTCACCAACCAGGAAAGCATCCGCGATGTGATCTTGTTCCCCCTGCTCAAGCCGCGCAAAGAAGCCGAACCCGAGGAGTCCGCCGACCAAGAGTAGCCTAGCGCAGATTGAGCACCGGACAACCGTCGATTTGAATCGCAGTCGCCGCGCCGGGCGTACGTACCCTGTACTCCCCGGCGCTTCCGCTTTCTGCTGTAGAGGCCACCACGTTTCCCGCTTCGGTAAATACCACTATGCGCTCTGCCGCACCCCGCAGCCGCAACCGCACCTCGCCCAGGCTCAGGCCCACCTGTTCGATCTGGGCGGCACAGGGCGGGCTCGAGGGTGCGGACAAGCCTGGTTGTGCCGCTGAGCTGGGCGCGCCGGGTGGTTGTACACCAGGTTTTGGCTGCAAAAATAGGTACCCAAAGTAGGCCCCAATTGCCAGCAAAAGGGCAAGCCGTAGGGGGTTGAGTCTTTTGTCGTTCATGGTTCGATGATAATCCCGTTTCCATGGCCGAGCTTTCACCCGAGTGCAACGCCAGCTTGCGCCGGTAGTGCACGAGTTGGTACGCACCGTTTCAATCCTCACTCGAGCTTTCGCCCGAGTGCAACTTGCTGTTCCGCAAGATAAACTACAGGCCGCGTTTGTTTCAATCCTCACTCGAGCTTTCGCCCGAGTGCAACCAGCGGAGCTGGGGGCAATACTGGAGTACGCCCAAGTTTCAATCCTCACTCGAGCTTTCGCCCGAGTGCAACTCGCCAGCCACGCGCTGCTGCACGAGGTTGCTTTGGTTTCAATCCTCACTCGAGCTTTCGCCCGAGTGCAACATGACAAGAGTAATAGCGCATGAAGGCTGGTTGAAGTTTCAATCCTCACTCGAGCTTTCGCCCGAGTGCAACGGGACTGATGATTCCCGCATTGTCACTCCGCTCAGTTTCAATCCTCACTCGAGCTTTCGCCCGAGTGCAACGGATAATATGCCTCGAAATCTAGGACGGCTTGATGTTTCAATCCTCACTCGAGCTTTCGCCCGAGTGCAACGGAAAAAATGGCACGCCAACAATTAACCGATTTAGTTTCAATCCTCACTCGAGCTTTCGCCCGAGTGCAACATATCGCGCAGAAAACGGGTTTGAACGTGGTAAAAGTTTCAATCCTCACTCGAGCTTTCGCCCGAGTGCAACCTGGATGCCTGGCGCTGGGCTATCGGGGTAGGAGGTTTCAATCCTCACTCGAGCTTTCGCCCGAGTGCAACCCCTGCCAATATCGGAAATCTACGAGGTGTATAGCGTTTCAATCCTCACTCGAGCTTTCGCCCGAGTGCAACCCGACAGGTTGGTACACTCACCTACCACGTCTGTAGTTTCAATCCTCACTCGAGCTTTCGCCCGAGTGCAACGGCCTCATTCTAGCGTGCGTGCTGGACGGGGTTCAAGAGGGGGTTTGCGCGAACCCCCCCAAAAGTGCTTCCGACGCGGGGTGGCGCGGGGTGAGGCAAATGCGGGTTTTCAATGTCCCCTGGCCGATTTCTCGGCTTGCGCGAACCCCCCTGGGTTTTGGCACTTGCTTGGGGTTCGCGCA
>Ga0272446_1007175_pt1 | contig 11215 bp, 11 predicted proteins | sample YNPCB0061_FD_194587 | JGI IMG/M metagenome (GOLD analysis project Ga0272446, IMG submission 194587) | Hot spring microbial mat communities from Yellowstone National Park, WY, United States - YNP-CB-006-1 | ecosystem: Environmental > Aquatic > Thermal springs > Hot (42-90C) > Sediment | place...
TAACTCTAAAAGAGTACGCCGATACCTATCCCAATACTGAAAGGACACTTTCAACCTTAATGGTGCTTTCTGATATGCTTTTAAAAGAAAATCGTGAACAAGAGATGCTCGACAGCTTAGATAAGGCTTCAAACAATTTTGGTGCTAAAGGTTTGATAAAGGTAACGGACTTTTGCGAGGCAAACTTTAAGCTTATAGCTGATAAAAAACGCCTTGCTATAATTTTTGGTAAAGCCTTTGATTTTTTTAAGGATAGACGCTATTTAGAGCTTAAGCATTATGCACTTTTCTCTTTGGCAAAAATTAATGAAGATGGTGGCAAGTTAGATGAAGCCAAACTACTTTATACTCAGATAATTGATGATTTCAACACAACAAGTTTTCGAGAGTTTGCACTCTTCAATCTTGCTCTTCTGCTTGAGAAGGAGGGCAAAGTTAGTGATGCCGTCAAAACAATGGAGCTTATTAAAGATAGGAAAGAACTTGCATACAAGGCTAAAGACTTTGTCTTCATCTTTGGAAAAAAGGCTGGTTTTTTTGTTGAAGCCGCTGAGGCATCATTAGAATTAGCCAAATTAGAACCACAAAAAACAGCGTACTACCTTTTGGAAGCAGGTTGGTTATTTATAAAATCAGGCAAATTTAATAGGGCTGAGGAAGCATTAAAAAGATTGGAAAAGCTACAGCTAAGCGAAGAAGAAAGAGCTTCACATAACACTTTGAAGGGAATTCTGGCATACAATAACAGTGATTTTAATCTTGCCTTCGAACTATTTTTTGTATCATCAAAGTCAGTAGTGAAAGAAGAGTACGAAGAGGATTTTATTAAGTTTTTCCATGACACTTTGTCAAAAACTATATTTTTAAAACCAGAGGATGAGGCAAGGGATGCCCTTGAGTCATTTATTGATTTCTTGGGACGTCGTTTTAAAGCAACTGCAAAGCCCGATTATCTTTTCAATATTGCCGAGACATTATCGGACTTTTCCCTCTTTTTCTTACAAAAAGATGAAGCGATAGCGAAATCAATAGAGTTTTATAAACGTTCATTAAAGCTATCAATAATGCAAAATAATTCGAAATTAGTTATAAAGAATCTTGCTAAACTAAAAGAACTTAAGCCTGAACAGTATGCTCGAGAGCTTTATATACCTGACATTGAGTTAAACTTTTTAGAGGAAATTAAACATGGTGAAGTGTTGTCAGAATAAACTGATACTTTTCTTGATTTTGTTAATTTTTACTGCCTGTTCTACCCACAAAAAGGATGTGATAATAGAAAATCTGCCAACTGCAAAGGTTACCGTTAAGGAAGAGCAGCCGTTATCTGACCAAATCAAAAAATACAAGAAAAACAAAAATTTCAATGCGATAATAGGGTTATACGAGAAAAACCAACAAGAGATAAAGAACAGTGTTGATTTGAGTTATGTGATGGAAGCCTACTATCTGGAAAAAAGGTCTGATGATGCTATAAAAATAGGAGAAAAAATTTTTACTGATTTTCCGAACTTGGATGACAACAGGCTGAATATAATACTTGGCGTATCATATTACCAGAAAGGTCTTATTGAAGCTGCTCGTAGAAACCTTTTGAAGGCTAAAGACAGTGGAAATAAGAATCCACTCATAAGTTACTATTTTATCGATATGTATCTAAAAAAAGGTCAAAATGCCCTTGCTCTTACAGAGGCAGCCAATCTTGAAGGTGAAGCCAAGGATTACCTTCAGGGAATAATTTATTACAAGGAAGGAAGCTATAATAAAGCTTTGGAAAAATTCAACTCCCTGTCAAAATTCAATAAGTCAGTTTTATTTAGGGCTTTCTGCATGTACAAACTCAATAAATACGACGAGCTTATAACCGAATGGGAAAAAGGTGAAATGAGAAATTTCAGTGAAATATATCCTGTAATTGCAGATATATATTTAAAAAAAGGTGAGGTATTAAAGGCAAAAGATACACTTTTAGAGGCGGCTAAAATTGATAACAAAGATTATATTCAAAAAAATATTGAAATTATTGATGAAATGTTTATGTTGGAAAAAAAGTAGTGTTGAATATTTTTTGCCAGTGAATATAATAGTATGCCTATGAAAAAAATTATACTGCTTTTGCTTATGTTGTTAGTAGTTGCTTTTAAAGCATCTGCAGAGGATAAAAGCGTTGATTTTGAGATTAAAACAGGATTAGAGATTATAGGTGCAAAGGAAGTCCCAAGGGTTATTTTCTTTCTGCCCCCATTAGAGCTTAAAATGGAAAAGAGAAAGGTTAAAAACAGCTATTTTTTAGACAAGACTTTGATAGAAGAAGATTTTAAAGGTTTAATAAATGAGGAGGTTAAAGATGTTTCAAACGTTAGGTAGGTTCTTTTTTGAAGGTGGAATATTTATGTATCCGATAACATTTCTTCTTGCCTTTGGAGTTGCTGTGATTATCGAGAGGTTTACTGTGCTTTTTAAACGTTACAATCTTGATGCTGAAAAGTACTACAATTTTGTGGAACAAAAGGTGCTAAGTAAAGAGCTTTCTGCAGCAGTAGAGGGATCTCCAGACGTGCCCCTTTCCAATATCATTAAATTTGGTGTCCAGATGGTGCAGAAGCTTGAAAAAGAACCAACTTCCGATAGAACTTTAAAGGGTGAACGTAGGGTTGCCGTTATGATTGAGAAGACGATCGAGGAGGTAGCATCCCACGAGTTTCCAAAGGTTGAAAGAAGGCTCAATATGTTGCCTACTGTGGCTAATTTAGCTACCCTTTTAGGTTTATTGGGAACGCTTCAGGGGCTTATCCAGTCCTTCTCTTCTCTTTCCAATATCGCCGACCCTGCAATGAAGGCTCAGCTACTCGCCAAAGGTATTTCTACGGCTATGAACACAACTGCTTATGGTCTTTTTGTCGCTGTGTTGATACTTTTTTGTTATGCCATTTTAAATGCGAGGGCAGAGAGAATTATGGAGGAAACAGAGTATTATGTGCTTAAATTTATCAATCTCATAACATTGAGGTATTAATGATAAAGTCAAGATTCAGGAAAGATGTAAAAAAAGGTGGCTTTTTGCCCATTCTTATCCCTGTAATGAATCTGTTTTTGCTGATTCTTCCACTGGTTATTCAAAACGCCTATTTACAAAAATTGACTACTCTTGAACTGCAGTTGCCAACTTTGTCTGAGGCAAGTAATACAACTTCAGAAAGCAGCAGAAAGCTCTTACTTGATTTGAAACAGACCTCCCTGACCTTATATTTAGATGACAAGCCTGTTGATGATATTACAACATCTCAGGGGTTTGAAACAAAGCTTTTGAACCGACTTGTTGAAATTAAAAAGACCTTGCCATCAAAGAGAGATATCTTGCTTAAGGTTGATCCTCAGGTAAAGTACGAACAGGTTGTTTTGGTTATTGACCAGTGTAAGAAAGAAAACAAGCTGTTTCCAGAAGTAGTTTATTTTGATGAGGAGAGATGATGCCTAATTTTTATAAAAAAAAGAAACAGGATGTTGAGTTAAATCTGACAAGTTTGATGGATATGTTTACGATTATCCTTTTCTTTTTTCTCTCTACTTATAGTTTTGAAGGCGTTTTAATGAAGCTTGTAGAAGGTATAGAACTGCCTCGTTCTGAAAGTAAGATACCTGTTGCAGAAAAATACTACATTGCTATAAAAAAAGATGCCGTTGTTATAGATGATGAGACATACTCTTTAAGTGGCTCAGATGATAAATATATTTTCAGCAGTCTCCGTCAGATAAAGAAAAAGGGTATTTCTTTTCTTGTTATACAGGCTGATAAAGATTTGCCCTTTTATGTTGTAAAAAAATACATTAGGCTTGCTGTTCAGGCTGGCTTTGCAAAGCCTTATTTAGCGGTAATCCCAAAATGATTTTAGGTTTTTTAGTTACAATTACTGAGAAGGGCGAAAAAAAGCAGTTAACTGTTAAGGGAAATATTTTTTCTGTTGGTAGCGATTATAAAAATAGCGTTGTTTTGCCAATACTTCCCAAAGAGGTTAAATTGCTTGAAATAAGAGATAATTCCTTACTTTTATATCAACAGGAAGGGGTTATTGCCAAAATTCATGCGAATAATAGTGTTTATGATTTAAACGAACTTTTAAAGCTTTTCCCAAAATCTAATGTTATTAAGTTAAAAAGCGATTGTGAGATTACTTTTTTAATTGGTGATTTTGAGATACATACAAAGGTTTCAGAGATTGAAGAGGTAAAAACAAAACCGTTACCACAGAATTTCAAAAAGCGGCTTTTGACTAAAGAAAACATTAAGTTTATCGGTTTTACGTCGCTTATAACTTTAGTTTTCTTCCTGATTACAGGTATTGCTGCCTTTCAATACACAAAAAATAAAGTAACTATCAAGCCTATCGAAGTTACAAAGGATGAGCAGCTAAGGGAGATTGGTTACACAACCGTAGATAAAAAGAAAAAGTTTACAGAAACAGCCGAAAATGATACTGGACAAGTAGCTGCTAAAAATATCAAAGAGAAAAAAAAGATTTCCGAACCTTCCGTGCCATCAGGTGCATTTATTGCATCTGCCCCTCAACCTGAGTTGACAAGACATGGTGGTGTTCTTGCAGTGCAAGAGGGAGCAAAAAGTGTCATCATAAAAAAAGAAAGAAGCTTGTTTAGTAAGCTGGAAGAGACGCTTGAGGAGCCCATCGTAAAGAAAGAAGCTAAGGCTACTCCTGATGATACTAATAAAACTTTTCAATCAGCAAAAGTAGAAGATATCCATCCCGGCCCAGAAAAAAAAGACGTTAAGGTGGAGTTAGAGTCAGCAGCAAAGCTAAAGGTTCAGGAGCGAGTCCCTGAGGCAAAAGTTGTTGTTGGAAAACGTCCAGAGGCTGAAATAACTTCTTCTATCAACAAATACAAAAAAGGTTTTGAGTTTATCTTCATAGAAGAGAGGAAGAAGGATAGTAATCTTAAAGGCAAGGTTGTGATTTTCTTTGTGGTAGACAACTCAGGTGCTGTTACAAAGGCGGAAATTTACGAAACAGATATTAAAAACAAAGAGTTTTTGAACAAAATATTGATGCTTGTAAAGTCAATAAAGTTTCCACCAACGGATAAAGGTGATACAAGTATTAAACTACCTTTGCTATTTTTCCCTTCCTAAAACAAAGCGTTTTTCGTCTATATCCCCATCATCAGTGCAAGGCTGAAAAAGTCCCTGTCAAGCTTCTTTTTTGTCTCTGTGACAAGATTTAATGGAGTTGCTACTATCTGTGATTTTATAAGCCCCACCATAACATTATGCTTGCCTTCAATAATATTTTCAACGGCAGCTCTTCCCAATCTTGATGCAAGTAGTCTATCGAAGGCTGTAGGCGAACCGCCTCTTTGGATATGTCCCAGAATACTAACCCTAACTTCAAAGCCAATCCTGTCCTTTAGTTGTTCTGCAATCTTACTCGCTGATGCAGCTCCCTCAGCAACGATTATCAATGCATTGCTTCTTCCTTCTTCGTAACGTTTTTTTAGAGATTTAACCATCTTTTCAATATCAAAGGGAAATTCTGGGATGATTGTGTACTCTGCACCTGCTATGATACCAGAAGCAACCGCCAAGTAACCGCAGTTTCGCCCCATTACTTCTATGACAAAGGCTCTGTCGTGAGAGGTAGCAGTATCTTTAATGGCATCTGTTGCCCAAAGTATGGTGTTTAGTGCAGTATCAACCCCAATCGCCATATCTGTGTATGGTATGTCGTTGTCGATAGAGCCTGGAATTCCTACGCAGGGAATACCTTGTTTTTCTAAAGCCATAGCACCTTTAAGAGAGCCATCACCACCTATTACAATCATACCATCGATGCCTAAATTTCTAAGATTTTCAGCAGCCTTTTTTTGATATTCTAATTCTAAAAGTTGTGGACATCGTGCAGTCTGAAGTATAGTGCCACCTTTTTGCATTATTCCGCTAACTTCTCTTGATGTCATAGGGAAAAAGTAGTTCTCAAGGATTCCTTTGTATCCTTTTAAAAAACCGTAGACCTCAAGCCCATTATAAATGGCGGTTCTAACACAGGCTCTAATGGCACTGTTCATGCCAGGACAATCTCCACCGCTTGTTATAATACCAACTCTTTTTGGCCTTTTTACGTTCATTTTGTTACTCCTTTTTGCAAAAATTAAAAAATAACAATTTATTCTATTTCTCTAATAAGTTTTCAGGCAAAGAGCTTATCAAACTTTTGGTGTAAGGATGGGAAGTACGCTCAAAAATACTGTCCCTTTCACCATATTCGACAATCTCGCCTTTATACATTACAGCAATTTTATCTGATATATGCCTAACAATACGTAAGTCGTGTGAGATGAAAAGCATTGAGAATTTATACTGTCTTTGCAACATAAGGAAAAGATTAATTATCTGAGCCTGTATAGATACATCAAGCGAAGAAACAGGCTCGTCAGCAATAAGTATAGAAGGATTTAAGATAATCGCACGGGCAATATTTATACGCTGTCTTTGCCCACCAGAGAATTCGTGGGGGTATTTATAGATATCATCAGATGAAAGTCCAACAGTTTCAAGCATTTCTGCAACTTTTAGATAAATCTCTTTCTGGGTTAATTTTGAATAAAGTTTTAGTGGTTCACTTAAGGTGTCAATAATAGGAAGTCTTGGATTAAGAGAAGAGTAAGGATCCTGAAAAACAGCCTGAACCTCCTTTCTAAAAAAGTTCAGTTCAGTTGAGCTTTTTGATGTTATTTCATCACCTTTGTAAAAAATTTTACCTTCATCGGGTTTGGTTAACAGAAGTAAAATTCTTGCAAGCGTAGACTTACCAGAGCCTGATTCCCCAACTACCCCAACAATCTCGTTGGCAGACAATCTGAAATTAACTCCTTTTAGTGCTTCTATCCTGATATCGCTACCAAAGGGATGTTTCTTAATTACAAAACTTTTTTTGATATTCTCACAGCTTAACATCTTTTAGCCTTTATGCATAAAACTGTGTGTTTGGACGACAGTATTGTGTATTCAAACTGTTCTTTACAATTACTATCAGAAATATCACAACGTTCAAAAAAGGGACAGAAGTATCTTGATTTCTCAGCGTAGCCTTTAATCATTGGCAAAGGTGTTTTGGGTACACTTTTTATTGATGGTACGGATTTTAAAAGTCCTATTGTGTAAGGATGAGCAGGATTTTCAAGTATCTCATCTTTGTCACCTTCCTCTACAATTCTGCCTCCGTACATCACATAGATATGCTCGGCAATCATCTTCACTACGCCAAAATCGTGGGTAATTATGACAACACTTTTTCCCATTTCATTTTTCATTTTTGTAAAGAGTTGTAAAATACCTGCCTGTAAAGATACATCCAATGCTGTAGTTGGTTCGTCGGCGACTACAAGAGAAGGGTTTAACGCAATAGACATTGCAATAAGCACGCGCTGCCTTTCGCCACCGCTAAGTTGGTGAGGGTAACTTTTTAATCTTGCAGCAGGATTGCTAAGTTTAACAGATTCTAATAGCGACAAGCAGCGTTCTCTAATCTCTTTTTTATTTAGATTAGTATGGTACTTAAAAAGCTCACCGATTTGTTCCTCAATGGTCAGAACAGGATTTAGGGCTGTTAAAGGGTCTTGAGGTATCATAAAAATTTCAGCACCACGAATCGTCCTAAGTTGCTCTTCGTTAAGCTTCAGAATGTCCTTTCCGTTAAAAACTACTTTGCCTTCAACAATTTTAAGGTTATCTGATGGCATGAGGTTTAACATTGAGTATGCAGTTAATGATTTCCCTGAGCCCGATTCACCCACCAGTGCTACAATCGTTGCCTGGTCTATTTTTATGTTCACGTCGTTCACAAGAAGTTTCTTTTGAACTCCCTGTTCAACCAGAGCAATTTTAAGTGAATTCACCTCTAACATCGCTGTAATTATACAAAATTAATCACTGCCTTTCCATTTTTTTTTGACAAAGCTAATGGCTTCAAGTAAAATTAACTAAACATCGGGGAGGAACAACATGTTTGATTTTCCAAGAATTAAAAGATTGCCACCTTACGTTTTTAACATTGTTGTAGATTTGAAAAATAAGGCAAGGCGGGCTGGAGAGGACATAATTGATTTAGGAATGGGAAATCCAGATATCCCGACAGCCCAACATATTGTTGATAAACTTGTTGAGGCGGTTTATAATCCGAGAAATCATCGATATTCAGCATCTAAAGGTATTACAAAGCTAAGGGCTGCCATTTCTGACTGGTATAAGAGAAACTACGATGTTCATATTGACCCCGAGACAGAGGCGATAGTTACAATCGGAGCCAAAGAAGGGCTTTCTCATTTTGCTTTGGCTACGTTGGAAAGGGGCGATGTAGTGTTGGTTCCTAATCCAACCTACCCTATACACACCTATTGTGCTGTAATAGCAGGGGCAGATGTTCACTCTATACCGTTTACGCCAGACAGAGATTTTTTTGTTGAGTTGGAAAAATCTACAAAAAGGGTTTGGCCAAGTCCAAAGCTTTTATTATTGAGTTTCCCTCACAATCCTACAACGAGGGTGGTTGATTTAAACTTTTTTGAAAGGGTTGTAGACTTTGCGAAAGAGAATAAACTGATTGTAGTCCACGATTTTGCTTATGCTGATTTATGCTTTGATGGTTACAAGGCACCAAGTATGATGCAGGTTCCAGGAGCAAAAGATGTAGGTATTGAGTTTTACTCACTTTCAAAGGGTTACAGTATGCCTGGCTGGCGTGTTGCCTTTGCTGTCGGTAATAGCGAACTGATAAATGCCCTTGCAAGACTGAAAAGCTACTTTGACTATGGTATTTTTCAGCCAATACAGATTGCTTCTATAATCGCATTAAACGGACCACAAGATTGTGTTGACCAAGTGCGAGAAACATATAAACTTAGAAGGGACGTCCTTATAGAAGGACTCAATAAGATTGGATGGAATGTTGAAGCACCAAAAGGCACCATGTTTGTTTGGGCAGAAATACCAGAAGAGTTCAAACCATTAGGCTCTATCGAATTTTCTAAATTGATGCTAAAAGAGGCAAAGGTTGCGGTATCTCCAGGTGTTGGATTTGGTGAATATGGAGAAGGATACATTAGATTTTCTCTTGTTGAGAATGAACATAGAATTAAACAAGCGGTCAGGGGTATAAAGAGGTTAATTTCTGGGAGGTAGGATGAAAGAAGTTAATTTTGGCGTGATAGGTTTTGGTACGGTTGGTTCAGGTGTTGTTAAACTTTTTCTCGACAACAAGGAAGAACTTGAAAAAAGGCTTAATTTTAAGCTCAACTTAAAAAAGATAGCCGACAAAATGCTTAAATCGAAAGAGGGTGTCAAAGTCCCTAAATCTATGCTTACCGCTGATGCTTATGACATTATAAACGACAAACAGATTAATATAGTTGTTGAGCTTGTAGGCGGTACTGGCATTGCTAAAAAATTCATACTTGACGCAATAAAAAACGGCAAGCATGTTGTTACTGCAAATAAGGCTTTGCTTGCAGAGTTTGGAGAAGAGATTTTTGAGGCATGCGAGAAGGAACAAAAGATGTTAGGTTTCGAAGCCTCTGTTGGTGGGGTGATCCCCATTATCCGTTCAATAAAAGAAAATCTGGCAGGAGACAGAATTGATAGTGTTTTCGGAATTATAAACGGCACCTGTAACTATATTTTAACCCGTATGACCGAAGAGGGCAAAGATTTCAACGATGTTCTTAAAGAGGCACAGCAGAAAGGTTATGCGGAGGCGAATCCTTCCCTCGATGTAGATGGAGTGGATGCTGCTCATAAACTTGCGATACTAACTTCTCTATCTTTTGGTGTTAAGGTTGATTTTGATGATATTTATAAAGAAGGCATCACAAAACTCACCAATACCGATATAAAGTTTGCCTCAGATTTTGGTTATTCGATAAAGTTGTTGGGCATAGCAAAAAGGGTAGATGGAGGAATTGATGCGAGGGTACATCCAACATTAATACCAAAATCACATCCTCTTGCAAACGTCAGGATGGAGTTTAACGCAATATTCGTTAAAGGTTACGCCTCAGGACCTATCCTGCTTTATGGTAAAGGTGCAGGGATGATGCCGACCGCCTCTGCAATAATGGGAGATGTTATTGACATTGCAAGAAATATCGCCAACGGTGGCAGTATAGCAGTTCCAAACAGAGGCTATAACAAATCTTCTATGAAAAAGATTAAACCTAAAAAAATTGCCGAAATAGAGAACAAGTTTTACATAAGAATGTCTGTTGTTGATAAACCAGGTGTGCTTGCAGCTATTTCTGGAATTCTTGGAAAAAGAAAAATAAGTATAGCTTCTGTAATTCAAAAAGGCAGGGACGAAAAGGGTAATGGTGTACCGTTAGTTATCGTCACACATGAGACTAAGGAAAAAGAGCTTTTAAGGGCATTGGAGGAGATTAAAAAACTCGATTTTTGTCTGCAAGAGCCTATTTTCATTAGAATAGAGGACAGTATTTAAAGGAGAAACTAATGTGGCAGGGGCTTGTAAAGCATTATATTGATTTCTTTGAAGTCAGAGATGAAAAAAATATAGTTTCGTTAAACGAAGGAAACACCCCCCTAATTCCTTCGAGATATATTGGTGGTTCTTTGGAAAAACCTCTGAAAATTTATTTTAAATACGAAGGTCTTAATCCTACAGGCTCTTTTAAAGACAGGGGGATGACCTATGCGATAACGAAGGCTGTGGAAAATGGTTCACAGGCGGTAATTTGTGCATCAACAGGAAACACATCCGCTTCTGCAGCGGCTTATGCTGCAAGGGCAGGTTTAAAATGCGTTGTTTTAATACCAAAGGGCAAAATTGCTTTGGGAAAGTTGTCTCAGGCAATGATACATGGTGCTGTTGTAATTCAGATTGAGGGAAACTTTGACGATGCCCTAAACATTGTCAAAGAAATATCGAACACACATCCAATTACTTTGGTAAATTCCCTAAATCCCCACAGAATTGAGGGACAGAAAACAGGTGCTTTTGAGGTAGTGGATGCCTTAGGCTCCGCTCCAGATTTTCATTCCTTGCCTGTTGGAAATGCTGGTAACATAACTGCATACTGGAAAGGTTATAAAGAGTATTACGAAAAAAAACATACAAAAACGCTGCCAAGAATGCTTGGCTTTCAGGCTGAAGGGGCGGCTCCTATCGTGAGAGGCTATCCTATACCCAATCCAGAA
>Ga0272446_1007176_pt1 | contig 11213 bp, 11 predicted proteins | sample YNPCB0061_FD_194587 | JGI IMG/M metagenome (GOLD analysis project Ga0272446, IMG submission 194587) | Hot spring microbial mat communities from Yellowstone National Park, WY, United States - YNP-CB-006-1 | ecosystem: Environmental > Aquatic > Thermal springs > Hot (42-90C) > Sediment | place...
GCGGCGACCGGGAAGGCGGCGGAATGAGGCCCGGCGGCGGCCGGACCGCCGCCCCCCCACCCCGACCCGGGCCCCTCCTCGCCCGTGCCGCGGCGTTCACGGACGATCAAGGGATGCGCCGCAGGATGGGAGGATGCAGATCGCCCTTCACGCCTCCCTCCAGGGCATGCGCCGCGCGGCAGAGCGGCTCGCCGAGACGGCGCAGATCATCGCCGGCGCCACACCGGCGGGCCGCGTCGCTCGCGCCGATCCCGCCCCGGCACCGCCGCGAGGCATGCCGGCGCTGACCGCGGCGCAGGCCGGCGGCGGGCTCGAAGGCGCGCTGGTGGACCTCCTCATCGCCCGCCGCGCCTATGAAGCGAATGCCAAGACCCTCGAGAGCAACGCCCGCCTGCAGCGCGAGGCGCTGCTCACCGCTCGCGCCTGAGCACCAGCGTCGTCCACGGCCCGACATCGAGCCGCCGCTCCAGCACCAGCCCCTGGCGGCGATGCGCGGCGAGCACCATGCGCGCCTGCGCGCCGAGCAGCCCGGCGAGGATCGCCGTGCCCCCCGGCGCGAGATGCCCCGCGAGGTCGCGCGCCATGGCGCAGAGCGGGCGGGCCAGGATGTTCGCGAAGACGAGGTCGTAGCGCGCGCCCTTCATCAGCCGCGGCTTCCAGCCATCGGCCAGGATGCAGCGCAGCCGCCGCGGGCCGATCCCGTTCATCCGCGCATTCTGCGCGCAGACGCGCACCGACCACGGCTCGATGTCGGTGGCGAGCACGCGGCAGGGGAGGCTCTTCGCCGCCGCCATGGCGAGGATGCCCGAGCCGCTGCCGAGGTCGCAGACCCTCCGTGGCCGGCGGTGCGCGACGGCCTCGAAGGCGCGGAGGCAGCCCTGCGTCGAGGCATGCTCCCCCGAGCCGAAGGCGATCCCCGCATCGAGGCGCAGCACGATCCGCCCCGGCGCCGCCGCCCCGGGCACATGCGTCGGGCGGATCAGGAAGCGCCGGCCGACCGGCATCTCGGGGAAGGCGCGCACCGTCCGCGCCAGCCAGCCTTCCGCCGCGACCGGCGCGGCGCGCAAGGGCGGCGGGTCGATGCCCGCGACCGCGGCGGCGAGGGCAAGCGCGGCGCCGAGTTCCGCGTCATGCGCGCCGGCCTCGCGCACGCCTTCGACCCGCCAGGTGTCGGTCGCCTCGTCGCGGAACAGCGCGACCGTGCTGCACACCTGCTCCAGCGCCGCCTCGAAGAGCGGCACGGCGTGCTCGGGCAGGCCCTCGACAGTGAGCGCCTCGAGCGGCTCGGCCCGGCGGCGGGAGAGCGCGCCGGGCGCGTCGGGGCCCGAGGGGCGCATCAGGCCTTCTCCACGAAACTGTCGAGCACGCGCTTCGCCCCCGCCTTCTCGAAGGCGATGTCGAGGCGGTTCTCCTCGATCGCGGTGATGCGGCCATAGCCGAACTTCTGGTGGAAGACGCGCTCGCCGACCGCGAAGCGACCGGTCGCGGGCGGGCGTTCGCGCAGCTCCCAGGGGCCGGCCTCGATCACCCGCCGCGGCCGCAGGCCCGCGAGGCCGCCGGCGGCGAAGACCGAGGCCTGGGACCGCGCCTCGCGCGGGGCCGAGCCCTCGCGGATGATCTCGCCCGCCGGCAGTTCATCGAGGAAGCGCGAGGGGATCGAGGCCTGCCAGGTGCCGTAGATGCGCCGGTTCGCCGCATGGCTGATGACGGCCACGCGCCGCGCCCGCGTGATGCCGACATAGGCGAGGCGCCGTTCCTCCTCGAGCGCCTTCTCGCCTCCCTCGTCGAGGCTGCGCTGGGAGGGGAACAGACCCTCCTCCCAGCCGGGCAGGAAGACCATGTCGAACTCGAGACCCTTGGCCGCGTGCAGGGTCATGAGGCTGACGCGCTCGCCCTCCGCCGCCTCGTCGTTCTCCATCACCAGCGAGACGTGTTCGAGGAAGCCCGAGAGGTTCTCGAACTCGCCCATGGCGCGGAGGAGTTCCTTGAGGTTGTCGAGCCGCCCCGGCGCCTCGGGGGAGCGGTCCTGCTTCCACATCTCGGCATAGCCGCTCTCCTCGATCAGCGCGGCGGCCATCACCACATGACCCTCGGTCGCGTTCTGCGCGCGCCAGCGCGCGAAGCCCTGCAGCAGGTCGCCGAGCGCCTCGCGCGCCCGGGCCTGCCTGATCGCGCCGGTTTCCAGCGCGCGGGCGGCGGCGAGCGAGAGGGGCAGGGATTCGGCGCGCGCGATGGCGTGGATGGCGGCCATCGCCGTCTCGCCAAGGCCGCGCTTCGGCGTGTTCACGATGCGCTCGAAGGCGAGGTCGTCGGCCGGTTGCGCGACCACGCGCAGATAGGCCAGCGCGTCGCGGATCTCCTGGCGTTCGTAGAAGCGCGCCCCGCCCACCACCCGATAGGGCAGGCCGAGGACGATCAGCCTCTCCTCGAAGGCGCGGGTCTGGAAGCCCGCGCGCACCAGGATGGCGATCTCGCCCAAGGGGTGGCCGGCGCGGCGGGCGGCCTCGATCCTCTCGCCCACCATGCGCGCCTCCTCCTCGCTGTCCCAGAGCGAGACGACGCGCACCTTCTCCCCTTCCGCATCGGCGCGGCCGGGGCGCAGCGTCTTGCCGAGGCGCCCCGTGTTGTGCGCGATGAGAGCCGCGGCCACGGCCAGGATCGGCCGCGTCGAGCGATAGTTCGATTCGAGGCGCACGATGCGCGCGCTGGGAAAATCCTTCTCGAAGCGGAGGATGTTCTCGATCTCGGCCCCGCGCCAGGAATAGATGGACTGGTCGTCGTCGCCGACGCAGCAGATGTTGCGGTGCCCCTGCGCGAGCAGCCTGAGCCAGTGGTACTGCACGAGGTTGGTGTCCTGGTACTCGTCCACCAGGATGTAGCGGAAGCGCCGGTGGTAGTCGGCGAGGATGTCGGGGTGCGCGCGCAGCAGGCGGACCATGTGCAGCAGCAGGTCCCCGAAGTCGCAGGCGTTCAGCGCGCGCAGGCGGTCCTGGTAGGCGGCGTAGAGTTCGCCCGCGCGGCCGGCCGCGTAGTCCGAATCCTCGGCCGGGGTGAGGGCGGCGGGGGCGAGGCCGCGGTCCTTCCAGCGCTGGATCACCGCCATCAGCCCGTTGACCGGCCAGCGTTTGGTGTCCACCCGCGCCGCTTCCATCACCTGCTTGAGCAGGCGGTTCTGGTCGTCGGCGTCGAGGATGGTGAAGGCGGGGGTGAGGCCCGCGAGTTCGGCGTGCCGGCGCAGCATGCGCGCGGCAAGGGCGTGGAAGGTGCCGAGCCACAGCCCCTCGACGGGCTGGCCGAGCAGCGCCGAGACGCGCTCGCGCATCTCGCGCGCCGCCTTGTTGGTGAAGGTGACGGCGAGCACCTGCGAGGGATACGCCTTGCCCCGCAGCAGGATGTGGGCGAAGCGCGTGGTCAGCACGCGCGTCTTGCCGGTGCCCGCGCCGGCGAGGACCAGGAGCGGCCCGTCCACCGCCTCCACCGCCGCGCGCTGTTCGGGGTTCAGCCGCGCGAGGTAGTCCGCCTCGCTCACTGGCAGTTCCCCACCGATCCCGCGGCGCAGACGCGCTGCCCGTCGGTCCAGCGCGCCCCGCCGAGCAGCGCCCCCGAGAGGTTGGCGCCGGAGAGGTCCGCCCCGGTCAGGTCGGCGCCGGTGAGGTCGGCGCGGAACAGCGTCGCGCGCCGGAGGTCGGCGCCGACGAGCTTCGCGCCCTTGAGGTCGGCGCGCGTGAAGTCCGCCGAACGCAGCACCGCGCGCGTCAGATCGGCCCCGGCCATGGCGGCCGAGACGAAGCGCGCGTTCTGGGCATCGGCCTCGGCCAGCCGGGCGCCGGTCATGACGGCGCGCTGGAAGGAGGCGTCTCGCAGATGCGCGCGGGAGAGGTCGGCCCCGGCCAGTTCAGCCGAATCGAGCAGGCAGCGCCGCCATTCCACGCCCGGCGCGGGCGGGTCGGTGCAGCCGGCAAGGGCGGGACCGGCCAGCAGGACCAGCCCCGCGACGAGGAAGGGCAGCGAGGATGGTGTGCGCACGCGGACCGATATAGAACCTCGGGCCAGGACCTCCAACCGCCGGGCCCGGACGACGCATCCTGCCACCGCTGCGATTCCTCGAATGGTCCGCCCGCCAGGGGGGCGCGCTGCTCGCGGGCGGCATCTTCGCCGGGCTGCTCATCCCGCCGCTGGCCGCCCTCTTCCGCGATGTCGTCACGGTCACGGTGGCGGGGCTGATGACGCTCGTGCTGCTGCGCGTGGATCCGGCGCAGGTGCTGGCCTATCTGCGGCGGCCGGTGCTGGTCGCGGCGATGACCGCGTGGCTGCTGCTGGCGATGCCGGTCATCGCCTATGCGGTGGCGATGGCGGCCGGTCTCGACGGGCCGCTCGGCGCGGCGCTGGTCATCAGCGCGACGGGCTGCGCGGCCACCTCCTCCCCCGCCTTCGCGCGCCTGGTCGGGCTGGATGGGGAGATCTCCCTCGTCGTCGCGGTCGTCACCACGCTGCTCGTGCCCTTCACCGCGCCGCCGCTCGCGCTCGGGCTGATGGGGATCGACCTTGCCATCTCGCTCTCCGGGCTGATGGCGCGGCTCGCGCTCGTGGTCGGCCTGCCGCTCCTGGTCTCGATCGCCATCCGCCGGCTGGTCGCGGCGGCGACGCTGCACCGCCTTGGCGGGGCGGTGGACGGGGCGGTGGTCTGGCTCGTGGTGCTCTACGGCTTCGGCGTGATGGACGGGATGCTGGTCAGGCTCATGGCCGAGCCGGGCTGGGTGATGGGCGGCCTCGCCCTCGCCTTCGCCGTCAATCTCGGGATGAATGCCGCGACCGCGCTCGCCTTCGCCCCCGCCGGGCGCCGCGTCGCGCTCGCGGGGGGGCTGCTCGCGGGCAACCGCAACATGGCGCTCTATCTGGCGGTGCTGCCGGCGGCCACCGACGAGCGGATCCTGCTCTTCTTCGCCCTCTGCCAGTTCCCGCTGTTCCTGAGCCCGTTCCTGCTGCGGCCGGTCTACGCCCGGCTGCGGCGGGCCTGAGGGCCCGCCCTCAGGCCTTGCGCGGCCGCGCGCCCAGGATGTGCGCGATGGCGTAGGTCAGGTCCGGCCGGTTGAGGGTGTAGAAGTGGAACTCGTCCACGCCATTGGCCTGCAGGAGCCTGACCTGCTCGGCCGCGACCACGGCGGCGACCATCCGCCGCGTCTCGATGTCCTCCTCGAGTCCCTCGAACAGGCGCGCCATCCAGCCCGGGACCGAGGCGCCGCACTGGGCCGAGAACTTCACCACCTGCTCGAAGTTCGACACCGGCAGGATGCCCGGCACGATCGGCACCGTGATGCCCTTGGCGAGGCAGCGGTCGAGGAAGCGCAGATAGACCTCGGTGTCGAAGAAGTACTGGGTGATCGCCCGGCTCGCCCCGGCGTCGATCTTGCGCTTGAGGAAGTCGAGATCGGCCTCGGGCGAGAGCGCGGCCGGATGCGTCTCTGGATAGGCGCCGACGCTGATCTCGAAATCGGCGATGCGCCTGAGGCCGCGCACCAGGTCCTCCGCCTGGGCGTAGCCGCCGGGATGGGGTTCGTAGCGCGCCGCCCCCGCCGGCGGGTCGCCGCGGAGGGCGACGATGTGGCGCACCCCGGCCTCCCAGTAGCGGCGGGCGACGGCGTCCACCTCCTCCCGCGTCGCGCCGACGCAGGTCAGATGCGCCGCAGGCGTCAGCGAGGTCTCGCGGATGATGCGCGCGACCGTCGCATGGGTCCGTTCCTGGGTGGAGCCGCCCGCGCCGTAGGTGACCGAGACGAAGCGCGGCGCCAGCGGCTCGAGCCGCCGGATGCAGGCCCAGAGCTGCTCCTCGAGCTTCTCGGTCCTGGGCGGGAAGAACTCGAAGGACAGGCGGGGTGAGGGCATCTCCGCCGGCGCGGGCAGGCCAGCGATGCGCGGCCCGGTCAGCCAGCGGGCGAGCGTGCCGCTCATGGCCTGGTTCATGGTCAGCGTTCCTCATTCCTCGGCCCCGCCGGGCGGCGGGGCGGCTCCTCTCGCCCGTCCGGCGCGCGCTGGCAAGCCGTCGCCTTCGGTCGCGAAGCCCTTCATGGTCCGGCAAACCGGCCGCGGGTAGAGTGGGGCGGGGCGCGTCTTGGGCAAGCCCCCCGCGCGAGACGGTTTCGCCGCGAGGCCTGAGGGTGTATTGCGCCGCCATGTTCCGCTCCCGATGCGCGCTCCTGCGCGCGATGGCCCTCGCCCTCGCGGTCACGGCCGCCGCCTGCGCCACCCCGCCCCCGGCCGACGACCCCGAGGCGCTCGCCGAATGGCGCGAGACGAACGACCCGTTCGAGCCCGCCAACCGCGCGATGTTCGAGATCCATGAGGTCGCCGACCGCTTCGTGCTGCAGCCGGTGGCCGAGGCCTATCGCGACCTCCTGCCGCAGCCCGTCCGCAACGGGATCCGCAACGCCCTCGGCAATCTGCGCGCGCCGGTGATCCTCGCCAACGACCTGCTGCAGGGCAATGTCAGCCGCGCCCGCATCACCCTCGGCCGTTTCATGGTGAACTCCACCCTCGGCCTCGGCGGCATCCTCGACGTCTCGCGGGAGTGGGGCGTGCCCGGCCATTCGGAGGATTTCGGCCAGACCCTCGCGGTCTGGGGCTTCGGGGAGGGTTTCTACATGTTCGTCCCCCTGCTCGGCCCCTCCTCGTTGCGGGACCTGCTCGGCCAGGCGGGGGATGCCGCGATCAACCCCCTCACCTGGCTTGGCCAGGGGGCGGCGGTGGACGCCGCCGGCTGGGTGCGGCTCGGCCTGACCGTCGTCGACACGCGCGAGGCGCTGCTCGAGCCGATCGACCAGGTCCGCGCCACCTCCCTCGACCCCTATGCGACGCTGCGCTCGGCCTACCGCCAGCGCCGCGCCTTCGAGATCGAGAACCGCGAGAGCTTCGGCGGCCGCGTCGCCCCCGCCGGCACCACCGGCTTCGGCCAGGGCGTGACCCAGCCCGAGGCGCCGCCTCGCCGGCCGGGCCCATGACTCGGTCCGCGCCTGTCGCTCCCCATATGACGGCCATGCACAGACGACTCCTCCTCTCCTCCCCCCTCCTCGCCGCCGGCCTTCTGGCCCCGCCGCGGGCCGCTGAGGCCGCGATCGACCCCGCGCGCGCGACCGCCTTCATCGAGGCGGCGGGCAACGAACTGGTCGCGGCCATCAACGATCCCAACCTCGACCTGCCGGCGCGGCGGGAGCGGGTGGCGGCCATCCTGCGCCGCACCGTCGACATCGAGGGCACCGGCCGCTTCATCCTCGGCCGCTATGCGCGCCAGGCGACCCCGGCGGAACTCGCCGAATACAACCGGCTGTTCGACGACATCATCGTGCGCAACCTCTCGGCCCGCTTCGGGGAGTACCGCGGCGTCCGCTTCTCGCTCGGCCGCAGCCAGCAGCGCACCGAGGAGGACGTGCTGGTCAACACCATCATCGAACGCCCGAACCAGCCGGCCTTCTCGCTCGACTGGCGGGTGAGCGAAATCAACGGCCAGCCGAAGGTCGTGGACGTGATCGCCGAGGGCACGTCGCTCCGCCTGACGACGCGCAGCGAATACGCCGCCGTCATCCAGCGCGGTGGCGGGCGCGTCGCCGCCCTGCTCGAGGCGATGCGCAACCAGGTCGCGCAGCTCGCGGCGCGGGAGGGGCGCGGCTGACGCGCTCCGCTTGACGCGGACCACGACGACCGGCCCGCGCCGGCCGTAGCATCGGCATCCCTTCGGAACGGGACACCACCCCTGGCCGCGCATTCGCCGTCGCTGAACATCCGGGATCTGTTCGCCGCCAAGGCGGCGGCCGCGGCCCGCCGGCGCGCCGAGGAGGAGGCCGTCGAGGCGCAGAAGAGGGCCGATCTCGCCGCCCTCTCCGCGCGCGTGATCGGCTACCCGGGCGGCATGCCTGGGGATGTCGGCATCTTCACCGGCTGGCCGGAGAACCCTGATTGGGCCTCAGGCGCCGCCGCCGGCATCCGCCGGCTTGGCTTTTCGCGCCGTAGGCCGATGCATTGGCGGCCGCTGATGTCCTGGGCGCGGTCGCGCTGTGCGCTCCCGGCCCGATGCCGGGCATCGCGCCGCCCTGTTTCCGCCTGAACAGGGGTCAGCCCCGGCTCTCAAAGACCAGCATGCGGTGGCCCTGGTGGCGGAACTCCCCGGCCGGGGTCATGCCGATATCCGTGAGCACGGCGCGGGAGGCGTGGTTCTCCTCCCGCGCCACGGCGATGATGCGCCGCAGACCCGCGCGGTGGCCGAAGACAAGGGCGGCGCGTGCCGCCTCCCGCGCATAGCCGCGGCCCCGGCATTCGGGCCAGAGGGCGTAGCGCAGCGCCACCCCGCGCCCATCCGGGCGCTCCATGAAGCCGCAGATGCCGAGGAAGTCGCCGCTCGCCCGCTCGAAGACGCACCAGGTGCCGTAGCCGCGCACCTCCCAGAAGGCGATGTCGTCCTCGAGTTCCTCCTGGGTGCGTTCGGGCGTGCGCACGCCATGCAGCATCCAGCCGAAGACGCGCTCATCGGCCTTGAGGCGGATGAGGTCGGGCAGGTTCTCCCGACCGGGCGGGATGAGCATCAGCCGCTCGGTCGTGACCAGCCGCGCCGAGCGGAGCGCCTGGATGGCGGCGCTCATGGCCAAGCCCTCATCGCACGAGGGGCTTGTACCTGATCCGGTGCGGGTCGGTCGCGGCCTCGCCGAGGCGGCGGCGCTTGTCCGCCTCATAGGATTCGAAGTTGCCCTCGAACCACTCGACGTGGCTGTCGCCCTCGAAGGCGAGGATGTGGGTCGCCAGCCGGTCGAGGAAGAAGCGGTCGTGCGAGATGATGACCGCGCAGCCGGCGAAGTCCATCAGCGCGTTCTCGAGCGCGCGCAGGGTCTCCACATCCAGGTCGTTGGTCGGTTCGTCGAGCAGGAGCACGTTGTGCTCGCGCTTCAGCATCTTGGCGAGGTGGACGCGGTTGCGCTCCCCGCCCGAGAGCTGGCCGACGCGCTTCTGCTGGTCACCGCCCTTGAAGTTGAAGGCGGCGACATAGGCGCGCGAGGGCACGCTGCGCTTGCCGATGGTGATGACGTCCTCCCCGCCCGAGATCTCCTCCCACACGGTCTTGCTGTCATCGAGGCTGTCGCGGCTCTGGTCCACGTAGCCGAGGCGCACCGACTCGCCCACCACCAGGGTGCCGGAATCGGGCTTCTCCTGGCCCGTGATCATGCGGAACAGGGTGGTCTTGCCCGCGCCGTTCGGCCCGATGACGCCGACGATGCCGCCGGGGGGCAGCTTGAAGGAGAGGTTCTCGATCAGCAGCCGGTCGCCGTACCCCTTGCAGAGGTTCTCGGCGACGATGACGGTATTGCCGAGGCGCGGGGCGGGGGGGATGACGATCTCGGTCGGGTCGGGCGCCTTCTCCTGGCTCTTGCGCAGCAGTTCCTCATAGGCGGCGATGCGCGCCTTGGACTTGGCCTGGCGGGCGGCCGGGCTGCGCCCGATCCACTCCCGCTCCTCGGCGAGCTGGCGCTGGCGCGCGCTCTCCTCCCGCTCCTCCTGCGCGAGGCGCTTGCGCTTCTGCTCGAGATAGGTCGAGTAGTTGCCCTCGTAGGGAATGCCGCGCCCGCGGTCGATCTCGAGGATCCAGCCCGTCACGTTGTCGAGGAAGTAGCGGTCATGCGTGACGATCAGCACCGTGCCCGGATACTCCTTCAGCGTGCGCTCGAGCCAGGCGACGCTCTCGGCGTCGAGATGGTTGGTCGGCTCGTCGAGCAGCAGCAGGTCGGGCTTCTCGAGCAGCAGGCGGCAGAGGGCGACGCGGCGGCGCTCCCCGCCCGAGAGGTTGGTCACCGGCGCCTCGGCCGGCGGGCAGCGCAGCGCATCGAGGGCGATCTCGACCTGGCGGTCGATCTCCCAGCCATTGGCGGCGTCGATCTTCTCCTGCAGCTCGGCCTGCTCGGCGAGGAGCGCGTTCATCTCCTCCTCGCCCATCTCCTCGGCGAAGCGCATCGAGATCTCGTTGAAGCGAGCGAGCCATCCGTTCAGCTCGGCGAAGGCGGCACGGACATTCTCGCCCACCGTGAGGTCGGGGTCGAGCCAGGGCTCCTGCGGCAGGTAGCCGACGCGCACACCCTCGGCCGCCCAGGCCTCGCCGCCGAACTCCTTGTCCTGGCCGGCCATGATACGCATCAGCGTGGACTTGCCCGCCCCGTTCGGGCCGAGCACGCCGATCTTCACGCCGGGGAGGAAGGAGAGGGTGATGCCTTTGAAGACCTCGCGCCCGCCCGGATAGGACTTGGTGAGGTTCTTCATCACATAGACGTACTGGTAGGCGGCCATGGGGCGGGGGACCTGCGCTTTCGGGGTTCGGCCGGTCTTCTAGCGGCGGGCCGCGGTGGGGGGAAGTTCCGCCGGGCGCGCGGCGCGGGGCGGCCTTCCGGCAGCCCCCCCCTGGGCCCGGCAGGACTCGAACCTGCAACCAGACCGTTATGAGCGGCCCGCTCTGACCATTGAGCTACGGGCCCCGGGTCAACGCAGCAATGGCGCGGCCGCGCGCCCCGCGCAAGCGCCTCAGCCGAGGGAGACGTCGAGGAGCATCATCAGCGCCAGGCCCGCCATCAGCCCGAGGGTGGCGAGGTCCTCATGCCCCTTGCGGTGCGTCTCGGGGATGATCTCGTTGCTGATGACCCACAGCGTCGCCCCGGCGGCGAAACCCATCCCCCAGGGCAGCACCGCGGCCGAGACGGCGACCGCCCCCGCGCCGAGGATTCCGCCGACCGGCTCGACCATCCCGGTCAGCAGCGCGATGGCGGCGGCGCGCCGCGCCGGGTGGCCGAGGCCGTGCAGCGCCACCGCCACTCCATCCCTTCCGGGATGTTCTGCAGCCCGATCGCGCGCGCGAGCGCCGTGCCCGCCCCCACCTCCCCGCCGCCGAAGCCCACCCCGACCGCCAGACCCTCTGGGAAGTTGTGCAGGGTGATGGCGAGCACGAAGAGCCAGATCCGCCGCACCTTGTCCCCACCGATGCCGGCGCGGCCGGTGACGAAATGCTCATGCGGCAGCACACGGTTCACCAGCCAGAGGCAGAGCGCGCCGAGCAGGATCGCCGCCACCACCAGCCCCGCCGCGCCGAGCCGCCCGTAGCCGCGCCCCTCGGCCGCCGCCAGCGCCGGCGCGATCAGCGAGAAGAAGGAGGCCGCGAGCATCACGCCTGCGGCGAAGCCGAGCAGCACATC
>Ga0272446_1007177_pt1 | contig 11210 bp, 5 predicted proteins | sample YNPCB0061_FD_194587 | JGI IMG/M metagenome (GOLD analysis project Ga0272446, IMG submission 194587) | Hot spring microbial mat communities from Yellowstone National Park, WY, United States - YNP-CB-006-1 | ecosystem: Environmental > Aquatic > Thermal springs > Hot (42-90C) > Sediment | place...
CGCGGCGCCACGGTGCAGGTCGACGGCCGCGACCTCGGGCCCGCGCCGATCGATCTCGAGCTGCCGCGCCTCTCCACCACGCGCGCCGTGGCGGTGCACCTCGCAGGCCACCAGCCCTGGACGCGCACGATCGCCGGCGACGCCGACGCGACGCTCACCGCCGCGCCGCGCGCGCGCCACCCGACCACCACCGGCGGCGAGCCCGAGCTGCGCGACCCGTTCGGCGGCCAGTAACCGCCGCGGTTACTCGACGCCGCAGTAACCGCCGCGGTGACACGCCGCGCGCCGGCCGAATGACCGGCGAGGTTGCACCTCCGCGCACCTCGGCGCCTTCCGCGCGCGGCCCATCGCTTGCTCTAAGGGCCGCGCAAGGAGGGGTCATCATGAAGGTCGCAGCTCTCATCCTCGGTCTCATCGGCGCGCTCTTGGTCACGGGCCTCGGCTCGAAGTGGCTCGTCGACTACAAACAGAACCGCGCGACGATCGAGTCGCTCGCCAGCGCCGTCGGTGGCAGCGCGGGGCAGGAGGCCATCGCGTCCATCGAGCGCACGCACCGCGCGGCCTACGCGATGGTCGTGCTCGGGATCGCGGCGCTGGCCGCGTCGGCGCTCGTCTTCAAGAAGTCGAAGGCCGCGGGGGGGGTGATGATCGCGGCGGCCATCGTCCCGGCGCTGTTCGCGCCGTCGACGCTGGTGTTCTCGTTCCTGTTGCTGCTGGCGGGCATCTTCGCGCTCGTCGCCAAGCAGAAGCCGGCCGCCGCGCCGGCGTCGCCCGCCTCGGCCTCCGCGCCAGTGACCGCGTAGTCGCCTCCACGCTCGCACCACTCGCCAACCACTCGGGGGAGCTCAGCCATGCGCGCGCACCGTGGCCTTGGTGTCGTCTCGGCCTTCGCCATCGTCGTCGCTGCGGGGGCGTGCGGAGATCGGCCGCCGCCGCCCGACGGGGCCCAGCCGGCGGATCTCGCGCCGGTGGCGGCGCCGCCGATGGTGACGATCTCCGACGGGCCGACCGCCGACTTCGGCGCCGTCGTCGTCGGAGGGAGCGCGGACAAGACGCTCACCGTCGCCAACGGCGGCGGCGCGGCGGCGACGGCGCTAGCCGGCAGCGTGGGCGCGCCGTTCGCGTGGAAGGGCGGCGCCTGGCCGGGGACGGGCGGGAGCTGCGGCGACGCGCTGGCCGCGGGCGCGCAGTGCACCGTCGTCGTCGTGTTCGCCCCCGTCGCCGCGGGGGCGCAGGGGGCGACGCTCGAGCTCGCCTACGACGCCAATGGCGGGCGCGAGCGATCGACGCGCGCGCTCGCGGGGAGCGGCGTCGGGCCGGCGGTGCTGGCGATCTCCGACGGGCCGACCGCCGCTTTCGGCACCGTCGCCGTCGGTGGCGTGGGCACGCGGACGCTCACCGTCACCAACGGCGGCGGGCGGCAGGCCGAGGCGCTCGACGGTGCCGCGCTCGCCGCGCCGTTCGCCTACGCGGGCGGCGCCTTCCCCGGGACGGGCGGGAGCTGCGGCACGACCCTGGCGGCGGGCGCGAGCTGCACCGTCGCGCTCGCCTACGCGCCGTCGGTGGCGGGCGTGCAGGGGACCACGCTGACCATCGGCTACCACGACGGCGTCGCGCCGCGCACCGCCACCCGCGACCTCACCGGGACCGCCGCCGAGCCGGCGGCGCTGGTCATCTCCGACGGCGACGCCTACGACTTCGGCGGCGTCCTCGTCGGGACGACCGCCACCCACGCCTTCACGATCACCAACCGCGGCGGCGTGGCGGCGACGGGGATCGTCGCCGGCGCCGGGCTCACGGGGCCGTTCGGCTGGGCGGGCGGCCCGTTCCCCGGCAGCGGCGGGAGCTGCGCCGACACGCTCGCCAGCCTGGCGAGCTGCACCGTCGTCGTGGCCTTCGCCCCGACGGCGTCGACGGGGGCGCCCTCGACGGCGCAGCTCGCGCTCATGTACTCCGACGGGACGCGCGTGCGCGGCGTGACGCGCGACGTGACCGGCCGTGGGCTCGCCGCGGCGCTGCTCACGATCTCGGAGGCGCCGACCGCCGACTTCGGCACGCACGCGGTCAACACCACCGTCGACAAGACGCTCACCATCACCAACGGCGGCGATCTCGCGGCGACGGCGATCGCGCCCGAGGCGCCGCTCGGCGCGCCCTTCGCCTGGAAGGGCGGCGTGTTCCCTGGGAGCGGCGGGAGCTGCGGCGCGACGCTCGATCCGGTCCAGCGCTGCACCGTCGTCGTCACCTACGCACCGACGGCGGTGGGCGCGCACGGCGCGACGCTCGCGCTCACCTACCAGGACGGCTCCGGCGGCGCGGCGCGGGCCGCGCGCGCGCTCGCCGGCGCGGCGACGGGGAAGGCGTTCCTGGCGATCTCCGACGGGCCGACCTGGGACTTCGGCGCGATCGGCGACGGGCGCACCGCCACGCACACCTTCACGGTGCGCAACGACGGCGCGCTCACCGCGACGGCGATCGCCGCGCAGCCGCTCGCCGCGCCCTTCGCGCTCGGCGCCACGACGTGCGGCGCGACGCTGGCGGCCGGCGCGCGCTGCACCGTCGACGTGACCTTCTCTCCGACGGTGGTGGGCGGGGCGGCGGCGACGCTGACGATCGCCTACCACGACGGCACCGCCGCGCAGCAGGCGACGCGCGCGCTCGCCGGCGCCGGCAGCGAGCAGGCGGTGCTGTCGATCTCCGACGCGCCGTCATACGACTTCGGCGTCGTCACCGTCGGCGCCGTGGTCGAGCACGCCTTCACCGTCGCCAACGACGGCAAGCTCGCCACCAACGGCGCCCTCACCGGCGGCGCGCTCGCGGCGCCGTTCGCCTGGAAGGGCGGCGCCTTCCCCGGCCAGGGCGGCGACTGCGGCCCGTCGCTGGCGGCGGGCGCGCGCTGCACCGTCGTCGTCACCTTCGCGCCGTCGTCGGGCGGGGCGCGCGCGGCCACGCTGTCGATCGGCTACGACGACGGCAGCGCCGCGCGCACCGCGACGCGCGCGCTCACCGGCGCCGGCGCGCAGCCCGCGAGCCTGACGATCTCCGACGGGCCGAGCTACGCCTTCGGCACCCACGCCATCGGCTCGACGACGCAGGCGACGCTCACGCTGCGCAACGGCGGCGGCTCGACCGCGTTGAGCCTCGTCCTCGGCGGCCTCGCCGCGCCCTTCGCGCTCGGCACGACGACCTGCGGCGCGACGCTCGCGCCCGCCGCCTCCTGCACGGTGACGGTGTCCTTCACGCCGGCGGCGGCGGGCGACTTCAGCGACGCGCTCGAGGTGCGCTACGACGACGGCACCACCGGGCGGCTGGTGACGCGCGCCCTCGATGGCAGCGGGGCGACGCCGCCGCAGGTCGCCTTCTCGTCGACGGTGGCCTACGACTTCGGCCCGCACGCCATCGGCTCGACGGCGGAGGCGACGCTGACGGTGCGGAACCTCGGCCAGCTCGCCACCACGCTCACGCCGACCGGCCCCGCCGCGCCCTTCGCCTGGAAGGGCGGCGCCTGGCCCGGCAGCGGCGGGAGCTGCGGCGCGACGCTCCTCGCGCTCTCGAGCTGCACCGTGGTCATCACCTTCTCTCCGACGGCGATCGGCGCCGCGAGCGGCAGCGTCGCGGTCGGCTACGACGACGGCCTCGGCGGCCGCGCCACCGCGACCCGCGCGCTCGCCGGCACCGGCGTCCCGCGCGCGAGCCTCACGCTCTCGTCGGGCGCGCGCTACGACTTCGGCACCCGCGCCGTCGGCGCCACCGCCACCGCCTCGATCGACGTCACCAACGGCGGCGCCGTCGACGCCACCGCGATCGCGATCACCGCGCCCGCCGCGCCCTTCGCGATCGCCTCGACCACGTGCGGCGCCACCCTCGCGCCATCCGCGCGCTGCACCGTCGTCGTCAGCTTCGCCCCGACGGCGCTCGGCGACGCCGCCGCTCAGGCGCGCCTCGCCTACTACGACGGCGCCGCCCCCGCTGCGCTCACGCTCGACGTCGCCGGCCGCGGCGCCGCGCCCGCGGTGATCACGCTCTCCGACGATCCGCGCTACGACTACGGGACCGTCGGCGTCGGCAAGAGCCGCGAGCGCGCCTTCCTCCTGACGAACGGCGGCGGCGTCCCCGCCAGCGGCATCGCCCCCGTCGCCTTCGCCGGCCCCTTCGCCTGGAAGGGCGGCACCTTCCCCGGCGCCGGCGGGAGCTGCGGCGCGACGCTGGCGGCCGGCGCGAGCTGCGCGGTCGTCGTCGTGTTCGCCCCCATCGCCGCCGGCACCGTCGACGACAGCGTCGCGGTCATGTACCAGGACGGCCGCGTCACGACCGCCGCCGCGCGCGCCGTCCGCGGCACCGGCACCGTCCGCGCCGCGCTCGTCGTCACCGACTTCCCGCTCGCCTACTACGAGCAGTACGCGCTCCCCAGCGATCCGGCGTCGCACGACTACGGGACGCGCGGCGTCGGCACCACCGCCGACTACACCTTCACCGTCAGCAACACCGGCAACGTCGCGGCGTCGGCGATCGCCGGCGGCCCGCTCGCCGCGCCGTTCGCCTGGAAGGGGGGCGCCTTCCCCGGCGCCGGCGGCACCTGTGGCGCCGAGCTCGCCGCGGGCGCGAGCTGCACCGTCGTCGCCAGCTTCTCTCCGACGGGCGCGGCGGCGACCTCCACCACGCTCGAGGTGCGCTACCAGGACGGCGTCGCCCCCGCCGTCGCCACGCGCGCGCTCGCCGGCACCGGCACCGACGCCGCGCTCCTCGTCCTCTGGGACTACGACGTCCTCGCCGGCTTCGGCGACGCGTACGACTACGGCACGCGCGGCGTCGGCACGTCGGCGGACCACACCTTCTTCCTGCGCAACGACGGCAAGGCGGCGGCGAGCGCCATCGCCGCCACCGTCGCTGCGCCCTTCGGCTGGGGCGGCGGCGCGCCCCCCGGCACCGGCGGGACGTGCGGCGCGACGCTGGCGCCTGGCGCGACCTGCCGCCTGGTGGTCCGCTTCGCGCCGACGCAGGCCGGCGACGCGCGCGCGACGGTGCGCGTGGCCTACGACGACTCGACGGCGGCGCGCGAGGTGACCCGCGACGTCCGCGGCGCCGGCACCACCGCCGCGCTCGTCGTCGTCGCCGAGCGCCTCGAGGGCCCGGTGGGGCCGGCCTACGACTTCGGCGCGCACGGCATCGGCATCGGGACGCCCGCGATCTTCTACGTCCAGAACGTCGGCGGCGCGGCGGTGAGCGAGCTCTCGCTCTCGACGAGCGGCGCGCCGTTCTCGCTGACCGTGCCCTCGACGCCGAGCGGCCCGACGGCGTCGGCGCCCCTCTGCGACAAGGCGCTCGACGCCGGCGCCGTCTGCGCCGTCACCGTCCTCTACACCCCCACCACCGTCGGCACGCATGCGGGCGCGCTGACCGCCGTCTACGACCAGGCGGGCGCGCACGCCACCGCCGCCCGCACGCTCGTCGGCACCGGCGTCGATCGCGCGCTCCTCGACGTCATCGACTACCCCGGCCGCACCGAGTCGCAGCGCGACCCGCACGACTTCGGCACCGTCGGCGTCGGCCACACGCGCGCCTTCACCTTCATTCTCGTCAATCGCGGCTCGCGCAGCGCGACCAGCCTCGCCGCCACGCCCGACCTGCCCGCGCCCTTCTCCTACCCGAGCGGCTTCCCCGGCCTCCCCGTCGACGCCACCGCCCCGCCGCCCTGCGGCTCCGGCCTCGCCGCCGGCAGCTCGTGCCTCTTCCGCGTGCAGCTCGCGCCGTCCTCCGACGGCCCATGGGCCGCCACCGCGCGCATCACCTACGCCGACGGCGCGGGCGGCACGGGCGAGGCGCAGCGCGCGCTCGTCGGCGCCGGCACCTCGCGCGCCTTCGTCGCGATCACCGACTCGCCGTCGGGCGGCCCGATCGGCGACGAGCGCGGCCCCTTCGACTTCGGCCCGAGCGGCGTCCCCGTCGACCACACCTTCGCGCTCTACAACGACGGCGCGCAGAGCGCCACGCTCACCGACGGCGGCGCCCTCGCCGCGCCGTTCGCCTGGAAGGGCGGCGCCTTCCCCGGCACCGGCGGCACCTGCGGCACCGGCGCGCTCGCCCCTGGCGCCGGCTGCACCGTCGTCGTCACCTGGACCCCGTCGGGCGGGTCGCTGCAGACCGGCACGCTGGCCGTCTCCTACACCGACTCCGCCGGCGCGCAGAGCGCCACGCGCTCGCTCGCCGGCACGCCGATCTCGCGCGCGCTCGTCGAGCTCCTCGGCTGCGCCGACTGCCTGTCGCCCGACCCCGCCGGCGTCGACTTCGGCACCGCCGGCCAGCCCGTCGGGCGCACCGTCTGGTTGCGCAACCGCGGCGCGCAGCCCGCGACGCTGACGTCGATCACCTTCAGCGGCGCCACCGAGTTCGGCTGGCAGGGCGGCGCGCTGCCCGGCACCGGCGGCGACTGCTCGCTCTCGACGGCGCTCACCCCCGGCGCCGCCTGCCGCCTCGCGCTCCAGTTCACGCCGTCGGGGATCGACGGCCCGCGCAGCGGCGCGCTCGCCGTCGCCTATCACGACAACGAGCCCTCCTCGGCGATGGGCTTCTCGACGACGCTGAGCGGCGCCGTCGACACCCGCCCGCGCCTCGTCATCCGCGAGCTCACCGGCGGCGCCGCGCCCGACGCGCCCTTCGACTTCGGCACCGCCGGCGTCCCCGTCGAGCAGGCCTTCTCCGTCGAGAACGTGGGCGGGATGGACGCCGCCATCGACGTCGCCGCGCCGCAGCCCTCGCCGACGTTCCCCTACAAGGGCGGGTCGTTCCCCGGCGCCGGCGGCACCTGCACGCAGCGGGTCGCCCGCGGCGCGCGCTGCACCATCGTGATCGCCTTCCTCCCGACGGGGAACGGCCTCCTCCAGGCCAACGTCCAGCTCACCTACGGCGGCGGCCTCCAGGTCGCCACGCGCGCCGTCAAGGGCACCGCCACGACCGGCCCGTACGTCCTCATCGGCGACTGGGGCGCGGGCTCGCCGTCGTCGGGCACGTACGACTACGGCACCGCCGGCGCGCCCATCGATCACACCTTCACCGTGATCAACCGCGGCGCCACCTCGACGACGGTGAGCCCGACCCTCGCGCCCTCGGGCGAGTTCGCCTGGAAGGGCGGCACCTGGCCCGGCGTCGGCGGCAGCTGCGGCGTCGGCGGCAACACGCTCGATCGCGGCGCGAGCTGCACCGTCGTCGTCACCTTCTCGCCGACGGGGAGCGGCGCGCGCACCAGCGCCTTCTCCGTCGCCTGGTCGGGGAGCGTGACCACCAAGTCGCTCTCGGGGACGGCGACCGACCGCGCGCTCCTCGCGGTGACGCCGTGGCGCAACCCGGGTGGTTGGAGCTCATACGATTTCGGCACCTGGGGCGTGGCCGTCGATCGGACCTTTTTTGTCTACAACGCCGGCCAGCGCGCGGCCCTCGTCAGCGACGGGGGCGGGCTGGGCGGCGGCTTCGGCTGGAAGGGCGGCGTCTTCCCCGGCGCCGGCGGGACCTGCGGCGCGGTGGTGCCGACGGCGACCACGCCCTGCACCGTCGTCGTCACCTTCACGCCGTCGGGGACGCCGGGCCCGCGCGCCGGCACGATGACGCTCGCCTACGACGACGGGCTGGGCGCGCAGAGCGCGCGCCTCGACCTCACCGCCGTCGCCACCGACAAGCCGCGCCTCGCCATCGTCGACTGCGCCGAGTGCGGCGAGAGCTCCGCGCCCGTCGACTTCGGCGCCTCCGGCGTCCCGGTGGAGCGCACGCTCACCGTCCGCTCGACGGGCGCGCTGCCGGCGCAGCTCATCGCCGCGTCGGTGAGCGGCTCGAGCTTCGGTTGGAAGGACGGCAGCTACCCCGGGACGGGCGGGAGCTGCCCGACGCTCGGCGGCGCGCTCGCGCCGGGCGCGACCTGCACCATCGTCCTCAAGAGCGCGCCGACGGTGGGGAGCGGCCTCGTGACCGGCAGCGTGACGCTGGCGATCGCGGTCACCGACTCGGCGACGCGCGCGCTCACGGCGCAGCTCGTCGACACCGCGCTGGTGAACGTCGTCGACTGGCAGGGCGCGAGCGGCCCGCCCGACGGCAGCGCCTACGACTTCGGGACGACGGCGCTGCCGACGGCGCACACCTTCTGGGCGGTCAACCAGGGCAGCCAGCCGGCGAGCATCGGCCCCGGCGCCGGCGCGCTCTCGTCGACGCAGTTCCGCTGGAAGGGCGGCACCTTCCCCGGCACCGGCGGGAGCTGCGGCACGACGGTGACCACGCTCGCGCCCGGGCAGAGCTGCGCCGTCGTCGTCGAGTTCGCGCCCGACTCGGCGGGGGCGAAGGGGGCGGGCCTCACGCTCGCGTACACGTCGATCGCCATCCCGCACACGGCGTCGCGCGCGCTCGCCGGCACCGGCACCGATCGCGGCTACGTCGTGGTGCGCGACTGGTCGCCCACCGACGAGGGCGGCGGCACGAATCCGCCGCCGTGGGACTTCGGGACGTGGGGCGTGGCGACCGAGCACACCTTCTCGCTGGTGAACCGCGGCGCGCGCGCGGTGACCGCGCTCTCCCCGTCGGTGAGCGGCGCGCGGTTCGGCTGGAAGGCGGCGTCGAGCGGGCCGTGCGCGCTGCCGCTCCAGCCCGGGCAGTCGTGCGCGGTGGTGGTGACCTTCACGCCGGCGTCGGTGGGGACGGCGACGGGGACGCTGACCGTCGGCGCCGCCGACGACCTCGGGGCGTTGCCGGCCGCGACGCGCGCGCTCGGCGGCACCGAGACCGACCGCGCCTTCCTCATCGTCGGTGAGTGGAGCGAGCCCAACTTTTGCGGCGACGCCTGCGGGCCGATCGCCTTCGGGCGCGGCGACACGCGCACGCTGACGGTGTTCAACACCGGCAAGGTGGCGGTGACCGACCTCGCCGCGACGGCGTTCCCGATGGGGCCGGACTTCGTGTACGCCGGGACGGGGGCGGCCTACCCGGGCCTCGGCGGGACCTGCGGCGCGACGCTGGCGCCGAGCGCGACGACGCCCTGCACCGTGGTCGTGACCTACAGCCCGACGACGGCGGGCGCCAAGCAGGACCGGCTCAGCCTCGCCTTCACCGAGCCGACCTCGGGGACGCCGGCGACGACGTCGCGCGCGCTGTACGGGATGCCGTAGATCGGGCGGGCGCGCCGCGCGTTCGAGACGGGCATGGCCTATCGCGACGACTACCAGGCGCTCGCCGCCCGCTGCACCGCCCTCGAGCAGGAGCTCACCGCCGAGCGGCGAAGCCGTTCCCTCCCCATCCTCGAGGAGCTCCGCATCGCCGCCCCCTGCACCGCGCGCTGGGACGCCATGACCGGCGACGAGCGCGTGCGGCACTGCGGGCAGTGCGACAAGAACGTCTACGACCTCTCGCAGATGACGCGCGCCGAGGCCGAGCAGCTGATCGTCGCCACCGAGGGCCAGGCCTGCGTGCGGCTGTGGCGGCGCGCCGACGGCACGGTGATCACCAGCGACTGCCCCGTCGGGGTGCGCCGCCGTCGCCGTCGCCGCGGGCTCTTCGCCGCCGTCGGGGGCACCGTCGCCGCCGTCGCCGCCTTCATCGGCATTACCGCCTGGCGCACCGCGCGCCAGCCGCCCCCGCTGATGGGCGCCGTCGCCGCGATGCCGCCGCCCGAGCCGCCGTCGCCGCCGACCCCGCCGCGCTAATTGCCGAGCCTCCGCTCGGCCCGCACGATCGCCTTGCCGAGCGCGCGCTCGATCTCGCCGCGCGCGTCAGGCGCCGCGTCCGCATAGCTCCCCAGCAGCGTCCCGATCTCGACGAAGAGTCCAGGCAGCGACGTCGGGCTGGGGCTCCACGTCTCTCCCGTCAACACGCCGTGTTGGTGGTCGAACGAGCCGAAATGATACGTCGTCCCGTCGAAACCCCATTCGGCAGCTCGCGGATACCGCGTTCGAAGAAGGAACCGCGTCCAGCAGCGGATCAATCGCGCCTGCAGCGTCGATGGCAGCGTCGCCTCGTGGCGCTCGACGGGGATCTCGACGTCGGGATGCTTCCGATCATACGCGTGATAAATCGACTTGGTCGCTCGCATATGGACGAGCAGAGCGGTGCCGACCGAGTCGCCCTCGAGGCTGATCATCTCCTCCGTTTTTCGCGAGGGGAGGATGACCAGTTGAATCCACCGCTTATTGCGAAGCGGAAAATGCTTGAGGAGCAACGTCTTGTAGTCGCGATCGCCGAGGTCGACGTGCTCGCCGGTTTCGGGGACGAGGTGCTCCAGCTCCTCCGCCGCGACCGTCGCTGACCACAGCGACGCGAGCAGCGCAGCGACGAGCGCGCGCCGCGTTCGGGTCATGCGCCGAGGAGCTGTTTGAACCAGGGGCGGTCGCGGTAGGGGGCGAACTCGTCGGCGTGCTGGGCGAAGTAGTCGGCGTAGCCGCGCGAGGCGGCGAGCGCGACGCGCATGTGGCGCTCGAGCGCGGCCTCGTCGCCGGCGGCGGCGGCGCAGGCGGCGAGCATGTAGTCGTTGAACGGGTCGGGCGCGAGCTCGTTGGCGCGCGCCAGGTCGGCGACGGCGTCGGCGTGGCGCCCGAGGTTGACCAGCGCGCAGCCGCGGAACTGGAGCACGTCGGCGAGCTCACCGCGCAGCGCGAGCACGCGATCGAGATCGGGCAGCGCGTCGGCGAACCGCCCGAGGTCGTTCACGAGGATCTTCGCCCGCAGGTGATACGGCCCGGGGTGGTTGGGATAGAGCGCGATCGACGCGCCGTAGTCGGCGACGGCCTGCTCGGGGTCGCCCTTCGCCGCCCAGCACATCCCGCGGTGGAACAGGTACTGCGCCTGATTGATGGGCGGCTCCATCGCGATCGCCTGCGTGTAGTCGGCGATGGCGTCGTCGTGGCGCCCGAGGCGCTGCAGCGCGAACGCGCGCTGCGCGTACATCGTCACGTACTGCTGCCGGTAGTGGTCGTCGATGGCGAGGCCGGCGGTCAGCTTGGTCACCGCGCCCTCGAGATCGCCGGCGGCGATGGCGGCGACGGTGTCGGTGTAGAGCTGGCGCAGCGCCTCCATCGCGCCGGGGCGCGTGTGCATCGGGCGGTCGCTCACTGGTGCTCACTGGTGTACCTCCCATGCCTGAGGGGCTGCGATGCTCCGCACCGCGGTGCCCTCTCTTCCGTGTGCCTCCCACGACAGCCAGCGTCGCTCGCCGCTCGACGGCCCGCATGAGACCCGCTGCG
>Ga0272446_1007178_pt1 | contig 11209 bp, 8 predicted proteins | sample YNPCB0061_FD_194587 | JGI IMG/M metagenome (GOLD analysis project Ga0272446, IMG submission 194587) | Hot spring microbial mat communities from Yellowstone National Park, WY, United States - YNP-CB-006-1 | ecosystem: Environmental > Aquatic > Thermal springs > Hot (42-90C) > Sediment | place...
GGCGTTTTACTTGTTGTGCTGGGATGTGTTGCAGGCGGCGGAGTTCCGGTTCAACGAGGCGAAGTTGCTCGGGCACGCGGTGGGGATGGACGTCGAGGCGTTGGTGGCGGCGGGGCTGGTGGTGAAATCGGGCGACAAGATTCGGCTGCTTTCGGCCCGGGAACGGCGGCGGCCGAAGAAGCTCGAGCTGGAGGAGGTGGAGGAGACGTTGTTCGGGCCGATGGCAGTGGCGCGTCGCAAGCGGGTGCGGAAAGAGGACGTGTTGAGGGTGCACCCGAATGATCCGCGGTTTCGAACGGCGCTGGACGGGTGTCACGCGCTGGCGCTGCGTTACTGGGAGGCGGGCGGAGGTAATCCGGGCATCGGCTCGGCGCGGCAACTGGCGGTGCAGCAGGGTTGGAAGGGCGGTTCACCGGTGGCGCGGTTGATGGCCGCGCTGGTGAAGGCGGCCCCGCCGGCGTTGTGGCACGAGCGGGGCAAGAAATCGGCGGCGGCGCAGTATCCGGAGTTTCGGGCCTGGCACGCGCTGCTGGAGCCGCTGTTCGGGGTGGAGCCGCCGGACTGGCCCGAGGAGCGCGCGCCGCAGGGCGAGCTGGAGTTGGAAGAGGCCGAAGGGGAGGCGGACGAAGAGGCGGGGGAGGAAATCGAGGGTGCCGAAGCGGAGGAAAACCGGTAGGTTCCGGGCATGAGCGTGGACCTGATCAGCGCGGAGCGACGCGAGCGGCTGGCGAGCTTTTGCCGGAAGTGGGGGGTCAGTCGCCTGGAGTTGTTCGGCTCGGCCGGCCGCGGGCGGTTGCGGGCGGACAGCGATGTGGACCTGCTGGTGAGCCTGCGCGAAGGCCGGGAGGTGAGCCTGTTCGATTGGGTGACGATGAAGGAGGAGTTGGAGGCGATTTTGGGCCGGGAGGTGGACCTGGTCAGTCGGCGGGCCGTGGAACGGAGCCGCAACCCTTACCGCCGCGAAGCCATCTTGAGCGCGACGGAGGCGCTGTATGTCGAGGGATGACGCCCATCTCCACGATGCGCTCGAGGCGGCGCGGCTGGCGTGCCGTTACGTCGCCGGGCTGAGCCGGGAGCAGTTCCTGGCCGAGGTGGAGAAGCAGGACGCGGTTATCCGCCGGCTGGAAATCCTGGGCGAGGCAGCGCGGCGTTTGTCGGAAGCCGCCCGCGCGCGCCTGCCGCAGGTGCCGTGGCGGCCGATGATCGGGATGCGGAACATTCTGGCCCACGACTACGGGGCGGTGGATTTGGAAGCGGTGTGGCGGGTGGTGACCGTCGAGTTACCGCCGGTCATTGCCGCGCTGGAGGCGGAATTGCGATCGGAGGCGCCGGAGACGGAAGCTTGAAAACCCGCCGGCCCCTGAAGGGATGCGCTCGTCCGGAACAACCCCCAAAACCGCTTCCCGGAGCGGCATGACCGCCAAGGAGGCCACTTCCGCTGAGCCGAAGGGGCTGCGGCAGCGCACCTGGCCGCGTTTTTTGCGCGGGCCGGATGATGAGTTACTGGAGAAGCTTTATGTGCCGGCGTTGGCGGCGGCGGTGCGGTATGACCGGTGTTGCGCGTATTTCTCGAGCAGCGTGCTGGCGGCGGCGGCGCGCGGGTTTGCCGGGCTGATCCAGCGGCTGATTGCGCTGGGGGACCAAGCGCCGCGCCCGGCGGTGCGGCTGGTGGTGAACGAAGAGCTGCAGGCCGAAGACGTGCGGGCGCTGATCGAGACGGGGGACACGGCGAAGCTGGAAGCGGCGCTGCAGAAGCGGTTCAAGCCGCCGCGCGATTTGCTGGAGAAACAGCGGCTGGCGATGCTGGGCTGGCTGGCCAAAAGCGGGCTGTTGGCCGTGCGGGTGGGCGTGATGCGCCAGGGCGAGGGCATCGTGCACGCCAAGTTCGGCCTGATGCTGGACGCAACGGGCGACGCGGTGGTGTTCAGCGGCAGCGGGAACGAATCGGCCCCGGGGCTGCGGGCCAATTACGAGCGGTTGGAGGTTTCGACCAGTTGGGCGGACCCGGAGCGGTTCCGCGAGTATCGGGACGAGTTCGAGGCCCTGTGGAAGGACACACATCCGCAGGTGCACACGGTGAGCCTGCCGGAGGCGCTGCGGCAGCGGTTGATCAAGTTTGCGCCGCCGGAGCCGCCGTTGACCGAGCCGGCGGATGCGCTGGAGCGGCGCAAGGCCGCGATGCTGTGGCGGTTTATCGCCGAGGCGCCGTATTTGGAGAACGGGGCGGCGGCGTGTGACGCGACGGCGCCGATTGACCTGTGGCCGCACCAGCGGGCGGTGATCGAAGAGGCGGCGTCGGCGTGGCCGGAGGGGCGGCTGTTGTGCGACGAGGTGGGCCTGGGCAAGACCATCGAGGCGATCATGGTCTTGCGGCGGCTGCTGGCGGGGCGGGGCGTGCAGCGGGCGCTGTTGTTGTTGCCCGCGGGCTTGATGCGGCAATGGCAGGAGGAGTTGCGCGAGAAGGGCGGGTTGCTGGTGCCGCGGCTGGAGGGTCTGGACAAATTGGTTTGGCCGGATGGCCGCAGTGAGCCGGTGGAGGACCTGGCCCGGGCATTGGAGCAAGACCTGTTGATTCTGAGCCGCGAAACGGCCAAGCGCGAGAATCATCGCGCCGCGTTGCTGGCGGCGCGGCCGTGGGACCTGGTGCTGCTGGACGAGGCACACGCGGCCCGGCGCGCGAAACAGGAGGAGGGCGAGTTCAACTCGGCCACGTTGCTGCTGGAGTTGCTGCGGCAGTTGCAGATGCGGCGCAAGGCGCGCGGGTTTCTGTTTTTGAGCGCCACGCCCATGCAGACGGCGCCGTGGGAGCCGTGGGACCTGCTGGCCGTGCTGGGCGAGGGCGGCGCGTGGCTGGCCGATTTCGAGGACGTGCGCGCTTACTACGCGGTGGTTCACGGCTTGGAGAACGGGCAGCCCGCGCCTGAAGAGGCCCGGCGGGCGGCGTTTTTGATTTGTTCGGACAAGCGTTTCCCCGATCCGCCCAAGGGGTTCAGCCGGTTTGCGACCCCGGCGGAAGGGGAGCGAAAGCTGCGCTTTGTGCCGCCGACCCAGCGCGACGCGGTGGTGCGGTGGCTGCGAGAAGGCTCGCCCCTGGCGCGGCGGATGCACCGCAACACGCGGCAGACCTTGCGCGAGTACCACCGGCGCGGCCTGCTGGCGGCCGCGCCTCCCATGCGGGTGGTGGTGGACCTGCCTTACGACTTTGAGCCGCCCCACGGCCCCGAACGGAAGGTTTACGAGGCGGTGGCGCGCTACATCGAAAAACGGTTCGAGGAACTCGAAGAGGAAAAACCGGGCAAGGGGTTTGTGATGACGATTTACCGCCGGCGCGCCGCCAGCTCGCCCCAAGCCCTGCGGCGCAGTTTGGAACGACGGCTGGCGGGGTTGCGGAAAGTCATGCAGCAACGGGCCAGTTCCGGCTGGTTGGATTCGCGTGAAGTGCCGGACAATCTAACCGACGCGGATTTGCCCGATGACATGGACCCGGGTTCCATCCCGGCCAGTCTGCCGACTGATCCCGAAAAAGCCCGGCGAGAAGCGGAGGAGGTGGAGCTGCTGTTGGATCAATTGCGGCAGTTGGGCGCGACCGATACCAAACGTGACCGGTTTTTCGAGCGCATCCGGGACCTCGCCAACGAGGGCCGCCGGGTCCTGATTTTCACCGAATACACCGACACGATGGAGTATGTGCGGGACAACCTGGCGAACCATTACGGTGGGCAGGTGGCCAGCTATAACGGCGACGGCGGCGGGTTTTACCGGGACGGCGGCTGGCAGCCGGCCACCAAAAAGGAGATCACCGATGCACTGGAACAGGGCTTGATCCGCTTTTTGGTGTGCACCGACGCCGCGAGCGAAGGACTGAACCTTCAGACCGCCAGCGCACTGATCAACTACGACTTGCCCTGGAACCCGAGCAAGGTCGAGCAACGCATCGGCCGGATTGACCGCATCGGCCAGCCGGAGCGGCAGATCAAGGTCTTCAATTTCTTCCTCAAGAACAGCATTGACGAAAAGGTCTATGGCGCGCTCCGCAGTCGCTGCGGGTTGTTCGAGCATTTTGTCGGCACCATGCAACCGGTGCTGGCCCGCGCAAAGGCGATGCTGAACCGCCCCCGGGAATTTTCCGCGGCGGAGCTGGAACGGTTGGCTGCCGAAGCTGAGCGGGATTTTCTCAACCGGGAAACGTACCTGGAATCCGCGGCGGCGCCGGTGGAGCCGGGCACCGTAGCGTTGAGCCGCGCGGACCTGGTGGCGGCGCTGCGGGCGCTGCGACCGGAGTTTGGGTTGGAGGTGGCATTGGCCCCAACCGGAGACGCCGCCACGCTGAAAGGACTCGACGGCGCGCAAAAGGTTCTGCGGCTGGCCTGGTCCGCTGCCGCGCTGGATGCGGACCCGGCTGCCCAGCCCTTGACCGCGCTCAGTCCGGTGGCCGGGCGCATCGCCGAGCGGTTAAACCGTCCGGGTGAGTCGCTGCCGTTGGTGCTGGGCAGCCACCGCGCGGGCGCCTTTCGCCGGACGGTCGCGCTGTGGGTCACAGCGAACGGCGCCGTGCCGGTGCGCAGATTCGAGGAATTACGCGACTGGGTGGAGCGGTGGGATGGATGCCTTCCGCCAAGGGAAAACCTCGTATCTGCAGCCCGACACGCTCAACGGGCCGCCGAGGAACAGGTCCGGCAAATGGAATCTCGAGCCCGGCAATTGGACGAAGCGAATCTGGCGCTGCAACGCGAAGCGGCGGCGCTGCGCCTTGCCCGGGAGGTGGGGCGGCTCTTGTGTTGCTTGGATGGCCGGCCCGACAATCTTGCTGCCGAACTGGCGACGCAAGCCCGACGCACCGGTCCGCTGGCGGAGCGCTTGCGTGAGGCCGGGCAACGGCTCAATGGCCGCTTCCCGTGGGAGGAGCACCTCGCCTGGGAGTTGGAGCAATTTGTCAAACGCTCAAGTACCAACGACCGACAGTCCCGATTGTCCGGCAGCAGCCTGAACGCGGCGTTGGCGGATTATCGCTGGAGCGCTGCAGTCTGAGACGCAAGCGACTAGCCAAAGCGCTGATAACCGGTCTGGTTTCCCCTTGCGGGAAGGAATCTTCTTGTTCGTGGTGCTCCTTGGGAAAGATGAAGCAGTCGGTCCAACAGTTGCCTCTGTGAGCCGGGGGCAAGGCGATTCGAGCCGGGACTCCCGACGATGCCCTTGGCCGCCGCGCTGAGCCGGAACGATTCAGTTGAACAGGCATAAATGGTGCGGTTTTCCACGTTCAGGCTTGGAGTGATCCAACTGCATGGCCGTTGGGCGGGGCGGTGAGTTTGCCCAGCATTTCCCGCCACCAGTTCCGGTTGGCCTCGCCCCGCACGGCCAATTTGAGCGTGGGTTTGCCACCCGCCCGACTCCACACCGCCGCCCGACCCAAGAGCCGCCAGCGCAGGGTGTTCAGCTCGCACTTTGCCAACTGCCCCAGCCGCCGTTGCAGCAGCACGCACAGGTTGTAAGCCGCAATGGCCAGGTGATGCAGCGCTTCGGTGCCCCAAAAGTTCTGCACACACAGCCGCTTGATCCCGAACTGCTCGCCCAGTTCCTTGATCCGGTTCTCCAAATCCGCCCACCCGCGGTAACGCCGCCACACGGCTAGCGCGTCCACACTGGCGGGCAGGTTCGTCACCAAGGCTTGAAAGCGGTAGCCCTCCAGTTCCAACAACGTCTTGCCGCAGGCTTGCGGACGGTCCTGCACCCGCTGCCGAATCACGATCAGCCGCCGGCCCGGTCGCTCCCAGGCCACCTCCGGCACCGAGAGGCCCGGCACTTCCGTGGCCGGCCACGCCGCCTCGTCATGGCGGCAAAGCAACTGCACCTTCTGCGTCAGCTTCGCCGCAAAGAGGAATTTCAAGTGCAGCGTTTCACAGGCCTCCTGCACGTGGGCGTCGCCGAAGCCGGAGTCGCCGCACACCAGGCCCAGGGGAATGTGTTTGGGCAGGCCCTGCACGGTCTGGCGCAGGAACTCTGCCGCGCCGTTGACGCAGGCGGTGTTGCCGGCGCGCAGCCAGTAATTGGTAATCAGTTTGGCCTCGGCCAGTCCGGCAATGAGCGGACGGTGACAGGGTTTGAGGCCGCGCCGGGTGTAACCGACCGCCACGCCTTCCGGATGCCCGTCCTCGTGCAGCAAGGCCCACGAATCCAGGTCCAGCGTGTCGCCCTCGCGCCGGGACGGCAGGCTGGAAACGGCCCGGGCGTGCAAGCGGCCCAGGGTCTGGTCGGCGCGCTGGTTGAACCCGCCGAAGAACCAGCTCAAGGAGGACTGGCTGGCGACGGCCTCGATGCCCAGCACCGCCGCCACGGCGGGATCACTTTGCAGCCAGGCCACGCGAGAGAGCTGGTCCGCGCCAGCGAGGATGCCGCCGACGTAGCCCGGCGCGACCTCGGTGGGATCATAAGCGTTGGGGCTGGTGGGATCTTGCGGCAGCACTTCGCGCAACTGCTGGCGAAAGCGTTTCTGGCGGAGGAAGTGCGACCAGACGATGAGGCCGCCGTGGGCGGTGAGGCGCTGGTCGGTGAAGCCGATGCGGAGGGACGGCGCGGCGTCTTGGGTGACAATTTCGAGGCGCACCGTTTGGTGCGCCTCCGGTCGAGGCCCGGGAGCTTGATTTGGTGTCATCCCCCCAAGCTCGCCAAACGGTGCTCCCCCTTTCCAACTGAATCTTTCCGGCTTGGATCAGTTGGGGCGCCTCGCGCTGGTGGAAGTGTGGTTTGAGTTGCGGGACGGTCGGCGGATGTGTTTGCCCCGCCTCACACACCCTGAACCTGCGCCAGCCCTGTTACTGGCCCAACGGAACTGGAGCCTGCCGCAGCAACCTCCGCCCCGGATGTATGCCCAAGACCTGCCGTCGGGCGGGCTGCAGATCGCCCTGCCACCGGAGGCCGCCTGACTTTGTGTGGCCGACCTGAAGCCCTAGCGCCGCGCAAGGGCTTGAAAATCAACCCCAGCGTGGTCGGCCGTGCGAAAGACGGGTTAATGGCGCGCAGCCGATGGTGGGCCGGCATGACGGCGTCGAGGTACAGCACGGGCAGAAACTCCAGTTGGGCTTGCAGAGTTCCACGGATACCTTTGGGGCGGCGATCAGACCATTGGCTGCTGGGGGATTATTTCAACCGCCCGCTAGTTGCGATCGCCAATCCGTGGGAAATGATTTTGCAATACTGCATACGCTCCCAACAACGTCCCACACCCCAGCGACTTGGTCTGGATGGGTACCTGTAAGGACCTGCCGTATTCCATCCGGCGCAGTCATCCTCCAAGATAGACGGCTTTGACCCGCTCGTCGGCCAGCAGATCGGAGCGGCTGCCCTGGAAGGCGATTCTTCCGGCTTCAAAAAGGTAGGCGCGGTGACAGATTTGCAGAGCCATGTAGGCGTTCTGTTCGACCAACAAAATGCTGGTACCCGCTTGGTTGATGGCAACCAGGTGCTCGAATATCGCACCCACGAAATTGGGCGACAGGCCAAGCGATGGTTCGTCGGCCATAAGCAGTTTCGGGTGAAGCATCATGGCGCGTCCAATCGCCAGCATCTGCTGTTCGCCGCTGGACAATGTGCCAGCCTTTTGGTTGCTTCGTTCTCGCAGGCGTGGGAACATGGCCAAGACTCGCTCAATGTCCTTGCGAACAGATTTTGCGTCGGGATTCGCATATCCCCCCATCTCCAGGTTCTCCATGACTGTCAACGAGGGGAATACACGTCGGCCTTCGGGGACGAGGCAGAGACCTTTTCGCGCCAACTGATCCGTCCGCTGCCCGCGAATATCTTCACCGCCAAACACAATCTCACCGGCAACAATCCGCCCACCGTTAGCCTGGAGAATCCCACTCACCGCCTTCAACGCCGTGGACTTGCCAGCCCCGTTCGGGCCAAGCAACGCCACGATTTCGCCTTCGTTCACCTTGAACGAGACGTTCTCCAAGGCTCTGGCCATGCCGTAGTGGACGGTCAAGTTTTCAACTTTCAGCAACATGCAGTTTACGCTTTCCCAGATAAGCGTGGATGACTTCTTCATCGTTCTGAATTTCAGCCGGCGTTCCCTCGGCGATACACTTCCCGTAGTCCAACACAATCACCCAATCAGCCATGTTCATCACAACATTCATGTTGTGCTCGATGAACAACACGGTCGTGCCGGTTTCCCGCAACTCCACAATGAATCGCCGCATTTTTTCGATCATGGCCGGGAACAGCCCTGCCATCGGCTCGTCCAACATCAAGAAGACCGGTTCGGCGGCAATCGCTTTTGCCACTTCCAGCAGTTTCCGTTGCCCAAATGACAACTCGCCGGCAAGGGCATCGGCTTTATGGCTCAGCCCGACCTTTGCCAACAACGCCGTTGCTTTCTCCCGGTGCCGCTGTTCCTCCTCCGACATCACCCTGGACCTCGCCAGTGCCGTCGTCAAACTTTCGCCCTGGTCATACCGCATTCCCAACAGCACATTGTCCAAGACGCTCATTTGCGGGAAAATTCGATTGTCCTGAAATGTTCGGCCCACGCCAAGTTTGGCAATCCGGTGGGGCGGGAGCCGCTGGATGGATTGACCTTTGAATTGGACTGTCCCGCGGTCCGCGTTTAGCAGACCGGACACCACATTGAACACGGTTGTTTTCCCGGCGCCATTCGGGCCGATCAACGCCGTGATTTGACCCCACTGCACGTCGAACGAGCAGCGGTCCAGTGCCTTGACCCCGCCGAACGCCTTGCAGACCTCTCGCAACGACAACAACGGCGTATTTGTCGCCGGTTGGCTGACCGCATTGGTGTGTTTGCCGCTGGGGTGTGTCATCGTCATTGCCACTTGAATTTCCCCAAGATGCCTTGCGGTCGCCACAACATCAGCAGGACCAGCAACAGCCCATAGATCATCTGCCGCAACGGTGCGGCCACGGAACTCGGCATTCCCAGAAACCGCAGCAACTCCGGGAACACCACCAAAACCACCGCCCCGAGGAACGACCCCGTCAAACTCCCCATGCCACCAAACACGACCATCAGCAGAATGGTGATGGATTCCATCACCGTAAAACTCGAAGGATCAATGAAGGCGATGTAGTGGGCATACAGACTCCCGGCAATCCCGGCAAAGAACGCGCCCACCACAAATACGATTGTCTTGTGCCGTTGGACGTCTTTCCCCACGACGGCGGTCGCGACCTCGTCTTCCCTGATGGCGCGCAGCACCCGACCAAACGGCGAGTTCACAATCCGTTCCAGCACCAGATACGTGATGCCTACGAACACTCCGACCAGGAGCACAAACGACCACGCATTCGACAGCACGAACCCAAACACCGTGAACGTTGGAATACCCGGCAACCCCATCGGCCCACGAGTCACGCCCACCCAGTTCTTGGCAATCGAATGGACGATCACGGCAAACCCGAATGTCGCCAGCGCAAGGTAATCGCCCTTCAACCGGACTGACACAAAACTGATCCCAAATCCCAAAACCGCCGCCATCATCGCTCCCGCCAACATTCCCAGCCACGGTGACACCCCGTGGTTCATGGCCAGTAACGCAGACGCATACGCCCCCACGCACGAAAACGCGCCATGCCCCAGAGCCGGCACCCCGGTATAGCCAACGATCAGGTTCAAGCTCAACGTCAGGATGACGTAGATGCCCGCAATGACGAAAATATGGAGAATGTATTCCATTTATACCGTGCTGAATTTGAATCGCCACAAAGAGGCGCAGAACACACAAAAATGGACGCCAATTCTGCCGATCTGCGACTCTTGAGTATTGTCGCGGCTACCTTCTCGGTGCTCTAGCCACCCCTGAACCGCTTCTTTGGTGGCTTTTCGTGTGTTGCGTGGCGATTTCATTGGTGGATTCGAGTTTCTACATCCCCGTTTTGTTGGACGATGCGCCGAAGAGTCCGCCTGGCTTGAACACGAGAAACACGATCAGAATCACGAACGCAATGCAATCCTTCCAGCCGGCCGGTATCTTCCAAATCCCAATGTTTTCGGCGATTCCCAGGAACAATCCGCCCGCCAACGCCCCCGGTATGCTCCCGATACCGCCGATGATCGACGCAATGATGCCCTTCAGAATCGCGCTCATCCCCATTGTCGGCTCGATGTTCGTTTCCAACGAAATCAGAATCCCGGCTGCACCGGCCAGGGCCGACCCGATGAAGAACGACGACTGGATCACCTTTTCGGGATAGATTCCGCACACGCTCGCCGCCACACGATCATCAGATACTGCGCGAACTGCTTTGCCGAGCTTGGTGTGGCTCACCACCAGCCAAAGCACAACCGTCAACGCCAGACTCGACCCCAAAATCAGCAGTTGGGTATCCGTAATGACCGCGCCGAACACCTGATGCCCCGGCTTTACCGGCCCGGTCCGAAGCGTCAAGATTTGCGCGCCATAAACCAACTGAAGCAGGTTCTGGAGAAAGACGAAGACGCCAAACGAAGCAATCAGGAAGACCAGATTCGGAGCGTGCTGTCGCCGCAACGGAAAATAGACCAGTCGTTCAATTCCGACTCCGATCAGACCCGCGAGTACCACCGAAAAAAAAAAACTGGCAACTGGGTTCAACCCCGCCAATACAACCAGCGAGTAGGCGAGATACGCTCCCGTTGCATACACCACACCGTGAGCGAAGTGGAAGAACTTGACCGTCTGGTAGATGACAGAAAACCCCAATGCAATCAGGGCGTAGATGGCGCCCGCTACGACGCCGTTACCGATCAGTAGCGAGATCATTATGTCCTAGAAGGTTCCGATATTCTCCTGGCGCATGACTTAAGGCTTCCAAACAACCTTGTGTAAGCATCAATGTCTTTTTTCTCATCTGTGACGAAAAGACGGACTAGGCCCTCAAAAGTCTGTACTTTAAGAGTTGTTGGATTACAATCGAGCCAATAGACCATTCGTCCGCTAAAAAGCATCACATCCAGTCTATTTCTTTTTATCTGGCAAGCGTCTGCGACCTCCAAAAACTTCTCTTGGTCAACATGGAATAGAACTACCCTGCAGTCCGAGTGAATCTGCAACAACCACTTCACTGAGGCCTTGTGATCACTTAGCGCACTTTCATCACACACAATGTACCGTGCAAGACTTTTTCGCGACCGACGCACCTGCATCGCGGTTGTCTCCACAAAGTCTTTCATCTGCTCGTAAAGCTCGTCCGGCGTAAGCAGACAAGTGGCACA
>Ga0272446_1007179_pt1 | contig 11207 bp, 12 predicted proteins | sample YNPCB0061_FD_194587 | JGI IMG/M metagenome (GOLD analysis project Ga0272446, IMG submission 194587) | Hot spring microbial mat communities from Yellowstone National Park, WY, United States - YNP-CB-006-1 | ecosystem: Environmental > Aquatic > Thermal springs > Hot (42-90C) > Sediment | place...
GTGTGCAATATATCTTAATTCTTCGCCCCTGACAGGCTTAGAGGTCTTCAGTTATAGTATGGAGTTGATGAATGGATTAAAGATTGATTATGCTAGAAGCACCGCCAATTTCCCCCCGCCAGATGGATATCTTACGCGTTGTCACTGCTCTGGCGTGGGCGGATGGACACTTAGAACCAGATGAAATTCAACTGATGCTGACAGAATTTGCCCGACTGTTTGCTAAACCCTCTGCCACAGAAACCGATCGAGAGCAGTTGAAAGTTGCTTTACAGGAATACTTGGGGCAGAATATCCCGCTGGAGGAAGTGGTGCCCGCCATCAAACCAGAGGATCGGCTATTGGTAGCCCAGTTAGCCTATCAGGTGATCAATGCCAGCCGTCGATCGCCCGATGAACCAAAAATTAACTTGGATGAAGCCGCCGCCTTTCAACGGTTGATTCGCCTATTAAAATTGTCCGATGCCGAAGTGGAAGCGGTAACCCTGCTGTCTGCAGACAGTCTGGATTCCCATGCTCTGGCGGTAAAAATCCATGAGATACTGCTAAAGCACTAGCACCATTGTAGATTTCTCACTATACTATGGCTGATCTCAAACTCGATCGACAAACTGCCCAACTTGAGATTAGCCGTACGCCATTTTTGGCGGGGTTACCTAGCACAGCGATCGCCAAGGTTACTGCCCGTATTTCAACGCGGGTGCATCCCCCTGACCAAGTGATCTTGTTAGAAAATGATTGGGGCAATTCTGTCTTTTTTGTCTTGCGGGGGTGGGTGAAAATCCGCACCTACAACCTAGACGGCAAAGAAATTACCCTGAATGTGTTGGGCAATGGGGAAATGTTTGGCGAAATGGCTCCCCTCGATCGAGTGCCCCGCTCTACCGATGTAATTACTTTGACGGAAGCGGCGATCGCCAGTTTACCTGCTACGGACTTTATGGAGTTGGTGGAGTCGGAACCCCAAGCCGCTCTTAGATTAGCGAGATTATTAGCCCAGCGATTACGCCAGTTAAATCGCCGTTTACGCCTGCGGGAGGCAGATAGTGGGGCAAGGGTGGCGGACATCCTGTTATTTTTTGCGGAAAGCCAAGGGATTAAAACCCAGCGGGGCATCGAAATTCCTTCATTACCGCACCGAGAGTTAAGTAGTATGAGTGGGCTGGCACGGGAAACCGTAACACGGGTGATGGGTAAGTTAGAAAAAAAAGGCGTAGTCCAGCGCTTTGACGATCGAGATACTCTCTGTATTCCAGATATACAAATTTTGGAAGAATTGGTAATTTAATAAATCAAGCCATATTTAATCGCGGGCAGTATAATTAACAATTAAAATTAAACAGCCACTAACCCCACTGTTCCATACTGTAACTAATGGTTATCATAGCTTTTAGTATGGGTTGAATTAAATTTTTTGGTTTTATTTTGGGTTTATTTTGACACTTAAATTACACTAAAACTTTACTTAAATTTCTATGATTATTCCCGATCGTCCAGTAGTTTTAGAAGTGCGTAATTTGACCGCCGAAGTAGATGGAGTACCCATTCTCAAGGGGGTAGATTTAACCATTAGGGCGGGAGAAGTGCATGCCATTATGGGCAAAAATGGCTCTGGCAAAAGTACCTTTTCTAAAGTATTAGCGGGGCATCCCGACTATATCGTAACTGGGGGAGAGGTGCTGTATCAGGGGAAAAATTTATTAGAATTAGCGCCCGAAGAACGGGCACGGGCGGGGGTATTTTTAGCATTTCAATATCCTTTGGAAATACCCGGGGTGTCTAATTCGGAATTTTTGCGCATGTCCTGTAATAGTGTCCGCCAATATCGTGGGTTACCTGAATTAGATATTTTAGATTTTCAGGATTTTTTAGAAACTAAATTGCCGATCGTGGAAATGTCGCCCCAATTTCTCAGCCGCAGTGTGAATGAAGGCTTTTCCGGGGGAGAGAAAAAACGCAATGAAATTTTACAAATGGCGGTGATGGAACCCACCCTTGCCATTTTGGATGAAACGGATTCGGGTTTAGATATTGATGCCCTAAAAATTGTAGCTAACGGGGTAAATCAACTCAGTAATGCCGATAATTGCTCGATCGTGATTACCCATTATCAAAGGTTATTAAATTACATTATTCCCGACTTTATTCACATTATGGAAGCTGGCAAAATTGTCATGACAGGGGATAAAAATCTAGCTTTAGAACTGGAAGAAAAGGGTTATGACTGGTTGCAAGAGGGCGCAGAGGACTAATAATTATGAAGTTAATTGATCTGGATTTGCCCCTCCCTTTCCCTAGCCCCAAAGATGAAGATTGGCAGTTTACTAATATAGCTTTTTTGCAAGAACAGGAGTATATTCATCCCCAAATTTTATCTGGGGAATTAGTTGAGCAAGTGATTGGTAAACTTACGCCCAATCAACTTAATTGTCTGTCGATCGAGAATGGACAACTGCTACCTAATTTTACTTTAATGGAGGGAATTACTATTAGCTCAGAGCAGAATTTTCCCCTCTCTGGGCATGATTGGGACTATTTCGCCTATCTCAATTTACAAACTGCTAAACATACTATTTATATCTCGATCGAGTCCCACACGGAAATTGATGTACCTTTAGAAATTGATTATTTATTAACCCTAGATCAAGCATTGGCTCAGCCGCGTATAGTAATTGATGTAGGGGGGCAAAGCCAACTTATTTTAATAGAAAATTGCACTGGTCGATCGGCTAATTATTTACACAATTTAGTCCTAGAAATTCGTTTGGGTGCAGGGGCAAAATTAACCCATTTACGGTGTCAAAATGAATCCTTAACGGGTGTGCATACCGCTACTACAGTCATTCGCCAATCTACTAATAGTTACTATCACCATTTAAATATAGATTTAGGGGCAAAATTATCGCGATTTAATCCCACCATTTATATCCAAGGGGAACACACTCAAACTATTCTCCAAGGGTTAACTATTATTAACCATAATCAAATCAGTGATACCCATTCCTATATTCATCATGGTTTCTTGCATGGTTATAGCCAACAACTGCATAAATGTATTCTTGCCGATCGTAGTCATGGCATATTTAATGGCAGAATTTTTGTCAATAAATTGGCACAACAAACGGAGGCAATGCAGTTGAATCGTACCCTATTGTTATCTCCCCATGCCAAAATTAACACTAAGCCTCAGTTAGAAATTATTGCTGACAATGTGAAATGTAAACACGGGGCAACAGTCAGCCAACTAGACCCAGAAGAATGTTTTTATTTACAAAGTCGCGGCATCAGTGCCCCAAATGCCAAGCAACTTTTAACCTACAGTTTTGCAGGAGAATTATTGACAGGAATTAACAACCAAAATTGGCAGACTAAAGCTAAGGCTTTGGTACAAGCTAAGTTAAAAGAGTGTTGGCTGGCTTCAGCTTAAGTGCGGAAATGTCTGAAAACTAATAATTTTGTACGCTTGCTACACGCCATAATGAGTTAGGAATCAAACCTAAAATTGAAATAAAATAAATTCCCGCATGACTTGTAACTTCGCTGTTGCTAAGATAAAACTTAACATCTTCCCCCATCCCCTAATCTAGGATGCTATGGTGTTAGACAGTTCCCTAGTTTACCTGCCTATCATGTGCATTTGTATCAACTGTGCTTTTGTGGATCAGTGCATCACCTACCATGCGGTGGAAACGCAACACCAACAACCCCACCTGACCGATCGTCCCAGTTTTACAGCAAATAGTCCTACCATCAATGTCAATATCCGTACCACAGATCAAGAAATCCAGATGGAGTGGGATGTGGTGGACTGTCTCAGTTTTGTGGAAGAACGGGGCAAGTGGGCGAGGCTCCGCCCGGGGGAATTACTGCCTACTTAGGTCCCTTCCCACGCTCAAATTGTCAGGTTTCCCCTCTCCCAAAGGGTGAGGAGAATACAAGCTGTTTGGCTATTCCTACACTGATAAGGGAGTACATCACGCAATACTGCGCCGTTTACGGGTTTCTTTATTGGTTAAATTGGGCGCAGATACCCCTGCCCGCTGTAAATAGCTTTGCAAAATACTAAAAAATCGGTGTCGATCGGCATTTGTAACCACCGCTTGGTTATGGGACTCTGCCAATGCCACAGGGTAGCCATAGCCTTTTTGTACCTGTGCCAAAATGATGCTATAGGCTAGTTCTCGCAATGTTTGATCGCAGGCTGTCCACGCGGGCATATCTACACGGGCCACCTCTGATCCTAGATTTACATAACTGAAGTAAATTTCCTGTTCCTGTCCATACTCGGCACTAATGTCAGCGGTACTGCGCCACAGGGGGCTAAACTCCCCCACCTGTAATCGACTTTGCCACAGGGTACTGTCCCGCAGGGGATAAACCTGACCGCAGGGTAAGTTTTCCGTCAAACGATCGCCACAGTGGTTAGTACAATTGGGAGTATCGTAGGCACAACAGAGCAGGCGTAAAAAATTGGTGGTTTCGGTGGCGCGGGGCGAACTGATATAGCCGATTAAGGGAATCCCCAACGATCGTAACTGCTCCCAGACTGCCAATATGGGTTGGAGAATCTCATGACGGGCTGGGGTGGGTAAATTTTCTAACTCCCAATAGACCAATGAGCCGTCCACTAGGGCAAGGGTAGGCAAAGCCCGATCGCACATGCCAGCTAGTTCCCCCAATACCTGAATTTCATTGATGTTTCTCTGCCATTTCATCCACTCTTCGGTGGTGATGCCCCACTGCCTGCCCCGATACAAGTCCTCAGGCTGATAATAAACCTCTGGCACACTGTCTAGGAGGGGGCGCTGACCCGTGCCATAGGTGATCCACACCCGTCCCACATTTACCAAATAGCAATAGACCGCCTCATGGCGACTGGGGGCAATTTGCGAACCATCGGCGGCAATCACCTGATGCGGTTCATCGTAAATAAAGCTCAAATCATTCTCTGCCAAGGGAGCGCAGGGCTGAGCGCAATTAAAGACAAAGTTTTTGCCCCACTGTATTTGTAAATTTTCGTAGTGGCTTTGGTGCTCGATCGCCATCTGTAGTAATTGGTTGGCGCGTTCTAGGCGCAGTTTTTGGCGCAGGGATTCTCCCTGTACCTGTTCTGACAGGGCAGACATTTGTCCTGCTACCTTGCGTAGATCAAGCACAGTCCTGTTTCCATGCTAAAACTTGAGTGATCACTTCTTCTAAAATGCGGTCAGGTGTAGATGCTCCAGAAGTGATGCCCACTTGAATCGCTCCCTCCTTCAGCCAATTTTCTGTAATCCTAATCGGTTGTCCCAAGGGTTTATGTTCAATCTGATGAGGCGAGAGTAAGCGCTGTACTCCGTCAATGTGATAAGAAGGAATCCCTCGCTCGATCGCCATTTCCTGTAAATGAGTAGTATTTGAAGAATTGAAGCCCCCAATCACCAGAATTAAGTCTAGGGGTTTTTGCACCAGTTCCAGCATGGCATCTTGGCGCTCTTGGGTGGCATCGCAAATGGTATTGAATGCCATAAAATGCTGATTCAGGTTGGCTACGCCATACTTCTGCATCATGGTTCGTTCAATCAATTTCCCGATCGCTTCCGTTTCACTCTTGAGCATGGTGGTTTGATTGGCTATGCCTACACATCGCAGGTCGGTGGTGGGGTCAAAGTTAGCGGAAACCGCTTTGGCAAATTTGGTCATGAACTCAGATTTCCGTTCCAGCTGTTCCTCGGCACTGGCGAGAATGTAATCGCATACATACTGTGCCTCCTGCAAATTCAAGACAATCACATAACGATCGGCGTAGGAACTGGTGGCGATGGTCTCTTCGTGGGAGTATTTGCCGTGAATGATAGAGGTGAAATGGGCTTTCTTGTGTTTTTCCACCCTGTTCCACACCTTAGATACCCAAGGGCAAGTGGTATCCACGATCGTGCAACCCTTTTGATGCAAGAGTTCTGTTTCTTGGACACTAGCGCCAAAGGCGGGCAAAATCACCACATCCCCTTGATCTACTCCACTAAAATCCTTCTGTCCTTGACCATTCACGGGTACAAATTCCACGCGCATTTCCTGTAGGCGGGCATTCACTGCGGGGTTGTGAATAATTTCATTGGTAATCCAAAGGCGCTGGGTGGGAAATTGCGATCGAGTCTCGTAAGCCATAGCCACTGCCCGTTCCACCCCCCAACAGAAGCCAAAGGCTTTTGCCAAATGAATGGTGACTAGACCGCTCTGATAGATGTAACCGTTATCCCTAATTTGTTGAATCAATGGGCTATGGTATTCTGACTTCACCGCCATTTCTGCTTCTGCTTCATGCCCAAATCCGTGGCGATGATAATTTTCTGATTTTTGTAACGATCGACGCCAAGCTTGGGTATCTAAGATTGAATCTTGGGTTTGCATAGATAATGGTTTAGGTGCAGTGGAACTGATTCTAGCTTATCATGGGAGAACCTAATCCATCAGGTTCACCCTTGTATCTGTGTTAGGATAGCTGAACTTCCCACCCTCTGTTCCAAAGAGACTAGAAATTTATGCAGTTAGCCCTTTCCACTTGGGTAGATGTGCAAGCCTATCTCGATCGAGCCAAAGGTGTAATTATTCCCATCGGTTCTACGGAACAACATGGACCTACGGGGTTAATCGGTACAGACTTTATTTGTGCGGAGACGATCGCCAAGGGGGTAGGGGCAGAGACGGGTGCTTTGGTTACTTCTACCCTCACGATCGGCATGGCGGAACATCACACCAGCTTCCCCGGTACTATTAGTCTGCAACCCACGACCCTGATTTTAGTAGTGCGGGATGTGGTCAGGTCCTTGGCAATTCATGGCTTTACCCACTTCTTTTGGATCAATGGTCACGGGGGCAATATCGCCATTTTACGATCGGCATTTACAGAAATTTATCAGGAATTTCCCCACGCCCGCTGTCGCCTTGCCAATTGGTGGATGGGTAAAAGCATTTATCAAAAAGTGAAGGAACTGTACGGGGAGCAGGAGGGTGCCCACGCCACCCCCAGCGAAGTGGCAGTGACCATGTATGCCTATCCCCACGCCGTGCATCACCGCGAGTTAGACCCCGCCCCCCCCGATACGGGCATCTATAGCCCCCAAGATTTTCGTCAGCGTTATCCCGACGGGCGCATGGGTTCCAATCCCAGCCTTGCCACCCCAGAACACGGTGCCCAGTTGTACCAATTGGCGGTTACCGAGTTGGCGCACCAGTACCAAACATTTCTAAAGGAGTAGGGGCAAACAGAGATGGTGCACGCCCAGCAATAATAAATCTGGTACATAATCGCCCCTGCCCAAGGCTTGGTGTAAAAATTGACCGTCGCCCCCCGTAAATACCACCTGTCCCGACCACATTTCCAGAAATTTACCTACCGCCCCGATCGTGCCATAGTTAACGCCACTGTGGATACTAGTGCTGGTGTCCTTGCCCCACAAGGGGGGAAAATTTGCGCTTACCTGTAAATGGGGGAGGTTGGCGGTATGGCGATGTAAACTAGCCAACTGCATGGCTCTCCCCGGTAGAATTGCACCCCCCACTAGGGTGAAATGCTGGTCGATCGCTGTCAAACTAATGGCTGTACCGCCGTCAATCACCAGCACTCCTGTCCCATACATCTGTCCAGCTTGCCATGCCCCGATCGCTCGATCGATCCCCAAAGTGGGATACATCCCTTGGAGTGGAATATCGTTGAGGCTAAGTATATGGAGGGGGAAATTGTGCAACTGTTGACATAACAGGGTAGTCCAAGGGGGCACTACCGAGGCGATCGCCACCAGGGCGGGGTTACCTAACTCACTGGCAAAATTTGCGCAAAAGTTAGGAGTATGAATGGGTGTAACCGCAACAGCCCCTAAACCTGGGCGATGAAATTTTGCCCACCGCAGATGGGTATTGCCCACCACGATTGCCACTCCATAGGTATTTGGGGTCGAATCCATAGACCTACTCCTTGCCCACGCTCAAATTGGCAGTTTGTCCCTCACCCCCCAGCCCCTGCGAGGAGACTGAATATAGTTTATGCCTATTCCCACACTGGGAAGGGAGTAATGTGCCGCATCATCTAGTGCTAGAGAGGCGAAAGGGAGTATTTTTTTCTGGTTTGCCTGTATCCTAAATTGTCAATAACTTTGCCAGTGCCCCAGTGACCACTACCATTCTGCCATCGGTTAAAACCCAAATTAGCCTCGCCCAGTTTACTAGCCTAAAAGTAGGTGGCAATGCCCAGTTTTTGGCGCAACCCCGATCGATCTGCGATTTAGACCAAATTCTCGCTTGGGCAAAGACTGAAAATTTACCCATCACCCATATGGGGGCGGGCAGTAATTTGCTAATCAGCGATCGGGGGGTGGCAGGTCTAGTAATTTGTACCCGTTATCTCAGGGGTTTAGAGTTTGACACCACCCAAGGTACAGTTACCGCCATGGCAGGAGAGCCTGTGGTGAAATTGGCTAATCAACTAGCCGATCGAGGCTGGAGCGGTCTGGAATGGGCAATCGGTATCCCCGGTACGATCGGGGGAATGGTGTACATGAATGCGGGGGCGCAGGGGGGCTGTTGTGCCGATCGTTTGGTCACAGCCACAGTGCTCACGCCCCAAGGACAGATTTTAGAATTGACCCCTCAGGATTTGGCATTTAGTTATCGCCACTCTGTCCTACAGACGGAAAACTACGCCCATCACCTAGTTGTATCTGCCCAACTGCAACTCTTACCTGACCAAGACCCTGCCCTAGTCCGTGCCACCACCACCGCCAATTATCAGCACCGCCACCGTACCCAACCCTACCATTTACCCAACTGTGGCAGTGTCTTTCGCAATCCGCCAGAAACAGCCGCCGCCCAACTGATCGATCGAGCTGGTCTCAAGGGATTCACCATCGGGCAGGCGCAGGTATCTACCCTCCATGCCAACTTCATTGTCAATTTAGGGGGTGCAGTCGCCACCGATATTTATCGAGTCCTGTGCCATGTGCAAACCGTAATCGCCGATAAATATGGTATTTGGCTCCAACCCGAAGTAAAAATGTTAGGGGACTGGGAATTGCCCCCCAAAAGCCCATAAAACTCAAAATTTGGGGTCACTCTATTTCTGTCTCTGGGCGTTCCAATAAAGCCACCATCACCCTCTGACTATCTTCTAAAACTTCCAAAACGATATTATCTATTTCCAAGCGATCGCCCGCCACCGGGTTGCGTTGTAACTCCTCTAAAAATAAGCCCGCCAAGGTTGCCACCTCATCGCGGGGCAGTTGTACATTCAATTCATTATTTACCGTAGCGATGCTGGCGCGGATTTTGAAAATCCCACAGTGCTCACTAATGCGGCGAAACTCCTTCTCTTCTTCTGCATCATATTCATCTCTGATTTCCCCCACAATTTCTTCCAACACATCCTCAAGGGTAATCAGCCCCGCCGTGCCCCCAAATTCATCCTGCACTACCACCATGTGTAGCCTATCCCTCTGCATTTCCCTGAGCAAATCGGTGGCGAGATGGCTCTCGGACACATAGCGCACGGGGCGCATCAACTCCCGAATGCTGGGGGGGTGTTCACGGATTTCTACCATAGGACGGATTAAATCTTTGACATGGAGAATACCAATGATGTTATCCAAATCATCCTCATAGACTGGTAAACGGGTGTGGGCATTTTCCGAGACAATTTGGTAAGCCTCCTCCAAGGTGATGTCTGCCCTGACCGCCTGAATTTGTACCCTAGGCACCATCAAGGCTCTGGCAGTAATGTGCTGAAGTTCCACTGCCCCATGAATAATCCGCCGTTCCTGCTCCCCTACGGTTCCCCCCGTGCGGGCGGCATCCACGATCGCTTTTATTTCTTCTACACTGGTTCCTTCTATTTCCGTATCTTCCGCACCATTGCCCGTAATGCGTAAAAAGAAATTAGTGGCAAAACTCAAAAACCGCACGATGGGCGCGGCAAGGCTACTGATCCACACGATCGGGTAAATGGCAAACAGGGCAAAATCTTCCGCATGGCGCATGGCAATGCGTTTAGGCACTAGCTCACCAAAAATTAAGCTGACGATGGCAAAAAAAGTAGTAATGCTAAAAAAGGCAACATCTTCCGCCAGTTTTGTGCCCAGCCAAGGGCTAATCAACTTACTCAAGGGCTGGCTCAGTTTGGTGGCGGCATTAGCGGAAGTGAAAAACCCTGCCAAGGTGACCCCCACCTGAATGGTCGCCAACATTTTGGTACTGTCACTCATTGCCCTCTGCACAAGGCGGGCTTGGCGATTTCCTTTCTCTACCAGACTCCGAATCTTGAAATCACTGACCGATACTAGAGCAATCTCTGCCGCCGCAAAAAAGGCATTTACTAACACTAACAGGATTACTATAAAAATTTCTATGACAACATCCATATATTTGCGGGAGCAGTCATTCGCCCCCAAACCAGAGACAAATGCCTACCTCGATCATCATAATTTCCTTTGGAGTGCATTAGCCCTTAGTTTAAGGTTTATTGTACCAATTAGCAATTAGCTCAGAGCGTTTATGTCGGTCATGGGTCGATCTTTCCCTTAATAGCCAACAGTTAATACCTGTGATAGAAGTGAAAAAAACTGGGGTAGGTATAATTGAATACAACTACTAATGCCCAAGAAATTTTGATGTAAAGTTTCTTTAGATTAGTTATCTAAAGTTTATCCTAATTTAATAATTATTTAATAATTGGGAACTGTAGTACATCCTATACCACAATGGCATGGGATGGCATCAAATTTCGGGCTGGTCATTTAACAAAAAGTTAATTATCCCCCTTTAGTCCTGTGATAGTCCAAACCCTGACCAAAAAAGTTCTCATTGCCGATGATCATGAACTGACCCGTTGCACCCTGAAACTGTTACTCAAGCGCCAGCCCTTTGTGGCAACTGTCCTAGAAGCCAAAGACGGACATCAAGCGATCGAGCAGGTGCACAAGCATCAGCCTGATGTGGTATTGATGGATTTACAAATGCCTGTGATGGATGGGTGGACTGCGTCCCATCGCATTCGCCAAAACTTTCCCCAGATTAAAATCATTGCCTATTCAGCGGTGGAAAATGACCAAGTGGTGCATTTGTTACAGTCGGGAGTAATTGATGCCTTTTGTGATAAAGAAACCTGTTCCCATCATTTGATTGAAACCATTAGAAGTCTCATTTAACTTTTGAGGGGTTCGGGGGGCTATAAGTCCCGC
>Ga0272446_1007180_pt1 | contig 11207 bp, 10 predicted proteins | sample YNPCB0061_FD_194587 | JGI IMG/M metagenome (GOLD analysis project Ga0272446, IMG submission 194587) | Hot spring microbial mat communities from Yellowstone National Park, WY, United States - YNP-CB-006-1 | ecosystem: Environmental > Aquatic > Thermal springs > Hot (42-90C) > Sediment | place...
CGATGGAATTCGACTCGATCCACAACCACCACGAACGCCCGGTGATCGCCGAGGTCGTGCGCGTCGCGCGCGAGCGCGGCCTGGCGGATCCGCGGCTGCTTGCCGATATCGCCTGCGTCGCGCTGAACCGGCTGCCGCCGCGCTATATCCGCCACGACGTGGACTTCGCTTTCTACCTCACCGACGAGGAGCGGCGCGCCAACGCGGCAGCGGTCGAACGCGCCGTCGCACTGGCGTTCGACTTCGTGCTGGCGCGCGACCGCGCGCGCAATCGCGCGGCGTGACGCGCGGGCCGTCGCGCGTCACGTCAGCAGCGCGATCAGCCTGGGCGCAAGCCACGGCGCCACCAGCGCGGTGACCAGCGCGGTGAGCCCCATCGCCAGCCCGGCGAAGGCGCCGGCTTCCTGGTTGACGATGAAGGCGCGCGCCACGCCCTGACCGTGCGCGGCCAGGCCAATGGCGAAGCCGCGCGCCGCCCACGAGCGCACCCGCAGCGCATCGAAGACGAAGCGGCCGAGTGCGGCGCCGACGATGCCGGTCAGCACCACCGATACCGCGGTCAGCGAAGGCAGCCCGCCGATTTTCTCGCTGATGCCCATCGCCACGGGTGTCGTCACCGACTTCGGCGCGAGCGAGGCGAGTGTGGCCGTCGATGCGCCGAGCAGCCAAGCGATCACCACGGCCGAGACGAGGGCGACGACGACGCCGACCGCAAGCCCGGCGGTCAACGCCAGCCACGCGCGCCTCAGCTTCGCGGTCTGCTCGGCGAGCGGCACCGCGAGTGCGACGGTGGCCGGGCCGAGCAGGAAGTGCACGAACTGCGCGCCCTCGAAGTAGGTCGCGTAGTCCGAGCGCGTGGCCGCGAGCACGCCGACCAGCAGCGCGATGCTGATCGCGACCGGATTGACGAGCGGATTGAAGCGACTGCGCCGGTACAGCGCGAACGCGAAGAGGTAGGCGAGCAGGGTCAGCGTCAGCCACAGCAGCGGCGAGGCCGACAGGTAGACCCAGACGTCCTTGACCGGCGCGAGCGGCGGCGTCATTGGGTTTCGTCCTCGTTGCGCGGCCACAGCGCGTGCACCGTGAGCGCGGTGGCGGCCAGCGCGAGCACCGTGGAAAGCACGAGCGCCACGACGATCGCCACGCCCTCGTCGGCCAGCCTGCGCCCGTGCACCATCACGCCGACACCCGCGGGTACGAACAGCAGCGACAGGTGCTGCAGCAGCGCCGTCGAAGCCGGCCGCAGCGCGTCGAGCAGGGCGGGGCGCAGCGCGAGCGCGGCCAGCAGCAGCGCCATGCCGATCACGGGTCCCGGGATCGGCAGCTTGAAGCCGTAGGCGAGCGCCTCGCCGGCAAGCTGAAACGCGAGCAGGGTGGCGAGCGGGGCGATCACGGCGTCGACGCGCGCCAGCAACCGTGCGCTACCCGAGCCGCCGGTCGACCCATTCGATCCAGTGCATGACCGGCGTATCCGTACCGCTCGCCAGATGCGCGATGCAGCCGATGTTCGCCGACAGGATCACGTCGGGCTTTGGCGCTTGCAGGTTGGCGAGCTTGCGGTCGCGCAGGCGGTATGCGAGTTCAGGCTGCAGCACCGAATACGTGCCGGCCGAACCGCAGCAGAAGTGGCTCTCCGCGAACGGCAGCACCTCGGCGCCGAGTGCGCGCAGCAGATCTTCGACCGCGCCACGGATCTTCTGCGCGTGTTGCAGCGTGCAGGGCGGGTGGAAGACGACGCGCTGCGCGGGCGCAGGGCCAAGCTTGCGCTTGAGTTCGTCAGGCCACACCGACAACAGCTCGACGACATCCTTCGTCAGCGCTGCGATGCGCTGCGCTTTATCGGCATACGCCGGATCGTTCCGCAGCAGATGGCCGTATTCCTTGACCATCGCACCGCAGCCGGAGGCGTTCATCACGATCGCCTCGCAGCCGGCTTCGACGTGCGGCCACCAGGCGTCGATGTTTGCGCGCGCGTCCGCCAGCCCGCCGTCGTGATCGTTCAGGTGGTAGCGGATCGCTCCGCAACAGCCGGCGTTCGCCGGACGCAACAGTTCGATGCCGAGCGCGTCGAACACGCGCGCGGTCGCGGTGTTGATGTTCGGCTGCATCGCCGGCTGAACGCAGCCTTCGAGCAGCAGCATCCTGCGCGCGTGCGAGCGCGTGGGCCAGCGGCCTGCATCCTGCTTCGCGGGCACCTTGAGCTTGAGCGATGCCGGCAACAGCGGGCGCACCGCCTGGCCGAGCTTCATCGCCGGCGCGAACAGCGGGCTCGTCAATCCTTCCTTCAACGCGGTGCGCACGAGCCGCTGCGACAGCGGCCGCGGCACGCGGCGGTCGACGACCGCGCGGCCGATGTCGAGCAGGCGCCCGTACTGCACACCGGACGGACAGGTCGTCTCGCAGTTGCGGCAGGTCAGGCACCGATCGAGGTGCAGTTGAGTCCTGGCCGTGACCGGATGCCCCTCGAGCGCCTGCTTCATCAGATAGATGCGGCCGCGCGGGCCGTCGAGTTCGTCGCCGAGCAACTGGTAGGTCGGACAGGTCGCGGTGCAGAAGCCGCAGTGCACGCACTTGCGCAGGATGGCGTCGGCCTCGCGGCCCTCGGGCGTGTCGCGGATCCAGTCGGCGAGCGCGGTCTGCATGGCTAGAAGTGCGCGTACATGCGCCCCGGGTTGAAGATGCCGGCCGGGTCGAACTCGGCTTTCAGCCGCTGGTGGATCCTCGCGATCGCCGGTTCGAGCGGATGGAACACGCCGCCGAGCCGGTCGCCGCCGCGAAACAGCGTGGCGTGTCCGCCGAGCGCGGCCGCGCGCGCGCGGATCGTCGAGGCCGGTGCGGTCGATCGCAGCCAGCGCAGCGCGCCGCCCCATTCGATCAACTGCTCGCCGGGCAGCGCAAGCGGCTCGGCGGTCGAAGGCACCGACAGGCGCCACAGCGGCGCGTTGAAGACGAAGAACGCTTCGGTGTGTTCGCGGATGCCGCGCCAGAAGCTCGCGGCGAGCGCGTCGTCGATGCGCTCGCCGCCCATGCGTTCGCGCGCCGAGCGGATCGCCGCCTGCGCGCCCGACAACCGCACGTGCAGCCGGCCCGCGTGCCACGCGGTCGCCGAGATCGGCAGCGGCTGGCCCGCCCATTCGTTCAGCTTGCGCAGCGCGGTCGGCTCGTCGAATTCGAAACGCAGCGTGTCCTCGGCCACCGGCTTCGGCAGCACTTTCAACGACACTTCAGCGATCAAGCCGAGCGTGCCGAGCGAACCGGCGAGCGCCCGCGCGACGTCGTAGCCGGCGACGTTCTTCATCACCGTGCCGCCGAAGGACAACAGGTTGCCGCGGCCGTCGACGAGCTTCGCACCGAGGACGAAGTCGCGCACCGCGCCGGCCGTCGCGCGGCGCGGACCCGAAAGGCCGGCGGCCACGCAGCCGCCGACGGTGGCACCCGCGCCGAAGTGCGGCGGCTCGAATGCGAGCATCTGTCCCTTGCGGTCGAGTTCGGCCTTGAGCTGCGCGAGCGGCATGCCGCAGCGGACGGTGACGACGAGTTCGGTCGGCTCGTACGCGACGATGCCGTCGCCGGCGCCGCCGTAGCCGCGCGGGTCGAGCACGCCGCCGCGCGACGGATTGCCGTAGAAGTCCTTGGTGCCGCCGGCGCGGATCTGCAGCGGCTGCTTCGACGCAGTCGCCGCGCGGATGCGCTCGATCAGCTCGGCCAAAGCGGGGCTCATCGGGGCGCGGCTCGTCGTTGCCGCCGTCGATCGCGGTCGAGGGCAGGCGCCAGCGAAATCCCAATGTCGCGTAAACGAAGTCGCTGGGTCCCCGCCTCCGCGGGGACGAGGTACACACTGCACCGGCGATGCCGGAAGGTCGCGAGCACGCTCAGAACCTCGGAATCTCCGGAAACCTCAATTCCCCGCCGTGCACGTGCATCTTGCCGTACTCGGCGCAGCGCGCGAGCGTGGGGATCGCCTTGCCGGGGTTGAGCAGTCCCGGCGGATCGAATGCGCGCTTGACCGCGAAGAAGGCTTCCAGCGTGGCGCGGTCGAACTGCTTGCACATCTGGTTGATCTTCTCCACACCCACGCCGTGCTCGCCGGTCACCGTGCCGCCGACCGCGACCGACAGCTCGAGGATGTCGAAGCCGAACGCCTCGGCGCGCGCGACCGAATCCGGGTCGTTCGCGTCGAACATGATCAGCGGATGCAGGTTGCCGTCGCCGGCGTGGAACACGTTCGCGCAGCGCAGGCCGTAGGTCTGCTCCATCCGCTGGATCGCCTTCAGCACCTCGCCGAGCCGCTTGCGCGGGATCGTGCCGTCCATGCAGTAGTAGTCGGGCGAGATGCGGCCGACCGCGGGAAACGCCGCCTTGCGGCCGGCCCAGAAGCGCAACCGCTCGGCTTCGCTCTCCGAGACCTTCAACTGCGTGGCGCCGCTTTTCGAAAGCACCGCCTTCATGCGCTCGATTTCCTCGGCCACTTCTTCGGGCGTGCCGTCGGATTCGACCAGCAGGATCGCCGCGGCGCTCGTGTCGTAGCCGGCGCGTACGAAGGGTTCGACGGCGCCGACCGCCGGTTTGTCCATCATCTCCATGCCCGCCGGGATGATGCCCGCGGCGATCACCGCAGCGACCGCGTCGCCGGCGCGCTCGATGTCGTCGAACGAGGCCATGATCGCCTGCGCATACTGCGGTTTGGGCACCAGCTTGACCGCCGCCTCGGTGACCACCGCGAGCATGCCTTCGGAGCCGATCATCAGCGCGAGCAGATCGAAGCCCGGCGCATCGAGCGCACGCGAACCGATCTCGACGACCTCGCCTTCGATCGTCACGCCGCGCACCGCGAGCACGTTGTGCACCGTCAGCCCGTACTTCAGGCAGTGCACGCCGCCGGCGTTTTCGGCGATGTTGCCGCCGATCGTGCAGGCGATCTGGCTCGACGGATCGGGCGCGTAGTACAGGCCGTAAGGGGCGGCGGCCTCCGAGATCGCCAGATTGCGCACGCCGGGCTGAACGGTCGCGGTGCGCGCGACCGGATCGATCGCGAGGATGCGGTTGAACTTCGCCATCGACATCAGCACGCCGGCGTTGTGCGGCAACGCGCCGCCGGACAGCGACGTGCCTGCGCCGCGCGGAACGACCGGCACTTGCATCGAATGGCAGATTCTGAGGATCTGCACGACCTGCGCTTCGGTCTCGGGCAGCACGACGACCATCGGAAGCTGGCGGTACAGCGTCAGGCCGTCGCACTCGTACGCGACGGTGTCCTCCTCGCGATACAGCACGCAGTGCTCGGGCAGCGCGATGCGCAGCGCGGCGACGACCTTGCGCTGCCGCTCGGGGTCGATCGGCCCCGTGCCTTCGAGCGGAAGGCGCTCGGCGAGCTGCTTGACTTCGGCGGGGTCGTTCATTGCGGACGAAAACTAGCACAGCTGTTCCGGATCGACCGCGCCGCGCGGGCAACGCAGCTTTGACCGCGCGTTGCGGACTCCTTCCGCTCGGTAAGATTCGCAGGAAATCCAGGAGAGGAATCCATGCGGACTGACGTTGCTGCGCTCGCGGTGCTGGTCGCTTCGATCGCTGCCGGATCTGCCGCCGCGCAGGACGCCGCGCGCGGGCAGACGCTGTTCACCAACACGCGCGGCGCCACCGGCAAGCCGGTCGGCAACTGCGTGGCCTGCCATGCGAACACCGACGCGCTGCGCGAGATGATCCGCAACCGCGGCGGCAAGCCCGACGATGCGGTTTCGGTGCGGCGCGTGCTCCAGCGGGCGATCGACGGCGCGCAGCCCGGCGCGGCCGGCGCCAAGGCGCAGTACCGCGGCGTGTTCAAGGCGAAGGATCTCGACGATCTCGCCGCTTACATCGCGCGGGCGAAGCTGTCTGCGCTTCGCGGCGAGGGCGCGCTGGCGTTGCGGTAGGACGCGGAGCTACAGCAGTCCGGACAGATCGACGGTGACGCCGGGCAGCATGGCGACCGGTGTCGGGCCCGGCGTTTCGGTCGCGGTGATGTCCGCATACCGGTCGCCCTGCGGCGCCCGATAAAAGCGCACCAGCGAAAAATCGAGGTCGACGATCCAGACCTCCGGCACGCCGTGCTGCGCGTACAGCGGTACCTTGACCTGGCGGTCGTACGCGGCAGTCGCCTGGGAGACTTCGATGATCAGCAGCGTGTCCGATGCGGTGGGCGGAGTGTCGGCGTAGAAGTCTTCGCGGGGACGCAGCAGCGCGAGATCCGGTTGCGGTTCGGAGCGATCGCCGAGTCGGATCGGATCCTGGACCGAAACGATCGCCCGCGCGCCGACCGCGCTCGTAAGCAGGGCGTTGAGCTTTTTAACCGCCGCCGCGTGCCTGCTCCCGATCGGTGCCATATCGACGATCACCCCCTCGACAAGCTCGACGCGCGCGTCGCGCGCGAGCACGCCCGCCTCGGCCATCCGGTGGTATTGCTCCACCGTCAGCCGATGCCGCTGCACGCCCAGTTCGGCGGGAAGTTCTTCGATCACGCCCATGTCGCAGCCGTCGGTCCGTTCGCTCGTCGGCAGTATATCCAGCGGGCGCGGTTCCGGGTCGGCGAGATCTGCCGGCGCACCGACCCGAGGGCAAGGTCATCGTTCACTGCACCCGCACCACCTTGCCCGGATTCAGGATGTTCAGCGGATCGAACGCGCGCTTGACGCGCGCCATCAGCTCGACCGCGTCCGCCCCGTGCTCCTCGACGAGAAAGTCCATCTTGTGCAGGCCGACGCCGTGCTCGCCGGTGCAGGTGCCGTCCATCGCGAGTGCGCGCGCGACGATGCGCCGGTTCAGCCGCTCGGCTTCTTCGACCTCGCGCGGATCGTCCGGGTTGGCAAGGATCGCGCAATGGAAGTTGCCGTCGCCGACGTGGCCCAGGATCGGCGCCGGCAGGAAGCTTGCGGACAGGTCGTCGATCGTTTCGCCGATGCATTCCGCGAGCCGCGAGATCGGCACGCACACGTCGGTCGTGAAGCTGCGTGCGCCGGGCTTCAGTTGCAGGCAGGCGAAGTAGGCGTTGTGGCGCGCGGTCCACAGCCGCGAGCGGTCTTCGGCCTTCGTCGCCCACTGGAAGTCCTGCCCGCCGTGCTCGCGCGCGATCTGCTGCACCGCTTCGGCCTGCTCGGCCACACTCGTCGCGGAGCCGTGGAACTCGAACAGCAGCAGCGGCAGCTCGGGCAGGCCGAGCCTGCTGTGCGCGTTGACGGCCTTGACCGTCAGCGCGTCGAGCAGCTCGCAGCGCGCGATCGGAATGCCCATCTGGATCGTCGCGATCGTCGTCCTGACCGCGGCGTCGACCGACGGGAACGAGCAGGTCGCCGCCGAAATCGCCTCGGGCTGCGGATACACCTTCAGCGTGATCTCGGTGACGATGCCGAGCGTGCCTTCGGAGCCGACGAAAAGCCGCGTCAGGTCGTAGCCGGCGCTCGACTTCTTCGCGCGGCGCGACGTGCGGATCACCTTGCCTTCGGCGGTGACGACGGTCAGCGCGAGAACGTTCTCGCGCATCGTGCCGTACCGCACCGCGTTCGTGCCGGACGCGCGCGTGGCGACCATGCCGCCGATCGTCGCGTCCGCGCCCGGATCGATCGGAAAGAAGAAGCCGGTGTGCTTGATCTCGTCGTTCAACTGCTTGCGCGTGACGCCCGCCTGCACGGTGACGGTCAGATCCTCCGGATTGACCGCGAGCACCTTGTTCATCTGCGACAGATCCACGCAGACGCCGCCGGCGACGGCGAGCAGATGGCCTTCGAGCGACGAGCCGACGCCGAAGGCGATGACCGGCACGCGCCACTCCGCGCACAGTTTGACGAGCGCGGCAACGTCCTCGGTCGACTGCGCGAAGACGACCACGTCGGGCGGCACCGGCGGGAAAGGCGACTCGTCGCGGCCGTGGTGCTCGCGCACTGCGGCTGCGGTGGAACAGCGTTCGCCGAAGCGCGTCTGCAACGCGGTCAGGAACGCGGTCGGCAGTGGCCTGCGCAGCGCGGTCGTCGAGGTCGGTGCGTTCATAATCCACCCCCTTCAGAGCGAAACGATTGTAGGACAGCACCCATGGGCAAGCGTCTGTCGAAGATCGCCACGCGCACCGGCGACGACGGCACCACCGGACTCGGCGACGGCACGCGCACGCGCAAGGATGCGCTGCGCATCCAGGCGATCGGCGAGGTCGACGAGCTGAACTCGTTCATCGGCCTGCTGGCGACCGAGGCGCTGCCCGACGCGGTGCGCGCCGATCTGCTCGACATCCAGCACGACCTGTTCGACCTCGGCGGCGAGCTCAGCATCCCCGGCTTCACGATGCTGAAGGACGTGCAGGTCGCCCGTCTCGACGAGCGGCTCGAGCACTACAACGCGACGCTTCCGCGGCTCGAGGAGTTCATCCTGCCGGGAGGCTCGCGCGCAGCGGCGATCGCGCACGTCTGCCGCACGGTGTGCCGCCGCGCCGAGCGCGCGATCGTCGCGCTGGCGGCGCAGGAGGCGGTCAACGACGCGCCGCGCCAGTACGTCAACCGGCTGTCCGACCTGCTGTTCGTGCTCGCGCGCGTGCTCAACCGCCACGCCGGCGGCAGCGACGTGCAGTGGCAGCAGCGGAAGAATCAGTAGCGATTCGGTCGCCGCAGCGCACGGTCCGTCGGCCGCGGCGCCGCTTCGTCGCGCGCCGGTCGAGGCCGCGCCAGCAGCTGCCTACACTGCGCGACGTTTTGTTGAGGATTTACCAATCTCGTGACACCGTCACTGTGCGAGTTCGTTTTGGCTTTGCGCGCGCCGGTTCCGTCATCCCGAGCTGCGCGAGGGATCTCGGCGTTGCAGGCGGCGGAGATTCCTCGCCTCCGGCTCGGAATGACCACGGGGGCTGCGTGCGCTCGACGCTTGGTTGTGTCGCGAGGATTCGTAACGCTCAATACTTCGGGGAGCTGCGAATGAAGACGCTGACGGGCCTGGCCGCGGCGCTAGCACTGGCCGGCGCGCTCGACGCGGCAGCGGAGCCGGCGCGCCCGCTCGTTCCGGTGCTCGACGCCGCGACGATCGACGCACGCTGCGACGGCGAGCTCGCAAAGCTACGCGCGCAGAAGGCGGCGATGGAGCGCACCCGCGGCGCGGGTCGAATCCTCGCCGAATGGAACCGCCTGTCGATCGCCTTCGGCGACTTCGTCAATCCGGTTTACCTGCTCGCCAACGTCCACCCGGATCGGGGCACGCGCGACGCGGCGCAGCGCTGCGTCGAGAAGCTCGTTCCATTCGAGACGGAGCTGTTCCAGAGCGAGGCGCTGCATGCGCGCGTCAAGGCGCTCGCGCCGCGCGACGCGGTCGACGCGATCTACCGCGGCGAACTGCTCGACTCGTTCGAGGACAGCGGCGCGGCGCTGCCGCAGGGCTTGCGCGCCCGCGCCAAGGCGCTGCGCGACGAAATCGAAAGCCTCGCGCTGAAGTACCAGAAGAACGTCAACGAAGACCGGACCAGCGTCGCGATCGCGCCGGAAGAGGCGCAGGGCATGCCGCAGTCGTGGATCGACGCGCGCAAGCGCGATGAGCAGGGCCGGTTGATCGTGACGCTCGACTATCCGACCTATCTGCCCTTCCTCGAAAACGCGGTCAGCGAGGACGCGCGCCGCCGCGTCTGGACGGCCAAGCTGCAGGAAGGCGGTGCGGCCAACCTCGAGCTGCTCGACCGCGTGCTCAAGCTGCGGCACGAACTGGCGCAGCTCTACGGACTGCCGGACTACGCGACTTTCGCGCTGCGCCGGCGCATGGCGCAGACGCCGGCCGCGGTGAACGACTTCCTCGCGAGCGTGAAGAAGGCGGTCGACGAAGTCGAGGCGCGCGAGCTGGAAGCGCTGCGCGCCGACAAGGCCGCGCTGCTCGGCGCGCCGCTCGCGGAAGTGAAGCTCAATCGCTGGGACGTCGCGTTCCATCAGGAGCGCGTGCGGCGCAGCCGTTTCAACGTCGACCAGGAGGCGCTGCGCGCGTACTTCCCGACCGAGGTGAGCATCCGTTATGCGCTCGCGCTCGCCGAGACGCTGTACGGCATCCGCTTCGTCGAGCGCGAGGTGCCGCGCTGGCACCCGGACGTGCGCTATTTCGACGTTCGCGAGGCCGGCGCCGACGGCAAACCCGGCGCGTTCATCGGCGGCGTCTACCTCGACCTCTATCCGCGCGAAGGCAAGTACAACCACGCGGCCGCCTTCACGGTGCGCGCGGCCTCGACGCTCGCGCAGCGCACGCCGATTTCGGTGCTGGTCACCAACTTCGACCGCCGCGGCCTGAACCACGACGAACTCGAAACGCTGCTGCACGAGTTCGGCCACGTGCTGCACGGCGTGCTGTCGGAAACGCGCTACGCGGACCTCGGCGGCACCTCGGTCAAGCGCGACTTCGTCGAGGCGCCTTCGCAGATGTTCGAGGAGTGGGCGCGCCGCGAGGAGCCGCTCGCGCTGTTCGCGAAGCTCTGCCCGGAATGCCCGCGACTGTCGAAGGAGCAGGTCGAGCGGTTGCGCGCGGCGCGCCGTTTCGGCAACGGCATCCGCTATGCGCGGCAGTGGCAGTACGCCGCGTACGACATGCGGCTTCACATGGGCGCACCCAAGCCGGCGCTCGCGACCTGGATCGAGGTCGAGCGCGCCTCGCGGCTCGGCCACGTCGAAGGCACGATGCTGCCGGCCAGTTTCGGGCATCTCGTCGGCGGTTACGCGGCGGGCTACTACGGCTACATGTGGTCCGAGGTGCTCGCGCTCGACATGCTGTCGGGCTTCGGCGGCAAGCTGCTGAACCCGGACGCCGGGCGCCGCTACCGCAAGACGATCCTCGCGGCCGGCGGAGAAAAGCCGCCCCACGCGCTGGTCGAAGCCTTCCTCGGTCGCGCGCCTTCGAGCGACGCGTTCTACGCGGAGATCACCGGGCAGCGGCGGTAGCGGCCGCGCGCGGTGCGCCGACGAACCCGAGGGCGAGCGCGGTGCCCGCGAGGATCAGCGCGCCGCCGGCCGCCATCTGCGCGGTGATCGCTTCGCCGAGGAACAACCCGCCCCATAGCACCGCGAACAGCGGGATCAGGAAGGTGACCGACGCCGCGCGCATCGCGCCGACGCGATCGATCAGCCGGAAGTACAGGATGTAGGCAAGCCCGGTGCAAGCCACACCGAGCGCGAGCGCGGCCGCCCAGTCGCGCGCGCCGATCGGCGCGGCGGGCCATGTCGCCAGCGCGA
>Ga0272446_1007181_pt1 | contig 11207 bp, 7 predicted proteins | sample YNPCB0061_FD_194587 | JGI IMG/M metagenome (GOLD analysis project Ga0272446, IMG submission 194587) | Hot spring microbial mat communities from Yellowstone National Park, WY, United States - YNP-CB-006-1 | ecosystem: Environmental > Aquatic > Thermal springs > Hot (42-90C) > Sediment | place...
ATGATCGAAGCCGTACGCGACGGCTGGTGGTATGCGGCTCGGCTGCCGGGCGGTGAAGAGCTTGCTGTTTTCATGACCGACGGCGACTTGTTGCAGCGTGCCGGCGATCCAACGGACTTTGCGCTTGGCCGCTTGGCCGCAGCGCCTCACACCCGGCAACGGGTGCAAGACCTGTCCTTGCGGTCGCGCGCGACCGTCTGGCCGGCGGCGACCCAGCACCTCGTGCGCGCCGCGGGCGCCGGCTGGCTCGCGGTCGGCGATGCGGCGCTCGCGCGCGACCCGCTGTCGTCGAGCGGCATCGACTTCGCGCTCGCATCGGCCGAGCTGGCGTGCGCCACGGTCGTCGCCGCACAATCCGGCGACGAAGATGCGCTCGCCCGCTACGCCGCGGCGATCGTGCGCGACTTCGACGCGTACCGCGCGCTGCGCGCGCAGTTCTACGCGCTAGAACGGCGCTGGCCCGATGCGCCGTTCTGGGCGCGGCGCATGCCCGGTGCGAAGCGCGGCAGCGATGTCGACGCCGGCTTTGAACCGGCGGCGCAGATCGCCTGACGCCGCCGCAACGTCAACTGCAGCCGAGGCGGTCCGCAAGCGCGATCAGGCTCGGCGCCGACACGTCGACCGGCACGCTCGCGCGCAGCTCGCCCTTGCCCGGGCCGTGCTCGTCCGGACGCGCGACGAACGCGGTGCGCAGCCCGGCGGCCGCGGCGGCGGCCAGATCGGACGAGTGCGCCGCGACCATCATCGCCTGCGCGGGCGCGCAGTCGAACGCGGCGGCGGAGGCGAGATAGACGACCGGCTTCGGCTTGTAGTCGCGCGCGAATTCGGCGCCGAGGATTGCGTCCCACGGAAAGCCGTTGCGGCGCGCGAGATCGACCATCAGCGAGACGTTGCCGTTCGAGCACGGCGCGATCCGGAACTTCGTGCGCAGCCGCGCGAGGCCTTCGCTCACGTCGGGCCAGGCGTCGAGCCGGTGCCAGGCGAGGTTCAGCTCGATGCGCGCGGCTTCGTCGAGCCGATCCAGGCCGAATCGCGGCAGGATCGCATCGAGGTTGCGCCGATGCAGCACGTCGAGCTTGCTGAACGGCAGCCGGCCGCTGCGCACGTCCTCCATCGCCGGCTGGTACTCGCCGCGCCACGCATCGGCGAATGCCTCCCAGTCGATCGTCACGCCGCGCGGCGCGAGCAGCGCGCGGGCCTCGCGCGCGATCGAGCCGCGCCAGTCGACCAGCGTGCCGAAGACGTCGAACAGCAGCGCCTTGACCTCGTGCATGGTGCGATTCTGCACGAGCCGCACGGCCCACCGTCGCGGGCGCCGGTTCCGTCGTCCCGACCCGGCCCCGGGCCGCAGGGCGGGATCCCGGCGTTGCAAGCGGCCGGGATTCTTCGGCTTCGGCGGGCAATGACGGCGTGTGACGGCGACGGATGTCGGTGCGTTGGCAGGCGTCGCGAGAATTCGCAACGCTCGACGAGACGCGAACCAAGCAATCCGGGGCCGCGCGCTCACTCTACGGCGACGCGCTGGGGGGCGTTTCCTGGCTTGTGTCTTCGGCCGGTGGCTTCGCCGACTTAACTTCGGTTGCGCCGAAGTTAGCCTTCGACGCAAACCCAGGAATCTGGGGCCGGTTCCTCACTCCACGGTGACGCTCTTTGCCAGATTCTTTGGTTTGTGTCTCCGGCCGGCGGCTGCGCCGCCTTAACTTGGCTTCGCCAAGTTAGCCTTCGACGCAAGCCGCGCGCGAAATCGGTCACTCGACCGTGACCGATTTCGCAAGATTGCGCGTTTGTGTCTCCGGCCGGTGGCTTCGCCACCTTAACTTCGGCTGCGCCGAAGTTAGCCTACGACGCAAACCCAGGAATCTGGGGCCGGTTTCTCACTCTACGGTGACGCTCTTGGCCAGATTCCTGGGTTTGTCCACATCCGTGCCGCGGGCGACGGCGGTGTGGTAGGCGAGAAGCTGCAGCGGCACGACGTGCAGAATCGGCGACAGGTCGCCGTAGTGCTCGGGCAGACGGATCACGTGCAGGCCGTCGCCGGAATCGATCTGCGTGTCGGCGTCGGCGAAGACGTAGAGCTGGCCGCCGCGCGCGCGCACTTCCTGCATGTTGCTCTTGAGCTTTTCGAGCAGTGCGTCGTTCGGCGCCACCGTCACGACCGGCATCGCTTCGGTCACTAACGCGAGCGGGCCGTGCTTCAGTTCGCCGGCCGGGTACGCCTCGGCATGGATGTAGCTGATTTCCTTGAGCTTCAGCGCGCCTTCGAGCGCGATCGGGTAGTGCAGCCCGCGGCCGAGGAAAAGCGCGTTTTCCTTGCGCGCGAAGATCTCGCTCCACGCGATCACGTGCGGCTCGAGCGCGAGCACGCTGCCCACCGCGGCGGGCAGATGGCGCAGGCGCCTGACCGCGTTGTTCTCGCGCTCGGCCGACAGGCGTCCCTGTGCCTTGGCGATCGCGTTGGCGAGCAGATACAGCGCGACGAGCTGCGTGGTGAACGCCTTGGTCGAGGCCACCCCGATCTCCGCACCCGCGCGCGTCAGGAACTGCATCGCGGTCTCGCGCACCATCGCGCTGGTGGCGACGTTGCACACCGCGAGCGTGTAGTGCATGCCGAGCGATTTGGCGTGCTTCAGCGCCGCCAGCGTGTCCGCGGTTTCGCCCGACTGCGAAACGACGACCACGAGCGTGTTCGGATGCGGGACCGATGTGCGATAGCGGTATTCGCTCGCGATCTCGACGGTGACCGGCACCTGCGCGATCGCCTCGATCCAGTAGCGCGCCACGCTGCCCGCGTAGTAGCTCGTTCCGCAGGCGAGCACGAGCACGCGGTCCACCCGCGGCAGCACGTCGGCGGCGGCCTCGCCGAAGACGAGCGGGTCGATCGCGACCACCGGGTCGAGCGTGTCGGCAATCGCACGCGGCTGCTCGAAGATCTCCTTCTGCATGTAGTGCCGGTAGGGGCCCAAGTCGACGCTGCCGAGCCCGGCCTGCACCGTCCTCGCCTCGCGCGCGGCCGGCCGGCCGTCGCGGTCGACGATCCACACGCGGCCGAGCTGCAGGTCGACGACGTCGCCTTCTTCCAGATAAATGACCCTGTCGGTCGTTCCGGCAAGCGCGAGCGCGTCGGAGGCGAGAAAGTTCTCGCCGTCGCCGAGCCCGACGACGAGCGGCGAGCCGGCGCGCGCGCCGACCACGCGGTGCGGCTCTTCACGGCAGAACACCGCGATCGCGTAGGCGCCCCGCAGCTCGCGCACCGCGCGCTGCACCGCCTCGAACAGATCGCCCTCGTACAGGCTGTCGATCAGGTGTGCGATGACCTCGGTGTCGGTCTGGCTCTCGAACGTGTAGCCGGCGGCCGCGAGCTTCGCGCGCAGCGCCTCGTAGTTCTCGATGATGCCGTTGTGCACGAGTGCGATGCGCGGCGTGCCGCCCCGTCCCGAGAAGTGCGGGTGCGCGTTGGCCGTCGAAGGTGCGCCGTGCGTGGCCCAGCGCGTGTGCGCGATTCCGGTGAAACCCGGCATCGAGCGCGTCTGCGCGTCCAACTCGGCCACGCGCGCCACGCTGCGCGCGCGCTTCAGTTCACCGTCGGCATGGACCGCGATGCCGCACGAGTCGTAGCCGCGGTACTCGAGACGCCGCAGCCCTTCGACGAGGATCGGAACGATGTTGCGCCGGGCGACGGCGCCGACGATGCCGCACATGGTCTGGCTTCCCGCGACGAAACGTGGGGCGCATCGTACCGAGGCACGGTCGAAATAAAACTGCAAATTCCGACAAACGGCGGCGTAAGATTCCGACCGGCCATGTCGGCGCAATTTAATCGCCTCTAGCCCAGCTTCAATGGAAGATTCATCCAGAACAAAGCGGATCGAGCTCGACGCAGTCGATCGGCGGTTGCTCAATCTGTTGCAGGAAGACAACTGGTTGACCAATCAGGCGCTCGCCGAGAAAGCGCACATCTCGCCGCCGACGTGTCTGCGGCGGGTCAAGCGGCTGGTCGATGCGGGCGTGATCGAGCGGCAGATCGCCATCGTGTCGCCGCAGGCCGTCGGCCCGGGTGTGACGGCGATCGTCGAGATCACGCTCGAACATCAGGCGGCCGAGCGCCAGGCCGAGTTCGAGCGGCGCGTGGCCGACGAACCGGCGGTTCAGCAGTGTTACCGCGTCTCGCCCGGGCCGGACTTCGTGCTGATCGTCTACGTCGCCGACATGCCCGCGTATCACGCGCTGGTGCACCGGCTATTCACGGCCGAGGCAAACGTCCGCAACATCCGCACGTTCTTCTCGATCCACCGCAGCAAGTTCGAGCCGAAAGTGCCGGTGTGATTGGAGATCGAGTATTGAGGATCGAGGGTTACGGATTGCGCGAAGTGCCTTCGCGCGCCGATACCAACCCCCTTTCGCAAAGGGGGCCGCGCGCGCAGCGCGCCGGGGGGATTTGCGGTTTTGCGCGGATGGACGCGGCTGCGCGCTCGGCCGCGCCTCGGAATCCCCCCGCCCCCCTTTAGGGGGGTTGCGCCGCCGCCTGTGCGGCATTCCGCGCCGCCGAGCGGCGCGTTCACTTCTTCTGTTTCGTCGGGCGCTTCCAGTGCTCGATCGTCTGTTGCCGCGCGCGGGCGACGGTGAGCTTGCCGGCGGGCACTTCCTTGCTGACGGTCGAGCCGGCGCCGACCGTCGCTCCCGCACCGATCGTGATCGGTGCGACGAGCACGCTATTGGAGCCGGTGTGCACGTCGTCGCCGATCACGGTCTTGTGCTTGTTGGCGCCGTCGTAGTTGGCGACGATCGTTCCGGCGCCGATGTTGCAGCGGGCGCCGACCTCGGCGTCGCCGACGTACGCGAGATGGTTCGCCTTCGAGCCGTGACCGAGTGTTGAGTTCTTCACCTCGACGAAATTGCCGATGTGCACCTCGTCGGCGAGCACGACGTCGGGGCGCGTGCGCGCGAACGGGCCGATGCGCGCGTTCGCGCCGATGCTTGCGCGCTCCAGGTAGCAGAAGCCGAGCACCTCGGTGCCCGCGCCGATCGTCACGTCGCGCAGCACGTTGTGCGGGCCGATGCGAACGCGGTCGGCGAGTATGACCTTGCCCTCGAACACGCAGCCGACGTCGATAAACACGTCGGCACCGACCGTGAGTTCGCCGCGCACGTCGATGCGCGCCGGGTCGGCAAGTGTGGCACCGTCTTCCATCAGCCGCTCGGCGATCCTGCGCTGCGCGATGCGCTCCAGCGCGGCGAGCTGCGCGCGGCTGTTGACGCCGAGCGTCTCGTCCGGCTCGTCGGCGACCACCGCATCGACCGTCACGCCTTCGCGCACGGCCTGCGCGATCACGTCGGTCAGGTAGTACTCGCGCTGCGCGTTGTCGTTCGACAGCGCCGCCAGCCAGCGCTTCAGCCGCGCGGTCGGCGCGACCAGGATGCCGGTATTGACCTCGTCGATGCGGCGCTCCTCGTCGCTCGCGTCCTTCTGCTCGACGATCTTCAGCACGTTGCCGTGCCAGTCGCGGACCACGCGGCCATAGCCGTCCGGGTCCGCCAGCCGCACCGTCAGCAGGCCGACATGATCGCCGGCGGCCCGCATCAGCCGCGCGAGCGTTTCCGGCCGCACCAGCGGCACGTCGCCGTACAGCACGAGCGTGGGAACGGCGTCGTCGAGCCAGTCGGCCGCCTGCCGCACGGCGTGACCCGTGCCGAGCTGCGTTTCCTGCAGAACCCAATGCAGGTCGGCGCGGTCGGAGAAGGCCTGGCGCACCTGATCGGCGCCGTGACCGACGACCACCGCGATGCGCGCCACGCCGCCGCAGGCCCGGTCTGCCGCCTGTGCCGCGGCGATCACGTGCGCTAGCATGGGCTTGCCTGCGAGCGGATGCAGCACCTTCGGCAGGCTTGAGCGCATGCGCTTGCCCTGGCCGGCGGCCAGGATGACGACGTTCATCGCGGCAGGAAGGAGGTCGGATGAAGGCGCAGAATCGTAGCACCGGGTTCGCCTCGCACCGGCTCGCCGCGCTCGGGCGACGCGCGCGCGCCGTCGTCGCGGCAGCCGCGGCGTTGCTCTTGGCGGCGTGCTCGTCGATCCAGCTTGGCTACAACAACGCCGACACGCTGCTCGTCTACGCGCTCGACGGCTACTTCGATCTCGACGACGCACAGAAGGAGCTGGCGCGCGCCCGCATCCGCGCGCTGCTCGACTGGCACCGCGCGACGCAACTGCGCGGCTACGCGGAGCTGATCGACGGGGCGCAGGCGAAGCTGGCTGGGCGGGTCAGCGCCTCCGACGTGCTCGCCTTCCAGGACGACCTCTACGCACGGCTCGCCGTGCTCGGCGAGCGCGCCGCGCCCGACCTCGCGGCGCTGGCGCTGACGCTGGCACCGGCGCAACTCGAGCGCTTCGCGGGCAAGCTCGCGCAGGACACTTCGAAGGCGCGCCGCGAGCTGGTGCGCTTCGCCGGGCGCGAATCGCTCGACGATCGCGTCAGGCGCTACGCGGAGCGCGCCGAATCCTGGTTTGGCCGGCTCGACGCGCGGCAGCGCGAACTGATCCGCAACGCGCTCGCGGGGCAGCCGGGCCAGCACCAGCTCTGGATGGACGAGCGCGAGCGGCGGCAGCAGGACCTGCTCGCGGTGCTCGCGCGCATCCAGCGCGAACGGCCGGACGAGGCCGTCGCCGCGCAGTGGCTGCGCGCGTACTTCGCGCGGCTCGCGATGCCGGCCGAACGCGAACGCGCCGAGCGCGTCGTCGCGTTCCGGCAGGCCAATGCGGAGCTGATTGCGCAGCTCGTCAACAGCGCCTCCGACGAGCAGCGCGCCACACTGCTGCGCAAGCTGCGCGGCTACGCCCAAGACTTCGCCGTGCTCGCCGCTGCTGGGGCGCGCGGGTAGTTCTGCTCGTCCGCGATCGCTCGCCGCCCCCCGGGGCGCAAGCCCCGAGGCCTCGCCCGAGGCTTGCGGCACCGGCGCCGATCAAGCGCGCTGCGCGTGGTGCTTGTGGCTGGCGTGATGCGCGCGGTTGCCCGCGGTCGGCACCAGCGAGCCCGCCACCATGCCGACCCCGGCGAGCAGAAAGCCGCCGAGCACCGACGGGAACGCTTCGCCGAGGGGCGTGTAGTCGAGCAGCGCCCAGCTCGACATGCCGAGCACGATCGACCAGATCGCGCCCTGCGTGGTGGAGCGCCTCCAGTACAGGCCGCACACCAGCGGCCAGAAGGCGCCGACCACGGGGAACTGGTAGGCCTTGGCGACCAGCTCGTAGATCGGCGTGCCTTCCATGCGGATGCTGTAGCCGAGCACGATGCAGGTGAAGACGAACACCGTGACGCGCATGTAGCGCAGCGACTGCCGGTCGCTCATCTTCACGAAATTCTTCAGCACGTTTTCGACGAAGGTCGTCGACGGTGCCAGCAGCGTGGCCGATGCGGTCGACATGATGGCGCTCAACAATGCGCCGAAGAAAAACACCTGCAGCCAGGTCGGCATGTGCTCCATCACGAGTGTGGGCAGCACCTTCTGCGAATCTTCCTTCAGCAGCGTCGAAGCCGCCTCCGGCATGATCAGGAACGCCGACAGCCCGATGAACATCGGCACGCCGGCGAACAGCAGGTAGCTGATGCCGCCGATGATCGGACCCTTGACGGCGGTGTCGGCGTCCTTCGCCGACATCACGCGCTGGAACACGTCCTGCTGCGGGATCGAGCCGATCATGATCGTGATCGCCGAACCCAGCCAGAACAGCCATGCGTGCGCGTTCGCCTCGGGGAAGAACTTGAACATGTCGCGGCTGGCCGCATAGGCAACGACCTTGTCGGTGCCGCCGGCCAGTTCCGCCGCGAAGATCGCGATCAGCGCAAGCCCGATCACGATGATCACCATCTGGAAGAAGTCGGTCAGCGCGACCGACCACATGCCGCCGAACAGCGTGTAGACGAGCACGACGACGGTGCCGAGCGCCATCCCGGTGGCGATGCCGATCGCGCCTGCCGACAGCAGATGGAACACCAGGCCGAGCGCGGTGATCTGCGCGGCGACCCAACCCAGGTACGAGATCAGGATCACGACCGCGCTGAAGATCTCCACGCCCTTGCCGTAGCGCTGGCGGTAGAAGTCGCCGATCGTCAGCAGGTTCATCCTGTACAGCCGCCGCGCGAAGAACATGCCGACCAGCACCAGACACAGTCCGGCGCCGAACGGATCCTCGACCGTCTTCGACAGACCGCCCTCGACGAACTTGGACGGGATGCCGAGCACGGTCTCCGAGCCGAACCAGGTCGCAAAGGTCGTCGCGACGATGATGTACAGCGGCAGCGAGCGTCCGGCGATCGCGTAGTCCGCGGTGTTCTTCACGCGCGAAGCGGCATACAGGCCGATCGCGATCGACGCCAGCAGGTAAAGGACCACGAAGAAGATCAGCGTCATGGCGTCGACCTGTCGGAGAAGGTGGCGGCGATTATAGGAACGGGAGTGCACCGCCGCGCTGTCGATCGCTGCCGCCGGAGTTCCACGCCGCCGCGAGTGTCCCGCGCGCGCAACGGCATGCTCAGCCCCGCCTTCGCCAGACCATCCAGCGCTCGCGGCCGGCGAACACGGCGATCGACTCGCCCGAGGGGATCGCCTGGTCCTCCGTGCACTCGAACGCCGGCGCAAGCAGCGCGTCGAGTTCGGCGCGCGTCATCGCAAACGGCGGCCCGCGGCGCGGCTGCCGCGGCGCCGGATCGATGAAGAAGAACCCGGCGAGCCGACTTTCCGGCTGCAGCAACTCCGCGCAGCGCGCCGCGTACGCCGGCCAAAGGCGCGGCGGCAGCGCGCACAGGAAAGCCCGCTCGTAGATCGCGTCGAACGGCGCGGCTGCGAAAGCGAAGAAGTCCGCCTTGCGCAACACGCGCTCGGCGACGTCCGCCGGCAGCACCGCGCGCGCCCGCGCCAGCGCGGCATCGGCGATGTCGATCGAGATGACGTCGAAGCCGGCAGCGTCGAGGAACGCCGCTTCGTACGCGCTGCCGCAGCCGGGAATCAGCACGCGCGCGCCCGCGGCGAACGGCGCGCGCGCCAACCAGCGCACAAGCGCGGGCGGCACCGCGCCCTGATCCCACGGCGTGAAGTTCGCGGCGAAGCGCTCGTCCCAGAACGCCGCCTGCGAAGGATCGCGCGTGCTGAATTCGGTCATCGACGGCCTCGACGCGCGAAATCCGCGCAACGCGGCCGCGTTGCGGCATCGCGAACTCCGGCCATCCGCCGTACCGGTCCGCCCTCGTCATTCCCGGGGCGATACCTTCTCGTCATTTCGAGCGTCATACCCCGACCCTTCCGAACGCAAGACCCCCGTCATTCCGAGCTCAAGACCCCTCGTCATCCCGAGCCGCAGCCCCTTGTCATTCCGAGCCGAAGGCGAGGAATCCCAGCCCTTCGCACGCGGAGATCCCGCCCCCGGCTCGGAGCCGGGGTCGGGATGACAATGAGGCGTCACTCCGAGCCGCACCCCTCATCATTCCGGGCGCAATACGCCTCGTCATTCCCAGCCGAAGGCGATGAATCCCGGCCGCTCGCGACGCCGCGATCCCTCGCGCTGCTCGGGATGACAGAACCGGCGCTCGCACCGGCGAAATGGACATGCGGTGTGGCGGTGTCAGCAGAGTGGTTGACGCCAAGTGGAAACCCCCACCCCAGAGGCACAGCGGCACGGACGAAGGCGACGAATCGGCGTCTTCCGGCTCAGCGGCCTGGCGCCCCCGGGCGATCCGGCGTTCACGGCGCAGCGCTTCATTTTTCCTCTGTGTTCTCTGTACCTGAGTCGTTCAACTGCGCCTTTCAGGTCCGGTTGAACTCAATCGGCTGCCCGCTCGCCCGGTAGTGCCGGTACCCCACGATGGCCACGCCGCCGCGCGCGCTCGAGCAGCCAGGCGTCGTCCGCCTGCGGCATCGGCGCGCGCAGCGACGCCGCACCGACGCCGCCCGGCGGCGCGGGCAGCACGAGGTTGGCGTTCCAGGACTCGCCCGCGCGCATCGCGAGCGGCGCCGGGAAGGCATCGACGTCGTTGGCGTCGATCCACGGCGCAAGGCTTGCGACGGCGAGCTTCACGCGCGGGCGGATCGCCGCCTCCGCCACGCGGCCGCGTTGACCCCAGCGCACGATCAGCGTGTTGCCGGTCGTCGTCGGGCCGATCTTGTCGGTGATCGCCACGTCGCGCCGCACGCCGTGGTTGCGGAACATCATGAACTCCTCGAACAGCATCGCGATGTCCTCGCGGGTGGTCGAGTAGTTGTATTCGTCGGTGGCGCGGTCGGGCGCGAAAAAGTCCGCGACCTGCTGCGGCGTGTACGCGCGCTGGGTGGGCGTGGCCGTCATGCCCTGAAACTTCACCTGCGCGAGCGCGCGCATTTCGGCCGACTGCAGCGGCAGGCTGCGCGCCAGCTCGTCGGACGGAAGTTGCGAAGACTGGAAGCGCGGTGCGACGTTGTCCCACACGGTGGCAGCGCTGTTCAACCCGCTGCGGGTCGCGGGTGGCAGGAAATCGCCTGCGTGCGCAAGCTCGTGGTACATCAGCCCGCCCGCTTCGTACAGCAGATAGTCCAGGGTGCGGGTCAGCCGCGACGTCGCGGGCCACGGCAGGAAGACGTTGTTGTTGGCGAGCGTGTAGCGCCACACGCCGGAGTAGGCGAGATCCCGGTCGAAGTCCGAGCGGAAGTCCGGCGCCTCGTTGATCACGTCGCGCTCCTCGGGCGTCAGCCAGAAGTTGTCGGCGTCCAGATAGATCGCGCCGGTCAGCCCGTAGTAAAAGGAGGGTCGCACCTGCGCGCCGATCACGATCGCGGTCACCCCGTTGAGCAGCCGCCGGATGTCGGACTTGTCCGCGCCGGCGATGAACTGCTCGAACACCGCGCCCATCCAGTCGTGCGACACCAGCACGCGGTCCATGATCTGCGCGACCGTCGGCTCGGCCCCACCCGTGGTCTGGTGCAGCAAGGGCAGCGTCGAAAGCGGGCAGGTGTTCTTGCCCGCGCCGGTCCACTGCAGCGCCGCGTCGAACGTGCAGCGGACCAGATCGGCCGCGAACGGGCTCGTCGGCTTGTACGGGTACACGCGCGAGACGTGCAGCCCGCTGAAGACGTGCGGGTTGCTGTTGTCCGGTGCCTGCGCGTAGTTCTCGACCAGCACGAGCGCGTCGTCGCTGTCGGTGGCGCCGCCGGCGGTGCGGCGCGTGACGCGAAAGCGCAGCAGG
>Ga0272446_1007182_pt1 | contig 11207 bp, 10 predicted proteins | sample YNPCB0061_FD_194587 | JGI IMG/M metagenome (GOLD analysis project Ga0272446, IMG submission 194587) | Hot spring microbial mat communities from Yellowstone National Park, WY, United States - YNP-CB-006-1 | ecosystem: Environmental > Aquatic > Thermal springs > Hot (42-90C) > Sediment | place...
TGGGAATATACGGATCAAGAATTTAGTGAGATAATAGCGGAAATTACTAATTATTTAGCGGAGGCGCAAAGCACAGTAGCTAAATTTTATAGAGATAAGAGGATTGCTAAACTTCTCCAAGCAGGGATTTCCATGCTTTATACGGAGCGTCAAAATTTAAGGATTGTGCGGGAGGCGGCAACATGGTTAGCAACCCGGTCAGCCAGATGGTCTTTAGACCGGATTATTTCAACGAGTATTGTGAAGAATACTTATTTAACAGCGAGTGATATTTCTAAAAAAAATATCATAGATTCTGAGCCAAACTTTTTTAGTAGTCGGGAAGGAGTTATTAAAAGGGTACATGAATTTTATTTAAGGAATCCTAGATTTATGATGCTGGAAATAATTTATTTGCTGTATTTGGTGGATTGGCGGAATGTAACGGTAAACTTCAAGGGTCAGCAATTAGAAAAGCCTTAGCTGGGGCAAATGGATTAGCTGTTCCAACTCTGTGTTACGTCTTTCGGAAAATTGCTTATGGACGGCGATGTGCATTGCCCGTTGTGTACCAACGAGAATGATCATTTGCTTTGCCCTGGTAAAGGCTGTATAGATTAAATTTCGATTAAGCATGAATGTATGGCTTAAGGCGATGGGGATGACCACTACGGGAAATTCACTTCCTTGGGCTTTGTGTACGGATATAGAGTAGGCCAGCTTTAGGTCGTGTATATAGGTTTTATTAATTTTAATAAGTCCTTGGTCGAATTTAACCATTAAGTATTCTTCTTTTTCATTAATTTCTACAATCCAGCCAATATCTCCATTGTATAAGTTCAAATCATAGTTATTAATGGTTTGGATAACCCTATCTCCTATTCGGAAGCCTTCATACTCCGGGTTGTGGGGGTTCCAGATAGACTGAATAAGTTTGTTAAGTTCATCATTTCCCAAGTTATTTTTATTCATAGGTGATAGGAATTGTATCTTTTCTTTGGGAATACCGAGCTTGGGTAAGTAATAGTTTATGAGGGCAAGCAATGCGTTCTTGGTTTCCTTGTCATTCTGGGTTTGATAAAAGAAGGCATCCGTTGTACCGAGGGTTTGGTCGTTAAAGGGAGCGAGGGTGGGGTATTGTCCATTCCGAATTTCCATTGAGGCGGGAATAATGTTAGAGGTATTTGATTGGCGGAAGATTTGTTGCAGATAGACTTGGGGGATATGCTTTTGCTGAGCTAGGATAAGGAAGGGAGTGCCTGCACCAATAGGGGGAAGTTGGTGGGGGTCGCCGATTAAACAGATTTTTGTGCCAGGGCGTAGGGCTTGCAGTAATTTATTAAGCAGGAACGAATCAATCATGGCACTTTCGTCCACAATAATTGCACTACAGTCGAGATAATTACTGCTGTTGCGATTAAATTCTAAACCGTTATATTCAAGCAACCGATGAATGGTAAATGCTTCATTTAAGCCGATAGATTCCCTAAGCCGTTGTGCCGCCCGTCCTGTTGGGGCGCAGGCAACAATATTTTGATTCTGTCGTTGCCATACAAAATAAATTACTTTAGCAGTTAAAGACTTACCGCATCCTGCGCCTCCGGTCAGTAGCATTAAAGGCTCTTGTGCCGCCATCATGACCGCTTGCCTTTGCTCTGGAGCTAGACAGATTTTATAGTTCTTTTCAAACTCCCTAATCCATTCCTCCACGCTTCCCAGGTTCTTTCTATAATTACTTAAGCAGTTGATGCGCTTAGCAATACCTAGTTCCGATTCCCATAGATAACTAAGGTAGATTTTTTGATAGTTATTTACCACCTGTTCCTGTTTTACTAATTCTTCTAAGGCTTGCTTAGTAATATCTGGGGAGTGGGTATATATTTCTGGTTTTGTTACCATATCATGCACCAATTCTAGCAGTTCTTCCTCTGGTAAATAGCAATGGCCTTTCCCGTTTGCCTGCTGTTGTAGAACCTGGATAATTGCCGCTTTAATTCGGCGACTATCATCAAAAGCTACTCCGAGTTTGAGAGCAATTTCATCCGCCTTCTTGAACCCAATTCCCCGGATGTATTTAATGAGAATGTAAGGGTTTTCTGTGATTTTTTGAATACTTCGCTCACCAAAAGTTTGGTAGATTTTTAAGGCATAGGAAGCGGGAGGTATTTGCGATTTTTCCAGAAATTCAATTAGGTTTCGATAACCCACCTCATCCCGATACGCTTTTTGTAAAAGCATCAATCTTTTCTTGCCAATCCCTTTTATGGCAAGAAGCTGATTGGGGTCTTGCTCTAGGATTTCATATACTTTACTTCCAAATTCTTCTATGATTGCATCAGCAATTACTTTGTTAAAGTGGGGAACATTGACCAGAAAAGTGTAAATCCCTTCCAAGCTCGTTCCGGTGGGAATTAGATAATATTCCACCTTGAGTTGCCATCCGTATTGGGGGTGCTCTTGCCAGTAGCCATAAAGTTCTATCACTTTTCCTGGGCGAACTGTTTGTAAATTGCCAACGGCGATAAACTCATAGTTCTCCCCTGGCTCTGTAGCGAGGGCTACAGCGTATTCGGAACCCGCCTTGGTTGACTTGTAGATGATTTTTTTGATTTTACCTGTAACAGGTTTAACCTCTTTTGTAAGTTCCTGCTCCATTTTTATTTCTGTATTCTAATTTAACTTGAATTTATCTACTATTATAGCATTGGTTTAGATTGGATTGGCATTGGGTGGATGGGCTTTATACTTTAAATCTGCCCAGGAGAGTTGTTGCTCGGTTGTCTGGGGAGTTTTTTCAGGGGAGAGTTGCTTTTTTACTTCCATAATGTTTCCTTCCTGAACAGCTTTTTTAAGGTAATAGTTTTGTTCTGCCTGTTTAATGGCCTCGGATTGCGGTAGTGAACTGGTTTTAAAGCAGGCTTCTAATGCCTCATAGATTCCTGCTCGCCTTGCCATTAGTTGATATTTTTGCTCTGTTGCCAGGAGTTTAGCCATTAGTTCCCTGTGCATTTCATCCCCATCGCAGGCCTCCAGTAGAACTTCCCACTCATCACTTCCTAACCCTTGGTGTCTTAAGTTGCCATCTAATCTAGGAAATTCTTTTCCTGTTGCTTCTCTATAGATTTTTGGTAAGGTATCTTCAAATTCATATTTTTCTTCCAGCCAAATCCGCCGGATTTCTTTCAACTCTGCTATAGTAATTAATTCTAAGTTCCTCATTGATTCCGGTGCAGTTTGCTGGATGTGGGTTTGGGCTTCTAGTACCGACCGTAGCCAATACTCTCGCCATTCTTTTTTGTAGGGACCGGGGATAGGTACTACTTCTAAAGTCCCATCTTCCGACTTACGCTCAAACAATTGCACAGAACCATTCATGCGTCTGAAGTCTCGCCGCTCCCTATCATCATGAACGTCTAGTTCGTTGCGTATTTTAAGTAATGGCTCCATCCAAGCCTTTTCCGTATCGTTTTGGATCATGGCCGCCATAGATTTATCCTGGGAAACCATTGTGCAAACCCAGCATCCGAAGCGAGAGCTACCACAACTGGGGGTTGAAGTATCTACCACCAGGGGGCAGTCGTTATCGGCGGTGGCTTCTTTATACATGGCAAGTAAGTCTTTGTTACTATGTCCCCAGGGGTTAGGGACTTGCATTAAATAGGTCCATACTTCGTCATCCGTCCAATCTTCGATTGGGCTATAAATGAGTGAATTGGGCAAACTTGCGTTGGGGCTTAGTCTAGCTCTTACCCGCTGTTCAGCGTGTTTTGCCATTGTTGCCGCCCGTTTTGTGCTTTCCGCCTTGCGAATGCCGAGCACTAGAATAGTTTCCCCATTGATTCTGACCATTTCCCGGATGAACCGATTGGCTGGGCGGATTTTTAGCCGCTCCGTACACCACCGGAATTTGTTTCTGGGGGCGGCGTAGCCTCGACCGATTAAATTCACCCAGAACGTATCCTTAAGTTCAGGACGCAAAAGATGGGGTGTAATTGGAAGCCCCTGTTGCCGTGCTGATTCCTGTATTCGCTCTAGGGAATGGCAAACCCAAGCCGCAACAATGGGATTTTCCACTAAGGTATCTGTTGAAATAACATGAATAGGCTTAGTGCGCTTTTCTGGAGCAAGATTTGCAATAGCTTTCCAAGTGAGTTGCAATACCGCTGAGCTATCTTTCCCCCCAGAATAGCCCACTACCCACGGCACTGCATCAGAGCAGTAAAGAGTTTGAATTTCTTCTGTAAGTCTCTGGATGTCCTCAACTAATTCTATAATTCCTCGCCGCTTAGTCTGGCCTAATTCGCTTCCATCTTTCTGCTTGTTCATGGCACTTTTCTATTAACTCCACCCATTCCAAATATTGTTATAAATAAATTATTTTCATCCCCAATTCGCCTAAATTGGGTTAGCCTTTGGGAATAGGCTGGGTATATATCATTGCTCAATGTTTATTTAGGGCATTTTTCAATGGATCAGCAGGTGCCTTTCTCTAAAATCGCATGGGGAGAGGGCAGAGGCATTTGTTCCCTTTGCTGGAGTTTGCGGAGGAATTTCTCATTGTTTAGAATGTCCTCTAAAATACGCAGTAGCTCTTGCTGTCTATCCTCAGCTTCAGGAATTTCATGCCTTAAATTTTCTGCAATTGCTCCCTGCGTTAGTCCTACCCAAGTGATACTACTTACTAAAATTAACTTCCACATCATTTACATCTCCTTAGTTACCCTGTCTATTTTAGCATAAATCTATTGGCTAAACAGTTTGTAGGTTGTAAACTATTCTTCCGTTTTTTCTGGCTATTAATTTCTCTTGATAGAGCAATTCTAGCATTTCCACAAATTCCTGTTCATTTAGCTTTTTCTTGAAAGTACATTTTAAGTCGTTGAGTAGAGCTTCTTCTGTCTTGGGTCTTGCTTCACACATTTTTGCTAATTTGCCAATGTAAAATCTTGCATAATTTATTACATCCCTTGAATAGCTGGTCTTTCTCTCCTTCTCCAGCAATTCTTCAACGGAGTTCCATCTTGATACAAAAACATTTCTTTCCTGGGCAATTTCTGCTATCACATCAAAGTCCCTATCCCTGCTAATAATTAGAAAATAGGCACCTGGATAGCATTTCATTAAATATCCAATCTGTAGCAGAATTGCAAAATCGAGCGCATTTTTCTTACGGTTTTCTATACATTCGTAATTTATATTTGGGTGGGAAATTACTTTTCTTAGCCCATTGATAAGCCTTATTTGGCTTCTGTTATAAAAGGCAAACACCATAATTTGCCGCTGGTCTTGGCTTAGGGCAAATAATTCCATGAGTTCCGCCACATTTGGCTGGATATTCTCATAATCAATCAGAATGCAATAGATTTTACACATACGCAGGCTTTCAAGCGGAATATAAAATTAGACTTTATGGGGATTATACCATAGCTGTTTTGTTTAGATTCAGACGGTTAAGCAGAATTGTCATTTTTTAGGGATTGTACTGATTTCGTAAACTTTTTGTGTCAATTTTCCAAGCACTGCTTAAATTTTTGGGTGCAAATTGGGGAGATAGAATATCATGGTAGCATTCCTGTATGGAGATTAGGTTTTTGCATTCTGCTGGTAAGTTGCGAATTGAGTTGTTTAGTATATTGAGGGTTTTAAGTTTAACCAATTTGCCAATTTCAGCGGGAATGCACTTTAGCTTATTTCCAGGCAGACACAAGACTTCCAAATTGACTAGCTTACCTATTTCTACTGGCAACTTGATTAGTTTATTGCTATTGATACAAAGAACTTTCAGATTGGTTAGGTATTTAATTTCTTGGGGTAGTTCAGCTATGTGGTTATAGTCCAAAATCAACTCTTCCAGCTTGAATAATTTTCCTATATTTTTATTCAACTCGGTGAGTTCATTGTTTGCTAGATTTAACTTTTTCAGATTGATTAGTTCAAATATTTCTAATGGTAGTTTTTCAATTTTATTATTAGAAAGTCCTAGAATTTTTAGGTGAGTTAGTTCTTTGATTTCCTTTGGCAGTTCTTTTAGCCTATTGCTATTTAGGTTTAAAACCTCTAGTTTTTTTAGCTTGTCAATTTCTGCTGGTATGTAGGTGAGCATATTATATTCTAAATCAAGCTCTTCTAGCCAGGTTATTTCTAATAATTTTGTCCATAGCGTTTCCAGGGATGCTTGTGGGAGTTTATAGAGTAGGGAGTAGGATAGATCAAGACTTTTTCGTTTTTCTGCATAGCAAGTAGCAATTTTATTTTCTAAATCAATATATTTTTTTAAGTATGGGTTTTGTTGCATGGGTTTCTCCTTCCTGTGAGATTTCTATTGAGAGTTTTAGCCTTATTGAGGGATGGGAGTAGCGCAAGCTATGGAGCCTGCGCTTTATTGATCCAAGTGCTGAATTATGGCCTTAGGTAAGTATATCGGAAGGTCAGGTTAATTCGTGGTTCTCGGATGGTGGGTTCTTTAGGGATTGAGTGTTCCCATTTATGCTGAATTTCGTCTGCCATAATGAGCAAGGTTCCATGCGTTAGAGGGATTTGGATTAGTTCTTTAGTAATTTTGTGGCGCAGGTGGAAGGTGCGGGTTGCGCCGAGAGAGATGGATGCGATGGTTGGATTTTTGCCTAGCTCTGGCTCATCGTCGCTGTGCCAGTAGATGCTATCTCTGCCGGATCGGTAGTAATTTAAAAGTACTGAATTGAATTGGCAATGGGTATGCTTTTCAAGTATTTCTCGGATTTTATCGAGTATGGGGGTCATGGGCTTTGGCTCATTTTCTATTCCCGAGTATGTGTACTTTGCTTCGGGAGTCCCATACCATGCGGTTTTTCGTGGGATTGGTCGTTTTTCGCCTCTTATGGTTATCCATTGTTGTTCCCATTCTATGTTTTGCTCAAGATAGGTGAATAGCTCGTCTGAGGCTTTTGTGCTAAATAGTTGCTTAATCTGGAGAATGCCATCTTTTTCGCTGATTGTCTCTAGTTTCATGGTTTTTTCTCTAAATTTCACCCATTTGCTAATTGCTCTTTTGAGCTTTAGATAATGCTTTATTTATGCTATTTTAGATGTTACCAGATTTTCATTTGTAGAGGTTTGATTTATACTGTATTTACCGACATTTGTTGCAGTGCGGGAGATATAGCTATGGATTCATTGGATTTTCTTTTGCGGGGGGTAATCTCCGGTCAGAGCTTTTTAGTTGCCGAGGATAGGGGGCGTAAGTTTATGTCCTATCCGATGGAGGATTTGTATTCGGTTTTGCAGAAAATTACCATTTATGCTCCTGTAATTTTTAATGATATTCTTTTCAATTATAACATGAGCGTTTTAAGAAGGAAGGCAAATGTTAAACGATTCCGCTATCTTGAATGGCGATATGTTTGCTATTGCTTAGGTTATGGGAGCATAGAGTCTGAGCCATTGTTTTTCATGGAGCCGCTTCGTTGGGACGGGGCGGGGGTGAATGAGGAGTTAATATTGTGGCAGGGGGATGAATCCTTGCGGCTGGTTCTATTGAGCTTTGGGGAGTATTCTCTAATTGATAAGGGAATAGCTCCTATTGTCTTATCAGGGTTAAAGGATAATGGGGAGCCATATCATTTATTTATTGCGGTTTCCCAGGTACTTCATCCTGAAATGGCAAGCCCATTAATTGTTGGTTGCTTATAGTTTTAGGCTTACGGTTTGGGTGGGTTGAAACGGTTAAGTGCAACTTGGGATGAACAATACAAATCCATAGCCCCTGGTAGCCAGAAAGGGACGGAAACTCGCACCGTTTCAACCCATTGGCGGCGTGGTCACTGGCGACGGATTAGTAAAACCCAGCACTCCGTATGGATACGACCTACGCTGGTTAACCGTTCATCAAAACCAGTAGAAAATCGAAAGTAGAAAATCGAGATTCTAAAGGTGCGTTCCCGAACGGCTAGGAACTGTGCCTATCGAAAGCGCCTTACGGCTTGCCTCACACCCTCGTACATCTACGATGAGGGGCTTGACCATCGACTCCCAGTTAGGGATGCTGTAGTAAGCGTGACGGCTCACTCCAGCCAGGACTTTATTCAGTTGCTTAAGCTGGCTCCAGATGTGTCTACGGGGATTCACTCCCAGCAGAGCAGGTAAGGAGCCAGGTAGTCTTTCCGACAGATTCATGCCACGCCTCGCCATCACAAGCGCTGCCGCTTCATCGCTGGCGAGTCCATACTGTCGGCAATATTTCACCAGCCCAAGCAAAGAACTGTAGGCAGGATTACGCTGAATTACCTCCACGCCCCGGTTGCCTGCCTGAAGTTCTAGTTGCTCCACCAATCTGCCGTAGGCAAAACCAGACAGCATTCTAGCGTAGCGCCGCCCCCGTTCCCGCAGGGTTGCCTTCTTTGCTGAGAACTCAAGCTCCTCTACTACGATGGGAACCAGGTAGGTCTTTGCTAGTAGCAGAACCTGACTTACCACATTGGCGATGACCGCCAGAGTTTGCCCTCGCCGCTTTGAACTCACGTCAAACTTGATCTGCCCGTGGGTCACGAGATTGCCGTCCGGGTCGCTCACGGCATAGCCAATGGAGCCTGGGTTGATGTCGATCCCCAAGCAACCATACTGCCGGGGACGAGTGATCCGTGGAACAGGCGGCACTTCAAAGCTCACCGCCATGAACCAGCGCAGGTCTTTTGCGTAGAACCGATAGGTTAACGCCAGCCCCGCACCATCCACGTTTTGGTCAATCGCCTGTTGCAATTTGTCCTGTCCATAGGGCAACGGCGGGATGTGGCATTCTACATAGCAACCATAGGTCGGTTCCAGACAGGCAGGAACCGTTCATCAAAACCAGTAGAAAATCGAAAGTAGAAAATCGAAATTCTAATGGTGTGTTCCCGAACGGTTAGGAACTATGCCTATCGAAAGCGCCTTACGGCTTGCTCCACACCCTCGCAATCTACGATGAGGAGCTTGACCATCGACTCCCAGTTAGAGAGACTGTAGTAAGCGTGACGGCTAACTCCAGCCAGGACTTTATTCAGTTGGTTAAACTGGCTCCAGATGTGTCTGCGGGGATTCACTCCCAGCAGAGCAGGTAAGGAGCTAGGTATCTTTGACCAGTATAGCATATAGGTCTTCATTAGAGCAATGTTACTCCCAAGATTCTACTGGTTTCAACACTTTTCTACTGGTTTCACGCAACTGTTAGGAACCCGAATCCTGAGCGTTGTACCGTCAAACTGGCAGACCTGATTGCCCAGCGTTTCGTCTTTGGAGCCGACGAAATAGACACCTGCATTGCGTGGCACCGAAACCCGCAACGGAGAGGTCTTGAGCGCAACAATCTGACGCTCCAGATGAGCGGCATAGCGCCGCTTGTGGTGGAGCCGAAACCGCAGGGATTGCCAGTTGGTTTGGCGAGTATCCAGGAAAGTTGCTAGGGGGAACGGACATCCGGTTTTGCTATGTTGCCAGTCCTTTTTGCCGTAAAACTTGCGAGCGTTTTTCAGTTTTTTTTCCGCTTTCTTCAACCACTCTCGGGCAGACTTGAGCCTGCCTTCCAGTTGCTTAAGATGCAACTTTCGGCTTTTTTGCGCCGCCGTAATCATGGCATCAGCTTCCGTGATGGCGGCGTTGGCGTGGCGTTTATTGATTTGGTGTGCCTGTTGCAACAGAGTATTGAGCTTGGATTTGTCCCGTTCACCTGCCAGTCTGAGGTTAACGGCATCGACCAGTATAGCCCGATAGACACGGCTATAATCCCGCAGAAATGCCGTGAGTTGATTGGGCAGTGCATCGGTCGTGTAGGTTTTCATTAGGGCAATTTTACTGCTGAAATTCTGCTGGTTTCACGCAACTGTTATGAACCTTTATACTACAAACTATCCTAACTATCATACTTCCATTTTATCACAAAATAGACAAGACAAAAGCCGCCTTGCTAGGCGTAGCCGTGCCGGAGGCATTAGGACGGGGCTTTAGACCCATTTTTTGGGTAAGAGCTTGGCAAAGGTGACTTGCCAGTAGCATTTTGATGAGGGATTTTTGGTCTTTTTCTGTCAAGTTTGCTAAACTGGCGGGAATTTTTGTGTGGCTTTTGAAAAGCCGTGCCATTGCTAACCGGACTTGCTTGGCTATCCAGGGATGGGTCATATTTTTACTTCTTCTCTATGGTAAAGTTCCTCATCGTTGCTAGAGTCTATTTGCATGGGCATTACTATGTAAGTCATTTTTGTGCTTTCGACAGGCAAAAACACTACTGGTTCTTTTGCAGAGTTTAATTGAATTTTTACCTGCTGGCTTTCCATAACGCTTAATCCTTCTAAGATATACTTAGCATTTAGTCCTAGAATGAGGGGTGTTCCTTGGATTTCTCCAGCGAGGTATTCCTCACCATCTCCAAATTCTCCCATTTCAGTTTTTAAGGTGAGGCTATCCGGTTTCAGAAGGAGTTTTATTATATTTCGGCTTCCTGCCAAAATTGATAATCGCTGTATTGCTCCAATCAAGTCCTCTCGGCTTAATAGAATTTGGTGTGTCCAAGTTTGTGGTATTATTTTATGGTAGTCGGGATAAACTCCATTCAGTAGGGCAGTGGTTAGCCGTTGGTCAAAGAGATCATTTTTAGTTAATTGGAAGTCAGCCCGATTAGATTCTAAGGCCAGATAAATCTCATCTCCTCCCCACTTGGTTAGTAGCCGCATTAGTTCTTTTAGGGATTTTGATGGAATGGTTACGCTCATTGGGATATATTCATTTATTAGCGGTATATTAACGATAGCGATGCGATGTCCATTGGTGGCAACAAATTCTAGGGTATTTTCGGTAGTTTGCAGATGTACTCCTGTTAGAATTGGTTTGGTTTCATCCGTACTTACCGCAAATAGTGCCATCTTTAATCCCTCCAAAAGAACTTGGCGTTCCAGAATGGCCTGCCGGGATTTAACTGGCTCTAGTGCCGGGTATTCCTTCCCTGGCAAACCAACGATGCGGTATGCGCCAATCAAGTGATCGGTTTGGGCATCATAGGAGCGGATCATGGCTTGGCTATTGCCTACGTCAAGCTCCACTTTGCCTTTAGGCATACAGGCAACTAAACTTTGGAGCGTTCGTGCTGGGAGAGCAATTTCGCCCCCATCGTAAACCGTAGCTGAGCCGCAATAGGCTTCTAGCCAAAAAGTTTCATTGGAGGCACTTAATTTTAACCCTAGATTTTCGTCAGCGGTCAGTAAGATATTTGCTAAGATTGGATT
>Ga0272446_1007183_pt1 | contig 11207 bp, 10 predicted proteins | sample YNPCB0061_FD_194587 | JGI IMG/M metagenome (GOLD analysis project Ga0272446, IMG submission 194587) | Hot spring microbial mat communities from Yellowstone National Park, WY, United States - YNP-CB-006-1 | ecosystem: Environmental > Aquatic > Thermal springs > Hot (42-90C) > Sediment | place...
CTGTTCGGTGACGGGATCGAGTCGTTCAAGTTCCTCGACAATCCATTGAAGCGCGGGCAGGTGCTCCTGATTGAGGAATTTGGCCGCCGCATCCGGCTGATACGCGATCGTGTCCACATAATAGAACCGGGCTGCCTCTGCCATTTCAACGAGGGTCTTGGCTCTCGGGGCAAGGGTACGGATCACTTTCCAGAGAAACGGTCCGTTTTCCGCAGCATAGCCCCTTTCTTGTAGAAACGGCAGCAGCATCGGAGCCAGCCGCTCCGGCGGGGTTGCCTTCATGTGGTCTTGATTGAGCGCCAAGAGCTTGTCCATATCGAAGACACCGGCGGATTTTCCGATGTTCTCGAGAGTGAATTTCTGAATGAGCTCTTCCCTCGTGAAGAATTCCTGATCCCCGCAGGACCATCCCAGTCTCACCAAATAATTGATCATGGCTTCCGGTAGAAAACCCATATCCCGGTATGCCGTGACGGAGGTCGCGCCGTGTCGTTTGCTCAGGCGCGTCTTGTCTTTTCCCAGCACCATCGGGACATGGGCAAACACGGGCAGCGGTGCACCGAAGGCCTTGTAGAGCATGATCTGACGGGGGGTGTTGTTCACATGATCATCCCCACGAATGATCGTGTTGATCCGCATGGTGATGTCGTCCACCACGACGACGAAATTATAGGTCGGCGTTCCGTCGCTGCGCTGGATGATGAAGTCGTCCTGCTCTGCATTCTGAAAGACGATCGGCCCCTTGACGACATCGTCGATGACCGTGGTTCCCATCTGAGGCGCCCGAAAGCGAACGACGGCCCCCTTGCTCGGACCCAACCCCTTGTCTCTGCACGTTCCGTCGTATTTCGGTTTTCCTCCGGTAGCCATAGCCTTCTTGCGCATTTCTTCGACGGCTTCCGGGCTGCAGGTGCAATAATAGGCATGTCCCGATTCCAGCAGCCGCTGGACATATTCCCGATAAATCTCCATACGCTGCGACTGAAAGTAGGGACCTTCGTCCCAATCGATTCCGAGCCATTCCAGGGCTTCAAAAATGGCGTCTACGGATTCCTGGGTGGATCGCACCTGGTCGGTGTCTTCGATGCGGAAAACGAACCTCCCGTTGCAGTGTCTGGCGTACAGCCAATTGAAGAGGGCGGTGCGTGCGCCGCCCAGATGAAGATACCCTGTAGGGCTGGGGGGAAATCTCGTGATGACCGTTTCCAAGAACCTTCTCCTGTGTCATGTATTGAAAGGACGCAATTGCGTCAAACACCACCGCTGTTTTGTGTTTGACTTATCGGACGATTTACAGTATTAGTCAATTGTGATGCGATCGCAAGGGGGTCGATCGGACCTCGAAGGAGGGAGGATCGGTTCTCTTGCTGCAGCGGAAGATGTATAATCTATCATTTCAAATAGATAATATCCAAATGTTCCGCCTACTCTATCACATCCCCTGGAAAACCTCAACGACGGATTGAAAAAAGCTTGACAAATGGTTGTGGTTCAATTACTAATGCCCGCATTTTTGACATAGTCATTAGTCAATGAAGGGCGTTCCACCCGGTTTTTTGCGGAAAAATCGGGCGTGTCAGATATCCATATCGATTCGTTATAGAAAAGGAGAACAACCCATGGCAGTCCCCAAGCACAAGACATCCAAATCCAAGCGCGATATGAGAAGGGCCCATGACCATATCGATGCACCGAATCTTTCGGTATGTCCGAAATGCGGCGAAGCGAAACTCCCCCACCACGCATGCCCGAGCTGTGGCGAATATAAAGGAAGAACCCTGATTCCGGAAGAAGCGGAAGAAAAATGACCCGAAGAGGATCCCGGAAAGAAGGTTGACGTTTTTCGGACGATCCTATCCCTGCAGGAAGGAACGCAATGGAATTGATGGGACTCGATCCCGAATCCCGCCGGATGGTGCTGGATGTCGTGGATAAGCTGAAGACCCGGCTGCTGACCCGGGAGCGCATTCTGGAATGCGATCGAAACGAGGTTTTTCCGGAAGAGGTGATCCGGGAGATGCTCGGGCCGGATATCGGGATGCAACTGCTCTTCATTCCGGAAGCCTATGGCGGCATGGGCGGCGGTGCTCGGGATTGTTGTGCATTGACCCGAAAAATGGCCGGTGTCTGTTTGGGGGTTGCGACGGCCTTTTTCGCCATTCAATTGGGTGCGGACCCGATTTTGGTCGGCGGTACCGAAGCGCAGAAGGAAAAATGGCTTGGCGCCATTGCAGAAGGCGGTGCTTTGGTGGCCTATGCCGTCACCGAACCCGGTGCCGGAAGCAATGTGGCTGCGCTCAAGACGAAAGCCGTTCCGGTTGTGGATGCATTCGGGGCTGTCGCCGGATACCGCATCACCGGCACCAAGCAATTCATCTCGACGGGTGGATATGCGGATTTTCTGACCGTCCTGGCGGATACACCGGAAGGTCCGAGTTTTTTCATCGTCGAAAAAGGAACCCCCGGATTCGTTCCTGGAAAGGCCGAGGAAAAACATGGGATTCGGGCTTCCAATACGGCGGCCCTGCGCTTCGAGGATGTCTTCGTTCCTGCGGATCGGCTTGTCGGAGAGGTCCCGGGGCAGGGGCTCAAACAGGCCAACGCCGTATTCGGTTACACCCGGCTGATGGTGGCTTCCATGGCGTTGGGTGCGGCTGAGGCGGCTCTTGCCATCGTCGTTCCCTATGCGCAGGACAGGATCCAGTTCGGGGGGCCGCTGTCGGAAAAACAGGGGTATACCCACAAGCTCGTGGTGCCCCATGTGGTCCGGTTGTCTGCCGCCGAAGCCTTTATCGACGAGGTGGCCCTTCGTATCGATTCGGGGGAGTCCGATCTGCAGGTAGAAGGCTCCATCGCCAAGTATTTCGCGACGGAAGCGGCCAATCGTGCAGCCGACGATGCCATGCAGGCCCTTGGCGGTTATGGATACACGGTCGAGTTCGGTGTCGAAAAAATCAAGCGGGATGTCAAGATCACCTGCATTTACGAAGGAACGAGCGAAATCCAGCAGAACATCATCTCGACCTTCCGCTGGAAGAAGACCTGGAAGAGCAAAGGGCGGTTTTATCTCGACATGGCGGAGGAAATGGACCGACTGGCGGCGGAACTCCCCGATATCGGTGCAGCGGTCGTCGGCCGGTGCCTGCAGGGGCTCAATCGGATCATTCTGTTGGCCCACGAGCAAAAATGGACCCGACTCCAATACGTCATGTTCCTGATTGCGGACCTGATGACTCAGGCCGAGGTGGCAGCCGCTCGGGTGCGGAAGGCGGCAGCGGCCGTCCGGGAAGGATCGATCGACGTCGAAAAGGAGAAGGTGTTTTCCCGGATCTTCGCTGCAGAGACGGCCGAATGGTTCCTCACTCGGGGGGTGAAGGTGCTCAGGGCGGTGGATGCCTCCCTTCCCGCTGCGGAAGCGCTCTGCCGCGAATTGCTGGACCGTCTTTCCGGTGCCTTTGACGGATGGATGGCCGATATGGATGCGGCTGCAGCGATGATTTTCAGGAGGTAGCGATGGATTCCCCGAAAGCGGTGGTCGTCACCGGCGGTTCCCGAGGCATTGGAAGGGCCGTATGTCTAGCCTTTGCAGGAAAGGACACCCGCATCTTCTTCAATTATGCGTCGAACGGTGCCGAAGCCGAAACGACCGTGCGTCTCGTGGAGGCTGCGGGTGGATCGGCACAGGCCATTCAGGCGGACATTACCGACGAGGCTTCGGTCGAGCGGTTCTTCAAGGAAGTTACTGCTGCAGCGCAAGGGGTGGATGTTTTGGTCAACAATGCAGGCATCACCCGTGACAACCTGATGGTACGAATGAAACCCGCCGACTGGGAAGCCGTGATCCGAACGAATCTCACCGGGATGTTTCTTTGCACCCGGGCTTCGGTGCGATCCATGATCAAGAGGCATTTCGGACGGATCATCAATATCGGTTCCGTCGTGGGCTCGATCGGGAATGCCGGTCAGGTCAACTATGCAGCGGCCAAAGCGGGGGTCATCGGATTCACCAAGGCCATCGCCCGGGAGCTTGCCTCGAGAAACATCACGGCCAATGTCGTCTCGCCGGGATACATCGAAACCGACATGACAGCCGCACTGAGTGATGAGGTCAGAAGTGGCTTAATGGCTCAAATCCCTCTGGGCCGACTCGGCAAACCCGAGGATGTGGCCGGTGTCGTCAGGTTTCTGGCATCGGATGCGGCCGCCTACATCACGGGCCAGGTCATCCATGTGAGCGGCGGCATGGTCATGGACGGATAAGGGAAGGAAAACGGATAAAAACCGTCCGGGTTCGCCCGGAACAAACGAAGGTCGGGATTTCATGCCTGATCGTGGAGCAGTGCTCCATCAACATTCATTGGAGGACAACGTATGTCGATTGAAGAAAAAGTGAAACATATCATTGCGGAAAAACTGGGTGTCGAACTTTCCGAGGTGGTTCCCGAGGCTTCTTTCGTGGACGATTTGGGTGCGGATTCCCTGGATCTGGTGGAACTGATCATGTCGATGGAAGAAGCCTTCGATATCGAGATTGCCGATGAAGACGCGGAAAAGATCGTCCGGGTGAAGGATGCCATCGATTTTGTCTTGGCACATTCCTGAATGATTGAAGCTGCATCGAACGGAGCATGGCTGTCCGGAACCGCTGCTGCAAGCCGGCGGTTCGAATGGTAACTTCCAGAAGGCATAGCGAGGAGGCTTCTTTGAATCGGCGTGTCGTTGTCACCGGAATGGGGTTGATCACTCCTCTCGGAATTGGATGCAGGGAATCCTGGGAGGCCTTGTGTGCCGGAAAATCCGGGATTGCAGAAATCACGCGCTTTGATCCGACGCCCTATGAAACCCGAATCGCCGGTGAGGTGAAGGGATTTCAGGCCTCCGATTTTTTGTCGAAAAAAGAGGCCAAACGCATCGAGCCGTTCATTGCCTATGCCGTGGCCGCTTCCCGAATGGCGATCGAAGATGCCGGGCTGGTGATCACCGACGAAAACGCCGATCGCATCGGCGTTTTTACGGGCTGCGGCTTGGGGGGGCTTGCCATGCTTGAAATGACGACACGGGTGCTCGACAGCAAGGGGCCCGGAAGGGTGAGCCCCTTCTTCATTCCCATGCTCATCGGCAACATGGCTCCCGGTCTGATTTCGATTTATCTGAATGCCAAAGGCCCCAATGTCTCGGTGGCGACGGCGTGTGCTGCAGGAACCCATGCCGTCGGCGAAGCCTACAAAATCATCCAGCGAGGGGCTGCGGACGCCATGATCACCGGCGGTGTGGAATCGGTGATCACACCGACGTGCATTGCCGGGTTCAACGCCATGAAAGCCCTTTCCACCCGAAACGATCAGCCCGAGAAGGCGTCCCGACCGTTCGACAAGGATCGGGACGGCTTTGTCGTTGGTGAGGGCTGCGGCATCCTGCTTCTGGAGGCGCTCGAATGTGCCGAAAAGCGGGGGGCGCACATTTATGCCGAGGTCATCGGCTATGGGATGAGCGGAGACGCCTATCACATGACCGCACCTTCCCCGGACGGCGAAGGTGCGGCCCGCTGTATGCGGGCTTCGCTGGCGGATGCGGGGATTTCACCGCAGGATGTCGATCATATCAATGCCCACGGCACCTCGACACCGATGAACGATTTGTATGAAACGCTGGCCATCAAAAGCATCTTCGGAGACCATGCGAAACATATCGCCATCAGCGCGACCAAATCCATGACCGGACATTTGCTGGGTGGGGCAGGAGGGGTCGAGGCCGTTTTTCTGGCCTTGACGATATCGACGGGGGTCATTCCTCCGACGATCAATCTGGAAGAACCATCGCCGGAATGCGATTTGGATTATGTGCCCCATGTGGCCAGAAAACAGCAGGTACGTATCGGCATGAGCAATTCCTTCGGTTTCGGGGGAACCAATGCATGCATCGTGATGAAGGCGTTTGAGCCATAGCACTGGCGGGTCGCAGCATTGGAGATGGGCGGACATGGGGCGCACGGGCTGTGCGCCCTTTGCATAAGGAAAGCCGTTGACGTCTGTTTTCATGGTGGAAGTTGCCACGCCCAAGGAATGAAAATAGGCCGAATACCCATCGCCCCGGATTTCGAGCGATACACTATAGAGAAGGCTCGCTTCCGTTTTTGAGCCGACGGATGTTGGGGATATGCCTGTACAGGATCAGAAGGGCCAGAACAAGCGCCAGAGGCAGCCATTGGACACGCCAATATCCCGTAAAGACGGGCAGCGTGCATGCCGCAGTCAAGGAACCGAGTGACACTTTTTTCGATACAACCAGGGCCGCAACGAAGACGGCCAGGGAACACAGAAGACTCGACGGACTGAGGACGACAAACACGCCGACAGCCGTCGCCACCCCTTTACCTCCGTTTCGAAATCTCGTGTAGATCGGGTACATGTGCCCCAGAACGGCCATCAGAGCTGTGAGGGAAATCCAGACGATCGATTCCGCAGAAGATGAGCCTGCGGTTGCGCTCTGCTCGGCCAGCCAGACCGGAGCCGCTCCTTTCAAGGCATCTGCCGCCAGTGTCAACCCACCCCAAACGTTTCCGCCGGCACGGCGAACATTGGTTGCACCGATGTTGCCGCTTCCGAATCGCGTAATGTCGATGCCGATCAGGCCGGCAAACAACCGTCCGAATGGAATCGATCCGATCAGATAGGCGAAAATCGGTAATCCCATGAGCAGGTGATGCTTCGACATGTTGGGTCCTAATGGCAGATTGCTGCTTGATATAGGGAATGAACGAACACTTCGTTTTTTGCCGGACCTGAATCGAAGGACAGGTCTGATTTCAATCCTGAGGGGCCGTGTCTGAGGTCGTATGGGTTTACCACGAAGGGCACGAAACCTTCTCCAGATAGGGACGAGAAAGACGGATCACCGTTTGCGTCCGTCATTCCTTTGCCAAGGGTATTTCAGACAGGCGAAGCTGACGTTGCCATCCCTGGATCCGTTTTGTGGCCAGGTCAACATATTCGGGATAGATATCATATCCGATATAATGCCGCTTGCATTTGGCCGCTGACAAACAGGTGGTTCCGCTACCGGCAAACGGGTCCAGAACCACGTCTCCTTCGAAGGTGTATAGCTGGATGAGGCGAAACGGCAGCTCTTCCGGAAATGGCGCCGGATGGCCGATCTGCTTGGCCGAGACAGCGGGAAAGGTCCAGACGCTCTTGGTCCATTCAAGGAAGTCCGCTTTTTCGATAGTGCTTTTTCTTCCTTTGGATTTACGGGTAAAGGAACCTTTTGAAAAGACGAGAATGTATTCATGGATGTCCCGCAGCACCGGATTGGCTGCAGAAAGCCAGCTTCCCCAGGCTGTGGACGGGCTTGCGCTGGAGGCTTTGTTCCAGATGATTTCCCCTCTCATCAAAAAGCCGATTTTCTGCATCGTTTGAATAATGTAGCTGTGTAGCGGGATGTAGGGTTTTCGACCCAAGTTGGCGATATTGATACAAGCTCTTCCGCCGCTGACAAGCACCCGGTAGGTTTCTTGGAATACACGCTTCAGAAAGTCGATGTATTCATTCAAACTGAGGTCATTGTCATATTCTTTGGTAACGTTGTAAGGCGGCGAGGTGACCATGAGGTGAACGCTGTCGTTCGGCAGCTCATCCATGGATTCGCTGGACTTGCAGAAAACCCTGTCGAGTGTGTCTTTCGAAATTGTGTTTTCAACATATTCTACACGTTTTGGCGGATCGATTCCCTCATACAAACGGCTCTTGTAAAACTTGGTGGAATCATGGTTGATTCGACCAGGGGTGCCGAAAGCGCTCGTTTCCGTTCCGATTTTTTTATTCAGGGGCTTCATGGTCGTTCCATTCAAGCAATTCCAAAAATTTCTCCGCTTTCTTTTCCGGATGAATCTCACGGCCGGCGATTTCGATCATTCGCCCAAGCTCCGCTTTAGGCAGCATGCTTGAAAAAAACTGATAGGAGGCATCGAGGATCCCATCGATATGGCTTTCCAATTCGGCGAAAGAATCCATTCTCATGAAGCCATGATGAGGAGACTTTTTACGATCGGTTGAATTTCCATCCAGTGGGGATGGATTGATGGACCAGAAGCCCTGAACAATACCGCAACGTTTTAGGTGATCGCATTTGGTGATATAGCTGTCTGCAATGGGCGTATTTCCCAATACGATCATCGGAATAGTTGCGGGGCGGGAATTCGTGGTACAGCCTCATCGGCTCCATGGGGCGGATGAGGCTGTATGATGCGACAGGAGGCTGTCTACTGAAATCACGGATTCATTTCGTAGGCGTCTTTCAACGCCAACACATGTTCGTTCCATACCCTCTCGAAACGGGTTGGATCGGTGAGCGGTTTTTGGATCATCTCGAGGCAGAGCTTCATCTGCGTTTCCGTGCTGCTCGGCTTGGAGTAGATCTGCAGGGCGAACTTGGAAAAATCCCGGATCATGAAGTCGAAGATCTGGTCGATGATATCGATGGAGGCTCCATGGATTTGGGCGCTTTCGAGGATGAGCTGACCATAGGCCACCAAGGTGAAGAGCTCGCCCAGGCTGAGCAGGAAATCGATGTCTTTGGCCTGAGCGGCATCGGGTGTGGCCTGCATCAGGAAGGTGCGCAAAGCCTCAATCTGTTTTCGGAAAATGGTGAGGTTCGGCGAATCATAGAGCCTGTAGGCCAGATGAAAATCGTGGAATCGGATCTTGCCGAGTCCCCGGGTCGGACCCTGACGGAAGAGAAATTCGTCGTGTTTCGGATCGTCCCGCCTCGGAATTTCCGGGAACGTGTCGGGATTGAAGAAGTAGTTGGCCATGAACTTGATGATGAGGGCCATGTTGACATGAACCGTTCCCTCCAGCTTGGGCAGGGCGCGGATGTCCCGGGCGGCCATCTCGAAATAGGTGTCCTTCTCGAAGCCTTTGGCTGCGATCACATCCCAGATGAGGTTGATGACTTCCTCACCCTGGGTGGTGACCTTCATCTTGACCATCGGGTTGTAGAGCAGATACCGCCTGTCGGATTCCGAGGCGCTTCGCATGTAATCGGATGCCCGTGTGGCGAAGAGCTTCATGGCGAGAAGCCGTGTATAGGCGTCGACCAGAAGCATGCGGACATGCGGAAAATCCGTGACATAGCGGTTGTAGAGTCTGCGTCGGGATGCATGCCGTATCCCTTCGTAAAAGGCATGGGTGCAGATGCCGATCGATGCCCAGCCCAAGTTGAACTTGCCGACATTGATCGTGTTCAGCGCACTGTCCCAGGCCTCCTGCCCCCTGGAAAGGATGTCTTCTTTCCGGATCGGATAACTGTGCAGGGCGTATTCGGCGACATAGCTCTGGGAGTTGACCACATTTTTCACCAGCTCATAGTTCGGATGATCCGTTCGAACGGCGAAGAACACATATTCGTCCGAATCGGCCATTTTCCCAAACGTCGATACGAGGGCCGCCTTGTTGGCGTTTCCGATGTAGTATTTTCCCCCGTCCGCCCGGTAATCGCCGTCCGCGATTTCCGTCAGGGTCATCTCGCTTGAATAGAGATCCGCTCCATGTTCCTTTTCGGAAAGCCCGAAGGCGAAGATCCCGCCTTCCTCGAGCAGCCTGCCGGTCTGTCGTTTGATCGCCTCGTTTGGGCTCATCCAGATGGGGCCGAGTCCCAGAATGGTCACCTGCCAGGTGTACCAGTAGGGCAGGCCGTAAAAACCGAGAATTTCGTTGAAGTCGCAATTGCGGCAGGTATCCCAGCGCGTCCGGCCATCCCCATAGGCAGGCGGTGTCAGCAATTGGGAAAAGACCCGGTTGTTCTTGACGAATTCGAGAAAATCGGCGTACCAGACCCTCTCGCGATCGTCGTGCTTGACGGCAGCCTTGCCTTTCTGTTCGAAGAAGGCGATGGTTTTCTGCATGATGTCTCGGGATGCCGCATCGAGATGGGCAAACGATTCTGTCTTGGGATTGAGTAGGTTCATCAACGTCCTCTGCATGGATAGGGGTTATTGGTTTGCATTCAACATCATGCCTTTCTGGATAATGGCCTTGCCATCCTGGAGAAACGCTCCGGATGATCGAAAATCTCCGTGGTCAAGTCAATATCGAGATCGGGCCAGTACAAAAGATCCGGGTGGCACATCTCCACCCGAAAGACAGGTTCGACCGGTGTATTTCGAAACCATGCAAATTCCTGAAATGGTAAAAAACTATTCTTTATCTCGAACCAAAACCCATATTCCGTGTCGGGATATGTGCATGACCTCAACCGAAGTGGATGTCCCAGGCTTTTCACAATTCTTCATGGCATTCCGCTATGATTCGTTCGATTTCGTGGAGTCGTTTTCGTGAAATAGCCAAAATTTCGCTTCTCCTTCCGGGCAGGTGATTTGGATGTGCGGCCTTTTCTCTTCACGAGAAAAGAAAAAGAATCTGTAATCGCTTTTCCGGAGTACCGTTGGACCCATCGGATAAGTCTCTCAATGGGTCGACGCCATGGACAGCCGCGGATATCGGAGATTCGATTCCGATTTTCCGGAATTTCAGAAAGACTTTAGAGGATTCTTCAGCACTTCGGCAAATGGATTGTTGAACGGAACCGGCTATAAAGTCAATGGGTTGGAGATAGTGGCCGTTGTAGTTGATGGGTGCGATTGGAAAATCCACCCCCAGGCAGACCGGCGGTCGCTGCGGATCGTTGAAATCGGGTACCGGTAGACGGATGGCCTTGCCAAGTTTGGGCGGCTCGTATCCGTTCGCCTTCTTGCGAGCTGTATTCCTCCCAGCCGGTTCATTTTCGGCAATTGATTCTTCCTCGCCGTGAGGGAGAGACTGCTGGGTTGGGCGACCAACCATAGTTACACTCCTGCAAGATGGTTGAACTGAAGATGGTGCGGCCAGTCGATCTTGAGCATTTTTTCAGGCTGGTCGTGTTTTCCGCTATCACGATGAATCCGTGTTTTTCTTTTGGGAATGCTGGTATGACCAATACTGACAAAACGATGCTGATATGTTTTCATGAAATCAGGTTCGTTCCAGAAAACTTTTCCGATTTCCCTGCAATAAGCGATGAAACATTGAGCACCATTTAGTTGCTGAATGATTTCGCTCAAATGTCCTTTTGTTGCCTTCATTTCGATGTAAATGATGATCTGTTTACCCGACAGATTGGATACAATGACATAATCTGAGCGCTTACATTCTCCTTTAGACCCAACAAAGATG
>Ga0272446_1007184_pt1 | contig 11206 bp, 10 predicted proteins | sample YNPCB0061_FD_194587 | JGI IMG/M metagenome (GOLD analysis project Ga0272446, IMG submission 194587) | Hot spring microbial mat communities from Yellowstone National Park, WY, United States - YNP-CB-006-1 | ecosystem: Environmental > Aquatic > Thermal springs > Hot (42-90C) > Sediment | place...
AATCTCGGCCTCGTCGAAACGCTTGAAGTTTCGAATGATGAGCTTCGTCAGCATCGGGTTCTCCAAAAACTGTACCGCTTTCGCGCTGCTTGGTGGGGAGAATCAGCCTCCGGCGGGCGCTGAGTTCCGTGGCGGCAAGCGGCGCCTGGCGCGCGCCCAAAGAGGGACCGTGACAGGGACGGCGCCCGATTCCACCCCAAGTGTGCGGGGCGCCACGGAACGCTGGAGCTGGTTTCGCCGCCCCTAGAAATCGCTTGCCGCAAGAATTTCCGACGGTTTCTTCCCGAAGGCGCGGGCTATGGCCAGCAGGCTCTCCATGCTCGGCAGATTCGCCCCCCGCTCGATCGAGCTGATGAGGGAAATGCTCAGCCGCGTGGCTGCCGCCAGGTCTTTCAAGGACCAGTCGCGCTCCACCCTGAGCATTTTGATGCGCTGGCCCAGCCTCGCCCGCAGCAGATCCTGTTCCCTACGGCCGAAGCCATAAGTCTCAATCGCGTTTTCCAACGTCTGGCGGAGCTGCGCCAGCGAGAAAGGCTTGGCCAGATAATCGAAGACCTTCATGCGGAACGTAGTCCGCATGTCTTCGAGCGACGGGTATCCCGTGACGATAATGACGCACAAATTCGGCCAGCGCGCCAGCAGTTGCTCGGCCACCTGCTCCCCCCTGTGCTCGCCCATTTTCATGTCCAGCAGAACAATGTCCGGCAGGCGCTGTTCGGCGCCTTGAAACAACTCTTCCGGCCGGCCATAGGCGCGCACGGCATACCGGCCTTCGTCGGTCAGGAAGTCCTCAAGATACGTGCGGAAGTCGGCATCGTCATCCAGGATGGCGATGTCGATGAGCGGTTGGACGGAAGACTCATCCGGCATCGGGCGATTTTGTAACCTCACAGGATTGGAAGCGCGGCAGGCGCACTTCGATGCAAGCGCCGCCCTGGGGGCGGTTTGACGCCGTGATGCTTCCACCGTGGTGGACCACAATTCCTTCCGCCACCGTAAGCCCCAGACCGGTGCCCCGCGCGTCCAGCCGCGAGGTGACGAAAGCCTCGAAGATGTTGGGCAAGATCTCGGGCGGGATGCCCGGTCCGTCGTCTTCCACCGTCACCACGGCGGCGCCGCCGCCCGCCAGGCGGGAACGAACGGCGATGCTTCCCGTCTCGCTCACCGCGTCCAGGGCATTGCGCAGCAGATTTACAAACACTTGCAGCAGGCGGTCCGCGTTCCCGTGGGCCAGCAGACCCTCCTGTACGGCGTTCTCAAACCGGACGCCCGCCGCCTTCTCGTCCACTCCCAGCAGCGCCCACGCCTCCTCCACCACGCGGCGCAGTTCCACCGGCCCCATCTCCTCCCTCCGCGCCCGGGCAAAGTCCACCAGCCCTTCGCTGATCCGCCGCAACCTGCCCGTTACGCGCAGCATCCGCTCCAGCCGCTCCCGCGTCCGCGGCGCCGTCTCCGTCTCCAGAAGTTTCTCAATCGAGCCTTGCAGCACCGCCAGCGGCGTGTTGAACTCGTGCGCCACCCCGGCCGATAGCAGCCCCAGACTGGCCAGCCGGTCCTGCCGCTCCAGCATCTCGTTTTTGCGAATCAGCTCCTCCTCGTGGCGGTGGAGTTCGCGAATGGTGGCGTTGCGCGAGCGCATGATCTGCCCCAGCTCATCCCCCGGGATCTCCGATTCGTCGATGTACTCCCGGCTGCGGTCGCCGGCTTGCGTGGCTTGGTCGGCTTCGAGCAATCGGCGCAGCGGTCCATAGACATAGCGCGGCAGGATCAAAAACTCCAGCGCCGCCACCGCCAGCCAGTACACCGCCGCCAGCGCCAAAATCAGGTTCCGCTGAGCGCTGGGCGGCATCTGCTCGATGTGCGGCGTCAGCGCCACATACACGGCCAAACCTAGCCCCAGAAAGAAGAGGTTGTGCAAAATCATCAGTTTCAGCCGGACCTTCAGGTCGCGGAACCGAAAACGAAAAATGGTTGCACCCTTTGTTTTCACTGTTTCATCCAAAAATTTGCAGTAAGACTGGAAAACGTGCACCCTCTGCGGAATCGATCCGCCTGTGGTAGAAGTAGTAATCATAGATGCTGGAATCCGGAGGGGGTTCCACTGAAAAGGGATGAACGCCATCTTTCCGAAGTCTGCCGATCGTGTATTCCGGTTCGCCGTAGCCGGCTTGGTGGTCACAGCGGGCGCCGCCGCCGGGCTTTACGCCTATTTCTCCCACCCCAAGGTGCTGGATACCGGCTATACTCCGGTGCAACCAGTGGCTTACAGCCATAAGCTCCACGCCGGCAACCTCGGAATGGATTGCCGTTACTGCCATTTCACGGTCGAGAAATCCGCCTTCGCCGCCATTCCGCCCACCGAAGTGTGCATGAACTGCCACGTGCGCGTGAAGCCGCAAAGCCCGCAACTGCAACGGGTTCGCGACAGTTACGCCAGAGGGGAACCGATTCCCTGGGTCAAAGTCCACCGGCTCCCAGACTATGTGTACTTCAACCATCAGGCGCATGTTTCGGCAGGCGTCAGTTGCGTCTCATGCCACGGGCGCGTGGACCAGATGATCGAAGTGAAACAAGTGGAACCGCTTAGCATGGCTTGGTGCCTGGACTGCCACCGCAATCCGGCGCCTAAACTTCGGCCCGTCGAGCTGGTGACCAAGCTGGACTGGCAGCCGGACCGCGATCCGGCTGATATCGGACGAGAAATCATGCGAACCAAGCAAATCCATCCTCCGCTCACCTGTTCGGGGTGCCACCGATGAGGACCGGCAAAACCTACTGGCGGAGCCTCGACGAACTGGCCAGAACGCCGGAATTCGAGCAGTGGTTGCACCGCGAATTCCCCGAAAACGCCTCTGAGTGGACCGGTAAGGCGAGCCGCCGCAACTTGCTGAAACTAATGGCCGCCAGCTTCGGTTTGGCCGGACTGGTGGCCTGCCGCCGCCCCGTGGAGAGGATCCTGCCCGCCGCCAAAGGGGTGGAAGAGTACGTCCCGGGTAACCCGATGTATTACGCCACCGCGTTCTCTCTTGGCGCGGCTGCCTATGGCTTACACGTCGAGGCCCATGACGGGCGCCCCACCAAGATCGAGGGCAACCCCCAGCACCCAGCCAGCCGGGGCGCAGCCGGCAGCTTCGCCCAGGCATCCATCCTCGGCTTGTACGATCCGGACCGGGCCAAATGGGTGCGAAAAGATGGCCGGCGCTCCAGTTGGGAGGAATTCGAAAAATTCGCCGCCGGGCGGTTTGCGGGGCAAGGCGCTGGTCTGCGCTTCCTGAGCGGGGAAATCGGCTCGCCCTCGCTCGAAGCGGTTAAGAAGCACGCCTTGCAGCGCTTTCCGCAGGCGCGCTGGGTGGAATTCGAGCCGGTTTCGCAAGACGAACCCATGGCCGGAGCGCAACTGGCCTTTGGCCAGCCCGTACGCGCCCACTACCACTTCGAGAAAGCCGACGTGATTCTCGCGCTGGATTGCGATTTTCTCGGCTTGGATGCTCCTACCCTCTCCTATACCCGCGAGTTTGCCCGCCGCAGGAAGATCGGAACGCCTCAGGACCGAATGAACCGCCTGTATGTGGCCGAGGCGAATTACTCTCTCACCGGAGCCGCGGCGGACCATCGCCTCCGCCTGCGCGCTTCCGAAGTGGCCGCCCTACTGGCTGAACTAGCTGCGGAACTCAAGGTTTTCGGCGAGACATTGCGTGTGCTCCCGGCTGCCTCCGGCGCGCGCCGCAAATGGCTGGCGGCGGTGGCTCGCGACCTGGCGGCGCACAAGGGCCGCTGCCTCGTGCTGGCAGGACCGCGCCAGCCCGCGGTGGTCCATGCCTGGGTTCACCTCATCAATCAGCTCCTCGGGAATGCCGGCGCCACCGTCACTTACACTGCGGCGACCTGGACGCCGCAAACGCAGGCTCTGAAGGAACTGGCCTCAGAGATGGCCGCCGGTCAGGTCTCTACCCTGGTCATTTTAGGCGGCAATCCCGTTTATAATGCGCCTGCTGACCTGGATTTTGCTTCCCACATCAAAAAAGTCGAGTGCGTCATCCGCCACGGCTTGGAAGAGGACGAAACCGCGGCGCTGGCGCACTGGACTCTGCCGGAAGCCCATTACCTGGAGACCTGGGGCGACGCCAGAGCTTGGGACGGAACCTGCTCCATCCAGCAGCCTCTGGTGGCGCCCATTTACGAGGGTCGCAGCGCGGCTGAAGTGGTGGCTTTGCTGAGCGGCTATCCGCACCGGCGGGCGTACGACATCGTGCGTAACTTCTGGTCCGCGCTCAGCGAGCCGCAATGGCGTAAGGCGCTGCACGACGGGGTGACCCCCACCCCCCCAAGCGCCGAGTTGAAGGTCACAGCGGATGCCAGGCGCATTCAGGGGCTTCCGTTGCCGCCTCCTGCCACAGGCGTCGAAATCAACTTCCAGCCGGATGCCGGCGTCTGGGACGGACGCTTCGCCAACAACGGCTGGCTTCAGGAAGCGCCCGATCCCATGACCAAGCTCACCTGGGACAATGCGGCGCTTTTGAGCCCCGCCACAGCCCGGTCGCTCGGCGTCAACACCGGCGACATGATTTCGATTCAGCGCGAGGGCAGGGAACTGAAGATCCCCGCCATGATCCTGCCCGGTCATGCGGATAACTCCATCACCCTGCCGCTGGGCTATGGCCGCACCCGTTGCGGGCGCGTAGGCCGCGGCGTCGGACACAACGTTTACCCGCTGCGCACCTCCGGCGCCATGTCCATCGCCGCCGGCGGAAAGGTGTCCAAGGCGCCAGGCCGGTACAAGTTCTCGCTCACCCAGGATCACCATTCCATGGAAGGGCGCCCCATCGTGCGCGAAGCCACGCTGGAGGAATACCGCAAACACCCCCACTTCGCCCACGAACCGCACCAGGAGCTGTTTTCCCTTTACCCCGAGCATTCTTACGACAAGGGGAACCAGTGGGGCATGGTGGTGGATCTGAACGCGTGCATCGGGTGTAACGCTTGCCTGCTCGCCTGCCAGGCCGAGAATAATATCCCCATTGTCGGCAAGAAGGAAGTCGCGCGCGGGCGTGAAATGCACTGGATTCGCCTGGACCGCTACTTCTCCGGACCTGAGGAAGACCCGGAGGTGGTTTACCAGCCCATGGCCTGCCAGCAGTGTGAAAACGCGCCGTGCGAAAACGTGTGCCCGGTGGCCGCCACCGCGCACAGCCCCGAAGGGCTCAACGAAATGGCGTACAACCGCTGCATCGGCACGCGCTATTGCGCCAACAACTGCCCCTATAAAGTCCGGCGCTTTAACTTCCTGGAATGGCACAAGGATATCGATCAATTGCAGCGCATGCAGTTCAACCCGGACGTCACCGTGCGCATGCGGGGCGTAATGGAAAAGTGCAACTACTGCGTGCAGCGCATTCAGGAAGCCAAAATCAAAGCCAAAGCCGAAGGGCGGCGCCCCATCCGGGACGGCGAAATTCTGACCGCCTGCCAGCAGACCTGTCCGGCTGAGGCCATCGTTTTCGGCAACATCAACGATCCCAACAGCAAGGTTTCCCAGCTCCGAAAGCAGGACCGCAATTACGCCGTGCTCGCCGAGCTGAACGTGAAGCCGCGCACCACCTACCTGGCGAAGGTCAGGAATCCCAATCCGGAGCTGGTCTGACCATGGCCGACCTGGCGATTCGACCCCAAGACATCGACGCTGAATTAAACCCGCCCCTGGTGACCGGAGGATTAACGTACGCCTCCATCACTGAGAAAATCAGCGCCATCACCGAGAGCAAGACCCCGCGCGCCTGGTACATCGCCATCGGCGTCACCGGCGCGCTAACCGCCGTGCTGGGCCTGATGATCGCTTATCTGGTCTTCACCGGCATCGGCGTGTGGGGCAACAATTCTCCGGTCGGCTGGGCGTGGGACATCACCAACTTCGTCTTCTGGATCGGCATCGGGCACGCCGGCACGCTGATTTCGGCCATCCTCTTCCTGTTCCGCCAGCGGTGGCGCACCTCCATCAACCGCGCGGCCGAAGCCATGACGCTGTTCGCCGTGGCGTGCGCCGGCATCTTTCCACTCATCCACGTGGGGCGTCCCTGGCGCGCTTACTGGCTGTTTCCCATCCCCAACACCGACCTCAATATGTGGCAGAACTTCCGCAGCCCCCTCCTGTGGGACGTGTTCGCCGTGAGCACCTACGCCACGGTGTCGGCTCTGTTCTGGTACGTCGGTTTAATTCCCGATCTGGCCACGCTGCGGGACCGCGCCCGCAACAAAATCCGGCAGTGGATTTTCGGAATCCTAAGTCTCGGCTGGCGCGGTTCGGCGCACCACTGGAAGCACTATGAGATGGCCTACCTCATTTTGGCGGGATTATCCACGCCGCTGGTGCTTTCCGTGCATACCATCGTCAGCTTCGACTTCGCGGTCAGCGTCATCCCCGGCTGGCACACCACCATCTTCCCGCCCTACTTCGTCGCCGGCGCCATCTTCTCCGGCTTCGCCATGGTGATCACCTTAATGGTGATCGCCCGCCAGACGCTGCATCTGGAAGATCTGATCACCATGAAGCACCTGGAGAACATGTGCAAGGTGATCCTCGCCACCGGCTCCATTGTCGGCTACGCTTACGCGGTCGAGTTCTTCACCGCCTTCTTCAGCGGCAATCCCTATGAGCGGTTCACCTTCATCAACCGCGCCGTGGGACCGTATGCCTGGGCGGTGTGGACCATGTTTACTTGCAACGTCTTCGCGCCCCAGTTGTTCTGGTTCAAGAAAATCCGCACCAGCATCCCGGCCATGTTCGCCATCTCCATTGTGGTGAACATCGGCATGTGGTTTGAGCGGTTCGTCATCATTGTCACCAGCTTGCACCGGGACTATCTGCCTGCGAGCTGGGGTTATTTCCGGCCTACGGCGATCGACGTGCTGACTTTTGCCGGGAGCATCGGACTGTTTCTGACGCTGTTCCTTCTGTTTGCCCGTTTCCTGCCCATCATCGCCGTGTCCGAGGTTAAGAGCGTGCTGCACGCGCAGGAGTCGGGCCATTGAGATGAGTGCTGCCATGAGTCAAGCGACCAACCAGACCGTAGCCGGCGTCTTGGGCGACTTCGCCACGCCTGAGGCGCTGCTGGCCGCAGTTGGCGAACTGCGCTCGCGCGGCTATCAGAAGCTCGACGCGCTGACCCCGTTCCCCATCCACGGGATGGACGAAGCCCTGGGCGCCAAGCCTTCGCGGCTGGGCTACCTGGTGGCGCTCGGGGGCGCCGCCGGCGCCGGCGCGGCTTTGCTGCTGCAATGGTGGACCGGAGCGGTGGACTACCCGCTGGTGATCGGAGGCAAGCCCTTCTTCGCTTTCGAATTCTCCATTCCCATCACCTTCGAACTGACCGTACTGCTGGCTTCCTTCACCGCCGTTCTCGGCATGCTGGCGCTCAACGGACTGCCGCGCTTCTATCATCCGGTGATGAATGCCGAACGCTTCCGCGGAGCCACCAACGACCGCTTCCTGCTGGTGGTGGATGCCGCCGATCCGCTCTTTGACCCCGAGCGGACCGCGGCGCTGCTGCACTCGCTGGGCTGCGAACACACGGAGGTTTACAAGGACGAATGAGAGCGCAACTGTGGGCGGCGCTGGCTCTGACGCCGGCTATTATTTTGACATTGACCGGATGCGCGGGCGCCACCTCCCGTAAACCCCCGATTGAGATTTGGCCGGACATGGACCGGCAGCCCAAAGTGAAGCCCCAAACTACCGTTGGCCAGCGCCCGGTTCCCGGTACGGTCGCAATCGGCCATCTGATCGAAGACGACGCCTTCCGCACCGGCCAGGAGAATGGCATGTATATCGGCAAAAACCCGCTGCCGATCACCAAAGAAACGCTTTTGCGCGGGCAAGAGCGTTTCAATATCTATTGCGCCCCATGTCATGACCAAGCAGGCTCTGGGCACGGCATCGTCTCGATACGCAGTTCGTGGCTGCCCACCAATTTGCTGGAGCCCAGGGTGCGCAACATGACCGACGGGGAACTGTTTACGGTGATCACGCAAGGGCGCCGCTCCATGCCGCCCTACCGCTACCAAATTCCGGAGCGCGACCGCTGGGCCATCGTGGCCTACCTGCGAGCGCTGCAACGAGCCACCGACGCCCGCATCGAGGATGTGCCCGCCGAACTGCGAGGGGAATTGCGATGACGCACGCCGACCACTACTACCTCGACGATCGCGCCTGGAGCCGCGGGCGCAACATCATCGCCGCCATTGCCGCCGCGGCCGTGGCGGCGGCGGCCTATGGCTGGTCGATCAACGCCAAACAATTCGCCGCTTCTTACCTGGTCAGCTACATGTTCTTCACCATGATCGCCCTCGGCGCGGCGTTCTTCGTCATGGTGCAGCACCTCACCGGCGCGGTGTGGAGCCTCACCGTGCGGAGAATGATGGAAAACATCATGATGACCGTGCCCGCCGCCGCGCTCCTCTTCACGGTGGTGGCGGTAAACATTCCGTCGCTTTACGAATGGGCGCATCCGGAGTTCTATTCCAGCGACCCGGTCATGCAGTTCAAGATGAACTTCTTCAACCCCAAGTTCTTCCTGGCTCGCATGGTCGTCTACTTCGCCGCTTGGACCATCCTGGCCGCCGTGCTGCACCACAACTCGGTCTCCCAAGACGCCGGCGGGTCGCTGGAAGCCATCCGCAAAGCCAACGCCTGGAGCGCGCCCGGTTTGCTGATCCTCATGGTCACCGTCACGATGGCTTCTGTCGACTGGCTGATGTCGCTCGAGCCGCACTGGTATTCGACCATTTTCGGCATCTACGTATACACCGGCGGAGCGCTGGCGTTTTTGTGCCTGCTGACGCTGGTCTGCCTGTTGCTGCGCCGCGCCGGATACCTCACCCGCACCATACACCGCGAACACTACCACGACCTGGGCAAATGGCAGTTCGCCCTTACCGTGTTCTGGGCTTACATCGCCTTCTCCCAGTACCTGCTTATCTGGTACGCCAACCTGCCGGAAGAAACCATTTGGTTCAAGAACCGCATGGAGGGCAACTGGAAGTGGGTCAGCGCCTTGCTGCTCTTTGGGCGCTTTATCCTGCCGTTCCTGGCGCTTCTCACCCGCGCCGCCAAGCGAAACCTAACGGTGCTCGCCGTCATGTCTGTCTGGGGCTTGCTCATGCATTGGGTGGATCTGCACTGGGTGGTGATGCCCACCCTCCACAAGCACTCCTTCCACCTGCACTGGCTGGACGTCAGTACCTTCTTGGCGGTGGGCAGTCTGTTCGCCCTCATGTTTTGGACGCGCCTGCGCCGCACCGCCCTGGTCCCCTTAGGCGACGTGCGGTTTGAGCGCTCCTTGCACTTTAAGAATGCCTGAGGAGATCCCCCTGATGAACCAAAACGTCCAATCGGGTTATGAACGCGGAGAACCCAACACTTGGGCCATCGTCGCCTGGGGGGGCGCCTCGATCGTCATCCTGGTGCTGGTGATTCTGGCGATCCAGCTCTACTTCGACCGGGTCGCCGAGCAGCAGGTCTATCAGAAACAGATGCTGCCCGTCTCCGACGACTTGCTCGCCCTGCGCGCCAAAGAGCAGGCGCAACTGCATTCCTACGCTTACATCGACCGCGCCAAAGGCGTGGTGCGAATTCCCATCGAGCGCGCCATGGAATTGCTGGCCAAAGAGGCGGAAGCCGGAAAGCTTCCTTACTCCACCAAGCCCGCTCCCGTGACGCCGCCGCAACCGCAAGGAGGGCCGAATGCGCCGGTTCCGGCTGCTGCTGCTCGTTAGCCTTTTTCTCGCCCGGCTCGGCTCGGCGCAGCTTCCCAGCGACGCGCTGCCGCCGGAAATGGAGGGCGTCGGCGTCACCGAACGCTTAGGCCAAGCGCTGGACCTGGATCTGACTTTCATCGCCGAAAACGGGTATCCCGCACCGCTGCGGCAGTTCATCAAAGGCGAACGACCGGTGATTCTGAACCTGGTCTATTACAACTGCCCCATGCTGTGTAACCTCGTGCTCAATGCTCAGATCAAAGCTCTGCGCGAGATCCCCTGGACGCCCGGACGCGAGTTCGACATCGTCACCATCAGCATCGACCCCTCGGAAACCTTCGCCTTGGCTGCCGCCAAAAAGCAAGCCTATCTGGCGGCTTACGACAAGCCCGCCCCAGGCTGGCGCTTTCTAACCGACCATGAAGGCAACGTCAAGAAGCTGGCCGCCCAGCTCGGCTTCCGGTACCGCTACGACCCCCGCCAGCAGCAGTACGTCCATAACGCCGTGATTTTCATTCTTACTCCCGATGGCCGCGTCTCGCGTTACCTTTACGGCATCCAATTTAAAGTAAGGGACTTGCGGCTGGCCCTGGTGGAGGCCTCCGAAGGGAAGTTCAAGGCGACCGTGGATCAGCTCCTGTTGTTCTGCTTTCATTACGATCCGCAAGCCCGCTCCTATGTGCCCTTCGCTACGAACTTCATGCGCGGCGGCGGCGTCCTGGTGGTTCTGATTCTCGGCTTTTCGCTGGCGCGTCTGTGGCGCAGAGAACGCGCCGGTGCGGCGGCCGAAGGCTGGATAGAGGCGAAATGAACTGGCTCCGATCGCTCCTGCTGCCGGTGGAAGGCAGCGCCTATGCCCGCGGACACGACAACCTTCTGCTGTTCATCGTGTTCTTAAACGTCGTTTTCTTCCTGCTCATCGCTACGCTGGCGGTAGTCTTCGTGTGGCGCTACCGGCGCTCGCGCCGCTCCGGACCCACGCCCCACATGACGCACAATACGAAACTCGAACTGCTGTGGAGCGTCATCCCGGGGCTGATTCTGGTGGGTCTGTTCCTGTGGGGGCTGCACGGATACATTGTCGCCGGCATCGCGCCGCAGGATCCGCTGGAAATCACCGTCAATGGCAAAAAGTGGCTGTGGTCTTTCGAATACGCCAACGGCACGCGCACCATCAACGAAATCCATGTGCCCGTGGGCCGGCCGGTCAAGCTCGTCATGACCAGCGAGGACGTGATCCACAGCTTCTACATCCCCACCATGCGCATCAAACAAGATGTGCTGCCCGGCCGCTACACCGAACTCTGGTTCACCCCTACGGTGACCGGCGTGCATCAAGTGTTTTGCGCCGAATATTGCGGCCGCTCGCATTCCGACATGCTGGCCAAAATCTGGGTGGACGACGAAGCCGCCTATCAGAAATGGCTGGAAGAGGGCGACGAGCAAACGCGCACCA
>Ga0272446_1007185_pt1 | contig 11201 bp, 11 predicted proteins | sample YNPCB0061_FD_194587 | JGI IMG/M metagenome (GOLD analysis project Ga0272446, IMG submission 194587) | Hot spring microbial mat communities from Yellowstone National Park, WY, United States - YNP-CB-006-1 | ecosystem: Environmental > Aquatic > Thermal springs > Hot (42-90C) > Sediment | place...
CCCCAAATGCGCCACCACTGCCTCCAGGGAAGGGACCCGCACGGGTGGGGGTGCCATACTCCCAAAAACCTGTACCCACAAATCCGGGTCGGGATGGAGTTGCATCGAACCCTGGTAGAGAACGCTCCGCCCCCGCCGTAGCTGAGCACTGCCAATGAATTTCTGCCCCGTCTCCGTCACCAAATCCGCTGGGGTGGCTGTGGCAAAACAACTCACTTGCCCTCGGGATGGGGTTGCTTGCCCCTGGTGCAAATGAACCCCCAGAGCCTGCCACCCGTGGATTAACCAGTCCTGCAACCGTTGGTACTGTTGCCGACAACCCCCAGGCGCCATTTCCGTCACCAGAGCGTAACACAAGTCCCCTTGGTGCAAAACAGCCGCTCCCCCGGACGGACGACGCACCACCTCCAGGGCTTGTCCTTGGTAATGGCACTGCCGCCAATGTTCCGGCCAGTCCTGCTGGTGATAGCCCAGGGAAATCGCCGCTGGTTGCCAGAGATAGAAACGCAGGGCAGACCGAAATTCACCCCGTTGGTGAGCCGTCAGGAGGTCAAGGTCCGTTTGCATCTGTTGTTGCCCCGACCCTACGGTTAAAGGGAGCAAAATCCAGGGCACCGATGATGTTAAAGTAGGATCACGCATCAAATTTGCTTCGGCGGGATGTAGCGCAGCTTGGTAGCGCACTTCGTTCGGGACGAAGGGGCCGTGGGTTCGAATCCCGCCATCCCGATTTAATCTAAATCTAATCTAAGGGCACTTCTATTTATATTTATTGGACACCTCCATAGCAGTCCTAAATGAGAATGGAACAGGGGTCGCAGGGGCGTAGCCCCCGTTTGAGGTTCTCGAATTAGTATGGGGATTCGAGCCAGATAACCTTTATTTTCGGAGATGTTTTAAGGTGTCACCCGGTCAATGACCTTAATTTTGCCTTCCGGTGTCACCTGCCACACGTCATAACTGCCCACCACATCCCCAAATTCATCAAAATCCACATTGCCACTCGCCCCCTGGTAATCAATTTTTTTCCCCTGCTTGAGCAAAGCTAATCCTTCACACACATCACTCACCGGTTCCCCGCCTGACCCGGAAATTTCCCGAATTTTTGGCGCAATATCCACCCCCCGATTGCTCCCCGCCGCCTGCGCCGCCAACAGAATCACCGCCGCCGCATCCCACGTCTGGGGCATATAGGGCCCTGGGGCTTGCCCCCGTTTTTCCTGCCAGAGTTTGGTCAAAGCCGCTAAAGCCGGTCCATCCGCCCCCGGCACCGTGCCAATCGCCCCACTGATCAACGATTGCCCCTGCTGATTCTTGCCCACACTGGCGACAAATTCCTCCGACTGCACCGCATCCGTGAGCAGTACCTGCACCCCCGGCAGTAACCCCTGTTCATAAGCCGATTTGAGCAGTAACGCCCCGGTTTCCGCATACACCGCCGCCATCACCGCCTGGGGTTGACCGGCAAAGGCACTGCGGGCTTCACTTTCCAAAGTGCTGGCATTGGGGTCATAGCGGGTGGGACGGTTGACAATCTGCCCCCCCTTTTGGCGAAACGCCTGGGTAAATTCCTGCTCAAACCCCAGCCCATAGCTATTATTAATCACCACCGTACTCACCCGGTTCAACCCCCGCTTGCGCGCCAACTGCGCCAAAGCCGCCCCCTGGTAGGTATCCGGGGGAGCCGTGCGAAACCAAAACCCCTTGTACTCTCCCTTTTTCGCCCGCTCGGTAAATTCCGGGCTGGTACTTCCCGGCGACACCATCGGCACCTGATTCCGCACCGCCACATCCAAAGCCGCCTGGGACACACTGCTGGCGAAGGAACCCACCACGCCCCCGACCCGGTTCACCTCCACCAACTTGGTCATCGCCGCCGCCCCCGCTGTCGGCTGGGTTTGGTCATCCTCCTGAAACACCTGCACCGGCTGACCGTTCACCCCACCACAGGCATTCACCTGATCCACCAACATTTGCACTGCTGGAATCATCCCCTGCCCAATCGGTGCCAAATCCCCCGTCGCCGGTAACAATACCCCCAAACGCAACCCTTCCGATGCTGGTTGACAGCCTGCCCCCACCCACGCTAAAAGTAATGCCGTTGTCATCATCCGTTTCATAACTTCCCCACCGGTGAAAATTGCTGTTAACTATAGCATTATCCTGGAAATTTTCATGTTTTATCCGGGGTCAATACGATGATCCACAAAGTAGGTAATCCGGCGAAATTTTTCTAAATTTAATTCCCTCATGGTTTGTTCCATATATTGCCGACTGGCTGTTAAATCATGACAAACCGGGTCATTTGTGTGCAATTTTACATAGCCCACCTGATAGATGGGAACCTTACCATAAAAAGCCGCCCAATTGCTATAGGTACTAGGGGGGGCAATGATATAGTCACAGCGGGCTAAGGCATACAAATCCTCAACCACGTGACCCGTGCCAAAATGAACCGAAAAATCAGCAAAAATATTCACTTGTTCTCGAAAATTCTCATCAGAAAAAATTAAAAATCCCACCCGCTTTTGTGGGAAAGAATTTACCATTCGTTCCATAACAATCCGCCAAATTTCCAACCCATGAAATCCACCATATAGGCGATAATCTCCCGCCCGGATATGTAAACCAACCAGCACATCATGGTGATCCCGCAGGGGTTGTAGAAGTGTTTCCACTCGTTTTTGATACATAGGCAAGGGGGTAAAACATTCCCGAATGGTGTCTTGATGTTTGCTAAAGCAATGGGGTGCCCGGACATACCACGCCCGGATCAATAGCATTTTTTCGACCAATAAATCATCAATTAACAAAGGATTACCCCAGTGTTTACCTGGTTCCGGTAGCACCTGTACCTGGGACTTCAAAGCAGGATAAAAATTCACCAATTTCCGCACCGCCCGCACCCCCGTATAAATCGTATTTCTCACCCAAGATTGATTCACCGGCAGATGATTCCACACATCCCGACGGACGGGGAACCGAAATACATGGGGGTCGGGAGCCGTACCTACAAAATAGGGGGCATATTCCGCCAGTCCCCAATCCATCAAAGTGTGATGGGTTTCCAAGGCATAAGCCATTAAATGAGCGGTAATTAATAAACGATTTCCCAAGCGTCCAAATCGGTGGGTTAAAACAATCATGGCTGTTTCATCACACAAGGGGTAGTACGCTATAACACTCCAGCTTGATTGATGTTAATAGATCAGGGTAGCTCAGGAAAAGGTTTCAGCCCGATTGGCGTACCCATGTTCAAATCCCTAACGTGGTGTCCCCACTGGCTGGGGAATCCAATAAATTTAAACATCTTCGAGAATAATCGCTTTCAGGAAATAGGCTATCGCAACCCTACTTGATTAACGCACAGAAATTCCCCAGAACCCAGTATGGGGGCAGTGCCCCTGCGACCCCTGTGCCATTTTTATTTAGGATTGCTACAGGTATTTTTGTAAGTAGTATTTTGCATAGTCTTTCCCGAATATCTCTCCAATAAAGAAACTATTTATTACATAGGGTTCTACGGCGGGATATTTCAGAAACTCTTGATTATCCTTATTTATTTCAACAAAACTGCTTAAGTATTCAGCAGTCATTTGGTTTGATTTTTGACAAATAAATAGCTCAATAAGCTCTATATGTTCTTCGGGAATATGAGACTCTGAAAGGTTTAATTCCTCTAGCTGTAGTGCCATACCTGCACTCATAAAGCTTGTGACAATTGGTTTTATATTCGTAATGATAATGCCGCTTATGGCACTATGGGTTACTTCTCCTTCAATACGAACAATTTCTCTATTGAGCTTTTCATCGAGAGGTAATTTACCCTCTTCAACAAATACATCTGCTTTCCTTGTTAAGATAGTACCTGAAATGTCCGTAGGACTAAAATTACTAATAATTGCATTGATCTCTGCTTGTCTAGGGAGTTGTTCAAAGTATGCCTTTATTTCTTGCATAAAGTCTTGATAAATTTTTTCATATTCTCTTGCAGTCATTTTGTTGTCCTTTTAGAGTTTACTCATGTATCTTCAGAGCATTATACTTGCTATTCTCTTGGGTTGTAGGGTAGGAGCGACTTTAGAGGGATCAAGCCGCTTCACTCGCCGGGGAACTCAATTCATTGGAAATGAGACTATAGGGTTATGAGTTCAGGTGTTGCACCAGTGCGTTTGCTGATGGGTCTAGGGTTGTGTCGTTGGATGCTGACTATTGCGCCAAGCATAATCACGATTCCAACTCCAAAAACTCCATTTCTTACCACACAAACGGGTTTTCAAACCTATCTCAATGCCCGCTTTGGTTATCGCATTGCCTATCCAACCGACTTTATTCCCCAGGGGGAATCCGAAAACGGGGATGGGCAGGTTTTTATGGGTCGAGATGGTGCCGAACTGCGGGTTTGGGGTGGGTACAATGTCCTGCAAGAAACCCCCGCCAGTGCCCTACAGCAAGAACTCCGCCGTTGTCGAGAAAACCGCCGCCAGGTGACGTACCGCACGGTTGGGCAAGGATTTTTCGTCCTATCGGGCTACGAATCGGATCGCACTCGGATTTTTTACCTCAAAAAAATGGTTCGCCCTTCGCTCCAGGTCGGTTTCGAGTTTGTTTATCCCGTGAAAAACCGTAGTCGCTATGACCGGGATGTGACTTTTATGGCGAATTCCCTGCGCCTGCTGACTCCTTAAACACAAATTTATCAAGTTTCTACCGTTCGATCACCTGACCCAGTGTTATTGCTGTGCCTTTGGACGAAAACGCAGTTCCATGCTGACAATTCTATTGGTTTTTAGTCCCTAATTTTTTCCCAAGACCAGCGGCGTATAGTCAGACTTTATTATTACAATTGGATTTCTGGGTCAAGCTGGTGGACGGATTTGAACCGACGACCTACTGATTACAAGTCAGTTGCTCTACCAGCTGAGCTACACCAGCCTATCACTTTCGCATCATAGCATTAATTCAGGATTGTGAAATGATAGGGCACCTCTATTTATTGCCACCACTAGCAGATTATTTCGTTAAGATGCCCATAGTATCAGGAACCATACACCGCAGGTGCTTCCTTGACGGGGACTACGCCCTTGCAACCCATTTTTAGACGTACCATATTATGCAATGCCTCTATAGCTGTACCACGCCAGCCATCAGTTTGATCCATCCCAAATTATTCATCATTACCAACATATAGCAATCCTAAATGAAAACGGAATAGGGGTCGCAGGGGCACCGCCCCCGTATTTGGTTCTGGAGAACTTCTGTTCACTAATCAAATAGGACTGCTATAGGACTACCGAAAATTATTTGTGGTGAAAAGAATCAAAAATTCAGCGGTTGAAATAAATCCGCTACGGGTAGCTTGAATCCGGGGATCACCATTTCTCCATCCAGGGTGTCATTCATTTTTAACAATCGCTCTGGCTCCTGGGCAGAATGATAAACCAGGATGTAATGTTGCGTCGGACTAATTACCCAAACCAAACGCCCAGAATTAGCAAAATATTCTTCAATTTTGCCCTCCATTTCCGCCACCGTATTGCCTGGGGATAAAATTTCCACCGCTAGGTCGGGGGCACCTTCTAAAAAACCGATGGGTAATGCGGTCATGCCTTGCAGGCGTTCCTTGCTAAAAAAAGCAATATCCGGCGAACGGCGATTGCCATTTTTCATCTTAAAAGCTGTGCTGGAATCGAATAAAACACCTAATTTTTGAGCATGAACCACAGAAAATAAAGCAGAGCTTAAAATGATAGCGATATTGCCATGCAACGCTCCAGAACTACCCATATCTACCAGTTCTCCATTGACAACTTCATAACGATGGCCGTCCTGGGGCAAAGCCATAAATTCTTCATCAGTCCAGTTTTTTTTAGGGGCAATCGTGCTGGTCATGGGAACTTCCTAGGTGACTTTTTGTTCTAATACCCGATACAGGGCTTTCAAGGCATCATTTTCATCTCGGGTAATCTGTTGATCCATCAGTGCCAAACCAATGGCTTTGGATAAAACCAAGGCACTTAACTCGGGTTCCAAATTATCAATTAAATCGTCTAGATCGGTAGGAACTTTCAACGCCGCCCGGATGCCCAACACCATCTCCTCAGACAGCCCCAGGGCATAAAGTTGGGGTTGAATTTGCTCCCAGTCCTGGCTAAATTGGGGATTGCCGACTCGAATCACATGGGCAAGCAGGCGGTTGACCTGATTTTGTTGCGCCGGGGTCATCTGGGGATAGGTTATTTCTCCAGCCGTGGGTGCTTGGGGTTGACTGGTTTCTAAATTTTGTAAAATTGACCGCCATTCTTCTTCGGTGCAGAGTTCCGGTCGCCCCACCCGCAGGGAAACCCGGATGTGGTTGCCGGTTGTGGAGAGTTCCGTCACCTGCGCCTGCACCCCCAGGTAGCCGAGCCACTGGGACACCATCACCACCAGTTTGCTCCCCGCCGATTGGGCTTGCGTCAGCAGTTGAATCTGGGCACGAACGAGGGGGCGTACCAACTGCGCCAGCATGGCTCACATTCCACGACAACACCCCCATCCTAGCCGATTAGTAACGGGGGAGGGTCGGGTCAACTTGGAGGGCATAGGCTTCCAACCCGCCCGCTAGATTGGCGACCTGGGCATACCCCTGCTCCAGCAACCAGGCGCACACCTGGGCGGAACGCACCCCGTGATGACACACCACGACCACCGGTTGGTGGGGGTCGAGCAATTCCCGAATCTGAACCGACCAATGGGCAAATTCACTCAAAGGGAGGTGTAAACAATTGGGTAATTTCGCCCGCTCCACTTCCCACCACTCCCGCACATCCAAAATCTGTAAGTTGGGGGTTTGCGCCAATTGTTGGGCTAAATCTGAGCCGCTCATTTGCTTGAACATGGTTCCGATGGTTATCCAATGGGTCAGGATATTGGCTAACATCTACCTACCAATAAATATAGCAGTCCCAACCCAATGGGGAAACAAATTTCCAAAAGATGTAGCAATGTTAAATGGTTTATGTTGTGTGAATCATCATTAAGGGCACTTCTAAAAATGGGTCGCAGGGGCACCGCCCCCGTCAAAGAAGCACCTGCCGTGTATCGTTCTGGAAAATTTTTGTATGCTTCCGGCACGCCAGCTCATGTAAATCAAGTTTGACAATTTCTAGCCACCCAAAAAGTGGGGTTACAACTGGAATGGAATTTGCTTTCAACTCCCCAGCCTGGATTCGAACCAGGGACCAATCGATTAACAGTCGATCGCTCTACCGCTGAGCTACTGAGGAATGCGTTTTTTATCATAGCAAGCTGGGGGGTATTTCAGCAACCTTTAGCGGGGAAGGACTTGTCCCTGCACCACCTGAAATTGTTGCGCTCCCGCCAGCCAGGGGGGATAAAACCGCTCTAAATCCGTGGTGGTAATGATGGTTTGCACCCGCTCCCCAATTACGGTGAGCAACTGCTGTTGCCGTTTCAGGTCTAGTTCCGCCAGTACGTCATCCAAAAGTAAGAGGGGGGTTTCGCCCAGGACGGTTTCCAAAAGCTCTAATTCCGCCAATTTGAGAGCCAGAACCAGGGTGCGCTGTTGCCCTTGGGAGGCGTAGGTGCGGGCGGGCTGACCGTTGAGACGGAACTGCACCTCGTCCCGGTGGGGGCCAACCAGGGTGGTTTTTTGGGCGAGTTCGGCGGGCAGTTTCATTTCAAGGTGTCGCTGGAATTGCGCCTGAATTACTTCGTTGTCATTCTCCGGCACGGGCACACAGGGGGCGTAGGTGATGTCTAGGGTTTCTGCGGCTTGGCTGATGCGTTGGTGCCAGGTCTGGGACAGCGGTGCCAACCGTTCCAGGAGACGAAAACGACGGCGGATCAGGCGGGTGCCGGTTTGGATCAGCAGGTCATTCCAGGGGGTGAGGTGGGCTGGGGTCAAGGTTTCCTGCCGGAGGAGGGCATTCCTTTGCCGCAGAACCCGTTGGTACTCCTGCAAGAGTTGGCTGTACAGCGGTTCCAGTTGCACCAGGGTTTGATCCAGCCAATCCCGGCGTTGCCCCGGGCCGCCCCGCACCAGTTCTAAGTCCAGGCAGGAGAAAAATACCGCCCGCAGATACCCCAAAAAATCCACCTGCCGCCGTTGGGTCTGCTGATTCACCGCCAGGGTACGCCGCCCAGAAGCCCGCAGGGTCAAGGTTAACTGCGCCGGGTCGGGTTGTCGCTCCACTTCGGCTTGCAGGCGTGCCATGGCCTGATTGGTTTGGATCAGATCCCCATCCCGCTGGGCCCGGGGGGAATGGAGGGTTGCCAACAGCAAAATCGCCTCAATCAGGTTGGACTTGCCCTGGGCGTTGTCCCCCAGCAGGATGGTTTGGTTGCCCGTGAAGGTGATCGCCTGCTCGGTGTAGTTGCGAAAGTGCCATAGGTGCAGATGGTGTAAATACACCGATCACCGCTGATACACGGAGGGCAGGTATTCCCCCAGGTGATGTTCCCACAGTTCCACTTCCGCTTCGAGGCGATGCACCAGTTCCTCTGTGTCGTTCAAAACCGCCGGGAGGGTGCCATCGGTGATGTGTTGGCGCAGGTCGCAGATGGCTTTACGGGCTTCGGCGGTGGATACCCGTGCCGTCAGGACTTCCCGGCGCACCTGGATGGCTTGCACCTGCTGTTCCAGATGGCGCAGTTGTTCCTGGAGTTGGCGGCAGTGGAGGCTCTGGTGGACAAGGGCCTGTTGCAATTCCTGGCGAATTTGGGGACAAACCGCCCGTTGTAGCTGACGACGGAGTCGCCGTTGGGTCGCCACCACCAAGGCCACCATCCGTTTGACCTGGAGCAATTGCCGCTGTAATTGGTTCACCCACTGCTCCAACAGCCGTTCCGGGTCAGGGGACTTTCGCCAAGGCCACAGGTTCACCGGGGCACCTCTAGGGATAAACACGGGCCGTCATGCCCTTTGCCTTTAAGTCTGCCACAAATTGTTCCGCCTGATCCCGTGCCTCAAAGGCGGCCAGTTGAATCTTGACCCCGTCGGAAAATTGCCAGACGAAGGCTTCCGGTACCACCTTTTGGGCTTCCGTGAGGCTCTGCTCATTCCGGTAGTCCGTGACCACATAGTAAAATGCCGGGCTGGGACTGGCCGCTGGGCTGGCTTTCGGGCTGGCGGTGGGAATGGCACTCACATCCGGCAGTTCCTTACGGGTGAGATTGGGGACGGGAGCGAGGTTGGAGGCATTGGGGGAGGACACCACCGCACTCTCCGGCGGCGGGGCGGGCACGGTCAACTGGGGGCTATGGGTCGGCCGGGGCTGTTCCCGGTGCAAAAGCAACAAAATTCCCAAGGTACCGAGGGTGGCCGCCGTGACCCCCAGGGCAAAACCCAAAACCGGCTGGCGCAATCCTCCCTGGGACAGGGTTCGCTGGTGGGGTTCCGAGAAGGTCTCTACCCAGGGGTCCCCTACCGCCTCCGGGGGCACTGCCAAGGTTCCCGCTGGGGCATGACGGCGCGCAAACACCCGGTTCAGACGCTCCGACCAGGAGGGCCGGGGGGGCACGGACAGGACGGATGCCACGCCTTCTGGTTGGATTGGCTCTGCTGGTACGGCTTCGGGTGCCGCTTCTGCGAGCAAGTGGGCGACCTCATCCGTAATTTCATCCTCCCCCGCATCCAACTCCCCTGTATCCACAAGCGCCAGGGCATCCGGGGGTGGGGCCGCTGGCGGCACAAAAGCCACCGTTGCCTCCAAGTCTTCCGGTGCTTCCGGCAGTTTGGTCATAGCCGCTGTCGCATCCAATGCCGGTGCAACCTCTGGGGAGGGCATGACCGCCTCCGTCGGTTCCAGGGGCGCATCCGCACTGGCCGCCGGGGGAAAGGTCCAAGCGGTGTCCGGGGGTGGGGTGGGATGACTGCTCAAAAGCGACTGCCAAAATTCCGGTTGCCAACGGTGCCGCTCCGTCTGTAATTGGCGCAATTCCTGCTCCAGGTCAATATCCAGGCAGGCTAAAGCCCCCATCAAGGTCGTCCGCTCCGCAGTGGTTCTCATGGTCACACCTCACAGAAAATTAAAGGTTGCGGGGGAGGAGCGAAGTCAGCGACGAGAACCTAATTACTCCCGGCAAAAATGACATTCGGGAATCGGTTTTGTGCCTCTTGGAGGGTATGGAAACGGGTGGCTCTACCCTCCTCCCAATAGTTAATCACTTCCGTCGCTTGATTCAATAATTCTACTTTATCCGATTCAGGAATCCAGGATTTGGCATCCAGTTCATTTTTCAGTTGTTCCCAGGCGTTGTCCCGGGGCCAAAAAAAATAACAGGTCAAGGGACTGCTCCCCGTACCCACAATCTGATCCACCGCCAGCCCCACATCTTTTTGCAACCAGAGGGCTTTCAACTGAAATTTAAGCAAACGAACCTCCAGAATCAATTTATTGATGGATGATGACAATGATAGTCTATTACGATAACTTATTCCCGCCGTTTTTGCCATCCTGCGCTTGCCATGTCGAAGTTGGGGCTATTGATCTGCGATATTGATGGGGTGATTCGGGATGTGCGCCATTCCTACCGGCGGGCGATCCAGGCGACCGTTGCCCACTTCACCCAGGGACAGTACGAACCGACTTTGGCGGCTATTGACCAACTCAAAAGCGAGGGTTACTGGAACAACGACTGGTCGGCGACCCAGGAATTGCTCCGGCGTTGGGGAAAAGCGGTGCCCCTGGAGGCGGTTATCACCCACTTTCAAAAACTGTACTGGGGCGATACGGAGACCCCCACCGGGTTGATTACCCAGGAGGAATTGTTAATTACGGCAGAGTATTTCACCGAATTAAGCCAACGGGGTTGGGGATGGGGATTTTTCAGTGGTGCGCCCCGCCAGGAAGCCCAGTACGCCCTGGAACGGTTGGGGGTGAGTTCTGCCCCCTTGGTGGGGATGGAGGATGCGCCGGAAAAACCCGACCCCACCGGACTTTTGCGGCTGGTGGCGACCTGGAATTGCCCCCCCGGAACAGCGGTGATCTACGCCGGGGATACGGTGGCGGATATGTTGACGGTGCGGGCGGCGGAGCGGGAACAACCGGGGTATCGCTGGGTCGCCGTCGGGATTCTCCCCCCCCATGTACAGGCAGATCAGCAGGCGATTGATAGTTATACAAAAACATTACAACAGCAGGGAGCCGACCTGGTTTTGCCTAAACTTAATCTGTTGATTCCCGAATCTGTGCTAC